>Ga0070681_10001538_pt1 | contig 20422 bp, 19 predicted proteins | sample KBSC83BmetaG_FD_65650 | JGI IMG/M metagenome (GOLD analysis project Ga0070681, IMG submission 65650) | Corn rhizosphere microbial communities from Kellogg Biological Station, Michigan, USA - KBS C8-3B metaG | ecosystem: Host-associated > Plants > Roots > Rhizosphere | place: USA: Michigan... | reverse complement strand
TTCACGACGCATACGCCGGTGCCGGCGGGGCATGACCGGTTTAATGCCGGGCTGATCGAGGAACATCTGGGGCCGCTGCGCGAGGCGCTTGGACTGTCGCATGAGAGTTTTCTGGGGCTAGGGCGGGAGCATCCTGGCAATCCCAACGAGGAATTTTGTATGACGGTGCTGGGGTTGCGGCTGTCACGGCGTGCTAACGCGGTTTCCGCGCTGCATGGTGAAGTTTCGCGCGCCATGTGGACGGGGCTTTATCCGGGCAGGCTGGAGGACGAGGTTCCGATCGGTCACATTACGAATGGGGTGCATGTGCCGTCGTGGCTGGCGCCGCAGATGTTCCGACTTTACGACCGGCACTTGGGGATCGGGTGGCATGAGCATAGCGGGGAGTCGCGCATCTGGGAAGGCATCGAGACGGTGGATGACGGCGAGTTGTGGGAGACGCATCTCAGCTTGAAATCGCGGCTGCTGGAATTTGTGCGGCGGCGGGCGACGGAGCAGGCGGAGCGGCGGGGGGAGTCGCAGGCGACGCTACAGCGGTTGAACCGGGTGTTGAGCCCAGACGCGCTGACAGTGGGGTTTGCGCGGCGGTTCGCAACTTATAAGAGGGCCAATTTGTTGCTAGCGGATATCGAGAAGCTGGCTTCGATGGTGAACGATCCGAATCGGCCGTTGCAATTTGTATTTGCGGGGAAGGCGCATCCGCGGGATGAGCCGGGGAAGCGCGTGCTGCAGCAGATCGCGGAGTTGATGCGGGATTCGCAGTTCGCGGACAAGTTTGTTTTTGTGGAGGATTACGATATCAACGTCGGGCGGTTGTTCGTGCAAGGAGTAGACGTGTGGTTGAATAATCCGCGGCGGCCGCTGGAGGCGTCGGGTACTAGCGGGCAGAAGGTGGTGTTGAATGGCGGGCTCAACCTTTCGGTTCCGGACGGGTGGTGGGCGGAGGCTTACGACGGGTTGAACGGGTTCTCGATTGGGACGGGGCGGACGCATTCGAACATGCACGTTCATGATTCGCGTGATGGCGAGGAATTGTACCGGGTGTTGCGGGAGGAAGTGATTCCGCTGTTCTATCAACGTGATCGCGATGGGCTGCCGCGGGGGTGGATCAAGCGGATGAAGCGGACAATTCGCACGCTGGGATGGCGGTTTAATGCGAACCGGATGGTGATGGACTACACTCTGAAGTGTTATGTTCCGGCGGCGGGTGGCACTTCGAGCGACATGAACTTTCGCTGTTAGGATGCATCGCGGGGCCGGCGGAGCGCATCTTTCATCTATGGCCATCCTTTATCGTTATCTGAGGCAGTACTGGAAGCTGGGCGTGGTGGCGCTGGTGCTCGCGGCCGTAAACCAGGTTTTCTCGCTGCTGGATCCGCTGATTTTCCGGCATATTATTGACTCTTACGCTACTCGCTATCGCGAGTACACCAGCATGCAATTTTTGCGAGGGGTGAGTTTGCTGCTGGCGGCGGCGGTGGGGGTGGCGCTGGTTTCGCGGATCGCTAAAAACTTTCAGGATTATTGCGTCAACCTGATTACGCAGCAGGTGGGGGCGCGCATGTATGCGGACGGGATTCGCCATTCGCTGGAGTTGCCTTACACGTTGTTCGAAGATCAGCGGAGTGGGGAGACGCTGGGGAAACTGCAAAAGGTGCGGACCGATGTCGAGAAGTTCATCGCGGCGATGGTGAATGTGTTGTTCACCACGCTGATCGGCGTGGTGTTCGTGATGGTGTATGCGTCGCAGGTGCACTGGTCGGTGGCACCGGCGTTCTTTCTGACAGTGCCGCTGCTGGGTGGGCTGAGTTCTGTGCTGAGCCGCAAGATCAAGGATGTGCAGAAGGTGATCGTGGCGGAGACTACGGCGCTGGCGGGGGCTACTACTGAGTCATTGCGCAACATCGAACTGGTGAAGAGTCTGGGGCTGGCGCAGCAGGAGATCGCGCGGTTGAACTCGACTACGGCGAAGATTCTCAAGCTGGAGCTAAAGAAGGTCCGTTATCTGCGCAGTTTGAGTTTCATACAGGGGAGCTGCGTGAATCTGTTGCGGACTTCCATTTTGTTTTTGATGCTGTATTTGATTTTTACGCAGCGGATCACTGTGGGGCAGTTCTTCTCGCTGTTCATTTATTCGTTCTTCATTTTTGGGCCGTTGCAGGAGTTGGGGAACGTGATCAATATTTATCGCGAGACGGAGGTTTCGCTGCTGAACTTCCAGACGATTCTCAATTTGCCTCCAGAACCGCGGCCGGATTCGCCGGTTGCGGTGGAGCAACTGGAGACGCTGGAGTTTGAGGATGTCTTTTTCCAGCACGCTTCGGCGTCGAAGCCGGCGCTGGCGGGGATTGGATTTCGCGCTACGCGAGGGGAAACGATTGCGTTCGTGGGGCCGTCGGGGTCGGGGAAGACTACGCTAGTAAAGTTGCTGGTGGGATTGTACCGGCCTAAATCGGGGCACGTGTTCTACAACGGGGTGAACGAGAGCACGGTCGACATGGATGCGCTGCGGGAAAGAATTGGGTTCGTCACGCAGGAGGCGCAACTATTTTCGGGGACGATTCGCGAAAATTTGCAGTTTGTGCGCGCGGGGGCTTCGGATGCGGAGTGTCTGGACGTGCTGCGGCGGGCAGCGGTGGATGGGCTGCTGGCGCGGGCGAATCGCGGACTCGACACGCTGATCGGTGAGGCGGGTGTTAAGGTTTCCGGAGGGGAACGGCAGCGACTGTCAATCGCGCGGGCGCTGCTGCGTCGGCCGCAATTGTTGGTGTTTGACGAGGCGACTTCTTCGCTCGATTCGCTGACGGAGGAAGAGATCAGCCAGACGATTCGCGACGTAGCTACCAGTCGCGATGCGATCACTATCTTGATTGCGCACCGGCTTTCGACGGTGCTGCATGCGGATCGCATTTACGTGCTGGAGCGTGGGAGGATTTTGGAACATGGCACTCACACCGAATTGGTCGCTAAGAAAGGTTTGTACTACGCGATGTGGCGGCAGCAAGTGGGTGAAGGTCGCGTGCGTGAGGAAATCGCCGCGCCCGCCTGACAACTTGCGTAAAATCGAGTGTGGAGGTGTCTGGTGAGATCTCGGTTGTGTGTTTTGCTGATGGCGGCGATTCCGGCGTTGGCGCATCATTCGTTTCAGGCGGAGTTCGACGCCAACAAACCTGTCAATCTTAGCGGTGTGGTTACAAAGGTGGAGTGGACGAATCCGCACGCGCGGTTCTATGTCGACGTTAAGGATGCTGGTGGCAAGGTGGTCAATTGGGATTTGGAACTGGCCAGTCCTAATGTGTTGCGGCGGTTGGGATGGACACGGGACATCTTGAAGCCTGGCGATATGGTGGTGGTGCTGGGGTCACGCGCTAAGGACGATTCGAACACGGCGAATGCACGGTCAGTTACGTTGGGCGACGGACGCAAGATGGTGGCGGGATCTTCGGCGGATGATCCGTCGACTAAGTAGGAATTTATGAAAAAGTATCTCGCAGCGATGGTGGTCTGCGTTGCGGCTGCGGCTCAAGTGCAGCCGGAAGGTGGCGGGCAGGCGATTTCCAGTCTGACGGGGTTTCGGTCGAAATCGAATGCTCCCGCGCCACGGACGGCGGACGGCAAGCCGGATTTGTCGGGGCTATGGTCACCGGACGGGCATTTCACAATCGATATTACGGGGGCGCTGAAGCCGGGCGAGGAATTGCCGCTGCAGCCGTGGGCGGCGAAGGTCACGAAAGAGCGGTTGTCGCGCGAGGATCCAAATGTGCAATGCCTGCCGATGGGTGTGCCGCGCATGTCGCCGTATCCGTGGAAGATCGTGCAGACGCCGACGCTGATTGTGTTTTTGTATGAGGGCAACACGCATAGCTACCGGCAGATTTTCATGGATGGGCGCGGGCATCCCAAGGACATGGATCCGACTTGGTTTGGCGATTCCATCGGCAAGTGGGAGGGGGACACGCTGGTGGTGGACACGGTTGGGTTCAACGACAAATTCTGGTTTGACGACGCGGCGCATCCGCACACGGAGCAGATGCATGTTACGGAGCGCTACCGGCGTCCCGATCTCGCGCATTTGGATTTTGAAATTACGATTGACGATCCTGGGGCTTACACGAAGCCGTTCACGCTGTACGGGCACTCGCCGCTGCTGGTGAATACGGAGATCATGGAGTACGTTTGCAACGAGAATAATGCGCGGGACTTGCCGCACATTGTGGGGAAAGATTCGCGCAAGTAAATGCGCATCATGGGACATTTCCGGCATCTGATGCTCCGGTCGCTCGTCAGGGTACTTCTTGCGGTACCTCTGATGCTTAGCGCGGCTGAACCGGGAATTCGCAGCGTTGATTTCAAGAACTTCGAATACGGCTGGCCCGTGGCACCAAGCGGCCGGTCGAGCTGGAATTGGCTGCAAGTAACACCCACGTCACACATTCGGTTGCAGAACGGGCACCTTACTCTCGATCCAACTGATCCGCCGCATAGCGACTATCTTCAACTATTGTCTGTGACTTACGGGGACCTGGATGGGGATCGACAGGATGAAGCGGCGGTAGACCTGTACTACGGATCCGGAGGAACCGCCAGTTGGCACTATCTCTACGTTTTCAAGGCCGCGAACGGCACCGTGGCACCAATCGGTATTTTGGAGAGCGGATCGCGAGCAGACGGTGGCTTGGGGGCCGTCAGGATTAGCCAAGGGCAGCTGATTCTAGACTTCGCAGATGCGGACCGGCGAGAGGGTGATTGCTGCTCCAGGGGCATCATCCGAGTACGTTACCGATTGCAGGGCGGGAGATTCGTTGAGACGGGAGCGCGGCAAAGGGACTCTATCCGACTCGCTTATTATCCGCCTGAAAAACGCGGTCCGCAGACGGTTAAATCGTCGAGAGTAGATCAGCAGAATTTTAATATCATCTACACCGACGCCAACGGAGTCGAAAAGCCACTGACATCATCTGGAGTCAATATCGAACCAGGCTTGTCGCATGACAAATCCTCGGTGGTGTTTCTTCGACATCCGAATGAGCGGGAGAAGGAGATATGGGCGATTGGCACGGATGGTTCAGGGCTGCGTCCGCTCTTCCAAGGGCTGGTGCGCTGGAATAACCAGGCCTATCCTTCGTCCTCGCTGCGCTTACCGAGGTGGTCCACCGATGGTCAAGCCGTCTACTTCGTGACCGATTTCACTTCTACGTCGGGCGCACTTTGGCGGCTGGACCTTGCCACCGGCAAAGCAGCGGTGATGATACCTGACGCGGTGATGTACGGCGTCATTCAGACCGGCCGCTACCGTGGATTCCTGATCGCAAACCAACGCTCGCTTTCGAAAGCTGAATCGGGCGGGAGCCGGTCTCCGGTTTACCCGTTTTTTCTGTACACGGCGCGGGGCGAGAAGGTCCAGGAAATAGCCGATGAAACCGATGACTTGGATCAACTACTTGCCGACTGGGAAGGCCGATAGGAAGTCGGTTCAACGTTTATCTGCGTGCCAGCGTTCGCCGGTTGAGGCTAGGATGTCGCCGACGGTTTCGAGGGTGCCCTTCATGCGCGCGAATACAGCAAGCCGCTGCTGTTTAGTGAGCGGCGCGCAGGCCACGGGCTGATCCCGTTTTGTGATGGCGAGTTCTTTGCGGGTCCGCTGTTTCATCTCACTTAAGTTTAGCTACTTTACGGGTAGGAGCGGCTTGCGATCGGCGGGGAGTTGGTGATCTACGGCTGTCAGCATCACGGCGGCTAGGGCGTAGTCGCCGAGGGTCTCGACGATTTCCATGGTGGCCTGGCGTCCGAAGAGCTCGACTGTCTTGGCGAAGACGGCGGGGCTGACGTGGTGTTGGCGGAAGATCTCGCGGCCCATTTGGATGACTACGCGGTCTTTTTCGTTTAGACCCGTGAGTTCTCTGTTGTACTTCACTACGTCGATTACGTTTTGCTCCAGGCCGGCGCGGAGGGCGGCGGGTTCGTGGCCGGACCACTCGTATTGCTGGTCGAATTCACGGGCGGCTACCAATGCGGATAGTTCGAAGTAGCGGCCGCTGATCTGGCTTTCGCGGCGGAGGTATTCGTTCAAGAGGTGAATATATTCTGCGGGCTTGGGGCTGTAAAAAGAAACGCCGCCAGGGCCTAGCAGCGGAGTGGTGCGGTTGGGACCGCTGATCAGGTCGTAGACGCGCTTGCCATTGTCATCCATGTCGGCGCGCTTGACCAAGGGAAGGCGCGACATGGAGTCGGGAATGATATCAGGAGGAAGCGTTCGCTTTTCCTGTTGGCCGCTCATGGTCATTGCTAGCGCGGCTACTAACGCCGTGCCCCAGAACTTGGTTTGCATTTGGGTTTTCCTCACTTCACATTCTTGTTGAGCCAGCCGTCGATGAACTTGATTACGTCCTGGCTGTTGCGGTCTAAAAACATTTCGTGCATGTTGCCGTGGATGCCTACGTCTTCCAGGCGTACGAAATCGTCTTTTGCTCCGGCTTGATTCAGCCACTTGGGGATGCAGACATCGAACACGCGGTGATAGGTTCCTTCGGCGGAGATCGAAAGGATCGGCATGTTCTGATAGCCGACTAGTTTGTGTACGGGGGCGTCCTGCATGTAGCAACCGACTTCATCGCCGGGGCGTTCGCTGGGCTCGAGATGAACCTTGATGTCGGCGGGGGTGGCGAAGGGAGGGTCATATTTCATGGGTTGGGGAGTGAGTCCCCAGGAGCCCGGATTCACGCGCGTGTAGGCTACTTTCGCGGTGTCGACATTGCCGATCTGCGGGCCACCGGGTTCGATGGACACCATGCCGGCGATCAGTTTGGGGCGCTCATCGGCGACGTTGAAACCGATGCCGCCGCCTTGTGAATGGGTGAGCAGGATCACGGGGCTGCCGATTTTATCGAGCAGCGCGACGCCGGCGGGGATGGCGACTTCGGCCTGATTGTTCACGAACTGCATTTGGCCTTTGGTGAAGTAGTCGAATACGGGGTCGCCCATGGTGCCCTTCTTCGGCGAGTCACTGGGCCACTGCGTGTACTTGTGCATGCGCGGGAAATTGCCGCCGGAGAGCACGGGGCCGGTCCAGATCTGCGAGAGATCCTGCGCGGTACGGATGCCAAGTTTGCCATCGACTCCGGGGACGTAAGGCGAGCGGCCGCGTGCCGGGTAATCGACCATGTAGACGGTGTAGCCTTGCTCGATTAAATAGTACGCCCAGCCGGGACGGCCATCGGGGGTCTGGCGCCACACCGCTCCGGTCTGGCCGTTGCCGTGGAAGAAGACTACCGGGTAGGGGTGCTTCATCTGTTTCGGCACCCATACTTCGGTGTACATGGCCTGGCCCATGATTTCTTTGCCGGGTTCACCGACGTACTTGCCGCCGGCGTAGAAAAATCCCTGGCGGGAGATGTTGGCAGTGGCGAAAGTGGGGATCGACGACGGGGGCGTGGCCATGGCGGGTTTGTCGCCGGCCGCTGGACGGACGTTTTTGTCGATCCACGCGGACATGAACTTCGCGATCTCGTCGCTGTTCTTTTCGAGCATCATTTCATGGCCGTTGCCGTGAAGGCCTACGTCTTCCATGCGGACGAATTGCGTCTTTACGCCTGCCTGATTCAACCACTTGGGAATGCAGTGGTCATACTCGCGGTGATAGCCGCCTTCGGACGACAAGTACACTACGGGAATTTTTTCGAGGTTCACCAGCTTGCGCGCGGGCTCCTTTTGCACGTAGCACGCGACTACGTCGCCGGGGATATCCGATTTCTCTTCGAGGACCACTTGGAGTTCGGACGGGTCCTTGATGGGAGGGTCGTAATGGATCGGGCTGGAGGTGACGCCCCAGCTCAAACCACCGCCGCCATTGGTGTAGGCGAGTTTCGCGGTGTCCACGCCTTTGATGGGCGGGGCGGCGGGTTCGACCGTCACGATGGCCTTCACTTGATTGGGGCGCGCGTCGGCCATCAGCCAGCCGGCGGGTCCGCCTTGCGAATGCGAGAGGATGATCACGGGGGTCTTAATCGTGTCGAGCAGCGCGACCATGGCTTCGCTGGTCAGGTCATCTTGTGACTTGGGTCCGCCGCCGCCGAGGAACTGCACTTGCGTTTTGGCGAAGGCGTCGAAGATGGGATCGCCCATGAGACCGCTGCCGGGGAATTGCGTGTGCAGGTGGGCGCGGGGGAAATCGCCTTTCTTGGCGGACGCAGTGAAGGTAGCCTCCAGGTTTGCGGCCGTGCGGATATTCAGGTTGCCATCGTGGCCGGGCACGTAAGGCGAGCGGCCACGCGCGGGGGAATCGACCATGTACTGCACGTAGCCTTGTTTCGCGAAGTAATAGGCCCAACCGGGACGGCCGTCGGGGGTCTGTTGCCAGTCCGTCGCAGTTTGTCCGGCGCCGTGGAGATAAATGATCGGATACGGATGGCGGATCTGTTTGGGGACCCACACTTCGACGTAGGCGGAGCCGCCCATCACTTCTTTACCAGGCTCGCCGACGTACTTGCCGCCCGCGTAGTAGATGCCGGTGCGCGAGAGGTCTTCGGTGGAGAAGGTGGGGATGGCGGCGGGAGGCGCTCCGGCCGCGGCTTTCACGAAGTTCTGGGTTTGGGCTGCGAGCAGCGCGGCCAATACCACAACCAACAGCAGTGTTTTATTTGGATGCATAGCGGTCTCCGCATGAGCAAGTATATAACTGACTAGAGTGCGCGGGGGCGGCGCGCTTATTCTCGATCAGGCCATTCAGCGCCTGGCGAAAAGACTCACGCTGAGAGAATACGCAAATTCTGCACCCAAGCCGCGGGTATCACAGGCGTGAGCGCGTGTTGTTTTATTGCTTTCATTGCAAATACGAGTGAAATCGCTTTGGCTATGTAGCTGCACTAGATCCAGTACGAAGATTGCGCTTGCCTAAAAGGAGGCTAAGCAATGAACAAGATACTGGGGATTTTTTTGATCGTGATCGGAATCGTCGGTTTAGCTTGGGGCGGCTTCAGCTTTACCACACGGGAGAAGGTAGTCGATATAGGACCGATTCATGCAACTCGCGATAAGAACCATTCGGTGCCGTTGCCGCCCATCGCTGGCGCCCTCTCTTTAGTGGGCGGCGTCGCGCTTCTGGTGGTGGGCAAGAATCGCTAGGTTTCGAATTCGAATCGCAAAAAGGAGTTTTTATGCTTTATTACGCGTTGATGTTCCTCTTGGTCGCCCTGATCGCCGGTGCCCTAGGATTCGGAGTGGTGGCTTTCGCTGCGGCCGAGATCGCCAGAATTGTCTTCTTCGTTTTCATTGTTCTATTCCTGGTTGGCCTGATCTCACACCTGTTTCGGCGACCCGGCAACCTAACCCGATAACTTTATGGCTCAACCTGACAGGCCTAATTTCTCAATTTTGGGGCGCGTTGTCTTTGGTGCTATTGCTGTCGGCATGATCTACCTGCTGCTGGTGTTCCTCGGCTATGTACCGGGCAGGTAGAAGAGCGGCCCGCACGTCAATTTTCATTACACGGCAGGGCTAAAAAGTCAGCCCCAACAGGAAGGCGGCTTCGTTCTGGTTCGTACGAAAGATCGGAAACATCGCCGACACCCCCGGTGCGGCGAAGTACGCGGCAGAAATGAAACCTACAGAGGGGACGCTTGGCGAAAACCAATGACTGTAGCGAAATTCCGGTCGTAAGTGAAGATGGAAGAGCGGGAGGTCAATACCCGCTCCTGTCGTGATACCAGCCAGAGTGCCGCCCTGTCCCGTGACGGTTGAGGTCTGTGACGAAGTCGTAGAGCCGGTCGAGGTTGTCGACCTAAAAGTGGTGTGGCTGTCGGCGATCCGTGAGATGGAGGGTCCGACCTCCACGTAGACCTTCGCCTTCGATAGACTCTTGCTGTACTGGACGAGCAAGGGAAACTGCCACCGGTTGCCGGTCGTTTGTTCAAAACTCTGAACAAAAAACTGCGCCGCGGGCTGCGAGGTTCCATTCGCGTGGTCGTAATCGACGCGCTGATAGAGAGCATCAAATTCAATTCCTAGACCGTGCACTAGGGCTACCCGGAAGGTTGGCCCAATCAGCAAGCGTTTTGTCTCAGAATTATATTGATCAAACGAAAAACTGTTAGGAATGGACGAGCTACTCGAAGTTGATGAAAGAGTATCCGTGAGGGGGACTCCCGCCTCTACACCGAAATGGAACTGAATTTGCGCGTTCGAGTAAATGGAGCTCACGCAAATAAGTAAGATAAATCTTGGGAAATAATGCGAGTTCATGCGCCGAGTGTAGCAGTATCGGCAGCAGGATCGGTTCGGGCAGCCATCCTCCAGCCAAGGTCGATGGGTTGCCAGTCATGATTTTACGTGGTGGGCTAATTTGAAAATCGGTAGGACAGCAATTCGCGCACGATTATTATTGTCCAGCCACCTAGTAGGCCCACAATGCAGCCGAAGAGCATGCTCGCGAAGATGATGCGCATAAAACCCATCAAACGTGATTCGCCAGGATGGACCCGCATTAGGCTCAAAGGGAAGTTATTCCTTAGGCGTTCCCTTGCGCGTTGCGGCAAAGGAATAGATGGCGTGCCGACTAAAAGGCCAAACGCTCAGCCGCTCCGGTTCAGATCTTTGGGGTTCACTCTCGCATCAGCGCAATTTAGGCAGATGGGTCAATTTATCCCGCGCAATGGTGGGAGTCAATCACACCCTAAACTGTATGAAACCTTTTGCCATGCCGCTTCTCTATCCGAGTAATGCGAGTACGAGACGACTATACATTTGTGGTTGTTTGGGCGGCTTTAATTGGCTTGGTGGTTGTGGCTCGGTGGTTGAAGGTGCCGCTGGTCTAGGAATTCCGTGAAACGATTTCGTCACCGGTGGATCTAACAACTGAGCTCGGACCGCACAGGGGGGCTCATGGGCTGCTGGACACACCACTGGCGGTGAAAACTCGGTATGTCTGCAGCACGAGGTTGGTACTCTTCCCTCCGAGGAGCGCCAACTAGCCGTCTCCTTTTCGACTTAGAAATCGAGGTGCAAGAGATGCCCGAAGCAGTTTGCCCGTTATGTCACTCCGCCGCGCTTATGGTTCCACTTTGCGACTCGACTTGGCATTATACCTGTCCCACGTGCGGAACATTTGAAATGGGGGACTTTGGCTTAACCTCAATCGGAGACAGAGAGCATTGGGCCAAAATAAGACTCCAACTGTCCAAGGCGGTCCGCAAAGCATGCGATGAAGGCTGTCCGCTCAGGCTGACGGATGAAGAAAGCCTCTTGCAAGCGATAGCCTTTTACCATGTGGGTGCGTCCCGATAGGATGGCAATATCCACACCTTTACTTACAACCGGTTACCACTGTGATGAGCGAATTGCATCTGTAGGGAGCGGCGGATAAAGGAACCGCCGCTGGTTCAAAATGGCAGCAAGAACCACAAGCCAGTCGGAGGAAGTGGCTCGGCCCTACATATGATTGGACGCGTGAGAAGACGATTGGTTGCAGAGGCGGTTCACGCCGCGTAAGTGCGTGGCCGCGCTATACTTTCAACCAAACTATGAATCCTCGACCAAGCGTTGCGCCGAAGCGTAGCACTGTATTAGATGTCGGCTGCGGAACCCGCAAGGCTGAGGCTGACGCGCTCGGCATCGATCGATCTCCCGGGCCGGACACGGACATTGTTTGGGATCTGGACGAGTATCCTTGGCCTCTCGAAGCGGATCGCTTTGAGCGCGTTCATCTTTCGCATATCATCGAACACGTGCACGATGTAATGGCGACCATGGGGGAGGTGTATCGCGTGGCGCGGGCGGGCGCGAACGTCTTCGTGACTACGCCGCACTTCAGTTCGCATAATTCGTATGCCGATCCGACGCACGTCCGTCATCTGGCTGCTGCCAGCTTCGAGCATCTGACGGGAAAAAATTTCGAGAGTTTCCATGGCGCGCCGTTCCGCTTCGACATCGTGAGCGTCGAACTGACGTTCGGCGGCAATTTTATTCTGGACAATGTGGGGCGCGCGCTGGCTCGCGGAAATCTCAAATGGTATGAACGGCACGCGGCCTGGGTGTTCCCCGCCCTGGACATCCGCTGCCATCTGCGTGCGGTGAAATAGTTGCACGCAGCGAACCTCGTATGATGTTCAGTATGTACAAACGTACTCTCCCCTTGGTTCTGCTTTTCGTCGCCGGCGGCATTTTCGTGCAGGCTCAGCAAACTTGCTCCAACTCCACTCTGAATGGAACGTACTTTTATTTGGCAAACGGTTCGGTGGTATCGGGCGGCCAGACGCTGCCGTTCGCGGAATTAAGCCAATTCGTCTTCGACGGCAAAGGCGGCGTGACGGGACAAGCCGCGACTAACGACAATGGCGTCTTCGCCAGCTTTTCGTTTGCGGGAATGTACTCGGTGCAAGCGAGTTGCAAGGGCGGTTTGACGCTCAGCGCGAATCCACCCGCTGCGGGACCGTTTGACTTTCAAATATTGGACGGGGGCAAGACCATTTCCATGGCTTTTTCGGGCGCGAACGCGGTGATTGTGGGCCACGCATACCTGGCGACCACGGGGACGGTGCAGTGCGGGAGGGGATTGTTCACCGGCAGCTATGCCTTCCAATTTACGGGAACCGCCGGTGGCCTGCTGCGCTCGGAGGAGGGGCAGATGGTTTCCGACGGAGACGTGAATCTGAGCGTGAGCAGCGTGCTGGATATCAACGGGAGTCCGTTACTCAATCCGGGCACTGGGAATTATTCGCTGCACAGCGATTGTTCGGGGAGCGCTTTCATCGCCAGCCAATCGGGCAATGCCAACTATCTTTTCGCCATGGTGGACAACGGGCGGAGCATTTTGTTTCTGCGTACTGACAGCGGCACGGTGGTCTCCGGCAAGGCGGAGACGCAGGCGCTGACGGCGTCGGTGCTTCCCGATTTCGTTTTCGGCGGCGGCTTTTACTCCGCGCTCTACTTCGCGAATACGGGGAGCACGGCGGTGTCATTCCCGGTCAACTTTACTGGCGATGCCGGAGGTGCGCTGACGGTTCCTTCCCTGCACGGTTCGACCACCACGATCAGTCTTCCGCCGCAAGGCACGGCTATCGTGGAATCACCCAACGATGGACCTTTGGTGCAAGGGTATGCGTCAGCGTTCTTGCCAAGCGGCGTGGTCAGCTACGGTATCTTCCGTAAGAGCAACACTGGAGTTCCCGATCAAGAGGTGATTGTGCCGCTCTCTGAGGCATCGTCCACGCTCCGAACGCTGGTGTGGGACGACACCGATTACGTTACGTCGGTGGCGATTGTGAATCCGAGCGCGGTGGCCAACATCGTCACCATCACGGTGCGTGACGACGCGGGTAACTTGATTGGGAACCCCACGATTTCGCTGGGCGCGCATGCCAAGACGGCCGTGGTGCTGCGGGATGTTCCCGGGCTGGCGGGCATGGCGGGGAAACGGGGTATCGCCGACTTCAGCGTGGTGGCGGGGAATGTTGCGGTGCTGGGACTGCGCTTCAACGGGCAGGCGTTTACTTCCATCCCCACGGTAAACCGATAGTTTTGCTAACATGCAGTCGAGGCTATGCCGATTTTCGATTACGAGTGCCGCAAGTGCGGGGAGCAATTCGAACTGCTGGTGCTGAAGGGCACGGTGGCGGAGTGTCCGGCTTGCCAGGGGCAGGAACTGGAACAATTAATTTCTGGCTTCGCGGTGAGTTCGGAAGCTACGCGCCAGTCCAATCTGCAGGCCGCGCGCCGCCGATATGCCGCTAGCAGCGATGTCAAAGACAAGAAAGTGGCCGAGATCGAAGAGATTCGCGAGCACGCGCCGGACTACGGGATCAAGAAAAAAGAAAAAAAGAAGTGATCCGCTACTTGGCGAAGTCGAGGTAGCCGCGCCGGGGGTCGGTGTTCACTAGCTTCACTTTTAGTTGATCGCCGACGTCGACGCCTTGTTGGCCGCGAATCAGCAATCCCTCCGCAGGCGGGTTTAGCACGCGCACGAAAGTGCCTTTGGGCGTGACTCCGGTCACCACCGCCGAGAATATTTCGCCGATGCGAGGTTGCAGTGCGACCGCGGCGATGCGCTTGCCCATCACGCGCTCCACCTTGCGCGCGGCGTCCTCTTTCAAGGTGCAATTGCGCGCGGTGGCGTCGAGTTGTGAGTCGGAATAGGGCGGGGCTTTCTTGGCGATCACAGCTTTGATGAGGCGCTGCGTGACGGTGTCGGCGAAGCGGCGGTTGGGCGCCGTCGAATGCGTGTAATCATGCGCTGCCAGCGCGAAGTGACCTTGCGAAGTGTCGCCCGCGCGCGCCAGGACGTATTCGCCGGGACCCATCAGCTTCACTACCGCGAGGGATAGGTCCGCGTAATGGACACCGTCTTCCGCTTTTCTTTTTTGCAAGAAAGCGTTGAGCGCGCCGGAATCCGGCTGTGCCGGCAGGGTATCGCCATAACGCGCGGCGAGTTCCACGATGCGCGGCCAGCGTTCGGGAGTCTTGACGATGCGGCGGATGGAGCTCACGCCGGCCGCCGACAACGTGCGCGCCATGACGCCGTTGGCCGCCACCATGAAATTTTCGATCAGCTCGCTGGCGCGATTCTTCTGGCGGGTGTTGATACCTTCGACCTGTCCGTTGGTCACTACGGCCTCGGCTTCCACGCGATCGATATTCAAGGCGCCCATGCGCTGGCGTTCATCGAGTAAGATTTGCGCGGCTTCATCCTGGAGCTTGAGCTGAGCCGCAAGGTCGGCCGACGCCGACACTTTGGCGGGAGCGACGCCGGTTCCTTCGAGCCACGGGCCGACCCCGTTATAAGTCAACTGGGCCTGATTGCGGACTAGCGCGCGATAAATTCCCTGGGAGGAGACGGCTCCGGAGGGCGCTACGATGAAGTCAATCACGATCGCGGCGCGGTCGGCGGCTTCGTTGAGCGAAGTCAGGCCGGTGGAGAGCTGTTCGGGCAGCATGGAAAACGTGCGGACGCCGGTGTACACCGAAGTGGTTTGATCCGCGGCGTATTGATCGATGGGCGATCCGATGGTGACATCGCTGTCGACGTCAGCGATGGCAACCATTACGCGGATGCCGCCGCTCACGCGTTCGGCTACTTCCGCCTGATCGAGGTCGCGCGAAGTGTCGTTGTCGATCGAGGACCACAGCAGCGAGCGGAGGTCCCGCAGGTCGCTATTCGGGCCGGGCGCTGCAGGCTGCGACTCGAGCGTCTTCACCTGTTGATCGACGGCGGGCGGGAAGTCCGGATGAAAACCCTGAGCGATCATCTCCTGGCGTGCCATGGCACTCAGGTCAAAATGGCTGTTAGACATTATCACCAAACTAGCATGCAGCTTGGCGCAGTAACTCTCGTACTTCGACATCGCTGGTTTGGCGGAAATCCTGGTACCATTCACCGACTGCTATGAAGCGCGCGGGCGTGGCCAGGCATACGCAGTCGTCGGCTTCATTGCGGATGAGCGTGCAGGCTTGGCGCGATGCTACCGGGACGGCTACGGTCACGTTGGAAGGTTGCAGGCTCTGCACACACTTCACGGCGGCGAGCATGGTGGAGCCAGTCGCCAGACCGTCGTCCACTAGGATGACGAGACGATTGCGCAGTTCAAGCGGGGGCCGGTCGCCACGGTAAAGTAGTTCGCGGCGTTCGACCTCTTGCGCTTCGTTCGCGGCCACACTCTCGATTTCTTCTGGCGGGATACCTTCCTGGAGGATCAGTCTTTCGTCGAGGATGCGGACACCTCCGCTGGCGATGGCTCCCATGGCGAGCTCGGGTTGCCAGGGGACGCCTAATTTTCGAACCACCACCACGTCGAGCGGCGCCGCCAGCGCGCGGGCCACTTCGAATCCGACAGGGACGCCGCCCCGCGGGAGCGCCAGTACGATCGAATCCTTCGGAAGAGTGCGGGAGGCTAATTCCGCGCCTAGAAAACGGCCGGCCTCGGCGCGATCGCGAAAAGGAAGTTGTGTCACGTCTTCGGCGCGACGCCGCGAAGCGATTCGTCCAGCAATTGAATCGTATGGACGACCGGCGGTTGGTTGCCCGTCTGGCGCCCGAGCGCTGCTTGCATTTGCAGGATGCAGCCTACATTCCCCGTGGCTACTGCGTCCGGCGCGATGGCTTGGATGTGGCTCGCCTTGCGATCGCCCAATTCGTTGGCGGTGGCGGGCTGCACCAGGTTGTAAATTCCGGCCGAGCCACAGCACAGGGCGGCCTCGGGCATCTCGGCAACGGTCAAGCCGGGGATTCCGGCCAGCAATTGGCGCGGCTGCGCGCGCACTTTCTGGGCGTGCTGGAGATGGCAGGAGTCGTGGTAGGCGACGCACTTGGTTACGGGATGGCGTTCGGCGCGCGGGCCTAGCTCGACCAGGAACTCGGCGATGTCTTTGACGCTTCCCTTGAACTCGGCGGAGAATTCTTTCAAGTGCGAGCCGCAACCGCCGGCGTTGGTGATGATGGTGTCGACGCCTGCCTTCTCGAAAGTGGCGAACATACGGCGTGTGAGCGTTAGTGCGGCTTCGTCTTTGCCGGCGTGCATTAATAGCGCGCCGCAACAGGGCTGCTCGGCGGGCGCCACTACCTCGCAACCTTCGGCGGCGAGGACGCGCACGGTGGCGGCGTTGATCTCGGGCAGGAACTCGCGCTGCACGCATCCCAGCATCAGGCCGACGCGCGCTCGTTTCGCTCCTTGCGCGGGTGTCACGCCGGAGACATCTTCGCGCTTGCCTAGCTTCGGCATCAGCCTGCTCAACGCGGGAAAACCTAACTTTTGATATACGGAGAGGAAAACGCGTCCGATTCGTAGCAGCGCGACATTGGGGAAGGTGTGCAGGATGGCCCAGCGTAGCAGGCGCTCGCGCAGGGGGCGCGAATATTGGTGCTCGATCTGCGAACGTGTTTCTTCGATGAGCTTGCCGTAATTGACGCCGGAGGGGCAGGCGGTCATGCAAGAGACGCAACCCAGACACGCATCCATGTGCTGGACCCACTTGGGCGTCATCGCAGTCTCGCCCTGGTTCAGCATGTCCATGAGATAGATGCGGCCGCGCGGCGAATCCATTTCGTTGCCCCACAGCACATAAGTAGGGCACGCCTGCAGGCAGAATCCGCAGTGCACGCATTGGCTGAGTAGGTCGGGATTGATCAAATGCCCCCCACAAATACGCCGGGATTCAGAATTCCACGCGGGTCGAAGCGCTGCTTAATCGCGTGCATCAGCGGGAGTGCGTCGCCGCCCGCGGTGTTGCCCCACGCGTCCAGCCCCGTAATCGGCCGCAGCAGCACTAGAGATCCACCCATACCTTCTATTTTCTCGCGCATTTGCGGCAGGTGAGGCGATTGCACCCAGCCGATGCCGGTGGCTTCGACCACCGCGTAGCCGTCCAGGCCTTCGAGGGTCTCGGCGATGCGTGCGGGCAGCACGCTGATCTTCGCGCCGGCGTCGAGGCGCTGGAATACTTCGGCGTCATTTTCGGTAAACGGAGTCATTTCGCGCAGACGATCTACTTGCGCGTAGATACCTTCCTCGGTGCCTTCGAAGAGCACGTCGATCTGCGGGGCTCCCGCACCCACGCGCACTTGCACCGCTGCCGGGACCAGTTGCGCGTCCAGGATCTTGTTCAGCAGTTGCTGCATCGCGCCTAGATCGGGCACGGCGGCAGTCACGGTGTGGGTGTGTTTGGGCAAGGGATGCAGGCGGAAGGTGGCGCCAGTGATGACGCCCAGGGTTCCGAAGGCGCCGGTCACCAGTTTCGATAAATCATATCCGGCCACATTCTTGACGACTTTGCCGCCGCTCTTGGCGAGCGTGCCGTCGGCTAGGGCCAGCGTCACGCCGATGATCAGGTCGCGCAGGCCGCCGTAGCGTAGGCGCAGTACGCCGGTGTCGTTGGTCGAAAGGACTCCACCGACTGTGGCTTTTTCGGGCCACAACGGGTCGACTGCGAGTCGCTGCCCGTGTTGCGCGAGGGTACGCTGCAATTCCGCGATGGTGCAGCCGGCTTCAACGGTCACGGTCAGATCGGCCCAGGCGTGCTCGATCACGCGGTTGAGGTTCGCGGTGGAGAGCATTACGGCGGTGCGCCGGGGGGGATTTCCCCAATCCGATTTCGTTCCGCCGCCGCGCGGGATCACGGATGCGCCGTCTTCGTTGGCGCAGCGCAGAATCTCGGCGGCTTCTTCTGCCGACTGTGGCTCGACTATGCGCACGGCTCTAGAATCTCTCCGCAATGCCGGCGATTTCTAGCGGGTGCGGTTGGTACTCGCCGGGTGTCTCGCCGCAGAGGCGCGGGGTTGGGAATACCTTGGTGGGATTTGCCAGCGCCAGGGGGTCGAACGAGCAACGGAGGCGCTGCATGGTGGCCAAGTCGGGCTCGGCGAACATTTTTCCCATCATGTGTTTTTTCTCTTCGCCCACCCCGTGCTCGCCGGTGATGGACCCGCCCATTTCGATGCATAGTTCCAGAATGCGCTCGGAAAGTTTCTCGGCGGCTTTCTCTTGGCCTGCGATGCGGCGGTCGTACATGACCAAGGGATGCAGGTTGCCGTCGCCGGCGTGAAATACGTTAGCCACGCGCAGGCCGGACTCTCTACCGAGGCGTTCGATCTCATCGAGGATTTTCGGCAGCGCAGTGCGCGGAATTACGCCATCCTGCACGATGTAGTTTGGGGAGATGCGGCCCACTGACGCGAAGGCGGCTTTGCGGCCTTTCCACACTACGGCGCGCTCCTCTTCGGTCTGGGCGACGCGGATTTCAGTGGCGCCGTTTTCGCGGCAAATGGCGCTGACTTGCGCGATCAAGGTGTCGACTTCGGCCACCGGGCCATCTATCTCCACGAGCAGGAGGCCGCCGCAGTTGGGATAGTTGGCGTGGACAGCGGCTTCGGCGGCTTGAATCGCTAAGTTATCCATCATCTCCATGGCTGCCGGGAGCATGCCCGCGGCGATGATGTCGCTGACCGCGGCGCCGGCTTCATTGGTGCTGTTGAACGCGGCCAGCAGAGTCTGCACGCACTCGGGGCGCTTCATGATGCGCAGAGTGATTTTCGTCGCCACGCCCAGCGTGCCTTCGGAGCCGACGAAGACGCCGGCCAGATCGTAACCCGGCGCGTCTAGCGTTTTCGAGCCGAAGTGGGCCAGTGTTCCGTCGGGTAACACCACTTCGAGCGCGAGCACGTGGGTGGTGGTGAAGCCGTACTTGAGGCAGTGCGCGCCGCCTGCGTTCTCGGCTACATTGCCGCCGATACTGCATACGGACTGCGACGAGGGGTCGGGCGCGTAGAAATAACCGGCAGGCGCCACGCGGCCGGTGACGTTCAGATTGATGACGCCGGGTTCGACTACGATACGGTGGTTCGCCAAGTCCACTTCGAGAATCTGGTTCATGCGGGCGAGGCTAATGACGATGCCGTTATTCACGGGCAGCGCGCCGCCGCTCAATCCGGTTCCTGACCCGCGCGCTACAAAGGGGATTCGTTCGCGGTGGCAGACGCGGATCACGGCTTGCACTTGTTCGGTTGACGTGGGCAGCACCACTGCGAGCGGCATCACGCGGAAATTCGTAAGGCCGTCGCACTCGTAGGTGCGGGTTTCTTCGGGGGATGAGATTAGACCCTGGGGACCGAGGATACTGCGGAGTTCGTCGAGGAAAGACATGGGACTGCTGTGCTTCTAGTATCTCCGAAGAGCTAATGGGGACACTCTGTCCTGTCCCCGCATCACGAATTCGGGTTCGCTCGAATTTTGGGCGGGGACAGGAAAGAGTGTCCCCATTAGCGGACCCAGGAGGGGACTACGTAGGTGTAAAACATTGCCAGCAAGCCGATCAGGCAGACCAAGAAGACGCTATGCTTCAAGGTGAAGCGCAGCAAGCTGGATTCTTCGCTGCGCGCCATGCCGGTGGCGGCGGCGGCTACCGCTATGCTCTGCAGGCTGATCATCTTTCCGAGTACGCCGCCGCTGGAATTCGCGGCGGCCATCAGCACGGGGTTCAGGCCTAGCTGATTTGCAGTCACTACCTGCAGGGTTCCGAACAAGGCGTTGGCCGATGTGTCGCTGCCGGTGAGGAAGACTCCCAACCAGCCAAGCAACGTGCTGAAGAAGGGGAATGCTCCGCCGGTTTTGGCGGCGACCAATCCGAGAGTCGCGGTCTGGCCTGAGTAGTTCATGATGAACGCTAACGCTACTACGCTGGCGATGGTTAGTAATGGCAACGCCAGTTGTTTCGCAGTGAGCCAGGTCAGGCGCGCCAGGCGCGGAGGGCTCACGCGCAGCACCAGGGCCGAGGCGAATACCGCGAACAAGCATGACGTGCCGGAGGCGGATAGCAGGTTCAGCGTGTAGGGGGCTCCGTAGGGCGAGGGCATGGGCGTGATCGGAGGCATGCGCGTGATCAGGTTGTGCAAGCCCGGCCAGGGGATAATTACGGTGGCTTTATCGAGAATCGCCTTGGTGGTGGA
>Ga0070681_10001537_pt1 | contig 20425 bp, 17 predicted proteins | sample KBSC83BmetaG_FD_65650 | JGI IMG/M metagenome (GOLD analysis project Ga0070681, IMG submission 65650) | Corn rhizosphere microbial communities from Kellogg Biological Station, Michigan, USA - KBS C8-3B metaG | ecosystem: Host-associated > Plants > Roots > Rhizosphere | place: USA: Michigan... | reverse complement strand
CATCATGACGACGCTGGCGTTGATCGCGGGCATGCTGCCGGTGGCGATCGGGCATGGGGAGGGCGCGGACTTCCGGGCACCGTTGGGCCGAGCAGTGATCGGCGGCGTGATCACGTCGACACTGCTGACCTTGTTAGTCATCCCGACGGTGTACGAGATTCTCGAGGGCTGGAAGGAGCGGGCGGTCGAGCGGTTCTTCAAACGGCGTGGGACGGGCGAGTTCGCGGTCCCGGAGGCAGAGCCGGCGCACGGCGACGACTGACATCGGCGAGGGATGGCGATGGAACTGAAGAAGGCGAAGGTCCTGGTGACGGGCGGCAGCTCCGGCATCGGGTTGGCGACCGCGAAGCGTCTCGTCTCGGCGGGCGCGAAGGTGGCGATCTGCGGACGCAACGGACAGCGGTTGCGCGCGGCGGCGGAGTCGACGGGCGCCATGGCGATCGAGGCCGACGTGAGCCGCGAGGCGGACGTGGCACGGCTCATCCAAACGGTGATCCGCGAGTTAGGCGGCTATGACACGCTCATCAACAACGCGGGATTCGGCCGGTTTGCGCCGTTGGTCGACATGACGGTGGCGGACTTCCAGAGCGTGTGGGAGACGAACGTGCTCGGGGCGATGCTGGTGGCGCGCGACTCTGCGCGCCATTTCGTGCACATGCAGGGCGGCAACATCGTGAACGTGGCGTCCACGTCGGGGCAGCGGGGCGGTGCGAACGGGACGGCCTACGCGTCGAGCAAGTTCGCGCTCGCAGGACTAACGGATGTGTGGCGAACGGAGCTGCGGCAGCACGGCATCCGCGTGATGCAGATCAATCCGAGTGAAGTGCTCACGGAGTTCCGCGCGAATTCGGGGCGGCCGAGTGCCGTCGAGACACCGACGAAGCTGCGCGCCGACGACATCGCCGACGTGATCGCGAACATGCTGGCGCTGGACGACCGGGTCTTGGTAAAGGACGTCACGGTGTGGGCGACGAACCCGAAGGACTGATGCCCGGCTCGACAACTACTTCCAACGGAACAGCTTCAGCGCCAGGAGGAAGCTGACGACCAGCCAGGCGAGCGCGATGCCTAACTCGCCAGACACGTGGGCGATGCCGGCGCCCTGCAGCATGTTCGCCCGCAATGCGTTGTTCACCGCCGTGAGCGGGAGCGCCTGGATGAAGGGCTGCATCGTCTTCGGGAAGTTCGATGCGGAGAAGAACACGCCCGAGAACACCCACATCGGCAGCATCACCAGGTTCATCAGGCCCGACGCGCCTTCCACCGTGCGCGCGCGCGACGCGACCAAGAGTCCCATGGCACCGAACGTGAGCGACGCGATGAGACAGATGAACGCAAGCTCGAGGTAGGAGCCGCGGAGCGGAACGCCGAAGATGAGCGCGCCGAAGCCCAACAGCGTCACCACCTCGAAGAACAACATCGTCAAGCGCGACAACAGGAACGACGCGAGGTACTCGGGCTTCCGCATCGGCGTGGCAATGAGGCGCTTGAGCAGCTTCTTCTTGCGCGCGTCCACGATCGCGAAGCCGATGCCCCAGATGCCGCTGCCCATCAGGTTCATGCCTAACAGGCCAGGGATCACGAAGTCGATGTAGCGAGAGCCGCGCTCGCGGACGTGCTGGTCGGCCACGTTGACGGGGTCGTGGCGTCCGGCGGCGCGTTGCACGGCGGCGTCGGCGACGAGTCGCGCGGCGCGCGCTTCGGGCCGGGTGTCATCGTACCGATACGACACGGCGCCGCCGGCCTGCGGCACGACGACCAGCGCGACGTCTCCGGTTCGCAGCGCACGCGCGGCGGCGCTGTCGTCGAGGACGTCGACGGTGAGCGACGAGTCGCTCCGTAAGGCAGCGGCTAACGACGCGGCGCCGGGCGCGGTCGACAACACGGCCACGTGCTGCTTCTCAGCGGGCCGGTTGCGGAACGCAATGCCCAGTCCGGCCGCGAGCAGCACGGGGAACACGAACACCCAGAACACGGCTTCGGGCTCGCGCAGGAACTCGCGGTAGCGCACGAGCGTGAGCTGCGCGAGCGAGCTGTCGCGGAGCCGGCGCGGACGGCGCGGCGGTTGCGCCGTGCGTTCGCGCGCCGGAGGTGCGAGCGTCGTCTCAGTCATCGCGCAAGTGCCGTCCGGTGAGAGACACGAAGACATCCTCGAGCGTAGCCGAATGCGTCCGGAGCTCGTTCATTTCGATGCCGCGCTCGTTGAGCGCACCGAGCAATGCGGGCACGGCACGGTGGAGCTCGGCGACGTCGAGTTGGAATCCGCCGTTCTCGGAGCGCGCGTCGAGCACGCCGTCGATCGCGCGCAACGTGCGCAAATCGATCCTCCCTGCGTGCGCGGCGGAAAACGTGACGACGTGCTCGGCGCACCTCGCGCGGATGAGCTCGCGCGGCGTGCCGAGCGCGATCACCTTTCCATGATCCATGATCGCGACGCGGTCGCAGAGCCGTTCGGCCTCATCCATATAGTGAGTGGTGAGGACGATCGTTCGACCCTCGGCGCGGAACTGTTCGATGAGGTCCCAGAGTTGTCGGCGTGCTTGCGGGTCGAGTCCGGTCGTGGGCTCATCGAGGAACAGCAGCTCGGGGTCGCCCACGAGGGCGCACGCGAGTGCGAGACGCTGCTTCTGTCCACCCGATAGTCCGCCGACGCGGGAGCGCTGCTTTTCTTCGAGCTGTACGAGCCGTATCACGTCGCTCACTTCGCGGCCGTCGCGGAAGAAGGAGCGGAACAGGCGAATGGTTTCTTCGACAGTGAGCTTCTCCGAGAGCTGCGTTTCCTGGAGTTGAATGCCGAGGCGTTCGCGCAGCTCGCGGGGGTGCTCGGTCCAGCGGCGACCGAGGACGATGACGTCGCCGCTGTCGGGGGCGGTAAGGCCCTCGCAGATCTCGATGGTCGTTGTTTTGCCGGCGCCGTTGGGTCCGAGGAGTCCGAAGCACTCCCCGGCGCGCACATCGAGGTCGAGGCCATCTACGGCGACGACATCGGGGTACGACTTGCGGACGGCGCGGAGCGCGAGCGACATGCGGCTGGGCAAGGGCAAGGGGACGCGAAATATAGCCGGACTGGGGCGGAGGAAAGCGGAACGGAAAGGTGCCGGAGCGGTAACGACTCGCGCGGGAAGGACGTGGGGCACAACATTCGGCACGCTTGAAGGCCGGCAAAGTTTTGGATACTTTATCCCATAGCTGCGTCGACGACCCTCGGTCGCGAGCGGCTCATCGTTAGGCAACGAGTGCATATGACTCACGCCCCATCCCGTTCCACTATCCGCGCGGACGCGGCGCCGGGTACGACGGCGCGTCGTCCGGCGGCGGGCGGACCCATCGAGCGATTCACGCTCTCCGGCGCGACACTGCAGGCCATCCGCGAGCGCATTCTCTCTGGCGCGTACGCCGAGGGCGATCCCCTGCGACAGGATGCGATCGCCGCGGAGCTCGGCGTGAGCCGGATTCCGGTGCGTGAGGCACTCCGGCAGCTCGAGGTCGAAGGGCTGGTAACATTCAGTCCGCATCGCGGCGCGGTGGTGTCGACGTTTTCAATCGCCGAGATCGAGGAGCTGTTCGAGCTGCGCGCACAGATCGAATCGGATCTGGTGCGGCGGGCCGTGCCCAAGATGGCGGCGGAGAATTTCGCGCGTGCGGATGAGATTCTCGATGCGTACGATGCGGCGTTTCGTTCGCGCGACGTGGCGGCGTGGGGCGAGCTCAATTGGCAGCTGCACTCGACGTTGCTCGCGCCGGCGCAGCGCCCGCTCACGCTGGGCATCGCAGCGCGTCTGCACCGGCACGCCGAGCGCTATGCGCGGATGCAGCTCGCATTGACGCATGGGGAATCGCGTGCGAGCGAAGAGCATCGCGCGATCGTGACGGCCGCGCGGCGCCACAACGCCGATCGGGCGGCGCAGCTCATGGGCACGCACATCACCGGCGCCGGGCGATCGCTGGTCCGGTTTCTTCGTGAGCAGCGGAGCGAGTCGTCATGACGGCGGCGGTGTTGGCCGATCTGGTCGCGGGAGAGTTCCGCCCAACGAACGGCGGGAGCACGCTGCCGTCGCTCAACCCGTCGGATGCGTCGGATGTCGTGGCGTTGGTGCCGGAAGGGACGGCCGAGGCGGCGCGCGCGGCGGCGGACGCGGCGGCGGACGCGTTAGGCAGTTGGCGGGCGCTCACCGGACCGGCGCGGGCCGAGCATCTCTACCAATGGGCCGGGGTGGTCGCGCAGCGGGCGGACGATCTGGCGCGCGCGATGACGCGCGAGGTTGGGAAGCCGATCGCCGAATCGCGGGGCGAGGTCGCGCGGGCGGTGGTGATCTTGCGGTACTACGCGGGCGAGGCGGTGCGCGCAGTGGGCGAGGTGATCCCGTCGCAGGCGCCGGGCGCGCTGCAGTTCACCGTGCGCGAGCCGTTAGGCGTGGTGGCGCTCATCACGCCGTGGAACTTCCCGCTGGCGATTCCGCTGTGGAAGGCGGCACCGGCGCTGGCATTCGGGAACACGGTCGTGCTCAAGCCGTCGGAGATGTCGGCGCAGGTGGCATCGCTCCTGGCGGAGACGGCCATCGCCGCCAGGCTGCCGCCGGGTGTGTTCAACGTGGTGCACGGCACCGGGCCCAACGCCGGCGCGCCGCTGCTGCGCCATCCCGCGGTGCGCGGCATCTCGTTCACGGGGTCGAGCGCCGTCGGCGCGCAGGTGGCGGCGCTGGCCGCCGGGCGGAACGTGCGGTTTCAGACCGAGATGGGCGGTAAGAACGTACTGATCGTGGCGCGCGACGCCGATCTCGATGCAGCGGCGGCGCTGGCCGCATCGGGCGCGATGCGCTACGCGGGGCAGAAGTGTACGGCGACGAGCCGGGTGGTCGTGGTGCGGGACGTGGCGCAGGAGTTCCTCGCCCGGCTGCGCGCGCAGATCGAGCGTCTACCGTTAGGCCCAGTGGATGACCCGGCCGCGGCCGTGGGCCCGGTGATCAGCGCCCGGTCGCGCGACTCGATCGCGCAGGCGCTCCGCGACGGCAACGCCGAGCGGTTGTTCGGGGGCGAGCTGCCTAACGATCCACGATTCGGCCGCGGATTTTTCGTAGCGCCGCTCGTCATCCGCCTGGCGGATCCGGACGAGCCGCTCGCGCAGCGGGAGCTGTTCGGTCCGGTGTTGGGCGTGTTCGAGGCCGACGATCTGGACCACGCCATTGCCTTGGCGAATCGGACGCCGTACGGGCTGAGTGCGTCGCTGTTCACACGCGACATTCGGTCGGCGCTGCAGTACGTGCACCGGATCGACGCCGGCCTCGTTCGCGTGAACGGCGACACCACCGGCGTCGACCCGCACGCGCCGTTCGGGGGCATGAAGGGATCGAGCTCCGGGAGCCGTGAGCAGGGTCCGGCGGCGCGCGAGTTCTACACCGAGACCAAGACGGTCCAGATCAATCCGTGACGGCATCGATGCGCATCAAGGATTGGCGCGGCGTGTTCCCCGCGATCACGACTCCGTTTCACGACGACTTGAGCGTCGACCACGAGTTCCTGTGCGAGCACGCGGCGTGGATGGTCGCGCAGGGCGCGCACGGCATCGTGCCGTTGGGTTCGTTAGGCGAGGCGCCGGCGCTGGCGTTCGACGAGAAGGTGCGTATCCTCGAGACGTGCCGGACCGCGCTCCGCGCGGGCACGCCGCTCATCGCCGGCATCTCGGCGTCGAGCACGGCGGAGGCGGTGGCGCTCGCCAAGGAGGCGCATCGCGCCGGATGCGACGGGTTGATGGTGCTGCCGCCGTACGTCTACCAAGGCGATTGGCGGGAAACGAAGGCGCACGTGACCGCGGTGATTCGCGCCACGCCGCTGTCCTGCATGCTGTACAACAATCCGATCGCGTACGGGACCGACTTCCTGCCCGAGCAGATCCGCGAGCTCGCCCAACACGAGAATCTGCACGCGGTGAAGGAGTCGAGCGGCGACGTGCGGCGGATCACGGCGATCCGGCAATCGTTAGGCGAACGGTTGACGATTCTCGTCGGCCTGGACGACCTGGTGGTGGAGGGCGTGGCCGCCGGCGCCGAAGGATGGATCGCGGGGCTCGTGAACGCGTTACCCGCGCAGACGATGCGGTTGTGGGAGCATGCGACGGCCGGGCGGTGGCGCGAGGCGCGCGCGCTGTACGACTGGTTCCTGCCCCTGCTGCGTCTCGACACGACTTCCAAGTTCGTCCAGCTGATCAAGCTGGTGCAGCGCGAAGTCGGGAAGGGCAGCGCGCGCGTGCGGCCGCCGCGGTTGGAACTGGATGGCGACGAGCTGGAGTCCGCACTGGCCCGGATTCGCGCGTCGCTGTCATCGCCGGACGCGCACGTGTGAGCACGGCGTCCGGTGCGATCGAGGCCATCGAAGTGGTCGACTCGCACACGGAAGGCGAGCCGACGCGCGTCGTGATCGCGGGGTGGCCGCAACCGGTGGGCGCGACGATGGCGGAGCGGCGGGATTCGCTCCGTCGTGATCAGGACGCGTTGCGGCAGGCGGTGATCCGCGAGCCGCGCGGACACGACGCCGTGGTCGGTGCGCTGCTCACACCGCCCGTTAGTCCGGGTGCGATCGCGGGTGTGGTGTTCTTCAACGACGTCGGCTACCTCGGCATGTGCGGCCACGGATTGATCGGCGTGGTGCGCACGCTCGAGTATCTGGGTCGTCTCGGGCCCGGGGCCGTGTGCGTGGACACGCCCGTTGGGCTGGTGCGTGCGGAGCTGGCGCGCGATGGATCCGTGTCGCTCGAGAACGTGCCGGCGTTCGTGTATCGCGAGGGTGTGACGGTGGACGCGCCCGGCGTTGGCGCGGTGCGCGGCGATGTCGCCTGGGGCGGCAACTGGTTTTTCCTAACGGAACTGGACGGCGCGGAGCTGTCGCTGTCGCGGGTGCGTGAGCTGACGCGCGCGACGATGGCGATACGCGACGAGCTGACGCGGGCCGACATCACGGGTGAAGGCGGCGCCCTCGTGGATCACATCGAGCTGTTCGGTCCGCCGACGCGCGGCGACGCGGACAGCCGGAATTTCGTGTTGTGTCCCGGCGTGGCGTACGACCGGTCGCCGTGCGGCACCGGCACGTCGGCCAAGATGGCGGCGTTGCACGCGCGTGGTGTGCTGCGCGCGGGCGAGCGGTGGCGCCAGGAGAGCATCACGGGGAGCCTCTTCACCGGCTGGGTGGACGAGCGTGCCGGCGGGCGCGGGGTCATCCCGCACATCCAGGGCCGGGCGTTCGTGACGTCGCGCGCCACGCTGCTGTTCGACGCCGCCGACCCGTTCCGGTTAGGCATCGCGGGCGCGTGACGCACGCGGCGAGGCTCGGCGCGCGGCGGTCGGCGCGGCCGGACGTCGTGGTGATCGGCGCGGGCATCGTGGGTGCGGCGTGCGCGCTCGCGCTGGTGCGCGAATCCCTCGACGTGCTCATCGTGGACGCGTCCTTTACGGGCGGCGGCTCCACGGCGGCGGCCATGGGGCACCTCGTCGTGATGGATGACTCGCCGGCGCAACTGGCGCTCACCGCGTATTCGCGCGGGTTGTGGGAGCGGATGGCGGACGAGCTGCCGGCGGACTGCGAGTACGAGACGCGCGGGACGCTGTGGGTGGCGGAGCGGGACGAGGATCTGGAGGCGGCGCGCGCGAAGCACGCCGGGTACGCGGCGCACGGCGTGGCTGCGTCGATCGTGGACGCGGCCGAGCTCGCGCGGCTCGAGCCGGCGCTGCGCCCTGGACTCGCGGGGGCGCTCGTGGTTCCCGGCGACAGCGTGCTCTACCCGCCTAACGCAGCGCGGTGGTGTGTGGAGCGGGCCGTGGCGCTCGGCGCCACGCTGCGCGAGCAGTGCGAGGCGGTGTCGATCGATCGCGGCGCCGTGCGCGTGCGCGGCGCGGACGGGGTCGAGGAGACCGTTTCGGCCGGCGCGATCGTGAACGCGGCCGGCATCGACGCGCCGCGCCTCGTGCCCGAGCTGCCGATCGTTCCGCGCAAGGGACATCTCGTGATCACCGATCGCTATCCGGCGTTGTGCCACGCGCAGCTCGTGGAGCTGGGCTATCTGCGCAGCGCGCACGGGTTGGGCGGCGAATCGGTGGCGTTCAACGTGCAGCCGCGGGCGACCGGGCAGCTGCTCATCGGATCGTCGCGCGAGCTGGTGGGGCGCGACGGCTCGGTGAACCGTGCTCTGTTAGGCGAGATGGTCCAGCGGGCGATGTGGTTCGTGCCGGCGCTGGCGCAGTGCGATGCGATCCGCGTGTGGACCGGATTTCGTCCCGCGACGCCGGATGGGTTGCCGCTCATCGGGCGATGGGAAGCGGAGACCGGTGTGTGGGTCGCCGCCGGGCACGAAGGGTTGGGCATCACGACCGCGCCGGGCACCGCCGCGCTGATCGCTGCGGACATCATGGGTCGGGGGGCGCCGATCGATCCGGCACCGTACCGTCCGACCCGCGCGATGCCGCGCGCTGACGCCGCGCAGGCGGAGGAGCCCTCGTGCCGCGCGACGTGACCATCATCGTGGATGGCCGCCCGATTGCGGCGCCGGAGGGCACGACGCTGGCGTCGGCGCTGCTTGGCGCCGGGATCACGCAGTTTCGCAGGTCCGTCACCGGCGAGTCACGCGCGCCGGTGTGCGGCATGGGCGTGTGCTTCGAGTGTCGCGTCACCGTCGATGGGCGCGCGCACCAGCGGTCGTGTCTCATCCCGTGCACCGATGGCCTGCACGTGGAGACGATGCCTAACGATGTCAGGCCATGGGTGCCGGCCGTCCACACCGACAGCGGCGTGCGGACGTGCGACGTGGCCGTGATCGGCGGCGGTCCGGCCGGGATCGCCGCGGCGACCGCGGCGGCAGAGGCCGGCGCGCGGGTGATCGTGATCGATCAAGGCGTGCGGCCCGGCGGGCAGATCTGGCGCCACCGCGATCCTGCGTCGCTGCCGAAGCTGGCGCGCGCGTGGATCGCGCGGTGCGAGCGCGCGCGAGCGGACGGCGGTTCCGCGCCGGAGTGGCTCGCGCGATCGACGGTGTTCGACGCATCGGCGGGCGACGACATCGTGCTGCGCCTAACGGGAGAGGGGCCTGCGGCGGCGGGTACCGTGCGCGCGCGGCGCGTCGTGATCGCCACCGGCGCACGCGAGCTGTTCCTGCCGTTCCCCGGGTGGACGCTGCCCGGCGTGATGGGATTGGGCGGCGCGCAAGCGTTGTTGAAAGGCGGCATGACCGCGCGCGGATGGCGCGCTGTCGTCGCAGGGTCTGGTCCGCTGCTGCTTCCCGTTGCGGCGGCGCTGGCGCACGCCGGCGCGAGGGTGACGTACGTGGTGGAACAGGCGCCGCTGTCGCAGGCGGTGTCGTTCGGCGCCGGCTTGTGGTCGCGCCCCGCGAAGGCCCTTCAGGCGGTGCGGTACGGCGCGTCGCTCCTCGGCGCGCGCATCCGCTTCGGCACGTGGGTGGCATCGGCCGAAGGCGATGCCGACCGCGTGGCGTGTGCCCGCCTAACGAACGGCCGCCGCGCGTGGACGGTGCCGTGCGACGTCTTGTGCTGCAGTTACGGGTTCGTGCCCAACGTCGAGCTCGCCCGTTTGATCGGATGCGACATCCAGCGCGGCCGGGTGACGGTGGACGCGACGCAGCAGACGAGCGTTCCAGGCGTGTGGTGCGCGGGCGAGCCGACGGGCGTGTCAGGTGAGAGCGCGGCGCTCGTGGAGGGGCAGATCGCGGGTCTGGCTGCTGCCGGCGCGGACGCCCGGGCGCACTCGGCGCGGCTCCACCGCGCGCGCGACGCCTGGCGCCGGTTCGGCGATAGCCTAACGGACACCTTCCGGCCGCGTGATGCGGTGCGCGCGCTGGCCGCCGACGACACGCTCGTCTGCCGGTGCGAGGACGTGCGCCGCGACGCCCTGGATCCCTCGTGGACCGTGCGCCAGGCCAAGCTCTACGCGCGCGTCGCCATGGGCCCGTGCCAGGGCATGGTGTGCGGCGCCGCGTGCGCCAGTCTCTTCGGCTGGTCAGCGGGTACCGTGCGGCCGCCGGTGGGCGGCACCGAGGTCGCCCGACTCGGTTAGGCGGACGGCTCGGACGCCCGAGCGCGGATGCACAGCGCCGAACGGCGAAACTCGGCCGCCCACGCGCTCGTACGGCGCACACACGACACTCATTGATTGGCGGCATGCTACTCTGGGTCGGAGCTCTCGTCGCGCTGCAGGGCGCGGCACCCGCGCAAGACACCGCTCGCATGGTGCAGCGGGACACGCCACTCGTCGCCACAGCGGCACAGGTGGCGAGCGCCTACGAGGATGCTGCCGCGCGCCCACTCGTGACCCGTGCGCGCGCGGCGCGCGTCAGTCAGGACTCGTCGCTCGAGGCATACGACGCCACGGCGAAGCGGCGCTTCACTGTGAATTTCGGACTTGGCGCGAGCGGCCCCGAGCGGCTGCTCATCCGCAGCGAGGGAGCGTCGCGTGTGCGTTGGCGTCGCGGAGTCGGAGCGCACATCGACGTGCTCGCGGCGCGCACGGCGATTCCGCTCGCGTACTCCGGTGCGCGAGTGTTGTCTGACATGCTCGACGACAATCCGGTCCCGTACTTTCCGGGGCGCGAGGGCCTGGTCGGGTTCTCCGAAGTCGTGCGATCGCGCAATCGGCATCAGTCCCCGATGATCCATCCCCTCGAGGATGGGGCCGAGTCGGTGTATCGATACGCGACGGGCGACTCGGTGTCGTTGGCGTTTCCGGACGGCCGGCAGATCCGGCTGCGCGAGATCCGTGTCATTCCGCGGGGGCCGCGGTCCGACCTGATCGTCGGCTCGCTCTGGATCGATGCGTCTTCAGGACAGCTCGTCCGCGCGGTCTATCGACCGGCCGCCGAGATGGACATCGCCGAGATGGCGCGCAAGGATGATCCGCACTCTTTCGACGACGTCCCCACGTTAGTCAAGCCGTTAGTCTTCCCGATGAGCGCGACGATCTCGGCGTTCATCGTCGAGTACGGCCTGGTGGACGAACGGTGGTGGATGCCGCGCGTGCAGACGATCGAGGGTCGTGCGCGGATTGGCCCAACGCACGCGACGTTCTCGGTGGAGCAGACGTTCCGGTATGCGAGCGTGAACGTGGCCGACTCGCTGCCCGCGATCGCCGTGTCGAACATGAGCGACTCGGCGCGCGAGGCGCGGCGCGATTCGATTCGTGCGGCGCGGCGTGAGTCGCGGCGTGAGGCGCGGCGCCGCGGCGACGACGACCCGGACATGGAGTCCATCGATTGCCCGCGCGGCGACACGCTCGTGCGACATCAAATGCGTCACGATGGCGCGCTGCCGATCGAGATCCGGATTCCGTGCGACACGGCGGCGCTTGCACATTCGCCGGAGCTGCCGCCGTCGATCTTCGACGCCGGCGACGAGACGTTCGGCGTGCCGGACCGCGATGCCGTGCTCAAGTCGCTGGGGTTGGGCGTGCAGCCGGGATGGCATCCGGGCGCGCCGTCGCTGCACTACGGCGTGCAGGACGGGCTGGTCCGCTACAACCGGGTGGAAGGCTTGTCGTTAGGCGCCCGCCTCGACGAAGCGTTCGGCGCGGGCTATTCGGGCAGCCTCACGGGACGGTTGGGCATCGCGGACCTGCAGCCCGGGTTCGATCTTGAGGCGCAGCGGTCGGACGGGGTGCGGACGCTGTCGTTGGGCGTGTACCGGCGTCTGGTGCCGGTGAATCCGTGGGGCGACCCGCTCTCGCTCGGCAGCTCGATCGGGAACCTGACGTTGGGCAACGACGACGCGTTCTACTACCGGTCCTGGGGCGTGGAATTCGGGGGCCGCCACGATGGGTCGGCAATCATCACCTGGCGCGCGTTCGCCGAAGAGCAGCGCAACGCGGACGTCAACACGCGGTTCTCGGTGTACCATGCGTTAGGCGCGCGCGACGGCGCGCCGCCCAACATCCAGGCGGCGCGCGCCGGCGAGGCCGGCGGCGTCCTGTCGCTGCACGACGACTTCGGGTTGGATCCCACCGGGTGGCGCGTCGGCGTCGGTGCGTCGCTCGAAGGAGCGGGCGGCACGTTCGATTACGGTCGAGGATCGCTCGATGCCTCGGTGACGCGAGGGTTAGGCGAGAGTTTGGCCGCGTCGATGACGGCGAGCGCGGGCACGAGCCTCGGAACCGTTCCGCCGCAGCGCCTCTGGTACCTCGGCGGCACCCAGACGGTGCGCGGCCAAATCATGGGCGCCCAAGCAGGCAACGCGTACTGGTTCACCCGAACCGAGGTTGCGTACGGTCTCGTATCGATCCGTCCGACGGTGTTCTTCGACATCGGTTGGGCCGGGCCGCGAGATGCGTGGAGCTCGCCCGGGCGCCTGATCAGTGGGGCCGGAGTGGGCGTGTCGTTACTGGACGGACTGCTGCACGTCGATCTCGCGCACGGCGTCCAGCCGTCGCGATCTTGGCGCGGGGCCATGTATCTGGACGCGCGCTTTTAGAGAGCGGACAAGGCTGGACACTGCCGGACAGGGCCGGACTTGAAGAGCGGACAAGGCGGGACACTGCCGGACAGGGCCGGACTTGAAGAGCGGACAAGGCGGGACACTGCCGGACAGGGCCGGACTTGAAGAGCGGACAAGGCGGGACACGGCCGGACAAGACGGGACTTGAAGAGCGGACAAGGCTGGACACTGCCGGACACGGACTCAAAGTGCGGACAGGGCCGGAGCTTCCCTACCGGAGGCGACTATTTTTCGGGTGTCAGCATGGCCCGTTCACATCTGATTTCGTGCGGGCGTTCGGCCTGGATTCCATAGCTTAAGCGCGGATACACAATGCGTCGCAAGATGTGCAAGTCGAAGATTCATCGGGCCACGATCACGGGCGCCGATCTCCAATACGAGGGCAGCTTGACCTTGGACCGCGACCTCATGGACGCGGCCGATCTCGAGCCGTACGAACAGGTCCAGGTGGTAAACGTGAACACGGGGTCGCGCCTCGAGACCTACGTGATCGAGGGCGAGCGGGGAAGCGGCACCATCCAGCTGAATGGTGCCGCCGCGCGCATGGGGGCCGTGGGTGACCCGGTCATCGTCATGAGCTACGCCGACTACGACGAGAGCGAGCTGGCTGCGTTCGCGCCACGGGTCGTGTTCGTGGACGATCGGAACCGGGTGGTCAAGGGACGGATCCGCCGCGCCAAGTAGATCGGCCCGAGAGATCGTCGTCCGTTACATCACCCAGCCGCGCGTCGTCGAAAGAGCACGCCAGCACGCTGCAGCAATCGCCCGGCTGCCGAAACGTCGCAAGCGCTTCCGTCGCTTCACTCCACGCGACATGCGCCGGCATCTGCGCTCCACCACGTGGCGTTCACCACGCAGCCATAGCGGATGCCAGACGCACACTCGACATTGACGCCGCCACACGCCCACGAGCAGACGAACGCCGAGGTGCTCCTGTGGCAGGGGAAGGTCCGCGCGGGATTCGCGGCCTTGGCCGGCGCGGTCGGGGTGATCCTTCACGTCACCGGGACGGTCACGCGCTCGCCGCGCGTTAGTTTGTTCACGCTGCTCGGCTACCTGGTGATCAATTTGTGGTTGAGTCGCGTCGCGCGCCGGCGCGGCGCAGCGCGCGACTGGATGGTGGCGGTCACGATGGCGAGCGACGTGCTGTTCATGCTCGCCATCGCCTACCTGTTGATCCCGCCGCAACACTACGACCGCGTACTGTTGGGCGGTTTCGCGATTCTGCACCTCACCGAGTTCTACTTCGGGCGGCGCCTCGCGTGGATGGTGTTAGGCGGGTTGGTGGCCGGCTATCTGGCGCTGGTGGCGAACGCGATGGCGAACGGCGCGACGCTGTCCTGGACATCGGAGTTAGGCACGGCGGCCGTGTTCACGGTGGCGGCGGTGACGTTCATCGTCCACTACAGCAACTTCAACTGGCGCCTCACGGAGATCGTGTCGCTGTTCGACCGGGCGGAGGGCGGCGATTTCTCGGGTGAGTACGACGCGGCGGCGGACAAGCGGCCGGACAGCGTGACGCTGGTGGGACGCGCGTACAATCGCGTGCGTCCGCAACTGGCGAACCTGGTGATGACCGACGCATTGAGCGGGTGTCAGAACCGGCGCGGGTTGGAGCAGCAACTGGCGCGCGAAGTGTCGCGTGCGGCGCGGACGGGTCGCGAGCTGGCGCTGATCGCGATCGACATCGACCACTTCAAGACCATCAACGACACCTTCGGACACCTGGCGGGCGACGCGGTGATCCAGGAGGTGGGCGAGCTGCTGCGGTCGGTGGCGCGGACGGGCGACGTGGTGGCGCGCACCGGCGGCGACGAGTTCATGCTGCTCTTGCCGGAGACGAACGCGGCGGGGGCCTTCCGGCTGGCGACGCGGATGCGCGAGGAAGTTTCGAAGCGCAAGTTCCAAGGGATCGCGGGCAAGGTTCCCGTGACGGTGAGCATTGGCTTGGTGGCGGACCGCGTGGCGGATGAAAACGTGGTGCACGATCTGCATTCGCGCGCTGACGAAGCGTTGTATGCGGCGAAGGACGGCGGGCGGAACCGGGTGAGCATCTGGACGCCTAACTTGCGGGCGATCGCCGTGCAGCGGGCGGGACAGGCGCTGATGCGGACGGGCACCTAGCGACTTGACGCCGGACCCCGTTCATCTTAGACTCTCAGGTGAGATCATGAACCGAGAGTCGAGATGGCGGCAGACGCACTACCCCTGGTCAAGGGGACGTTGGACGTGCTGGTGCTGAAAGGGCTGTCGTGGGGCGCCATGCACGGCTTCGAAATCACCTCCTGGCTCGAGGCGCACTCGAGCGGACGACTCGACGTCGATGACAGCGCGCTGTATCAGGCGCTGCATCGCATGGAAGAGCGCGGGCTCGTCGAAGCCGAGTGGGGGGTCACCGAGAACAATCGGCGGGCGAGATATTACCGCATCACCGCGGCGGGACGCGCGCATCTGCGCGCAGAGAGCGCGCGGTGGGTGCGCTACGCGGAGACGGTGACGAGCATCCTCACGGCGCGGCAGCGCGCGGCGACGGCGTGATGCGCGCAGCGGTTCTGGTGTGAGCGAGCGCCGGGTGCGCCGGCTCCTGCGGTTGTCGGTGGGGCGCGATCGCGTGGACGCGGAGATGGACGAGGAAGTCGCGTTCCATCTCGAGGCGCGCGTCGAGCAGCTCGTTCGGCTCGGCTTCACTCCGGACGACGCTCGGGCGGAGGCACTCAAACGCTTCGGTCCCATCGAGCAGGCCACACAGCGATTGCGCGCGTCGGCGGCCCAGCGGGAGCGGCGGCGCGCGGGACGCGAGCGCGTCGGCGCGCTCCAGCGCGAGCTGCGATACAGCATCCGGTCGCTCAGGCGGAGTCCCGTGTTCACCGCGGCGGCGGTGTTGACGCTCGCGTTGGGCATAGGCGCCAATACCGGGGTCGCCGGGCTCGTGCGCGCCGTGCTGCTGCGGACGCCGCCGTACGTGTCGCCGTCGCGGCTGGCGATGGTGTGGCAGCGCCTGCCCGCGTTAGGCGGAAGCGGCGACCGGATGGGCGCGTCGCTGCCGGAGTACGTGGACTACCGGGACCGGAATCGCGTGTTCTCGTCGATGGCCGGCTTCGAGAACGTCGATCTCGATCTCACGGGCGACGGGCCGCCCGAGCGTCTCGCGGCGGCGCGCGTCACGTCCAATCTGTTCTCGACCCTCGGCGTCAGGCCGTTCGTCGGGCGCGACTTTGCGGCCGGGGACGGCCAGGAAGGCGCCGCCAAGGTCGCGATCCTGAGCTACCCGCTCTGGCAGAGCCGGTTCGGCGGCGATCCGGCCCTGATCGGCCGCACGGTTCGCCTCGACGAGCAGTCGTACACGGTGGTGGGCGTGATGCCGCGCGGGTTCGAATTCCCGTGGCCGGGCATGCCGCTCTCGGACAAGGCGCAGTTGTGGACGCCGCTCATGTTCACGCGTGACGCGCTCGCGGCGCGTGCGGAGAGCTACGATGTGCGGATGGTGGCGCGACTGGCGCCGGGCGTGAGTATCGATCGTGCGCGCGCGGACATCTCGCGTGTCGTGGACGGATTCCGGCAGGAGTATCCCAACATCTACAGCGGGAACGTGCAGACGCAGGCATCGGTCGACGGGCTGGTTGCCGATGCGCGCGCCGATGCGCGTCCGCTGTTGCTCGCGCTGGCGGGCGCGGTCGTGATCGTGCTGCTCATCGCGTGTGCGAATGCGGCGCACCTGCTGCTCGCGCGCGCCGTGTCGCGGCGGCCCGAAATGGCGCTCCGGCGCGCGTTAGGCGCGGCGGCGGGGCAGGTGATCGGCCAGGCGCTGATCGAGGCGCTGCTGCTGGCCGTGGCCGGTGGCGCGGTCGGAATCGGATTGGCGGTCGCCATGGTCGCGGTGATTCGACGATTTGGACCCGAGAACATCGCCGGACTTGCACAGGCGCACATCGACGGACCGGTACTCGTGTTCACGGCGGTGCTGGCGTTCGTCACGGCGCTCGTGTGCGGCGTGGTGCCGGCGCTCCGGTCGGCCGGGAGCGACGCGGGCGAGACGCTCAAGTCCGGCCGGCGTGATGTGGGTGGCGGGCACACGCGACATCGCCTGCGCAGCGCGCTGGTGGTGTTCGAGGCGGCGAGCGCGATGGTGCTGGTGGTGAGCGCGGGATTGCTCGTTCGCAGCTTGGTTCGCGTGCTCGAGGTGCCGCCGGGGTTCAATCCGAGCGGTGTGGTGGTGGCGCGGACCACCTTCGACTATCACCGCTACGCGAGCGATGACAAGCGGCGCACGGCGGAGCGGTCGATTCTCGAGCGGCTGCGCGCGCTGCCGGGCGCGCAGGAGGTCGGCTTCACCACGCATCTGCCGATGGCCGACGAGCGGCAGATCGGATTCACCGTGGACGGTCGCGATCCCAACGAGTACCACTGGGCCGACAATGCACTCGTGGGCGACGAGTATTTTCGCGTGATGCGCATCCCGCTGCTGCGCGGCCGGACCTTCGGGGCGGCGGACGTGCCCACCGCCCCGTGGTCGGCGGTGATCAACGAGAGCATGGCGCGACAGTACTGGCCTAACGGAGATGCCGTGGGTCGCGTCGTGCGGTGGGGCGGGCGGCCGCTGACGATCGTGGGTGTGGTGGGCGACGTGCGCGTGGGCGGACTTGATGCGCCGGTGCAGCCGACGATTTACGGCTCGGCCTTCCAGCTGCAGAGCGGCGCGACGCAGTTCGCGGTGTTCATCGTGCGCACGGCGTCGGATCCTCGCGCGATGCTAGACGCTATGCAGCGCGCGATCTGGTCGGTCGACCGCGGACTGCCGGTCTTCGGCGGCACGACGCTCGGCGATGTCGTGTCGCGTTCGGTGGCGACGCGCCGGTTTCTGGTGTGGCTGCTCACGGGGTTCGCCGTGGCGGCGTTGGCGCTCGCGGTCGTCGGGCTGTACGGCGTGCTGTCGTATTCGGTGGCCCAACGGACGCCTGAGCTGGGGGTGCGCGTTGCGTTAGGCGCGCGGCCGGGCGATGTGTCGCGGCTGGTGGTGCGCGACGGGCTGCGGCTGGCGGGGGGCGGGATCGTGATCGGTGCGGTGGCCGCGGCGGGTGCGGGCGCGGCGATCGCGCGGCTGCTGTTCGACACGGGGCCGTTCGATCCGGCGACCTATGTCGTGGGCGCTGCCGTGCTGGCGAGCGCGTCGCTGCTGGCGTGCTGGATTCCCGCGCGGCGGGCGGCGCGGCTCGATCCACTGACGGCGCTGCGGGCCGAGTAGGGCGAGGCGAGGGGCGGCGGTAGATCCTGTGACGGCACTCCGGGCGGAATAGACTGCGACTGAGTTTCTGCGCCGAGTAAGAGACGGCCCCTGGCGAAGCGGTGGGCGCCGAGCGATTGTGCACCTGGTTGGGCGCGTTAGACAGGCGCTAGCCCCACATGCTCTCCTATGTGTCAATTCCCAGCGACCTAACCCAAGAATTAGTGGTAGACGTTCTTGATGGCGAGAGACGGTGGCATTGGAGTCAGTTGTCATTTCCGGGTAGCAAGCGCGAGGTCGGTCAGTCCATTGCTGGATTGACGAAGCGAGCGCCGTGGGCTCTCTTTGGCTACATGCATGAGGCGCGCGACGCCATGGCAGCTGGTCGGCGTCTCGAGACGACGCACGAAGTCGAGGCTCGCCGGCGGCGAATGTCGACGCTCGAGGGAGGAGCGGAGCTACGGGAAGCAATGCGTCTTGCAGGCATGAACGCGAGCCGGCCGCAGCGGTGTCACGCCCTGCTCGCCAAGGGCGAGGCGTACGGTCTCGATTGATGGCTCGTTAGGCCACAATCCAACGCGCGATGACTCGTGATCCGCAGCTGGACTTGCGCCTGGCGAAGCTTGCCCTGGCTGCCTTACCGAGAACGGGGACGAGACGTCGCATGCCGCAGCGACACATGGTGCGCCTTCTGAACACGCTGTGGGCATTCCCGGTCGACGAGGTGGCGTCGGAGTTGGCGCACATGCCCAAGCCGCTGATCTGCGTCGGCTATGCGCCGTCGAGGGGCATCGTGACGCTCGGCTACTGGGTGCTCGATGGTGAAAAGCGCGATGCATTGTCATTCTTGACCGCGCGTGACTCTGGCGTGGTGATGCGGCTCATGCGCGCTCAACGCGCGACAAGGTCGCTCCAAACCGCAGTCGCCGTCGTCGGGCTAGACGGAATAGAGTCACTGACTTGGGACGAGTTCAGCGCGTTTCTTCACGACTATCGCTTTCCTCTCGCCGAATGGAAGTTCAAGCGGACTTCGCGAAAACTGGCGCGCAGCGGCTTTGGCCTCGCGGCGGAATTGCGGCTGCAGCATGGGGGTGTGGCCTGGGGAAACCTGACGATAATTCCGCGCGATGACGACGCTGCTCCGCCTACCCCGGCCTAACCTTGGGGCGAGCCGCGTTCAACCATTGGCCGCACTCCAGGCCGAAACACCTCAATGAGTTTCTAAGGCCGGGGCACTCCGGGCGGATTGAGAGCAACGGCACTTCTCATCCCGAGTTGCCGTGGAACGCGCTCTGGCGAAGCGACGTGCGCGAAGCGATTGTGGAGACGAGCGGCTGCGTTAGACCGACAACCGCACGGCCTCCTGAGCGCCAGAGAGACATCGATCATGTGCGGCGCATAACGACGAAGCCTCCTATGCGTAACAACACGCCTAACGCACGCGGTCTGTGCGCGATTTGCGGAGAGCCGGTGCCGTTCTACCGGGACTGCCATCCGGCGTGTGCGCAGAAGGCTATCCGCGACGAGCTCAAACGCCATTGGGATTTGGTCAAGGCCGAGCAGGCGAGCGGCGCCCGGGAAGTCATTGGCGCCACCATTTTCGCACACGGCAGCGTCAGGCCTTCGCGCGGCCACCTCACCGAGCGCGTCCAGCTCTCGACGCTCTGTTGGGTCTACCACAGACAGGTCACGCATTGGGCACTCCTACCGCCGATGCCAACCCATAGGGTTCACAAGCTAGTGATACACACGCACGACGGCGCTGCCCTAACGACGTGGAAGCAGGTCTCGTTCTACGGAAGCAAGAACGAGGTGGAGCAGTCGATCGGCGAACTGATGCGACGCGTCCCTTGGATACTCTTCGGCTTCGGACCGGACGCACGAGCAGCAATGGCGCCGGGGCGGCGCCGCGATACTACTCGGGAGATCGAGGCACGCCGCTCGAGTATGGCGACACCGGCGCCCACCAACGCGCCGCGCGATGACGCGGCCGCCGCAGCGCTCGAATTCGAGCGTGTCAATGCATTCGGCGTTCGCGGTGACGACTAGCCGATACGCGGGCCGCGACCGGCCCGCGAGCCACGCCGGGCGCCGGGTGCCTAACGGACGCTCAGCCGCCGAATCGACTGACCGAGAACGCGATCTGCAGCCCGACGCAGAACCAGTGCTCCACGAACTCCGCGCTCTTGAGCGGGAACGACATGTGCCCGTGCGGCGCGGCCGAGAGCGGCAGCACCACGAAGTGCCATGAACAGGTACACGCACGCACCATAGATCATCCGACTGCGGAATGAGTATCGGGCGCTTCGGGCTGTACACGACGATCGCGTAGGCGAGATCCAACACACCGACGATCACTCCGCCCACGACGATGGCGAGCAGAGGGCTGGCGGCCGCGCCTACCGTACGTGACGTACCGCCCACACTCGCGGTGATGGTCGACGGCCCAAAGCGCTGGTCAGCTGCCCGTCTCGATCTCCCCTTCGGAGACCATCACGGTCTCGCCGCCCACCTTGACGCTCCGGATGTCGCCGCCCGCTTTTTCGACGACGATCTCCAGCACGCTTGGCCGTCCCATCTCGACGCCTTGCTCCACCACCCAGCGCAGCGTGCCGTCAGTTTGCGTGTCGCGCGCGGCGAGGTATGCGCCGAGCGCGGTCGCGGCGGAGCCGGTCGCTGGATCTTCGGGGACGCTCAGGCCCGGCACGAACACGCGCGCGTGCAG
>Ga0070681_10001536_pt1 | contig 20427 bp, 1 predicted proteins | sample KBSC83BmetaG_FD_65650 | JGI IMG/M metagenome (GOLD analysis project Ga0070681, IMG submission 65650) | Corn rhizosphere microbial communities from Kellogg Biological Station, Michigan, USA - KBS C8-3B metaG | ecosystem: Host-associated > Plants > Roots > Rhizosphere | place: USA: Michigan... | reverse complement strand
GCGCTCGGCTTCGGTGCGGCGCTCGGCTGCGGTGATGCGGTGTTCGGAACCCAGAACGTGCCATCGGCGGACCACCATCCGGCGCGGCCATTGCGATCAACACCAGGCACGAGCTCTGACGCCGGTGGCGGAGTGCGCGCTGGTGCGGGTGACGTGATCTTTGCGGGCGCAGCGGTCGGCGCTGACGTCGGCGCGGGTGCTACCTCGTTCCCGACGATCGTCGGAGCTTTCCAGTCGATCGGCTGCACGAGAGTCTCGCCGGTCTTGGCGTCGTATTGGATGATGCGAACGCCCGACTCGCGCGCCCACGCGTCGAGGCTCTCTTGGTCCGTGGGCATGAGGGTGATCGTGTAGAGACCCTGTTCGGGATCGATGAGCTTCGCCTCAAGGCGCGGGAGATCGACAACTGCGAACCGGTCGCCCGTTTCGGGATCGAGAGACCAGCGATCGATCTTGAGGTTGTTCTTACCGAAGTAGGTGTCGATGTCCTCCGCCGAGTAGATCCGCGGGAAGTTGATCCACGCCTTGTCGCTCGCGTCGGGACCGTCACCACGTTCGATGAAGACGCTGACCTTTGGGAGTGCGAAGAGATATCGACCGGTGACCACATCGGACCGAATGATCGAAAGACCGAGAGGCCCGAGCGCCGCGATGACGACGTTCTCTTTGGTGCCAGCGGGAAAGTTGACGATGAGGGTGTTGGGTTCGCTTCCGAGTTCTACCTTGAGGTCAGTGGGGGTGGTGGTGGAGTGCGCTGGAGTCTTGTCCGAAGGTTTGTTGACAGGTTTGTTGACGTTCGAGTTGATGATCGCGGGGGCGGAGGAATCAGTCGTGGGCGGAACGGCGCGCGCTAGTGGTACGCCGATCATCACGACGTACAACACAAGGAACGACACGACCAGGCCGCGGCCGTACTGCACTAAGTGTTGGAAAAGCCCACCGGCTCCCCTACCCCCTCACGCGCGCTCCGCACATTACGAGGGACGCGCGAACGAACGTCAACGTTCGATTTGCGTTCGAATAGCGATTTTCGACTAGCACTCCGATCGTCAGAGCAACAGCCTGACTTCAGAACTAGGTCACTCGCCGCATCGGGTCCTACGCGCTCGGCAGTACTCCGCATCAGTGACCCGCCGGTGACGCGCACTTTCGTGATCGCTACAGCTCGATGACGTTTAGGAGTCCTAACCCACGCGAGGCGATCCATTCACTGTGCGCGATGAACTACGCGTGAGCTCCGCGTGCGGCGCGCCATCATAGGCACGCGAATGCGTCAGAAGAATTCGGTCCAGCGCGCGGCACGTGGATCGAAGCGTTCTCCAAAGAGCCGCGGTAGCAGAACCGTATCGACGGCTGTGGAGTGGCGGGAGATCGCGCTGGCACTGGTGTGCATCGAGATCGCGATCTTCGTCCTCGTTCTCGATCCCTCAGTGCGCGATGTCTTCGACCTTCCCAAAGCGACCTTCACGCACGCCCTCGGCTGGGTGTTGCTCGGCGTGCTCATCATCGTCGCCCTCGTGGACGGGGTCAGGGTTCCGGTATCGCCCCTATTCCTGACCTTCTACGCACTCCTCGCGACCGAGCTCCTCACGACCGCGACCGCGACGAACCAATACGTCGCCGTCTTCGGCGAGGTAGGCCGCTACCTCGGGCTCACGACGCACGCCGTGCTCGCCCTGATCGCCGCGACGATCGCGATCGGTACCGACTACCCGCGGCGTGCGGCGTGGCTCGCGTGGTCGGTGGCAGCGGTCGCGGTGGCGGCGAGCGTGTACGCCGTCGCGCAATCGCTGGGCGCCGATCCGATCAAGTGGGTCGACCTCGACTCTCAGGCGCGGCCGTTCGCGACGCTCGGTAATCCCGACTTCTACGGACAGTTCCTGTCGGTCATCGTCGTCGCCTCGGCCGCGGCACTCGTGTTCGGCGGTCCGGCGCTCGGCCGGCTGCGGTGGCTCGTCGCCGGACTTGGACTGGAGAGCGGCGTCCTGATGGTCCTGGTCGCGACGAGAGGCTCGGTGATCGGCGTGGCTGCAGGACTGTTCGTCATCGGCGCTCTCTGGCTGCGGCGGACCGGGGCGACGCGGCGCGCGCTGTCCCGGTTGGCACTTGCCGGCGGGGCGCTCGTCCTGGCGCTCGCGGTCGTCGTCTTCGCGACGCCCCTCGGAGCGCGCCTCTTCGCGCTGGCGGACTCGCCGGAGGTGAGCGGGCGCATCCTTATCTACACGGCTGCGGCACGGATCTTCGCCGACCACCCCATCTTGGGCGCCGGCTTCGAGAACTTCGCGGTCGTCTATCCGCAATACGAAGAGGCGGAGGGGCTCAAGAACAACCGGACCCAGACCTCGGCGCACAGCTGGCTCTTCCACACCGCCGCGACGACCGGGATCGTCGGCCTTCTGACCCTCGCAGCCCTACTCGCCGCGTTCGCGGTCCACGCCTGGCAGCGGGCGCGCGACGCCGACGCCACGGCGCTGCTGGTGGCGACCGCGGCGACCGCCGCCTACTACGGGAGCGGCCTGGTGCTCCCGGGGGCCCAGAGCATCCAGTGGATCCCGTGGGCCTGCGTCGGTGTCGCGCTCGCCAGCGAACTTCGGACCGCTCGGACCATCGGACGCACCCCGGCGTTCCGACTCCCGGGCCTGGCGCGACTCGTGATCGTCGTCGCGTTGGCCGGTGCCTCCTTCCTGCAGCTGACCAGCTTGGCCGCGAACCGCTCCGCGAAAACAGCCGAGACCTCGCTCCGGGCGGAGACGGCGGCGCGAGCCGTAACCGCGGCGCGCGCGGCGACCGCGGCCGACCCCGGTCGCGCGATCTACTGGAACGACCTCGGCCGGGCACTCGAGCTCGTCGACGACCAGGCAGGTGCTCGAAGCGCGTATCTCGAGGCGACTGCGCGGTCTCCGTACACGCCGGCCTTCTGGTGGAACCTGGGACGGATGCACTCGTACTTCGCCGAGCGCGGTGACGAGGCGTCGAAGACCGCCGCGTACGAGACGATGCGGCGCGCCATCGCCGCCGCGCCACAGAACCCCGACACCTTCGATCAGTTCGCGCGGATCCAGTTCGCGCAGGGCGATCTCGCCGGGGCGCTCGACAACGAGCAGAAGGCGATCGCGCTCTATCCGGGCGAGCCGAAGTACTACACGGTCGCCGCGGATGCGGCGCGGCGGCAGGGTGATGTTCCGCGGAGCCTCGAGTTTCTGCGTCAGGGGGTCGCGAGCACCGACGCGAATGATCTGCGGCTCACGTTCGCGCGCCGGCTGATCGAGGCCAGCCAGTTCACGGAAGCGCGCACGGTGCTCCAGGTCGTCATCGCGAGGGAACCAGCGAACGCCGCGGCGGCGGAGCTACTGAAGCAGATCGAGGGCCGCTAGAGGGCTACTCCGTTATGTAGATGTCGATGCCGCGGACCCTGCCAGTCAATTCCGGAAGCGATGCGACCGGAGCGGCGGCTGGGACGATGGCTCGCAGGAGCAGCTTCGGCGTCGAGCGAGAGCGCGTGCGCGGAGTCGCGCGGTCCGCGACGGCCGACGCGAGCGTGGTGGGCCGCGAAACCAGGGCGGACACGAGCGGCGCGGGGAGTGCCGCGAGCGGAGGTTGAGCCCGCGGCGCAGTTAGCTGTTGCAGGACGGAGGCGGCCGCGGGCGAGTTCGCAGCGAGCGGCACTCCCCGCGACGCGAGCGTGACGGACAGGCTCGCGCCCATCACCGGATGCTCGGCAGCATCCTCGTGCGCGTACCCGAGCACGTGCCCGAGCTCGTGCTCGATCACCTCGAACAGATCGACATCCGCCCAGCCGTAGCCGGCAGCGGTCGCATCGATGTAGATCGTCTTGCCGACGGTCTGGCCCAGCCGGCCATCCGACAGATCCGCGACCGCGACGCGCAGGCCATCGAACGCGGACGGATCGGCGCCCGCAGCGAGCCACGCGCGCTCGGCGTCGGCGACGACGGGAAGGAGCGCGGCCTCGTCGAGTGGCGGCGCGCCCGAGCCGATGACGTCCGCGCCTTCCGCTGTAAGCGCGCCACCGGGTGTGCCGAAGGCGCGGTCGTTGGTCCGGACGCGCGTGTTGTCGAACGTACCGGCCGCGCCGCGCGCGATGAGACCGAAGCTGCCGTCGACGACGGCGGCGTTGTACCCCCACGTCGTGACGTACGAGCCGTTCAGGCTGACCGCGACAGACGCGCCCTTCAGCGAGAGCGAAAGCGAGTAGTCGGTGTTCGCGAGGAGCGCCCGCGCGATCGCGGTCTCGATCACCCAGCCGCGGCGCGGATCCATGTGGCCGACCAGGATGCGCTGCGTCGGAAGGTCGATCGCGACGAACTTGAAGTCATTCGACGTGTACTGGTCGAAGACGATGCCTGCGGTGCCCGTAATCGCCGTCCGTGCGGTCGTCGTCAGCTCGAGGTACGAGGCCGTGTCGAGACCGTGGCCGATCCCGAGGTCGACGTCCTTCGTCGCGATCCCGGTGGCGCCGGGCGTCCCGACGTAGTCCTTATCCGGCGCGATGGCGCCAGGAACGATCGCCCACGTTCCGCTCGTCGCTCCGGTGTAGAGGTTCGCGACGCCGTCGTTGTAGTCCTCGTTCGCGTCGAGCGTGATCGCCGGCGGCGCGACCTGGATCCGGATGTTGTCGTACGTGCCCTTCGCCTGCTGCGACCCGACTCCGAGGAGGCCCTTGTTGAGCCCGACCGCCTCGCCATCCAGGATGCGCGCACCAAAGACGTAGCCGAACGACTTGTTCCCGACGTTCACCGTCACGGCCGTGCCGTTCACCTGCACGAGCATGTCGTACGCGGTGTCGGGCTTGAGCAGGCCGGGCGTGAAGGCGTCCTGGATCCAGCCCGCCGCGGTGCGGTGACCCAGGAGGAACTTGTTCGTCGAGACGTCGATGCCGGCGTACTTGAAGTCGGTCGGCGAGAAGTAGTCGAAGATCACGTACGCGTTCGCCTTGTAGCCGGCCAGCGGCTTGTTCGCCGTCACCGAGGCGGTGATCTCGTAGTAGATCGGCAGGTACTCGTCGTGGTAGAAGACCGCGGCCGCATCGCCGGTCGTCGTCGTCGCCGAGACCTGCAGCGTGCCGTTCTGCACCGCGAACGTGCCGCTGTCGACCGCGAACGACGACGTCGTGCCGTCATTGAAGTCCGCCGACCGGAGCACGTCGCGAGTGCCGCCGGGGATGTTGCCGGCCTGCGGGTCGGTCGGGCCACCCGTCTCGGTCTGCCACAGGCCGTGGTCCTGCTGAACGATCAAACCGATCTCGCCGTGTGGCTCGCCGTTGCGGACGGCACTCGTGCCGTCGTCCGTCGCGCGCGTCGGGTCGGCGCCCTGGCTGCGCGACAGGGCATACAGGAACTCGGGCAGCTGCGGCTCGACCTGACGGCTCACCGCGGCGATGCCGAACGGCGCGAACGGCGCGATGTAGCTGTTGAACTCGCCGACCCAGTCGATCATCCGGTCGCCGCCGGTGTTGAGGACGAGGACGTCGAGCCCGGCACCCGCGTACGCGCGGTCCTCGTAGGTCGGGTGCGTGTCGGTCGTGTCGTTCAGGTAGCCGTTCGTGCGGAGGTCGTCGTCCGCGTTGGTGTAGTCATTGCCCCAACCGGCCCACAGCGTGTCCTTGCCCGTGCCGCCGACGATCCAGTCGTTGCCGAGGTCGCCGAAGATCGCGTCGTTGCCGTCAGTGATGCGCGTCTCCATCAGGAGGCACGTGCCGTTGGGCGCAAGCTGCACGCAGCCGAGCGGCGTGACACGGCCGTCGCCCTGATCGAAGTTCACGAAGTACGGCCGGGTCGTCGGCGCGGCGCCGCCTGTGTCGGTGCACGTGTGGCCGCTGTTGGAGTACGCCAGGCACGTCCACACGCTGCCGTCCGCCTTGAACAGGATCGTCCGACGTGCATCGAACTCGTCGTACAGCAGGAACTCGCCGAGGCGGCTCGCGTTGTGGTGGTTCGAGTGCCACGGGTTCGTGTCGGCACCGAAGTGCAGGATGTCGCCCGGGTTGTACGGCCTGGTCCAGTCGGTACGCACCAGGCCGGTCGCGCAGTTGACCTCCTGCTGGCAAGGCGTGGCGTAGCTCTGGACGTAGGCCTGAGCCAGCGCCTCGCTACCGACGATCGCGTCGTCGCCTGAGTGACCATGCAGGAAGTCGTCGTCCCAGCCGCCGAAGATGATGTCGTCGCTGTTGTTCGCGTCGTACTTCGGTTGGTCGCCCAGACCGAGCGAGTTCGGCGACAGGTTGTACGGCGAGAGGTCGACGGCCTTCGCGAGCAGGCCGGCGATGTTGATCGTCGCCGTCTGCACCAGGCCGGGTGTGTAGATGAACTCGCCCAACACGTCGCCCTGACTGGTCCGTGTGTCCGGGTCGATCGTGCGGAACTTGTAGATGCCGTAGAGCGGCTCGGAGAGCTGTGTGCAGACCGCGCTCGACGCGACGGAGCAGCCCGTGTTGCGGCTGGTGAGGATGCGGCCGTCGTCGCCGATCGCGCCGTCCTGCCCGGTGCCGCCGGAGATCCAGTCGTTGCCCCAGCCGCCGATCATGTCGTCGTCCTGGGCGTCGCCGTAGATGACGTCGTGCCCGACCTGCCCGTACATCGTGTCGTCGCCGGAGTCGCCGTGCAGCTCGTCGCTGCCGCCGATGTCGACGGTCCACGCGTTGCGGCCCGCGGCCACCGCGAGGATGCCGCTGCACGCGCCTGACACGCCGCCGCTGCACACGCCGAGGCCGACCGGGAACAGCTCCGGATGGAAGTCCGGACCGCCCGGTGTGTAGTCGAGCAGAGCGACGCCGCGGACCACGACCTTCTTGTTCGGGTCGTAGTTCGCGCCGCTCGAGTTGTCGTAGTTGTCGTAGTTGAAGGTCACGTAGCGCTGCGACGTGGCTGTGGTCGGGCTGATCAGCGTCGGCATCCCGACGATGCGGACGATGTTCGCGTTGTCGCCGGCGATCGTGTCGGCGTCGCGCGCGTGGATGTCCGCGGCGACCGCGCCCGGAACGAGCGTCGTGTCGTCGTCGCGCCCGATACGCGTCCCGGCGCCGCCGAAGATCGTGTCGCTGCCGTCCGGCCGGAGCAGGCGCGTCGTCAGGCTGAAGAACGACGAGCTGCCGCCAACGATGTCGTCCTGGCCGAGGTCGCCGAAGATCGTGTCGTTCCCGCCGTTGCCCTCGATGTAGTCCTCGCCGTCGGTCGCGGCCTCGAACGACGGGACGATGTCGAGGTCGCCGATGTAGTCGCAGACCAGGCTCAGGTAGATCGTTCCGGTGCAGCCGTCGGGCGTGCGCGACGCGCTGGCGTGCACAGTGATCGTCGCGTCGTCGACCATGCGGGCGAAGGCACGCGCGATCGCGCCGTCGCCCTCGATGGTGTCCTTGCCCAGCTGACCGAAGATCAGGTCGTTCGCCGGGCCACCGGCGATGTAGTCATTGCCCCAGCTGCCGGCGCCCAGCGTGCCGTCGTCCGACGTGAAGTCGTGGAAGTGGTTGGCCGCGTCGCCGTCCGAGAAGCTCACCGAGTACTCGGCCCACCACGGGAAGGCGTCGATGCCCGGGCTGTCGGCGTCGCGGAAGTTGCGCGGCGTGCCGTTCGTGAGGAGCAGGCCGCTGTTGTCCGCGTTCACCGCGTCGCCACCGCAGGCGTTCGGACGGTCGGTGCGGCTGTAGAGCAGGTCGCCACACAGCGTCTGGAAGCGGTAACTGGTGATGTCGCCCGGCGTCGTGACGTCGGTCGCGAAGGTCACCGGGATCCGACGACCCAGGAAGATCTGGTCGCCGAAGATCAGGTCGTCCTGCTCGTTGCCGTCGAGCATGTCGTTGTCGGCGCCCCCCACGATGACGTCGCGGCCGAGGTTGCCGAAGACGATGTCGTCGTTCCCGTTCTGGTAGTTGCGCGACTCGATGCCACGCAGCGACGAGATCAGCGTCGTCTGGATCTTCTGCAGGCGCGTGTCGGGCAGGTTGGGATCGGCCACCTGCTGGATGACCGCGCCGTGGTCGCCGAAGATGATGTCGTCGTAGGCGGTCTGCGGCCCGCCGAGGATCGTGCCGGGCCCTTCGCCGTAGATCAGGTCGCGACCTGCGTCCATGTTGTCCATGACCGGCGACGGCGTCGGCTCGATCGTCGTGCCGTTGTTGATGAACCCGACGAGCGTGATCGTCGGCGCCGGGCTGTGGTTCGTCGTCTCGATCGACAGGCCGCGCGTGAGGATGTCGACGTTCACGCCAGAGTCGCCGTAGATGTGGTCGACGCCACGCAGGCCGCGGATCTCGTCGTTGCCCGAACCACCCGCGAGGTGATCGCCGGCCTGACTGCCGATGATCAGGTCGTCGGCCGGCCCGCCGTAGGCCGTGAAGCCGACGGATGGCAGGTTGCTGCAGGTCAGGTCGCAGACCAGGTTGAACAAGGCGCTCGCGTCGATGACGTCGTTACCCGCGAAGCGGTACGGGTTGCCGAGCGGGAACACCCACTCGTCGTCCTCGTTCTGGGCGTCCGGGATCGTCGTGAACGGATCGAACGGCTTCGGTCCGAACTCGTAGCCCAGCGTGTCGTCCGGGTGCCCGCCGTACCAGACGCCGTCCTGTGACGTGTCGCCGTAGACGACGAGCGGCGAGTTCGGTCCGGCGAGCACGCCGCCGATCGGCGCCGGGCCGACCACGATCGTGTCGCCGCCCATGCGCACGCCGCCGTCCTTCAGCGGGTCGTAGCCGGTCACGGTGAGCATCACCGGCGCGCCGGCCGGGCCGTTGAGGCCGGTCAGCGTCGGCGTGAGCGCGACGTTGTAGAGCGTGAGCGTCGTCGCGGTGCGGTCCTTGACCGTGTACGGACCGGGCTGGCCGGTCACGACGACCTGCATGCCGATGTTGAAGCCGGCCGCCAGGAAGTTGCAGGAAGCGCAGGTCAGCGTGCTGGTCGGCAGGTCGGGACCGGAGGCGGCCTGCACGGTCACGTTCATCGACGCCGTGACCTCGGCCTTCTTCGGCTCGATGACGTGGACGTCGGTCGGGACCGCGCCGCCGCTCGGTGTCAGCGCAGTGCCGCCGAGGTTCATCACGCTGCCGACACCGCAACCCGGGAACGGGTCGCTGTACGGGCAGGCCGCGTTCGTGAAGGTCGTGATCGTGTTCGTCGCGCCCGCGCTCGCGATCTGGACGTGCATGGGCTGGCCGTTCGCGTAGCTGCTGGCGTAGCCGTCGCCGCTCCACGACAGACCGTCCTGCCGCGTCACTGAGGTCGCGCCACGGATCATGTTGAAGCTCGTCTCGAGCGGCAGGTTGCCGCCGCCGTGGACGACCGTGAGCCCACCGTGGGGCCCACCGACGAACACGGTCTTCGTCTGCGTTCCGACGGTGCTGGGCAGGAGCGAGCCGCGTCCGAGGACGAGCGTCCTGCCGGCGTCGGTGATGTGCATCAGGCGCCACGAGCCATCGAATCCGTCGATGCGCACGAGCTGACCGATGACGAAGCCGTTTCCGTTCCAGTCGCCGACCGCGCGCGTCACGGTGCCGCCCGCGGCGCCACCGGTGATCGTGACCGGCAGCGTCTGCGCGACCGGCACGTCATCGGCGACGACGGTGCGCACGACCGCGTTCACGGTGCGCGTCGCGCTCGCGGCGCTGGCGAGCGTCGGGCCGTTCGCGAGCACGAGCGTCTTGCCGCTGTTCGTGATCGCGGTGATGCGCCATGCGCCCGCGCCGTTGATCGTCACGTTCTGCCCGACGAGGAATCCGTCGGTGATCCAGTCGCCGGCGGCGCGCGTCGCGGTCCCGCCCGACGCCCCACCGACGATCGTCACGTTGTTCACGGTCTTCGTCAGGGTCACGTCGACGGGCGGTGCGGCGAGCTCTGCGGGTGTGGGGATCGTGCCGGTCAGCTGTGTGAGGTGCATGACGGTGTTGTCGGTCGTGTCCATCGGATCGCTGTCGGTGAAGCTCGCGACCGTCCAGCTTCCCGCGAGACCGGAGATCGTGATCGGCTGGCCGACGAGGAAGCCCTGCGACTTCCAGTCGAACGGAGTCGTGCGAGTGAGGTCGATGCCGGTGCCGGTCGCGGTGATCACGACCGACCCGATGAGCTTCGTGGCCACGTCCGGATCGATCGTGCCCGTGATGTTCAGCTTGTCATTGCCCTGACCGAGCAGCAGGTTGACGACCTCGATCGTCGTCTTCGCGCCGTTCGTCATGAACTTGCCGTCGACGAACTGCACGGTGCCGAAGCTGATGCCACCGGGGAAGACCGCGGGCTCGCCGAACGTCTGCGGGTTGTCGCTCGACGCCGGGCCGAAGTCGAGATCCAGCGCCATGCCGAAGCCCTTCAGCGTGGTCGACGTCATGTCGCCGGTGCCGTCCTGCTGGCTGCCGTCGTTGAAGATGTTGAGCACGTCGATCTGCTTCGACTCTGGGGGCTGCGGGCCGATCTGGAAGAGCGGGCCGTCCTTCTCACCGGGCAGCTTCAGCCCGAGCTGGAGCGAGCGGTCCGCGCCGGTGACGCCGCCCTCGACGGCGAGCGGGCCCGCGAGCTTGGACAGCACGTGGGTCGATGCCGGGAAGAGCTTCACGCCCTGGCGCGTCAGCGGCTGGTCGTAGAGGACGTCGGCCACCAGCACGACTTCCTGCTGCAGGTACCAGTTGGTCGTCGTGAAGGTCGCCATCGCCGCGAGACGCGTCGCCGTGATCGTCAGCGCTGTGCCGTTGGTCCACGCGCCGGGGAACGCGGTCTCGGCCGTGAACTCGATCTTGTTGTCCTTCGATTCGTTGGTCCCGCGGACGATCGCGATCTTGAAGCGAGCGCAGTTCAGCAGCGAGTCGCAGATCTCGACGCGCTGGCCTTCGATAAAGCCGTCGGCGAGCCAGCTCGAGGAGGTGAAGCCCGATGCGTCGCGAACGAGACGTCGGCACGGGTCAGTGACCGAGCAGCCGTCCTCGGTCGTGGCCGAGTCGATCTCGACCTGCGCAGCGCCCTCGAACAGACCGGCCTTGGTCAGGCGGCTGACCGTCGCGCCTTCGAGCGACGCGGGAGCCAGGCCAAATGCGGAGGTGAGCGTCATGACCGTATCGCTGACGCTCTCGATGTAGTAGTTGCCGACGAACCCACCGGCGTTGCCGATCTGGATGAACTGCGTCGGAGCGAAGCCCTCGTCGAGGAAGCTGCCCATCTCGCTCCCGTTCACGCGCGTCAGCGTGCCCTTCAGCGAAACGTCGGCGAACGCGAGGTTGCCGAGGAACAGGCGCGACGGCGTGTAGCCGCCGATCGGCTGTAGCGTCACCGGGACGCCGTTCACCGACTGCACGTCGGCGAGACCATCGGTCAGGATCGCGGACGTGACCGGCGCGGTCGGCCGCTTGGTCAGGCGGATCGTGTAGTCGTCGAGCGGCAGGCCCGGCACGGTGCAGAGCGTGTTGCCGCACTTGATCACCAGCGTGCCGACACCGCTCTCCAGGGCGATGAGCGCCGCGGTCTCGTTGTCGATGACGGTGACCGGGCTGCGGCCGGGGCCCGAGCGCAGGTTCGGGAAGACGTAGTCGCCGCTCACGTCGGTCGTCGTCAGGTCACGGCTGAAGTTGATGACCGCGGTCTGCGGGTCCTCGCGCCGCGCGTCGTCACGGGCCGCGATGTGGACGACGACCGGGGTCTCCCAGTTCGCGCTGGTGAAGTCGATCGTGTAGAAGGTCGAGTCGCCGACGACGTGCCGGATCAGTCGCAGGCTCGGTGTGAGCGTGATCGCCTGCTGGCTCGCGGCGTCCAGGTCAAGGCGGACGACGATCGTGTCGGTGCCTTCCGGCTCCTTGGCCAGCTGCACCAGGAACTCGTCGTCGGTGCCGGTGTAGGCCATGCCGACGGCCGGGTCGTCGAAGCCCTCGACCACGATCGTGCGCTTGTCCTCGGTCGTCGTGCCGGGCTCGACCTCGGTCACCATCACGCCGGGCGTGTCGTTGTCGCGGATCATCACCTCGACGTTGCGCACGCGGGCGCGGTCGAACGTCGGGTTGGTCGAGATGACGCTGTGCTGCGTCACGACGACCCGGTCGCCCTCCGACCGCGGGTCGTCCTCGGCGAACAGGTAGACGAACTGGCGGTGCGCGTAGTCCCAGGTCGTGTTCGTGAAGGTGAGCACGACCGCGCGACCGGCCTCGTCGACCGGGCTGCCGTTCACGATCTTGTGGCGCTGGAACTGCGACCGCGAGGTGCACTCGAGGGGCGTGCCGTTGCCCAGGCAGAGCCACAGCGTGTCGGCGTTGCCATCGGGCAGCGGCACCGGGTTGTCAAAGGCGTCATCGGCCTCCTGCTGCGGCGCCCGCGCGCCCGAGACCGTGACGTAGACGGGTACGGTCGGATCCGCCGCGAGGTAGACCGCGTATGAGTCGATCTTCGGAACGGCCGGCGAGCCACCCTCGCGGATCGTCGTCCCGGCGCCCGTCTCTTCGATCACCACGACGCCGGTGTCGGGCGTCGCGAGGTTGTAGTCGATGCCGTCCGACGGCAGACCGTTGTACAGCGGGTCGGCCGAGGTCGTGCGGTGGTCGATCGTGCCGGACAGACCCTCGAGCTCTCTCGTCACGATGTCCTCGGTGACGTCGCCGGTCACGTTGATCGTGTCGGAGCCGAGGCCGCCGATCATGCGGTACGCGACGCCGTACGCGGTCGACTGGATGAAGAACTCGTCGTCGCCCTCGAGACCGTCGACCTCGACGACCTCGACGTGGTCGTAGCGGACGTTGAGGCCCGCCCCGAACACGCCCTGCGACGTGACCGCGATGTCGTCGGCGAACTCGGTCGCGAGGACGACGAGCTTGTCGAAGCCCGTGCCGCCGTCGACCGAGACGGGCGCGTTGACGTTGTACTGGACCTCGTCCTCGCCGCCGCCGGCACGGATGTCGAGCGGACGCGCGACGGAGAAGCCGAGGCCGATCTTCGGGCTCGCGGCACCGGTCGCCGGGTTGAGCGGGATGACGTCGTCCTCCCACTTCGTGTGGAGGTCATCGTCACGGGTCACCTCGGCGTCGGCGTTGTTGCAGACCTTGTCGAGGTTGTTGTTCTTGCGGTCGCCGCCCGTCATCCACGGGTTCTCCGTGGTCGTGCACACGCCGTTCATGTCGAAGTCGCGCGGGAACTCGCCGGTGGCCTCGTTGGCGACGATGTTCACGTCGTCCCAGTCGCAGTCGGTGTCGCCGTCGGTGCTCTTGTCGCACACGGCAGCGAGCGCGAAGGCGCGGATGACGAAGAGGTCGTTGTCGTCATCGCCGTCCAGACGCAGCTCGGCCTGGTTCGAGTACACGACGAACTCGTCATTGCCCGTGCCACCCGTCGCGTAGAGCGGCAGGTGCGTGCCGGGGCTCAGCCAGCCGCGCGTCGTCGCGACGAGCGCCGGGAACGTGTCCTGCGGCAGCAGCGCACCCTCGGTGTTGAAGCTGTCGCGCTTGTTCCCGAAGATCTGGCCGATCTGGAACAGGTCGTAGCCGCCGCCGCCGTCGAGCGTGGTGGTCGCGCTGTTGTCATCGACGAAGAAGGCGTCGTTGCCGCCGAGGCCGAACACGGTGAGGCGGCCGTTCAGCGCGGTGTCGTAGTTGATGCGCTGGACCTTCGCGGTCGGCTCGTTACCCGGAGTGCGGTCGCGGTAGAGCGCGAGGCCGCCGTCCAGGTCGTTGTTGCCCGCGAGCAGGGCGACGAACGCGGGACGGTCCGCCGTCTCGGTCGGTGAGACGCACGTCGTCGGGACGCCGCCACTGATCGGCGTCACGGTGTACGGGCTCTCGTTGTCGATGCACTTCACGGCGCGGAGAAGGAAGATGTCGTCGGTCCTGTTGCGCGTCGTCGTGCCGGGCACGTAGCCGTTGAAGTCGGTGCCGGCGTTGTCGTACCCGTAGATCGCGAGCTCGTCCTGGCCGTCGTTCGGCAGGCCGGTGTCGAGCACGTTGATGACGTAGTTCCGCTGCGAGCCGTGGCTGCCGTTCGTGTAGATCGAGTAGTAGTCGGTGTCGGCTTGGCCATCGAGCGTGAGGACGTGGCCCGCGCCGACGCCGGTCTGTGTCAGGCCGAGCGGGTCGGTGACCACGTTCATCGACTGCAGGTACCAGACCTCGAAGTTGTCCTCGCCGTCCGCGATGGAGGGGTCGTGCGCGATGTCGCCGGCGGTCACCGCGCTGTTCGAGCCGCGGATGATCGTCTTCGAGCCCAGGAAGATGTAACCCGGGTCGCCCTGGGTGATCTTCGTGTTGAGCAGGTCGAGACCGGACGGGTCGCCCAGCTGGAAGGTGTCGATGTCGTTGTTGCCCCAGATCTGGGTGATGCGGCCCGCGACCGGGTTCGCGGTCGTCGGCGTGCAGGTGCCCTCTGGGTCACCGGTCGTCTGGCCGAGCGAGACGACACAGTCGGCGACCGTGCGGCCGCGCAGGATCATGTTCGTCCCGTAGCCGGCGTCGAGGTCGAGGTAGTCGCCGAACAGGTCGATGCTGAGGTCGGCGAGGATCTCGCTGTTCTGGTGCGTCGCGACGTCGTCGCCGACGCGGAGCGTGACCTTGCCGCTCTCCGCGAACACCTGGCCGTTCGGCACGATGCGCGGCGCGTCGATGTCGTTGCCGCTCGGCGCGCGCGTGTTGCTCTCGGCGAAGCGCGCACTGCCGTTCTTCACGAGGTAGAGGTCCTCGTCGCGCAGCGCGCTCTCGCGCACGGTCAGGCGGATGTCGCCCAGCGTCGCGTGCGCGAGGACGAGGCGCAGATATGCGTTCGTCTCGGTGACGTAGATGTTGTCGCGCGCCTCGAGTCCGACGTCGTCGTTCGCGCGCGCGAGGCCCGGATCCGACGCGCCGGCGAGCGTGTCGCCGCAGTTCAGGTTGTCGCACGCGGCGGGCGAGCTGCGCGAGCTGTCGATGTCGAGGTCGTTGCCCGAGGTACCGATGCTCCCGCCGTTCGCGTCGATGTCGATCGCCTGGCCGAGGACGTTCGCGGCGCCGGTGTTCTTCGCGTCGAGGATCGACCCGTTCACCGTGCGCAGCGACACGTTGCCGGTCGTGAGGTCGTCGTCACCCTCGGTCGACACGGTGAAGACGGGCATGTCGCCGGTCAGCTCGTCGAGGTAGATGCCCTTCGTCAGCGCGTCGTTGGCGGCGGTGTCGAACGCCTTCAGCACGCCACCCGAGCCGATCACGTCGGTGTTGATCTCGAGGTAGCCGCCGAGGCCGATCGACGGGTCCGCGTTCGCGTCCGCCACGCCGATCCCGCCGGCGCCGCCGTCGGTGCCCGCGGTCATGGTGATGTTCACGCCGGTGACGTCGATCGTCGGCATACGGTTCGCGTCGAGGATCCGGACCGGCGAGGTGAGCGTGACGTCGTGCAGCGTGGAGTGGACGTGGCCAACGAGCATGTCGCCGGCGTCCTCGGTGAGCGTGATGTCGCCGTTCGTGCGGACGAAGATCTGCGGCAAGTCGATGCCGATGCCCGGGTCGTCGAGCTCGGTCGGCGGCGTCGTGCTCCAGTCCACGTCGGTCATCGCGATGACGTTGACGAGCTTCTGCGGCGACGCCTCAGTGGAGACGACGTGCGTCGAATCATTGATGGACGTCTGGTCGCAGACCTTCGGCTCCTCGCCACCCGTGTCGACGTGGCAAAGGTCCATGTCGTCGCCCGACCTGATCTTGACGAAGTCGTACGTCGAGTCGATGTCGGTCGTGCTCGTGCCGAAGGCGCGCAGGATCTTTGTCAGGCCGGGGTTGGTGCCGTCTGGACGGAAGTGGGTCTCGTAGCGGCCGCTGCCGGAACCGCACTCCTCGCTCGGGCACACGCTGAGGTGCGTGCCGTCAGCCGGCGCCGGGCTGTAGCCCGTCGGGAAGACGTAGTGGTACAGCGTCGTGCCCGGGTTGAAGAGGTCGACGTACACGAGGACGTTCGCGACGACGTCGTTGCCGTTCTTGCTGTCGTTCAGCACGATGTCGATGTCGTCGTGCGCGTTGATGTGGTCGATCGTGATCGTGAACGCCGAGCCGAGCGCCTCGTCAGTGCGGCGGTTCGCGGTCAGGTCGAGGACGACGTCGTCGCCGCCGTCGACCTGGACGACGATGTCGTGGTAGGCGGACAACTGGTCCTGCCACCTGACGAGCTCGACGGCGATCGGGTTGCGCGGCGAGTCCTGGTGTCCGATCTCACCGTGCGGCGCTGACAGCTCCAGGACGTTCGTCCGGATGATCTCGGTCGTGCTCGAGCGGATCTCGCCCGAGAGGTTCTCGATGTGTGTCGTGCCGATCGGGTTCTCGATGTAGCTATCGATCCGGATCCAGGGCTGGCGCGTCGGGCAGGTGAATGGGCAGAGGTTGACGGCGCGCACGAGCGTCGGCGGGAACGTGTACTTGATGTCGAAGTCGAACGTCGTGTTCGGCGTCGTCGAGCTGAGGCCGGGCGGGGTGTACGGGCCGGAGCCGCCATCGTCCCAGATCTTGTCGACGCGGACGTCGATCTTCGGCGAGTTGAGCGTGTTCACCACGTCGATGACCTTGGTGATCATGTTCAGGCTCGACGAGTTCTCGAGCTTCACGAAGTCCCAGGTCTGCTGGAACTCGAACACCCCGAGCTCGCCCCAGATGTTGCCCTCGGGCGTGCTCTGCGAGTCGAGGGTGCCCGGGTCGTTCGCGAGCAGGCGGGCGTTCGCGCCGTGGTCGTAGACGATGTCGTGCACCGTGAAGGTCGAGCCGGTGAGCTGGCCGACGGTGTGGATGTTGGCGAACGGATCGTCGATGTACGTGTTCGTCCCGTCGTCGACGGTGACGTTGATGAGCTTCGTGATGTTGCCGGCCGCGTCGACGACGAGCCACGGGTTCGGCTCGCCGAGCATGACGACGCGCGCCTCCCAGAAGATGCTGCGGTCCATGGTCGGGCTGCCGGGCGAGCTCGAGCCGCCGAAGTCGAGGAAGCCACCGCTGCGCGAGGTGTTGTGCTTGTAGCGCGTGACCTGCTGGTTCGCGGCGACGGTCAGGTCGGCGGTCGTGATCGTCGCGGCCGGCGACGACGGTCCGTACGCGACGACCCTGGCATCCGTGTCGTCACGTGCGTCCGCGGTCGGCGAGGTGCGGCCACCGAGGCAGCGGCAGGTCGCCGATGCGGAAGCGTAGATGTCCTTGTTCTGGTACTCGCTGAGGATCGACGTCCAGACGTTCCCGATGACGTTCGAGCCCTGGTCGAGCGTGACCTCGTTGAAGCCGTCGGCCTTCGCGCGGCTCGTCGCCTCGGAGTTCGCGCCGAAGGCGATCGCGCGCGTGCGCGACTCGACGATGACGGCCATCTTCTCGACGATCGCGTTCAGGTTCACGGTGCGACCGGTCACGCTCGAGCCATTCGTGAGCTCGGTCTGCGTGTCGGCGTTCGCGGCATGGCCGAGCGCCGGGCTGCCGTAGCCGACAAGGACGTTCGCATCGGTCTCGCCGTCCGCGCCGAGGCCGCCGACGTCCGCGGTCACCTTGCCGTAGCCGTCGAAGTAGCTGCGTGACTCGACGGACGCGTTGTCCCCCGCCTCGACGGTGCCGCGCATGATCGTCTTCGTGACGTAGTCGCCGCGTGCGGTCTCGCTCGAGATCGCGCCCGCGCCCAGGCCACCCTGGCTCGAGGACGCGATGACGGTCGGACGGAGGTCCGAGTGCGCCATCACGAGGACATCGTCCTGCGCGACGAGCTTCGCACCGGCCTTCACATCGATCGTGTTGTCGATCGAGACCTGCGTGTCCGCGCCGGCGGTGCCCACCGAGATGAATCCGCCACCGTCGTTCGACGCGACCGTCTTCGCGAAGGCGAAGCCGTGCGTCGTCACGTTGACGTCGCCGGCCGCGGTCAGCCACGCGTCAGCCTCGACCGTGTTCGACACGGTGACCTTCATCCGCGCGCGCGACTCGGCGGTAGCGACGTTGATCGCGCCACCGCCCGCGCCCGTCGCCGCGCCGGAGATGATCCCGTCGCCGGAGGTGGCCGCGAAGCCGACGCCGCCGATGCCGATGAGCTGCTGCGTCGCGCTCGACGGTGACGGCGCGATGTCGATGACGAGCTTGTGCCGGCCCGTGGCGGGCGTGAACGTGAGGTCGAGGCCCTCGGTGCGGAACACGTGTGGCCCACCGGTGTGACCCTCGTGCGTCAGGTCGATCGCGCCGCCGCCAAGCGAGTTCGACAGCTGGAACGTACCGGCGCCGGAGCAACCGGAGACCGCGCAACCGACGACGTAGTAGCTCCGGTTGTCGACGAGGCCGAGGATCGGCGCGTTGTTCTCGCGCCGGATCGAGTGGACGACCGCGACCCCGGCCGCCGTCAGGTTCGGCGTGAGCGTCCGGACGATGATCGGGTGCGGGTCCGGGTTGCCGTCGCTGCCGTCGTCCCAGGTCCCGTTCGGGTCGACGCAGCTGTTGTCGCCGACGTAGCCGCGCGCGTCGCAGTACGAGTCGGCGAACTGGAATTCCTGGCCGTTGATGCGGTGCATGTAGTAGTAGGAGCCGCTCACGAGGCCGCCGATCGGCAGGAACGTCGTGCTCGCGACGTAGTGGATCTTCTCGCCGTCGCTGATCGCGATGTCGTCGAAGTTGTCGTCCTCGTTCACGTCCTTCGCGAAGAAGACGCGGTTCGAGGCCGCGACCCAGTTGCTGCCGTTGTAGCGCTTGTTCACCTCGGTGCTCCCGAAGGTCACGAGCGCGGCGGGCGCGTGGTAGGTCACGTAGTCGTTGTTGAAGAACGTGTTGGCGGCGGTGACGTAGTCCGTCCCGTTGTTCACGTTCGAGCTCGGGTCGCTCATCGTCGCCGTCTTCACGGTGAACGACAGCGGCTGCAGCTTGAATTTGTAGTCGTCGATCTTGTAGACCTTGTACGAGCCGCCGTTGCTCAGCCCGCCGACCGGTGTGGAGGGCGTCGTGCTCGTGACCGTGTAGATGACGATGTCGCCGGTGTCCAGGTTGTGCGGACGTACGCCGAAGTCGACGATGTCGAACTCGGTGTCGACGTCTGAGCCCTGGAACGTCGACCCCAGCTGCAGTGACTGCGGGCCGGTCACGATGACGGAGTAGGTCCGGCCGTCGTCGAGCCCGATGACCTCGGTGTGCCCGTTGCTCTCGTAGACGACCGCGTCGCCGGTGATCGCGTTGTGGATCAGCGAGAACGTGATCGTGTTGTTCAGGTCCGACACGGCGGCGTTGCCGTTGAAGGTGCCGTCGGAGACCGCGCCCGGTGGGGTGTTTGCGGTCGCGTCGATCGTGATCGAGCCGTTCGTCGACGTGATGCGCGCGCCGCTCCCGACGGTGGCCTTGACGGTCGGTGTCATCGACGCCGTCGCCTTGAACAGGTTCACGTTCAAGGCGCCGCCGGTGTCGCTGTTCGTGCCCGCGTCCGAGTCCGCGAAGCTCACGGACTGCACGTGGATGTTGTTCGACGCGATCACGACGGGCCCGTTCGCGCCGATCGTCGTCTCAACGTCGGGCGTGCCCTGCGAGGTCGAGTTCGAATTGCTGATGGAGAGCGCGCCGCCGCCGGCGTTGCTCATCTTGGACGTCGAGATGTCCTGCGCCTGCGCGAGGACGTCGATGGTCGAGGCGCCGCTGGTGCCCAGCGTCACGCCCTGGACGTTGCCGGCCAGCTTGGCCTTCGTGGTGCCCGAGGCCGTCGCGGTGGGATTGCTGTTGATGCTGCCCAGGTTGATGATCCCGCCGCTCACGTTCTTCATGCTCGCGAAGACGTAGTTGCCCGCCAGCGCGTGCACCTCGACGGCGCCGCTCGGCGCGCCGAGAGTCGCGCTCGACTCGACGTTCGACTGCGTGTTGGCGCTGGCTGTCGCGTCCAGGTTCGACGAGCCGACCGACAGACCGAGGGCGAAGGTGAGCACCGACGTGAGTGCCTCGACCGTGTTCCCAGTAAGGAACGCGCTGCCGTCGAAGTTGTGGAACGCGTTGACCTTCACGTTCGCTCCGCTGCTTCGCACGGTGCCGGTCACGGTCGTCGTCGTGGTCGTCGAGTCGGTCGCAGTGACGGTCTCGAGGCCAGCGGCGGCGAGGAGCGCCATCTGCAGGCCCTTGTAGTCGGCGACCGCCCTGGTGTTGGTGAACGTCTGGATCAGCACGTCTCCGCTCGCGGTGATCGTGCCGCCCACCGATGTCGAAGCGTTCAGGTTGGTCGTCGCCTCGATCTGCGCGACGTTGAGCCCGATGCCGAGGCCACCGCTCGCGGCGCGACCCGTGCCCATGGCACGCGACTCGACGTCGTTGCGCACCGTGACCGTCGTCGCTGAGGTGAGGTTGCCGTTGAAGCCCGCGGTCATCGTGCCGCCTGCGGTAGCCGTCGTGCTGATGATGCCCACGCCGGCGCCGAGGCCGAGCGAGAACGACTGACCGTCGGTCTCCGCCGGCGAGTATGTCTGGGCGCGAACGCTCACCGCGCCACCGGCGCTCACCTGCGTGCCCGAGCCGACCGTCGCGTCCACGAT
>Ga0070681_10001535_pt1 | contig 20442 bp, 16 predicted proteins | sample KBSC83BmetaG_FD_65650 | JGI IMG/M metagenome (GOLD analysis project Ga0070681, IMG submission 65650) | Corn rhizosphere microbial communities from Kellogg Biological Station, Michigan, USA - KBS C8-3B metaG | ecosystem: Host-associated > Plants > Roots > Rhizosphere | place: USA: Michigan... | reverse complement strand
AGCCCTTTGGCTCGCGCGGTGATGATGTGAGGTAGGGAATACGCCCTTCCCAACAGATTTCGCGCGTAGCGGAAGTCTCTCGGAAAAACGATGGCGGCTACGGCCAGTGCCGCCGGGGTATTCCACAAGACCGAGAGCAATCCCAGCACAGCGGCGGGCAAGCAAAGAAGAATTCCGCTGAGGACTGTGGCCATGGCGTCGTAGGTATCGAGGCGCAAACCGGCCGCGCTGAGCGCCAACGTCATCGCCCCCACCCAACTAACGACCAATGCGACGCCGATCAGGCGGAGCGTCAGGGGCGCCCGTTCCCGAAGCAACTCGCTCACCGGCTGATGCAATGTGAGCGACGAACCCAAATCGCCCTGCGAAGCCCGCTTCAAAGAGTGAAGGTAAAACATAAGAATGTTGTTCTGCTGCGATCGGGCTTCGCGCAGCGCTCGCAAGCTCTCCGAATTCAGATGAGAGTCAATCTGAGCTTCATCGGTGTCGAAACCTGGCGCCAGCCGGACCATGGTCGCGGACAACAATCCGCCGAGCAGAGCCGTGCCAACAATGGCGACGCTGTGCTGCGCAATTTTGCGCCCTAGCATGACGTGATCTCCCCTAGCTAGCCGAAGCTCCGAGCCGGTTACTCTGCTGTTCTCGCGCAGCTTCCGCGTGGTGGACCTGCTTCATGGAGTACATTCTGCGGTCGGCTTCCGCGAGCAGCCGTTCGACATCCATGCCATCCTCAGGGCAGAAAGCCGTACCAACGCTCAGCGTGATCAGGTCGCGGCCGCAAACATGACGGCCCGATTCGATGGCCGCCCGGTTGAGCCGGTCGGCTTTTTCCTGCGCAGCTTCAGGGGTAAGCCCAGGCGCGCTAATCACAAACTCATCCCCACCCATACGTGCAACGTAGTCGTATCCTCGACAGACATCCTTCAGGCGGGTGGTGAATTCCCGTAGCAGCTTGTCGCCTTCCAAGTGGCCGAAAGAATCGTTGATCTGTTTGAACCCGTCGATGTCGCACACCAGGACAGCGAGGCTGCTTTTCATGCGGCGGCAGCGCGCGACTTCTTGGGCCAGATGCACGAAAAGCGAGCGGGCATTGGGCAGTCCGGTTAGATAGTCGGTGGTGGCGGAACTCTCGGCCTGTTGATACTTGAGGGCGTTTTCCACGGAGAGCGCCACCTTGGAAGCGACCGCCAGCAGGATTCTGAGATGGTCGGGGGTGAACGCATCGCGCGTCGTCTGATACATGGCCAGCACTCCCACCACTCCGTTCAGGCCTTCGAGCGGAACCGCGAGGGCGGATTGAAGCGCATTCTTCCCTTGTTCAACCAGGTAGCCAGCTTCGACCTGCGGATTGCCGTTCACGATCGGCTTGCAGTTCTCTGCCACCCATCCACAGAGTCCTTCGCCGACCCTAAGCTTTAACGACGAGAGTGTTTTGAAATTTTCGCCGCTGACCAGTTCTGGCAACAGCCAGCCGTTGCGATTCACAAATACCGCGATGGAATCGTAGGGAATCATGCGCCGCAGGCGCATGGAGAGCACGGATAAGGTTTCGCTCAGGCTCAGCGATACTCCGAGATCCTGGCTGAGTTCAAACATCGTTTGCGCTTCCTGGCGTGCTGAGGCAATCGAACTGAGGAAGTCGGTGCTGTCGGCAAATCCGTGCGTCGGTTCGCTGCGTTCGAATCCCGCAGCCGGTGCCAGCCCCCGCTCCACGCGCACCAATTTGGAAAGTCCGGTTGGAACGAAGGTCTGTTCCGACATTTGCGCCAGGCGCTCGAGGTCGATATAACGGCGTTCCAGAATCTCTACTACGCGGGGATCAAACCAAGAGCCAGCCTTCTCCTTGACCTTTTGCATCGCCTCCACCAGCGGCAAGGCCGGACGGTACTGACGATGAGAAGCGAGTGCATCCAGGCAGTCCACCGCCGCAAGGATGCGGGCACCGATGGGGATGTCGTCGCCGCACAGTCCCTCGGGATACCCGGAGCCGTCCCAGCGCTCGTGATGGCAGCGCACAATAGGCGCCACAGGATAAGGAAACGCAACTCGCTCGAGGATCTCCGAACCCACGATCGGGTGCACCTTCATCTTCTCGAATTCTTCCCGAGACAGCTTTCCCGGCTTGTTGATGATCTGTTCAGGCACCGCCAGTTTGCCAATGTCGTGCAGGAGCGCGGCCGCTCTCAGAGCTTCGATCTCGTCAGGCGCCAGGTTCATTTCGTTTGCGATTTCGACCGCATAGGTGCGCACCCGCTGCAAATGGGTGTGCGTGGTGTGATCCTTGGCTTCAATGGCAAGCGCGAGCGCCTCGATCGTACGCATGTTGAGGGATGCGATCTGCTCGACATGGCGCTTCTCGATTTCTACCCGTTCCTTCTCAGCTTCCAGCCGTCCCAGGTACAACCGGTATGATCGGTACACCCAATAGATCAGCGGAAGCACCAGCAGCGACGTCTCCCATCCCGCGGCGCCGTTCACGATTCCAACCAGGCCCACCGCTGCTGCTCCTACCAGGTAGTATGGAAATGACCAGAAATAGCATTCCGACCACACTCTTCGCGCCGATTTTCCCTCCGTAAGAGCAATGACCACGGAAATCGGCAGCGTGTTCGCGAAGAAGAACACTAGTGCCGCCACCATCAGCAGAATTGGCTTATTCGTTCCGAAGCGTGCCAGCAGCCAGTGATACGACACATAAGTCAAGAAACTGGCGTTGGCCATCATCCCGGCTACATTGAAGACGACCTTGACTGGATCGATTCGCTTGCGCGCCTGCCACACGCTTTGCACCAGAGTCGCAGTGCAGCCAATCACAAGGGTTTCGGGAAGACTCAGCTCTAGCACACCCAAAAGAATGAATAAGAAGTTGACCGACATGGTGCCGTCGATGCCGGGCAGTTGTACCTTCAGGCCCGACGCCAGCACGGCCACCATCAAGTAGCATGCGAGTCGCAGCAGGTCCTGGGATTGCCAGTGCGCGAGGGAAAAGCTCAGTACCACTATCCCAATAGACGCAGTGATTCCGACGAACGCCTTGGTCTGAAGCGACAGTCCGTCTGCTTCCGGTTTCATTCTCAAACCTACAGCCAACAGTGCTCGGGCTGTGCTAATCGAGCTTGCGGGCAACACAACGAGCGCCGCAAGCCTAGTGCTTACACGGGGACGGTGGAGTCCCCTTGGCCAGAGTCGGAGGGCTCAAACCGGAATGTTATTGCAAAGATTGGGTGTTCTGAAGCTTACCGAAGTAACTTATGGACGTTACAGATTGGTTGACGGTGGCGCAGGAGAAAGAGCACTCTGATGACTTTTTGATTCACGCCCCCGGGCGAGGCTATTACTTTCGTTATCTCATCTGGAACACACCTCTCGGTCGAATCCCAAGGTGTATGTCACCATCATGCACAAAAGGCGTATATGCCGAGTGTCGGTACCAGTCCGGGGCAGTACCAGCCATCAAGCTCATCCCGGAGCTTGGACGCCAGCGCTGAACAAGCGGAGAAGGCCTTCTTCTGCGTTGATCTCGATGGGGCATTCGTCTCGTGCAATGCAGCCTTCACCCGCCTCTTGGGCTATACGCCGGAAGAATTGAGTGGCAGGGATTTCTCCGCGCTGTTTAGCGGCAAGCAAAAGCTTCAAGGCGAAGACGGCCAAATCAGAAAAAGAGTCCTGCAAGTCACCTCTGCGGGGCAAGATTTTCAGTCCACGCTGCTGGCGCAGCCCAAGAGTGGCCCTGGTTTCGCCATCCAATTCTCCGCTACCGTGCTGCGCGCATCCTTTTCGAGACCGGTCGAGATCGTCGCAACCATCACACCTGTCATCCCGGCCGCAAGTTCGAATCCGCAAGCCGCAGTTGCCGATCCCGCTGTAATTCGGCGCAATGTTGACGGCACGACTTTCATTCTGGCCAGCCCGGTGATGCGTGACTTCATGGGCATGGTGGACCGGGTCGCCAGTCACAGCGAAACTGTACTCATTACGGGCGAAACTGGCACAGGGAAGGAATTGATTGCGCGCACGATTCATGATTCGTCGCACCGCCGCACGCGCTCATGGGTTGACATCAACTGCGCGGCGCTGCCCGAAAACCTGGTCGAGAGCGAATTATTCGGTTACGAAAAAGGCGCCTTCAGCGGCGCCGATGGCTCCAAGCCGGGATTGTTCGAACTGGCGGACAAGGGCACACTCTTTCTCGATGAAGTAGGCGAATTGCAGTTGCAGACGCAGGGCAAGTTACTGCGGGTGCTGGATGGCCAGCCGTTCTACAGGCTTGGCGGCAATCGCAAGATCAAGGTGGACGTGCGCATTGTTGCGGCCACCAACCAGGACCTGGAAGCCGCAGTGCGGGATGGCCGCTTCCGTCAGGATCTATTTCACAGACTGGGACAATTTCAGCTGCGGGTTCCGCCGCTGCGCCAACGGCCGGAGGATATCGTCGCCTTGGCCGAGCATTTTCTGCGGATCAAGGCGCCGCACAAAGCCTTCTCCAGGCAGGCGATCCAAGCTTTGCTTTCCCACTCCTGGACAGGGAATATTCGCGAATTACGAAATCTGGTCGCCAAGATGGCAGTGGAGTCTACCTCCGCGGAGATTGACTTCCCGAATCTTACCGCCGCGCTGACTGGAGAACCTTCCGCCCTTCGGCAAACTGCATCTGTGCCAGTTGGAAACCTGGATAGCATGGAAGAGCAGATGATCATCAAGGCGCTGGAGCGTACCGGAGGTCAGAGGACATTAGCGGCGGAGCAGTTAGGAATCTCGCGGCGGACTCTCAGCCGCAAGCTCAAGGAATACAACATTAATTTCGCCCCGGGAGATAAAAGCGTTTCGCTGAGTACCATTAGCAACGAGCAGCAGAAGTTCTACCGTGCCCGGGTGAGCATTCCAGTGAAGGTTAGAAATTCCCAAGGCGAGGAGATTCACGTCCAGGGCGTGAATTTGAGCACAGGTGGAATGGGACTGGATGGCGTGAAAGATCCGCTCCGCTACGCCGGCCTGGTGGACGTGAGTTTTGTTCTGCCAGAGAGCGACGTGCACTTTGAAGCCAAGGCGCGACTAATGTGGGTGGGAGACGAAGGTCGCGTCGGAGTCCGCTTTGCGGTGATTGAACCTGCTTTGTTCGAGCACTTGCAGCGCTGGACCAACCGCAAGATGAAAGACGAAGGCTGGGATTTCTCCGGCTAGAAACTTCCGTTTACCTGCCACACCGTATCGAGCAGCGTTCCGTCCACCCATTTCACGACCGCGACCGGACGATCCCCGTGTTTTGGCCGGCGCGGTCTTCCTCCACAGATGCGTTCTACCTCTGCTTTTATCTCTGCCAGAGGACGAATTGGCAGGTTTGATTGCTTCACTGCATCGATAAGATCCCGGCGGCGTGGATTGATTGCGATGCCGCGCTCAGTCACGATGACGTCGATCAGTTCCCCCGGACCACACAGAGTCGTTACTTCGTCCAGGATTACGGGAATGCGATCGCGGAAGGATGGCACAGCGAGGATGGTGCACCTCGAGGCAAGGCAGTTCTGCCATCCGCCGATGCCATGCATCAGGCGGCCATCGGAATGGGTCACAACATTGGCATTGAAATTGAGATCGACTTCGGTTGCGCCAAGAACAACCGCATCCACCATCGAGGCAAAGTTGCCCTTGCCGTGATAGTTGTACGAAGTGAACGGAGAGGTCGCAACGTGCCGCGGATTACTCGCGATCGAGCGCACTCCATCCAGATCGAATGTCTGGCCGTCGAGGATATAGTCGGTGAGTCCTTCTTCCAGCAACTCGACGAGAAACTTGGTTGAACCGCCGCGCACAAAGCGGGCTTTTACTCCGGCCTGTTTCATCAACTGCTTCAGATAGCTGACAAACGCGAGAGCAATTCCGCCAGCACCAGCTTGAAACGAGAATCCATCGCGCATGATGCCCGCGTCGCGGAGAAATCGCGCGACAAGTTCAGCGATGCGCAGGCGGTCGGGAGAGCGGGTGATCTGGGTCGTGCCCGAAACAATTTTTGCGGCATCGCCAATCGAGTCCACCTGCACGACATAATCGACGTTGTTGCCTTGAATTTGCCAGGGCACGCAGGGGAAGGGAACCAGATTGTCCGTTACGACGATGACGTGGTCGGCGTAGATTGAATCGGCAAGCGCAAAGCCCAGCGAACCGCAAGCGGACTTCCCATGGGAGCCGTCGCAGTTGCCGAAGGCATCCGCGCTGGGCGCCGCAATCACGGCGATGTCAATGTGGACTTCTCCGTCCTGAATCGCTTGCCAGCGCCCGCCGTGGGAACGAAGCACGCCCAGGCCGCGCATTTTGCCCTGCGTGCAGTAATCCCCAAGCGGGCCATTCATGCTGCCTTCGATGTGGTCGATTACTCCGGATTTCATCAGTTCAATCGCGGATTTCTGAGAGGGGAAGGACGCGCTGGGGAACCAGACCAGATCTTTGGCGCCAAGTCTGCCTGCAGCATGCAACATCATCAGCGCTACCCGGTCGCCGTCGCGCAAGTGATGGTGTGAGGAAAGCACCATGCCATCGCGCAGGCCGCATTTTCGCAGAGCGGTTTCGAGGTCGGCAACGACCTTGTCACCATTCGCTGGAAAGTCTGCCACGGTGTGAATGGGTGCGGAGGCTTTGGCTCCGGTCGGCCGGTATTTTCCAATGCCCATGTACGGCGTTTGTGGACGACCATTGACCATCTCTAATACGGATCGACCCGCTGCGTTCGTAACTACTTCCGCTTTTTCTGCAACCGGCATCAGGGCTCCCTTATTGGACCACTCCCATGGCCTGGGCGCGCGCCATGAGCTTCAGAGCGCGATTTACCACTGGCGGATCAATCATCTTCGAACCCAGGCTCACCACCCCCACGCCCTTTTCCTGAGCTTCGTTGTAGGCGGCGAGAATCTTGCGCGCACGTTCGATCTCGATCGCTGTGGGTGCGAACGCCTCGTGAATGACAGAGATCTGCGTGGGGTGGAGGCATCCCATGCCTTCGAAGCCGAGGCCACGAGAATGTGTGGCCCACGCCCGTAATCCATCGAGATCTCCGACGTCGGCAAACACGGAATCAATAGCCTGTATTCCAGCAGCATGCGCGACGTTGAGCACTCGTTGGCGCGCATAAAGAGATTCTGTGCCGCTCGAAGTCTTCACCACCCCTATGTGGGCGGTGTAATCTTCCAGCCCGATCGTCAGAGCGACGGTCTTGTCGCTGGCTGTCGCGATAGCGAATGCATTCTCAATGCCGAGTGCCGACTCCAGAATCGGCATCAGCCATGTCGGCCGGGTGAGTCCATAATCGCTTTTCACTTCGTCAATCCGCTTTTCGACAGCGATCACCTGCTCTGGAACTTCCACCTTGGGAACCAGAATCAGGTCTGGGCATTCGGGTACGATTTCATCCAGATCTTCCAATCCGAGCGGCAACTGGTTGATGCGCACCATGCGTTCGCACGCAAGAAAATCGACGGCGCGGAGGGCATTCCGCACCAGCAGGCGCGCGGCATCTTTTTCACTTGGATGGACCGAGTCTTCGAGGTCTAGGATGACGCCGTCAGCTCCGTATAGCGCAGCGTTGATGAAGTACTTGGGTTCGCTGCCGGGTACATACAGACGAGAGCGCCGCAGGCGGTCTCGAGGTGACGCTTCAGGAAACGGCACTCGTTCCGGCAGTACGCGCGTACCCATGCCCAGTCCCCCGCGCCTGACTGCAGCTTCGAGACGGGCGGAAATAACGAATGGCAGCGCACCTTCGTCCTCGATCTGAACACGAGCGTGATGAATGCCGAGTTCTTCCAGAACTGTGTCGGCCACACGCCGGATGGATTCGCCGTAGTAGGGCTGTACTCGGGAGTGGAGCTCGATTTCGATTCCGCCGTGCTCGGGGTGCTCGATTCGTACTCGAAGATCGCTGCGGACGTCGGGGCCGCAGCGCCCAGCTTCACTTGCCGGATGTTTGGTTTTTTCGGAAACGGTTTTCATTTCAGGATCAGCATTCATGCGAATTCCCGCTGTGTGCCCGCGAGAGCCAGTTGTGGGCTTGACTCGAGCTTCCCCAGAATTGCATCTGTCATTTCTACTGTGCTGGCTGCACCGGCAGCGAGTGCTTTCGGGCCGCCGGGAAGTCGCATCATGTCGTAAGTGCGGACCTTGCCTTGTTTCACCACCGCTGCGATTGCGTTACGGATGAGGCGGGCCTTTTCGATCTCGCCGATGTGCTCCAGCATCATCACTGCGGAAAGCAACATTGCGATCGGATTCACGATCGGCGGGTCAAGTTCGGCATACTTCGGCGCCGAGCCGTGGGTGGGCTCGAAGACGGCCACTTCGTCCCCGATATTTGCCGACGCGGCAAAGCCCAATCCGCCGATCAGGCCCGCGAAGGCATCCGAAATCACGTCGCCGAACAGGTTCGAGGCAACGATGACACCGTAGTCTTCGGGATTCTTGGTCAGCCACATGGTCTGTGCGTCGATGTTGGTGGACCACAGTGCGATTCCGGGATACTCCTTCGAGACGGATCGGGCTTCGTCCTCCATCATTCCCGAAGTCTCGCGCAGCACGTTCGGTTTTTCGCAGATCGTCACTGACTTATAGCCGTGTTTTTCGGCCCACTCAAAGGCCGCTTTGCAGATCTTGCGGGCTGCCTGTCTCGTGATGATGCGAACCGAGACCGCCAGATCGGCTCCGCCCACTCCGGCGAACGGCTTAAATTTCGAATGCGTGGCGAGCGCGGCGCGCACTTGTTCCGGCGGATTGGACCATTCCACTCCGGCGTAGAGCCCTTCCGTGTTCTGGCGGAAGACGACGACGTTCACGATCGGTTCCTCAAAGCCTCCGTCTCGGTTCTTGCGAACGAAGTTCAACGGATTCCCGGGAAACGAAATGCAAGGGCGAATGCAGGTGTCGAGATTGAACCTCTGCCGCATGGTCACGATGGGACTGAAATACGAATAGCCCTTCCCGCGCAGTTCGGGAGCCAGTTCGGCCTCGGCCTGCTTCTTGGGCTTGGATGTGATGGCGCCAAAGAGCCCCAGTCGGTGCTTCGCAAGCAGGTCGATCGTGCGCTGCGGCAGGGCATTGCCTTCTCGACACCAGCAGTCCCACCCGATATCGGCATGGATGTATTCGGCATCGAACCCCACCGCCTCGAGTACGAGCAATGCCTGCGGAAGGACCTGGTTGCCAATTCCGTCTCCGGGCATAGTGACGACCGTGTATTTCGCCATGACTCAATCTCCTGGATGTACAAATTGGGGAAGTTCCTGCTTCAGACCCAATTTCCTGGCTACGATGTTCTCTGCGCCTCCCGCGATTACCAGCGACTGCGGCACCGATCCCAGCGGCGGGAAAGAGAAACTATGCCCGCGCCACTGCAGACAGCAATGCGTGAAATCGATCTCAATGTCGTCGCCGGGGATGATCGTCTTTTCTTTGGCAGCGATGTCGGTCGCTAACTCCTGGCGAAGCTTGTTCACCAGCGCCGGGACCTCAATGCAAAGGAACCCGTTGTTGTATGCATTGCGCAGATAGGTCTGCGAAAAACTGGCTGCAATGATGAGGGGAATGCCCTTGGCTTTCAGGCACGTAACTGCCTGCTCGCGGCTCGATCCAGTGCCGAAATTGAAACCGCCGACAAGGACATCTCCGGCATGAGCACGGGCCGAAAACTGCGGGTCGTAGTTCTCCATAACGACGCGGACCATCATCTCGGGCGTCATGTCGTCGCGGTAAGTATGATCTTTGCCGTAGATGGCGTCGGTATTGAGGTTGTCTTGCGGCATGAATACGAGCCGGCCTTTGATCCGCTCGGGAAATCCGGGAAGGATTTCTACGGTTTCGCTGGCAACAACGTTCGCACTCAGTTCCTCGTACTGACGCTCCGGCTTGCGATCTGTGAAGCGCCGCGCGCCGCGGATGTAGCCCGCGAGTGCGGATGCAGCCACCACCTCGGGACTGGCCAGGAAGCACTGTGCATCGCGCGATCCCATGCGGCCCTTGAAGTTGCGGTTCGTCGCCGAAATGCCAACCTCACCCTTTTCCAGAAGCCCGGTTCCCAGCCCGATGCATGGCCCGCAACTCGGGGGCAGCGGGATGGCGCCCGCGTCCAGTAGGGCTTGCCAAATGCCACGGCGTTCCGCCTCTTTTTGCACCCACGCGCTGGCCGCTCCGATGTAAAACTTCACGCTTGAAGCGACTCTGTTTCCGCAAAGTACCCAGGCGGCAGCTTCGAGGTCCTCCAGACGCGAGTTGACGCAGGAGACCAGGTAAGCCTTCTGAATGGCGATCTTCTCCTTTTCGATCTCTGCTATGGAACGCATCATCTGCACTGTGTCGGGACCGGAGACGTGCGGAGTGACCTGGGTAAGATCAAGGCTGATGCGCGCGGAATAGAAGGCATCCTGATCAGGGTGCGGCGGAGCTTTACGCCAGCGCTCAATGTCGTCTTCCGTAAAGCGCTCCACTCCTTGTTCTTGCAATTTGCGGTGAGCATTCTCCAGATACCGGATCGTGACCCCATCCACCGGGAACCAGCAGGCGATGGCGCCCCATTCCGTGCTCATGTTTGCGATCGAGAAGCGAGCATCCATCGACAGGCTGGCCACGCCGGGTCCCGAGAATTCGAGTGCGGCATTGAGCGCCTCATCATGGTTGTAGAGCCCGCATAGGGTGATGATCACGTCTTTACCGCTTACCCCTTCGAGGAGGTTGCCTTCGAGCACAACCTGAATGGTGCCCGGAATCTGCCACCAGAATTCACCGGTGGCCCAAACGGCGGCTGCGTCGGTGCGGACGATGGGCGTGCCGATGGCTCCCAGCGCACCGTACATGTTGGAGTGCGAGTCCGATGCAACCACGAACGAACCAGGCGTGACATAGCCGCGCTCGATCATGATCTGATGTCCAATGCCCGCGCCGGCTGGATAGAAGTCCACTCCCTGGATGGCGGCGAAGGATTCGATCGAGCAATATTTTCGTTGATTGGCTTCGTCATGGTTCTGAACATCGTGATCAAGCGCGAATACCAGCTGCTTGGGGTCGTGGACGGTCGTCGCACCGATGGCTTTGAACTTGCTCATCACGGCCGAGGTATTGTCGTGCGTCAGGACATGAAAGGGGCCAATGGAAACGAAGTCGCCGGTGCGCAGAGGGCGGCTGGGTCCCCCGGCAAGGTGTCTCTGTGCGATCTTTTCCACAACTGTCTGGGGCATACGAGCTCCTCCCGCCGCATGCAAATTGTCAGCGACGCGCTAAACGTGCACCTTCGAGCGCTTGCCGCGTTTCATGCGGCGCTTGGACATTGCTTTGGCAGCCTTGGGATGGCGAACGTCCGCTTCCATGAGCGCCATCAGTTCTGCCACCGAACCGACATGCTCAAGATTCCAGACGACATCCCGAACTCTCTTCTGGGCGGCGCTGCTTAGCACTCCGTCCGCGAGCGCAGCGAACTTTTCTTCAACATCCGAATCCGTGAGTGGGTTGCGTGGATCACCCTTGGGATAATCCAGTTGTTTGTTGAACGAGCGACCGTCTCTTGTATCCATATGCACGATTACCCTCTGTAGAGCGGGAAATACTTTTTCGATCTCTGGATCCGCGACCACTTCTACTTTCTGAAGTTGTTCGCGGATCTGGGGATCCATAATCTTGGCCATAGTGAATTGCGCTGGAGTAACCTGCCGGTCAACCAGAGCCGCGGCGATCACGTAGGGCAGGGAATGGTCCGCCGTTTCTTTGCTGCGCGGATCGTATTTGCTGGGATCGGAAAGAATGTCGGCCGCGCGGGCCAGCGAGCGAATCTGGATTTTCTCGACGTCGTCCGGATGCAGGTCATTGCTCTTTACAAGATCGAGCACTGCGGAGATGGCCGTGTGCGTGAGAGCTTCGGTAGGAAAGGCCTTCATCCCGCATTGTGTGATTCGCCAAGTCTCGCCTAGTCCGTCAGTCAGAAGGTTGAGCTTCCAATCCGGCTTAAAGACCTGAGTGAGCCCCTCTTTCCCGTCGAGGACGTGCTCGGGACCGGTGTAGCCCTTTTCGGCGAGAAGCGCGGCCAGCACGCCGCTCTGGGTCGCCATGGGGTCGACCGTGTTCTTCATCATGGTTAACTTTCCGGCAGTGACGGCTCCCAGCGTGCAGTGCCGGCTGCCCGAGATTCCGATGGCGTGCTGGATTTGTTCCCACGTCAGGTGCAGCGCGCGGCCCGCGACGATCGGGGCAGCAAATGCCGTTAGGGTCGCATGGTGCCATCCGCGCTCGCGGATGCCAGGAAACGCGGCTTCGCAGAGGCGCATCTCGAATTCGTGCCCCAGCACCAGACCGACGATCAGTTCTTTTCCGTTGCGGCGGGCGCGTTCGCAGCAGGCCAACGCTGCCGGGAAAATGTCGGAAGGATGACATGGATCCTGCTTCCAATAAATGTCGTTGTAATCCATGCAGCGGATCATCAGCGCATTGGCCAGGGTTGCCGAAGCCGGATCGACACGCCTACCAGAGCCGATTACAATCGCCGGCCCGTCTCCCGCAATTTCGTCAAGGACTGCAAGCGCGATCTGCACATCATGCTGCAGGTATCCGCCGAGCGCGCATCCCAGGGAGTCGAGCAGCAACCTTTTTGCCTGATGCACTGCCTCGGATGAGAGCTGTTCAAAACGCAGTCCCGCCGCCCAGCGGGACATCGCTGCCGTGATCGTTTCTTTTCCGGTTGAACTCGTCGTAGGCAAGTGGGCTCCTATTTCGTCCTTATATTTCTTGGATTCTTGAAGGGCAAGAACGCCATGAAATCGGCGTGATGCACGATGAATGCTTCGGTGGAGCGCTTGACTAAGTCCCCTTCAGCGGCATGCGCGGCAATGATGTGGCAGACTGCATCGGGCACTCCGCACTCCAACGCGAGCGCGACTCCGGTAAAGGGATGACGCAGAGCCTCGCCGCGCTCGCTCTGGTGGACCGTTCCGTCTGGGCCCAGTTCGTACTCCAGCAGCTTCCCCACATCCGCGAGGATCGCTCCCGCAATCACCGTGTCCAGGTCGATCGGAAGTGCGCGTCCCATAAACTTCTGCATTGCTTCGGCACTGTCGCGTGCAATGTGCACCACACAGCGCTTGTGTTCCATGAAGGTGATTGGACAGTTCGGGACCAGCAGGGTGAATGGAATCCGATTTAAATCGTCTGGCTTCAGCGGGCTGCGTTCGAAGGCTTTAATCCAGGTTTCTGTGACTTGTTGTCGTAATTGAGGATTGCTGATCCATTCGATCTCCGGCCACAAGCGCTGGATATTGTCTCGCATGACGTGTAACCCGGGACGGCGTCGTCCGGGGGGCTGGCGTCGTTTCGCGGGATGGAGGAAGGTGTCCGTCCGGAAGGACTACGCCAACTTCTGAGGCTAGCCTGCGGGGTGAACCGAAACGACGATTAGGATCACACAGGTGTGTGATTGGGCACTAAGGGGGCTTTGCAAGAACGAAAACTACTGCAAATTTAGCCACTTAGGATCGTTACTGTTTCAGCAAGAGCGTGGCTATTTCCTTGTCAAATACTTCGGCAGGGGTAGCTCCAATGTGTTTCTTCGTGATCCGGCCATCGCGGTCGAGGAGGAACGCGATGGGCAATCCCAGCACTCCTCCATATTGTTCGCCAATTTTGGCGTTGCCCATCACGATGGGGTAATTCATATGGAATTGCTGCGAGAAAGGGCGGACTGGGTCCGCGCTGTCGTCCATCGAGACGCCGATGATCTGAAGTCCCTGGGCGCGGAATTTGTCCTGCAGCTCAACAAAATGGGGAATCTCCTCGCGGCACGGAACACACCATGTGGCCCAGAAATCGAGAAGCACGACGTGGCCGCGGTAGGACGACAGAGTGAGCGATGGGCCATTCACCTGGGCTAGCGTGAAGTCGGGCGCAAGGGGATGCTGCTTGGGGCCAGACGCTTGCGTACCCGAGCGCATATGCCTGCCCCAAAGCAAACCCAAGACAAGCAAAAGCACGGCTGCGGCGACGATCCTCAGCTTTGTGGAGGACAGGTTCTTAATCTCCTTTCGCCGTCGGATATCCCTTATTCACCCAATCATTGCCGAAGTTCTCCGCGATATAAAGGATCTTCACGTTGCGAAAGCCCATTTTGTGGAGAGCGTTATCAGCAGGTTCCACATTGGGACAGTGGCTCCATGGGCAACATCCGCAATAGAGCACGATCAATTGGGTGCGGCGCAACATTGCAACCCGCTTCCGAAGTTGCTGCAAACCGGCTTCGGTCGAGGCCGGACCAATATATTCAGAGCCGGGTATGTGGGCCTGCGTGTAGAGGACGTGCGAGCCGACCTGGATCATCAACGGTTTCTGTTCCGGCGAGCTCTGGAGCAACTTGACCAGATCTTCCGGAGTGACCTGCCGGGACGCCGGGATCGCTGTGGCCTGTCCCGCAACTTGAACGACCATGAGGAATGCGGCTGCGACAGCAAGGACGCTTTTGGTGAGTAGTAGTCTGATTTTCATTGCGAACGGCCTTTCTTGAAGAGGGTATGGCGCATTGCAGCGAAGTGCTTCCTGCTATGTTCTCGCGAGATCCCGTAACCTTTCCGCCGCGGTTTCCGCGGTTATATCTCGTTGCGGCGTTCCCAGCATCTCAAAGCCGACCATAAACTTTCGAATGGTGGCGGAACGCAGCAGTGGCGGGTAGAAGTGGGCATGAAAATGCCATTCCGGATGTTGTTCTCCATCGCATGGCGACTGGTGAAATCCCATGGAATAGGGGAAAGGAACGCCGAAGACCTTGTCGTAAGTTGACGTCACACGGTGAAGAATCCCACTCAGCGAGCGCGCGTCTTCGGGAGTGAAATCGTTCATGCTGCCGATATGCCGCCGGCTGCAGACCAGCAGTTCAAACGGCCAGACCGCCCAAAACGGCACCATGGCGACGAAGCCTGCATGTTCCAAAACGATACGCGTTTGCTGGCGGGCTTCCAGAGCGACGTAATCACAAAGCAGGCAACTGCCGTGCGATTTCAGGTAAGCACGCTGGCTGCGCAACTCTTTTGCGGGTTCTTGCGGAATTGAAGCGGTCGCCCAGACCTGGCAGTGCGGATGCGGATTGCTGGCGCCCATCATGGCGCCGCGGTTCTCGAAGATCTGCACGTGACTGATGTTGTCGAGCCCGCCCAGTTCGCGAAACTGCCCCATCCACGTGTGAACAACAATCTCGATTGCCTCAGGCGACATGGTTGCGAGCGTCAAGTCGTGTCGCGGCGAAAAACAAATGACTCTGCAAAGGCCCGCTTCGGTCTCGGCGACGAGCAGGCCCTTGTTCTCGATGTCGAGACGGCCCCGAGCCGTTTGAGGCTTTAGTGCGGCAAAGTCATTTTCGAATACGAATGTATCTTCGTACTTGGGGTTGCGAACTCCTCCCGCGCGGGCATTTCCGGGACAAAGGTAGCAATTGGGATCGTACGCGGGCTCAGCGGTGGTATTGAGCTTTGCGACCTCCCCTTGCCAGGGACGACTTGTGCGATTCGGCGAGACCAACACCCACTCGCCCGTAAGAGCATTCAACCGCCGGTGCGGATCTTCGGTCAGATTCAAATTTAGTCCTCGGAGCATTTTACGATGGAGGCTGGCTGTCGCACGTGGACATCGTTGAGGGTCACGCGCAGGTGTGATCTTGAGCACAGGCGGGGAGCAAAGGGCCTCATAGCATGGAAGCTGGAACTGAGGAGTTGTATGACTTCCGGAAAAATCCGCGTCCTCGTGTTTGCTGTGTTCCTTGCGTTGCTGCTAGTTTTTGCGGTGGCTTATGAGCCCACGAACGCAGCCAGTCAGCCCGCAAATCAGGGTAACACGGCAGATGTAACTACGAGGCAACCTATTCGCAAATAACAGCTTACGTCGTATAGCGCGATATCCAACTTTAGGTAGAGCTGATGACTAGATGGAGTTGCCCATCATCAGGGCGAACAGCAGAGGCAGGTAAATGACTGTGGCCTGCAGCACATGGCGGGCACGCGTCTTGGATTGAGCCGCGACCAGAGGCAGATTGAGGAAGGCCAGCCGCATCCCAAAGTAGAGCAGTGCCGCTCCGAGGGCAACCGCTCCCACTAGATAAAGTTTTCCAGCCATCCCCATCAAGCTGGGCAGAATGCTGATTGGAATCAGGACGATTGAATACGCGAGAATTCGTCGTGCTGTTGAGCGGCCGTCTTCCTCAACTACGGGAAGCATCTTGACGCCGCCCTTCGCATAGTCCTCCCGATAAAGCCAGGCAATCGAGAAGAAGTGGGGGAACTGCCATACGAACAAGATGGCGAACAAAACGAGTGTGCCCCAATCGAGACGCCCGCGAACGGCAGCCCAGCCAAGAACGCCGGGCATTGCTCCGGGGAAAGCCCCAACGAACGTGCAGATCGGTGATATGCGCTTAAGCGGGGTATAAGCGGCAAGATAGACGACCGAAGTCAATAAAGTGAGCAGGCCCGTTAACGGATTCGTGAATACTGCCAGATAAAGAGACCCGCCGACGGAGGCCAGCAGCCCAACGGCAGTGGCGTGCAACATGCTCATGCGCCCTGTGGGGAGTGGACGGACGGCAGTGCGGCGCATCAACGCGTCTATATCGTGTTCCATCACTTCGTTCAGCGCCGCCGTGCCGCTGGAGACCAGCCCGACACCCAGCAATGCGTGCAACAGACCCCAGTTCAACCACGAAACGCCCGCTTTGTGTGCCCCAAAGAAGTATCCGCACCACGCCGTCATGACGATGAGGCTGGTGACGCGCAGCTTGGTCAACTCGGCGTAATCGCGAAAGATGGAAGTTGCCCGGGTGCGAAATTGGGCCAGAGGCACGGTGGTCGAACTCATGATTGCCAGTTGTATAGGTGACCGAAAGCTATTCTTGGGTTGTTCCCGAAAGAGCCCGTGCGGACCCACTCCGCGCGGCGCTCAAGACCATGGCGGATTCACTCTGAAAAGCAATCCGCTGCTGCAGATAGGCTAACACAAACCCGCAAGCACAGGCCGAAGCCAACGAGCTTGCGCCGGGGAGTTCAGCTTGGAAATTCGTGCTTAGCTTTCGCGTGGCATAATCTTGAGCAACATTTTGCCTCCAGGTGATTGCTGATGCGCTCCTTGCTCCGGGCAGTTCTGTCGTTGTCTCTTCTCCAAGCCTTTGTCAATGTACAAGCAGCAGAAGCAAGCAAGCCTCTGCAGTTCTACTTTGTGGACGTAGAAGGGGGGCAAGCCACACTCGTCGTGAGCCCGTCAGGGGAGTCGCTGCTGATCGACACGGGATGGCCCGGTTACGAAGGACGTGACGCCGATCGCATCCTCGCTGCCGCTCATCAGGCCGGACTCAAGCAAATCGATTACGTCCTGATCACCCACTACCACCGAGACCACGTGGGCGGAGTCCCGCAACTGGTCGATGGTATTAAGGTAGGCACCTTCGTCGATCACGGGCGCAACCTCGAGGATTCGCAAGTCACGCGGGCTGACTACAAAGCGTACGAGAAAGCGATCGCGGGTCACGCCCATGTATTAGTTAAACCAGGATGGGAATTGCCGATCAAGGGCATTCAGGTGCGCGTGATCAGCGCGGCGGGTGAACACATTAGTGAACCGTTGCCGGGCGCGGGGCAGGCGAATTCTTATTGTGCCGCTGAGCCTTCCGCTCCTATGGACGACACTGAGAACGCGCGCTCCGTGGGTGTGATGATCACCTACGGTCAGTTCCGGTTCCTCGATCTTGGAGACCTCACCAAAAAGAAAGAGCTTGAAATCGCGTGTCCCAACAATCTGCTGGGGAGAGTGGATCTTTTTCTCGTAACTCATCACGGTGCGGATCTTTCAAACCCCAAGGCTCTTGTGTGGGCACTCCACCCGCAGGTCGCGATTGTCGACAATGGCGCAAGAAAGGGCGCGAGTCCAGCCGCATGGCAAGTTGTTCACGACTCTCCCGGGCTGCAGGATGTGTGGCAACTCCATTACGCCGAGGAATCCGACAAAGCTCACAACACAGATCCAGAGCGCATCGCAAATGTCAAAGAGAACTGCGAAGGGAAGTTCTTGAAGGTCACGGCGCAAAAGGATGGCAGCTTTACCGTCATCAATGGGAGAACCGCAGAAGAGAAGAAGTACTCCAGAAAACCATAAAATCCAGCATGATAGTGATTGTCATGGGTGTCGTCGGGGCGGGGAAAACTACTGTCGGGAGCATGCTGGCCGCAGAACTGGGGTGGCAATTTGCCGATGCTGACGATTTTCATCCACCTGCGAATGTCGAAAAAATCCGGAACGGTGTCGCGCTTACGGATGCCGACCGTGCCCCCTGGCTCGATTTGATTCGCAAAGCCATCGTGGGCTGGAGCGCCGCCAAGACCAACGTTGTGCTCGCCTGCTCAGCTCTAAAAAGTAGCTATCGAGAGCAGCTCAAGGTGAGTTCTAAGGTCCGCTTCGTGTACCTCAAGGGAAGCGCTCCGCTGATCGGCGAGCGGCTTCACTTGCGGCAGGGGCACTTTGCCGGTGAATCCATCCTGGCCAGCCAGTTGGCCGATCTGGAAGAACCGCAATCGGCTATCGTGGCCGATATTAGGCAGACTCCGTCCCAAATCGTGGATTCCATTCGGAAGCAACTCGGGCTGGAGTAGAATCCTCCAACCGCGCACTGCAACGCGGCTCATCCATGGAACGACTTTTGCGCTCCGCTCCCGATCGCCTCGAAGCCGCTGTTGTCTCACGGCTCATGTGGCGGCTCATGCCGTTCCTGTTCCTGCTGTACATTGTCGCTTACCTGGACCGTATTAACGTCGGGTTTGGCATTTTGCAGATGCGTGGGCAACTCGGCTTAAGTGACCGGGTTTATGGGCGCGCCGCCGGGATTTTTTTCGCAGGATATTTTTTCTTTCAACTGCCCAGCAATTTATTGCTGGAGAAGTTTGGTGTACGGCGCTGGATCACCGTCATCATGGTGCTTTGGGGTCTGATCTCGTGCCTGATGATCTTCATCCGGGGCCCCCTGAGCTTCTATGCCCTGCGTTTTCTGCTCGGAGCGGCGGAGGCCGGATTTTTTCCCGGAATCATCCTGTACATGAAACGCTGGTTCCCCGCCAAGGCGCGCGCCCGGGCGGTTGCATGGTTCATGACTGCGAATCCCCTGGCCGGCGTGGTTGGCAGTCCGGTATCAGGCGCCTTGTTGGGACTGCATGGGCGAGGTCTCAGTGGATGGCAATGGATGTTCATCATCGAAGGACTACCGGCGATTGCGCTCGGTGCCGTGGTGTTCTTCACTCTGTCGGATTGGCCGGAGGAAGCACATTGGCTGGCTCCAGAGCACCGGGACTGGTTGCTGCAAATGCTAGATCGAGAGCGTCAACTCGAAGCAGCAGTGCCCCAGAGCAGTTTTTGGTCAGTTCTGCTGAGTGGGAGGATGTGGCTGCTGTCGATCGTCTATTTTGGCGTTTCGACGACCATGTACGGTGTGACATTATGGCTGCCGAGCGTGATCCGCTCTTTTTCTGGACTGAGCTATCTCTGGACGGGAGTCATCGCCGTCTTTCCGTTCCTGGCCACAGTGCTGGTAATGGTGGTAGTGGGAGTGCTTTCTGACCGCAATGGCGAGCGCCGCTGGCACACGGCAGCACCCGCCTTCATTGCGGCCGCGGGATTGGCGCTGGCAGGCTATGGCAATTCAACCCTCATCGTTGTGAGCGGACTTGCGCTGGGAATGGCGTTTGCGGAAGGGATGGTCGGGCCCTTTTGGGCGATGGCAACCTCCAGCATGGCAGGATTGTCGGCGGCCGCCGGTATCGCCATGATTAACTCACTGGCGAATTTAGGTGGCTATTTCGGCCCGGACATTATCGGTTTCTTCCGCGGGACAAACGGCGGATTTCGGGGAGGCCTGCTGGCCATCAGCGCCACGGTCGCGTTCAGTGGTGTGATTGCGCTTGTGACGGGTCGGCGGCGGGCGGAGGCCTAGAGCGCTTCCTGCTTCGTTCCACTCCATCTATTGTTTACAATACATTTCGTCTACTTACATACCCTGGACCTTACAAGGACAAGCTGCAATCTTGGATCAGTCAAACCATAATTCCAGTCCCACGGTCTACTGGCGAGTGGAGGGGAGTCTTCTCGATCTGACCGTGGTCAGGCCGGTGGCTTTCTTTACCTGGAATGCCCAGACATTTACTGGACGCCTCCGTCGCCGCGGGCTGATCTTCCTCATGGCCGTGCTCCGGCCGGTTCTCTATGCTTCGAACCGCAAGTTTGCTACCCGCATGGTGCACACGGTTCTTCGCGGGGTGACCAGAGACCGGCTCGATCTGCTGGGCGAGGAATACTTCCAATACAAACTGAAACCGCACCTCAAAGAGCGAGGAGCGCAACAGGTAAGGGAACTGCTGCAGTCCGGGGCCGATGTGGTTCTGGTCAGCCAGGCGCTGGATCACATCATGGTTC
>Ga0070681_10001532_pt1 | contig 20465 bp, 16 predicted proteins | sample KBSC83BmetaG_FD_65650 | JGI IMG/M metagenome (GOLD analysis project Ga0070681, IMG submission 65650) | Corn rhizosphere microbial communities from Kellogg Biological Station, Michigan, USA - KBS C8-3B metaG | ecosystem: Host-associated > Plants > Roots > Rhizosphere | place: USA: Michigan... | reverse complement strand
CTCGGCGCGCCGTGCTGCAGGCTGAAGAGTTCGCCGGTGAGGAAGTCGGCCAGTCCGGAACCGGTCCGCGTGCCGTTGAAGGTGAAGGTTCCGTTGCTGTGCGCGTAGTCGGTGGAGTCCACCGTCCAGTAGGACACGTTCGCGCCAACGCCGATCTGATGGCTTCCGCGAACCACCGTGAACTGATCGTCGACCTGGTAGGCCGCCTTGTCGATGATGACCTGCACCGACTTGCCGCCGGAGAAGGTAAAGCCGTCGGTGACGCTGACGGCCATCGAGTTCGGCACGTACGTATACAGGTTGATGCCGACCGACTTCGCGTCGAAGAACGGCTCGGGAGGGTTATTCAGGTGGTTGTACGACTTATTCCAGGTTGCACGAAACGCGTTGACTGTGTTGGCGCCGAGCACCGCCGTGTGACCGAAGACCGTGCTGCGCTCGCGAAGATGCTTGTTCAGGTCGAAGTTCGCCGTCACGGTCAGGACATTGCCGGTTCGGGACAGATTGGGGAGGGTGTGATCGGCGGTGTCCAGGTACCGTCCGAAGAAGGACTGATTTCTCGTGAGCTGATAGTCGACCCGCCCGACCGCCTGCCAGTTGTTGGCGTCGAACGGGACGCCGAAATTGATTTCACCGCACGGATCGGTGCTGGTCGGAAGATGCTTGGTGATCGCCACCGCGGCCGGGCTGAGCAGGGCCGGATCGATCCGGTTGTTCACGAACGGCGCCTTCAAGGTAATCGCGCGGCCGTTGTTGCAGGCGGCGGAGGCGCGCGCCGTGAAATCACCCGCGAGCATCGCGGCGTTGGGGACCCACGCGATATTGGAGGTCGGCGTCGAGCGAATCCGCGTGCTCTGGACGCCGCCGAAGAAGAACAACTTGTCGGTGATGATGGGTCCGCCCAGCGTGCCGCCGTACTGATGCCTGGACAGCCCGTCATCAAGAGGCTTGCCGTCGGGCCCGAGCGCCGCGAACGGATTGGTCGCGTTGAAGCGATGGTCGCGCGCGAACTCGAAGGCGGCGCCCGAGAAGCGGTTGGTGCCCGACTTCGTCACCGCGTTGACCGCCGCGCCCGAATGCATGCCGTTTTCGGCGGACAGACCGCCGGTCGCTACCTCGAATTCCTGCAGGGCGTCGGGAAACGGGAACGCCATGTTCAGGTTGTCGTAATGGTCGTTGTGCAGGGCGCCGTCGAGCGTGTACGCCACGCCCGTGCGCATGCCGCCGGCGACAGAGATCGCGACGGAGTCCGCACGATTGCGCGCCCCGGAGACATCGCCGGTGTTGACGGCGGCGCCGGCGAGGACGATCAGCGCCGTGACCTCGCGTCCCTGCAGCGGCAGGTCCACGATTCTCTCCTGATCGACGACCTCTGAAATACCGGCGCTCTTCACGTCCACGATCGGCGCGGCCCCCTGCACCGCAACCGTCTCTTCCAGGGTGCCGATCGCCAGGTTGACGTTGATGACCGGTGAGGCATTCACCTGCAGCACGATTCCGGTGCGCGCATAGGTGCGGAATCCTTGCAGGGAGGCTTCGAGCTTGTACGGACCGATCGGCAGGTTCGGGACCGCATACGTGCCGGCTTCACCCGTGACAACCGCGCGCGTGAAACCCGTGTCGGTCTGCGTCACCGTGATCGTCACGCCGGGAAGGACGGCACCGCTTTCGTCTTTCACGGTGCCCGACATCTGGGCGGTCGCTTGCGCCCAGGCCATGGAGGTGATCAGAAGGAACAACGTCGAGAACGCTAGCTCTCTGAACCGTCTCATTTCATCCTCCTTGTGTGACGCGTTACGGCTTCGACGGCGGGGCATCGGCGGGGGCGCCGAGAAAGAAGTTCCGACCGTCGGCAAATTTCACGCTGGTGCCGATCGCGGACGACGTTCCTTTCCTGGCGCGATACCCATCGACAACGACCTCGCTGCCGATCGGGAAATCGGATTGTCGCAGACCCTTCCGAATTAACGAATTCGGACTGCCCGCCTCGATCGCCCAGTTCACGACCTTCCCGTCAGGCTGCCTGACATCGATGTACAGCCATCCATGCGGGTTGACCCAGTCCATCTTCGTCAGCGTGCCGCGCAGCGTAATCGGCTGCGTCGCGTCGTATTCCGCCGAGAACGAATGATGCGCCAGCACCGGCGTCGCAACGAGCAGTGCGATCGCAGCGACTCCGGTCAACAGCTTCTTCATGGCTCCCTCCAAATATCGCGTGACCGGAAGAATCAACGGACGCGGTGGAACGTGTATGCGCCGGAAATGTGCATCAACACGAACTCGTTGACCGCACCCTTGTCGTCGGCGACGAAAAGGTAGCTGATCCCGAGGCCGTCGAACAGTGTCTGCGTTTGCGCCACCAGCGGAGTCGGCGCGCCCGGATCGAGGCCGGCGGCGCCGAGACCACCCGACGCGGTGCCCTCGATCCTGGCGATCAACTTCCCGTCTTCGAGCGTGATGTGGAACGTCCGCCCGCCTCCGTACGGCCCGGTGTAGACGCCGACATACTTCGCGAGCACCTCGGGCGGCACCGTCACCGACGACTTTTCGATGTCCGAGAGCGAGCCCCACGAATCACTGCTCTTTTCACAGACCGCCTCGAGCATTTCGGTGTCTGCTTCGAGCGCTGAATCGGATGCAAAGCCCCACGGCCTCATGTAGGCGCCCGGATCGGTGTAGGTGACGTCCACATGCAGGTGACCGAAATCGGTGCGCCGGTAACGTTCCGTGACCCGCAACTTCTCCGTATGTACGACGCCGTAGCGGCTCGTCCACGTCTTGTCGTTGAAGCCGTTGCTCTCGACGACGAGCGTGTCGCCTTCCCAGTGGCCGACCGAATATCCGGCCCAACTTGGCGCCGGGTCGGCTTCGAGCGTGCGACCGTCTGTGTGGATGACGCGATAGGTAAGGTCTTCCGCCATGATCACGATAGCCGCTGGCGTCTGCACGATGCGTTTCCAGCCCTCGTAACCGTCCGCCTCCGGACCGGCGGGCCGGCACGCGTACGTTGGACGCGCCTTGAAGAACTCCTGCTGATATTTGGCGGCGAGATCGCGCACCCAAGGCTGGAGAACGTCGGGCGATGGGCGGGCATCAGGCCTGCCCGTCTGTTGCCAGATCCCGGTGAGGTCAGGCTTCCCATCGGGTCCGCGCGGCGCCGGCGCCTTGAGATTCGGCTTGCCGTCGGCCGTGCGCGGGACGCCAGGGGTCTTCCAATCCAGCCATTGAGCAGCGGCCGGACTGGCGCTGATTGTCAGAACGAGTGCCGCGAGCAAGAGCCTCATACAACACCCCTCGAATGTGTCGAATCTATCTGGGTTGATCGGCGCGGCAGGGAGTCGGATCCCAGCCCGATGCATCACGCTGCTTCTTGAATGCCACGCTGTTCACGTACGGCTGCGTCAGGTAAGTCGGGTCCGTGACGATGGTGTCGATGATGAGCCACGCGTCGCCGTTCGGCTCGGTGAACGCATCGAAGTATTCCTCCATCGACGCGTTCTCGCTGTACGGCACACCGTTCTTCCGCAGATAGCCAGCCCGCAGCTTCGTCGTCATGACGCGAAGGTCGCCCGCGTCTTTCGCCGAACCCATGCGCGCTGCGCGCCGCCAGGTCGCGACGGAATACCCCTGCCAGCTCGGCATCGAGCCGGCGGGCGCCGCGCCGCTGAAGTGCAGCAGCCGTGTCTGCGTCCCTGCGTCGGTGTCGACCTTCAGCGTATTGTCGTCAGCCCACGTGATGTGCAGCCGCCCCGGCACGCGCATGATTGTCGGCGCGCCATACGAACGGCACGCCTCTCCGGCGGCCTCATCCTTCGCCGGATCCCACGTATTGGCGACGCGCCGCGCGTCCGCGTTGACCGGCAGCATCGTGAAATCGCCCTTCGGCGGCACCATCATCCGGAGATGCCAGTGCTCGGCGACGACGGAGATCCAGTAGCCAGTCAGGTCTTTGATCGCGGCCGCGCGTGGCGACTGCGCCGGCGCACCCGCGCCACCTCCCTGCCCGCCTCCGCGTCCCTGCGCAAACGCTCCGGTTGCGAGTGTCAGCGTCATCAGCAGGAACACACCCCCGCGTTTCACTCGACCACTCCCTGCCATTCCCAGCCATCAACCGGCCGCTTGATGGAATAGATGCGGATGCGATGGGCTTCGGCATCGCGCCCAGGCTCGCCCTCCGCCAGGATGTGGTCGCCGAACTTGAGCGTCGTGCGCGTGACGGGAAACTTCGCGGCGGACAGCTGCGTGCTCGACCCCCACTCGAGGCTCCAGAGCTCCTTCTGGCCGTCCTTTCCGGCGACCTCGATGCGCACGAACGAGTGCGGATTGCGCCAGACGAACTCCTTGACGTCGCCTTCGATCGAGACGCGCTTGCCCGATTCGTACGCCGCGGTGAAGGAATGATGCGCCAGCACGTGGCTGCCGCCCGCGGCCACCACGAGGCTGGCAACGAGAATGAGCGCCATGCGACTCATGACTTACTTGCCTCCGAGGCTTATGTATGCCGCTTCGATGAACATGTCGGTGGTCCATGGGCCCGTCGCGTGGCCGAATCGCTGTTCGTAGTCGAGCGTCGGCTTCGCGGCCTTGATCTGCGCCAGCGTCTGCCCGCGCTTGATGCCGTCCTTGATGCGATCGCGGATGATCGCGATCATCTCGCGGTAGTAGGCGACGTCGAACTGATCGATCAGGCGGCCATGCCCTGGGACGACCAGCGTCCCGTATTCCGATTTCCTGTTCGGCACCGTCAGGTCGAGCACGCGGGTGAGCCCATCGACGATCTGATCGATGCTGCCGCCGGCCTTCACGTCGATGAACGGATAGTTCGTCATGTCGATCAGGTCGCCGACGCTGATCACGTCATCGAGCCGGAAGTGCACGATGCTGTTGCCGTCGGTCACCGACGGGATGTGATGAATGAGCACCGGCTCGTCGTTGAAATACAGCTTCTTCTGCTCGCTCGAGTAGGTGTCGTCAGGCCACGCATCCTCGGGGCTCGCCGCCACCTTCCCTGTCGGCGCCGACATCCGCTCGAAGACCGACACAAACGAGATCACCGTCGCGCGATCCTTGGCGAGCGCGTCGGACACGCGCGGATCGGTCGCGACGCGGAAGCGGATCGTGTCGCCCGCCAGCGCGAGCTTTTCGTTACCGCCCGTGTAGGGCGCGCGCTCGTCGGTGTTGACGATGTAGCGGATGATGCCGCGCGGGGAGATCGTCTTGATCGCCACCATCACCTTGTCGGTCATCGTCGCGCCGCCCGTGTCGACGAGCATCACGCCATCGCTGCCGCTTGATACGGTGATGTTGCCACCGGCACCGACGAGCATCGAGATGCGTCCGCGGACGGGCAGGATGTGCACCTGGCCGTCTGTGGCGCCGGCGATGGCGGGCTTCCACGCCCACGCGGGCCGCGCGCCCGGCGTTGGCGTTTGAGCATGTGCCGTCACGAACACTGCGACCGCAGCCATCGCGGTCAGCGCAGAGCGCACGCTCTTCCCGCGTGTCCCCTTTCCCATCCCCCTTTTCATTGCCCACGCTCCGCGGGCGGTCGCGCCTTCGCATTGGCGCGCGGGAACGGCTGCATCGTCTTGATGTAGTCCGGGTACATCGTCTCCGGACCGCCGAGGCGCGCGTCGTACGGCGTGCCGAACTGATCGTCTTCCTTCGGGTTCTGCGCGGGCAGCAGGTTCTTGCCCGGCAGATAGTTCGGCACGGCGCCGTGCTCGACGACGCTTTCGGTCGCCTCTTCGCATGGATACGGCGGCAGCACCAGGTTCGGATCGAGAATCCAGATCAGCGAGGTGCGGATGTACGGCTCGGCCAGATAAACCGGGTCGTAGATGATGACCGTCGCGCGCAGGTAGTTCGTCCCGAATCGCTTGTAGCGGATCCGCACTGTGGCGTCGTCGCTGCGCATCGGGCCCCAGCGGCGGATGTAGTTTTCCTTCAGGTGCGTCACGCTTTCGACGAGCACGTCGCCGTCCCACTCGCCGGTCGCGAAGCCGCTCCACGTATGCATGGCGTAATCTGGCGGCCGTCCCCGTCCGTCCATCCAGATCGTGACCTCCTGTTCGCGCATCGACAGGCGACCGTGATAGGCGATGAGGGTCTGCGTGGGATCGTCGATCTCGGGGATGAAGCGCATCTGCGCCGCGCCCGCTTCGATGGAAAAGTCCCATGAGTGCGGCCGGCACACCATCTCGGGTACATCGAAGTTTTCAGGCGACCAGCTCTGTGCGCGTAAACGTCCCGCGGCGCTCAGCGGAAGGCCGGCGTAATCGCCATCCATGCCGCTGCCGTCTTCATTGCGCCCAAGCGGACGCCACAAGCCGGTGATGACGTCTGTCTGCGCAAGCGCCGGGATCGTTGTCGCCGCGACCAGCGCGAGAAGCAGTGCAAGTCGCTTCATAGCTAACGACCAACGACCAACGACCAACCACCAACGAGCATCAGAACGTGTACTTGAGCGCCAGCTGAATGATGCGCGGGTCGTCGGCCGACGTGATCAATCCGAAATTCGGGCTGTTCAGCGCCGACACCGGCGTACTGAGCTGCACGCGGTTGAACACGTTGAACGCTTCGGCGCGGAACTGGATTTGATGGCCGTTGACCACGTTGATGGCGCGCACCAGTCCCATGTTCACGTTGAACCGACCCGGTCCAATCAGGCTGTTGTTCTCCAGATTGCCGAACGCGCCGGCGGCCGGCGCCTGGAATGCTGCCGGATCCAGCCAGCGGTAGCCGGTCTTCACGTACGGGTTGTCGTTGAGGAGATTCGGCCGCTGGTTGGCCTGGCCGTTCAACGCGTTGTCCACGCCGGTCGTTGCCGAGAAGTGGACGCCCGTGCGCGCGGACACAATGGCCGACACCTGCCAGTCGCTCGTCAGCGCGCGCGCCACGCCGCTTCCGGCGGCCGGAATCTGGTAGACCGCCGATCCGTTGATGACATGCTTCGCATCGGTCACGCCGCAGCTGCCGCGATCGAACGCCGGATCCCCCGGCTTGGTCAGCTCGATGCCCGCCACCGACGGTTCATAGTTGACGATGTCGGAGATGCAGCGGGAGAGGGTCCAGTTGCCTGAGAGCGCGAGGCCGTTGGTCGCACGGTGCTGCATCGACAGCAGCACGGCGTCGTAGACGGACGTGCCGATCGGCTCGACGCCAGTGATCGGGCCGTAGTACTGACCCTGCGCCGGATTGAGGACCGACAACAGGCGGCGCTGGTTCGTCGTCGACGCGGTCGCGCCCGGACTGTAAATCGCCGGGTTCAACTGATTGCCTACCGGCAGCCGGCGCCCGCGGTTATTGATGTAGTTGGCCGATACCACCCACGCCGTCCCCAGCTGCTGCTGGACGCTCACGTTCCACTGGTCCGCGTAAGGCGGCTTGAAGTCGAGCGGGAACGTGACGAAGCCGCCGTAGAACGGGAACGTCATGTTCGGGTTCGCCACGAGCGGGAACGGATTGCCGCCCGGGGTGTTCGCCCAGGGATCCTCGAACGTACCGTTATTCGAGACCAGCTCGGTGCCGAACGGCGTGCCGCGATCGAAGCCAAGGAAGCTCCAGATGGTCGGCAGATCGTAGAAGCGGCCCCATGCGGCGCGGAGCGCGGTCTTCCCATCGCCGCGTACGTCATACGCGGCCGACAGACGCGGCGCCAACTCCAGTAGATCTTTCTTCGCCACCGAGTGGCCGGGGAAGCCCGGATCGCCCTCGAAGATCACGCCGACGGGAGCGTTCTTGAACACAGTGCTGCGCACGCCGGCGTTGAATTGATCGAGGCTGAAGTGATTCAGGTGATGCTGGTCGCTCGAGTACGGGATGAACGGATCCCAGCGGACGCCGACGTTCAGGTTCAGCCTCGACGTGACCTTCCACGAGTCCTGCCCATAGAAGCCGATGTAGTTCTGGACGCCGCGCGGCGTGTAGATCTGTCCCTGTGTAAACGTCGCCGGACGCCCGAGCAGGAAGTCGGCGAGTCCGAGGCCCGCGTTGACGCCCGTGAAGGCGAAATTGCCGGCCGCCGAGCCGTACGAGATCGAATCGAGCGACGAGTGGATGAAGTTCGCGCCGACACCGAACTGGTGCGCCCCGCGCACGATACTCACGTCGTCAACGAACTGCAGCGCCGCGGTCGGCACGTCACTTGGCTTGGCGCCCGTCGGCCCGAGCGTGAAGCCGCCCGACACGCTGAACGCGGTGAAGCCCGGCAGCGGCGTCGAAATGTCCTTCGTGCCGAGGGTCGCCGCATCGAAGTACGGCACGTAGGTTTTCTTGATGTCCGAGTTGTTGTAGGTGACGCGCAGCGAGTTCACCGTATTCGCGCCGAGCAGATATGTGTCGCCGAACACGAACGAGTGGACCATGTCGTTGATCGGCGCCGAGCTGTAGGCGAGCACGTTGTTTGGATCGTTGTCGGGCTGCCCGAGGTAGTTGGCCAGTTCGTAGCGGCCGAACACGGAGTGCTTGCTGTTGATCTGGTAATCCACTCGACTGATCAAGAGGCGCTCGGACGTATTGGTGCGGCGGTCGTAGAAGACCTGGCCGCAGTCGTTGCTCGGCTGCGGCAGCCTCGATGTCAGGTTCAGCGCGACCGGCGAGAAGAGCGCGGGCGAAATCGAGGTGCCGACAAACGGCGCGCGCAGCGCGATCGTGCGGCCGGCGTTGCACGCCGGCGACGTAATCGCGGAGAAATCTCCGGCAAGCATCGCCTTGGTCGGAACGAAGCCGAAGCCGCTCGTCGGCGTGACGTTCACCTTCGTCCCCTGGTAGCCGACGAAGTAGAAAAGCTTGCCCTTGACGATGGGACCACCCAGCGTGCCGCCGAACTGATCGCGGTGCAGACCGTCGTCACGGCGCTTGCCGTCGGGACCAATCGCCGCGAACGCATTGCTGGCGTTCAAGCGGTGATCGCGCAGGAATTCGAAGGCGTCGCCGTGCAGGATGTTGGTGCCCGACTTCGTCACGGCGTTGACCGCCGCTGCCGAGTGCTGGCCGTACTGCGCCGGCAGTGCGCTCGTCTCGACTTTGAACTCCTGCATCGCGTCCGGGAACGGCAGCGGCAGGCTCAGGCTGTTCATCGGCTCGTTGTGCGTGCCACCGTCGAGCGTATACGTCATGCCGGTGGAAAGCCCGCCGGCCACAACGATCGTCGTATTCGGATAGCTGCGGACGCCGGTGTTGACCACGTTGCCGCCCGGCGCGTCCCCAGTCCCTTTGCCGCCCGTCGCGAGGCCCGCCTGGAACACGAGCTCCTGAAGCTGACGACCGTTGAGCGGAAGCTCGAGCACCTGCTGATTGGTGATGACCTGGCCGATGCCCGGGTTGCGCGTCTCGACCAGCGCTGCCGCGCCCTGCACCGTGATGGTTTCGGCGAGCTCGCCAATCTGCAGCGCGATATTCAGTGTTGGGTTCGCGTTCACCTGAAGGACGATGCCGGTCTGGACGAACGTGCGAAATCCCTGCAGCGTGGCTTCCACCTTGTACGGGCCGACCGGCAGGCTGGTCAGCGTATAAGATCCCGTGTCGTCGGTGATGACCGTCCGAGTGAGGCCTGTGTCGGTCTGCGTAGCGCTCACCGACACGCCCGGCAGCGCCAGGCCGCCGGCATCTTTCACCGATCCGTCGATCTGCGCGGTGGCGGCTGATTGAGCCAACGCCGTGGACATCGAAAGCACTACGAGAAGCAGCCCGCCGGTGATCGTTCCCGTTACGCGCTGACGCATAGGGTTCCTCCCGAACGGCCCGAAATGGATTGAAAAAAGCGGGGCGAATATACCACCAAAAATGGTTTATGCTTCGCCACCATGAAGGCATGGGTACTGGCATTGAGTCTCGTGGGCGTCGCTGCGCCCGTGTGTGCGCAGGCGCTCGACACCGTGCAAGTCCGCGACAACGTGTGGGTGATTTTCGGCGCCGGCGGCAACGTCACCGTTCATCTCGGCGAAGACGGCGTGATCCTGGTGGACAGTGGCTCGGAACCCATGGCGGACAAGACGCTCGCCGCCGTGCGCGCCATCACCAAGGCGCCGATCCGGATCATCATCAACACGAGCGCCGATCTGGAGCATGTGGGCGGCAACGACAAGCTCAGCGCGGCCGGGGAGCCGATCAATCCGGACAGCTTTGCCGACATGCCCCGCGCCACGATCCTGTCGCACGAGAACGTGCTGCAGCGACTGAGCGCGCCGAAAAACCCCAGCGAGAAGCCGGCGCCGACCGACATGTGGCCGACCGAAACGTTCACATCGAAGTACCGCTCGTTCTACGTGAACAACGAGGCGGTACAGGTGCTGCGTCAGCTCAACTCGGTGTCGGACGGTGATGTGATGGTCCACTTCCGCCGCGCCGACGTCATCGCCGTCGGCGACATCATCGACCTCCGGCACTTTCCCGTGATCGATGCGGCGAAGGGCGGCAGTATCCAGGGCGAGCTCGAGGCGCTCAACCGCCTCCTCGACCTCACGGTGCCGCCGATGCCGCTGGTGCTGAAGCCGGGGCGCACGCTCGTCGTGCCCGGACACGGCCGCATCTGCGACTACGGCGAGATCGTCGACTACCGGGACATGGTCTCGACCATCAAGGACATCATCGAAGACATGGTCAAGAAAGGGATGACGCTGCAGCAGGTGAAGGCGGCCAATCCGACGGCGGGATACCGGGCGCGTTGGGGATCCGACTCGGGCTCGTGGACCACGGACATGTTCGTCGAAGCGATCTACAACGGTCTCAAGAACGCACCCAAGCCAACGACGGGAAGAACGAATTAAATGAGATCCCAAAGCCCAAATCCCAACCCCTCGACTCGCTCCGCTCGCTCGGGGTTGTCCCGAGCAACGTCGAGAGACACGCTCCAAATCCCAATGGCACTTGCCTGCGTGTGTGCGCTCGCGGTCGGCGTATTCGCGCAGGGTCGCGGCGCCTCGCCCGCTGGCGGGCGCGCTGGAGGCCCGGCGACCGCGAAAGCCGCGGCGCCATTTGATCCGACCGGCTACTGGGTCGCGATCATCTCCGAGGACTGGCGCTGGCGCATGGTGACGCCCGCGAAGGGCGATGTCGTCAGCATCCCGCTCAATCCCGAAGGACTGCGCGTCGCCGAAGCGTGGGACCCGGCGAAGGATCAAGCGGCCGGTGAACAGTGCAAGGCGTACGGCGCCCCGGGCCTGATGCGCGGCCCCGTGCGGCTGCACATCACGTGGCAGGACGACAACACGTTGAAGGTTGAATCCGACTACGGCCAGCAGACACGCCTGCTTCGCTTCCCGCCCGCCGGAGGCGGCGCGGCGCCCGCAGTGACGAACGTGGTGGCGACATCGGGACCGAAAACCTGGCAGGGCGTCACGACCGCGCAGTGGGTGATGGGCGGCGGGGGCCGCGGCCGCGGCGCGGTCCGTCACGGATCGATCAAGTCGGTGACGACGCAGATGCGGCCGGGATATTTGCGCAAGAACGGCGTCCCCTACAGCGACCGCGCCGTACTCACCGAGTACTGGGACCTCCAGACCGAGGTGAACGGCGATCAGTACCTGGTCGACACCAACGTCGTGGACGATCCGGTCTATCTGCAGACTCCGTGGATTACCGCGTTGCACTTCAAGAAAGAGAAGGATGGCAGCAAGTGGGATCCCACCGCATGCGACGCGAGGTTCTAGCGATGAAACGCATTTTGTGTCTGGCGATTGGCGTGCTGGCGATGAGCCTCCCTGCCTGGGCGCAGGTCGAGCTCACCGGCTCCTACCAGGACCTGCTGTACGAGGACTACATCGAACGTGGTCCCGGGTCCGATCTCGGCGACTTCACGGGCATGCCGATGACCGACGAAGGGCGCGCCAAAGCGCTTCTCTACACGTCGAACCTGCCGTCAACCGTTGAGCGCCAGTGCCTCGCGCAGGCGCCGTGGGTGCTGCAGTACCGCCCGCTCGGCATGCGCATCTGGCCCGAGGTGGACAAGGACGACGACGTGATCGCGTGGAAGATCGAAGGCGACTACCTGCGCGACACGCTGACGATCTGGATGGACGGCCGGAAGGAACCGTCGCCCAACGCGCTCTCGACGGCCTCGGGCTTCTCCACCGGCAAGTGGGAGGGCGACACCCTCACGATCCACACCACGCACGTCAAGACAACGTGGATCCGCCGCGGCAACGGCATTCCGGCAAGCGATCAGACCAGCTACTGGGTGCACCTGACGCGGCACGACGATCTTCTGACCGTCGTCACCATCCAGGAGGATCCGTTCTATCTGACCGAGCCGCACGTCGTCAGCCGCGTCTTCAAGTTCGACCCGCGCGGCAGCCAGAACGGCGGCCGCACCATCTGCAACACGGCAAGCGAGATTCCGCGTCTCGAGGACACCGGCATCGTCCCGCACTACCTGCCGGGACAGAATCCGGAAGCGGACTTCATGATGCGCACCTACAACCTGCCGAAGGAAGCGGCGCTCGGGTACGCGGAGTCGCTCTATCCGGAATACCGGCAGAAGCTGAAGGGCGTCTACACGCCGCCCGCCTCGTGCGGACGCTACTGCTGCGGATGGATTGAACGTCAGGGATTGCCGGGCGCGGCGCCTGGCCTCGCGTGCAACGACGGCGGGTTGGGCGAGATCAATCCAATCGTGCGGAGCAAGCAAGGCGGCGCGGAAGGAAAATCTTCCGCGCCACCCAAGAAGTGAAGGCTGGCCCCAGCTAGGGCATCTTCTCGAACGCGCCCACGACGATCGACGAGCCGATGATGTGGCCGTCGATCGCCTGCCGGACCTGCGCCTCGGTCGCACCGGCGGGCAGCGTCACGGGCGCATCGAGCGCCAGCAGATTGAACATGTAGTGGAGTCGTCCGACTCCCGCCGGCGCGCAGGGGGCGCGGTAGCCCTGGATGTTGCGCTGCCCCACCGCCTGATGACTGCCGTCGGGAAGGTCACCCGGCTTCACACCCTGCGGAATCGACCTGGCCGTTGCCGGGATGTTGTAGACGACCCAGAACCCTTCCATGGCGATGCCCTTCTGCGGGTGATTGTCGGTTCCGTTCGTGATCAGCACGAAGCTCTGCGTGCCTTCCGGTACGTTCGTCCACGACAACGGCGGATTGACGTTGCTCGGGTTCTCCCGGCTGCCGCCGTTCCCATAGCAGCTGAATTCGAGCGGATAGTCGCCGCCGTCGCGGAACGCGGTGCTCGTCAGCTTCAGGCGCGGCCCTTCAGCCGCGGCGCCTCCGCCCTGTCGTCCACCTCCCTGCCGGCCGCCGCGCTCCTGCGCGGCAAGCGTCCCCGCGGCCGCGACCAGCACCACAACACCGAGGAACCATCGCACTCTCATAACACTCTCCTTCATTTCGTGAAGTCGCCCGCATCGACGATGACGTTCTGGACTTCGCCGACGCCGTTGCGACGGCGATGCTCGGCGGCCTTCCGGTATTCGTCCGACTCGAAACACTCAACAGCCTGCTCGAACGTGGGAAACTCGATGACGACGTGGCGGTGAAAGTATTCAGGGCCTTCCATCTGGCGATAGCGGCCGCCCCGCGCGAGAATCTTCGCGCCGTGCTTCTTGAAGATGTCCGGAAGCGGGTCCGTGTACTTCTTGTATTCGACCGGGTTGTTGATTTTCGAATGGGCAATCCAGTATGCGGGCATGGGCGCAGATTATAGGTAAGGTTGGTGGTTAGTGGTTAGTGCTTCGTGGCGGAGCGGGTCATGGTCGCGCCGGCGGTTTGTCGCCGGGCTGGGCTCGCTGGTCGTGTGTGCCCGGTCCGCGCGGGCGGCGACGTGGACGTTTTCGCAGTACCACAACCAGGTCGCCGAAAGCCCGCTGCACCGGCAGCTTGTGGCGATGTGGGACGACATCCGCCGCGAGACGGACGGCCGGGTCGAGACGCGCGTCTACCCGCAGAACAACAACATTTCCGGCAGCGATCCGCAGGCGCTGCGGATGCTCGTCAGCGGCGAGATCGAATTCTTCACGCTGATGGGCGGCGTGCTCGATCGTGTGGTGCCGGTCACGTCAGTCCAGGACATGCCGTTCGCATTCCGCTCGGCCGAGCATGCACACCGGACGATGGACGGCCCGCTCGGCGCGTATCTGCGATCCGAAATCGAGGCGCACGGGCTGCACGCATTCCCGGTCGGCGCCTTCGACAACGGGATGCGGCAGATCTCGATTGCGCCGCATCCGGTGAAGGTGCCGGCGGACCTCAGGGGCATCCGTATGCGCACGCCCGACGCGCCGCTGATTGCGGACACGTTCCGCGCGTTCGGCGCGGAACCGGTGACGGTGAACAGCGCGGATATTTACGCCGCGCTCAAGGCGGGGCGCGTGGACGCGCAGGAGAATCCGCTCGCGCTCATCGAGCTGTTCAAGATCTACGAGGTCGTGCGCTACATCAGCGTCACCAATCACATCTGGTCGGGGTTCAACGAGCTCGCCCATCTCCCGACGTGGCGACGGCTCCCCGCCGACATCCAGGCCATCATCGAACGCAACGTGGCCAGGCACGTCAGGCTGCAGCGCGAACGGCAGGGCGCGCTGAACGCGGAGTTGCGGACGACACTCGCACGGCAGGGCCCGCTGTTCAACGACGTGGACCAGACGCCGTTCAGGCGGATGCTGGGTCCGGTCTACGAGCGGTGGAAGAAAGAGCTGGGGACGCGATGCTGGTCGCTGCTGGAGGCGGAAACCGGAAAGCTCGCGTGATGTAGGGGCGGACCTTCAGGTCCGGCCTGCACTACCTACGACGCGTCTGCGCACGTGAGCGCGAACCCCTCTTCTCGATCGACCCATTGCGCTCCGACGCGAAAACCGCACTGCTGGACGATGGCGGCGACGTCCTCTGCCCGGAATTTGTAGGAGCTCTCAGTCCAGATTGACTCGCCGACGCGCATGGAGAATTCGAACGCGGCACCGGCGATGCGGATGCGCTGCTGGCGCGTGCTGAGCAGGTGCATCTCCACGCGCGACGCGGCAGCGTTCCACCGCGCTCGGTGCGCGAACGCGCCGAGGTCGAAGTTGGCCTCCAGCTCGCGGTTGATCCGCACCAGCAGGTTGCGATTGAACGCCGCGGTGATGCCGAGAGGATCGTCGTAGGCGAGCTGCAGCTCGCGCGGTGGCTTGATCAGATCGGCGCCGAGCAGCAGGCGATCGCCGGGGCGCATCGCGCGGCGAACCAGGCGCAGAAACGCCTCGCGGCCTGGTGGATCGAAGTTGCCGATATTCGATCCGAGAAACACGACGAGTGCCCGGCCGTGAGGGCGCGGCGATGCTGCGAAGGCCTCCAGGCCGGCCTCGTAGGTGGTCTGATGCGCATGCAGGAGGACGCGCGGCCATGTGCCGAGACGAAGCGCGGCCTCCTCGATGGCGCTCGACGAGATGTCAATCAGGTGCAGATCGAGCGCGCCCGCGCCGCTGCCGCCGGCAATCAGCGCCGCGAGCTTCTCGCCACTGCCGGAGCCGAGCTCGACGATCGTCGAAATGTCGGCGGAAAGAATTTCGCGGGCGTGTGCATGGAGCAGCTGCATCTCGCCGCGTGTCAACCCGTACCACGGCAGGCGGCAGATGGCTTCAAACAGCGCCGAGCCGAGATCGTCGTACAAATAGTGCGACGGCAGCTGACGCGGCTCCAGAAGCAGGTAGTAGCGGACGTCGGCGGCAAACTGCTCGCGTTCCGCTGCCGCGACGGCGGCCGACAGCTCCTTTTCCGCACTCATCGCACGTCTTTCGCGCAGCGGAACGTGGCGTAGACGTACGGGTACCGCGGCCGGAACCAATTGCGGAACGTGGGACGAACCAGTTCACGCGCGGTGACAGGCGACGCACCTTTCATCACCATATGAGCGCCGTCGAAGAAGTCCGCCGAGTACTGCGGGTACGACGGTGTCGGCCGGAAACCTGGAAATGGCGCAAATATCGTGCTGGTCCACTCCCAGCCGTTGCCAACCAGATCGTCGACACCCCAGGCGCTGCGTCCGGCGGAATGGCTTCCGGCGGGCGTGGGGTCGAAGCTCTGAAAATCCACTGTGGCGCGCTGCGCCGCCGAGCCAGCGTCACCCCAGGGAACGACACGCTCGCGGCCCTCGGGGGTTCCATAGGCTGCCCGCTGGAACTCCGACTCGGCCATCAACCTGGCGCCGCGCCAGCGCGCGAATGCGGACGCCTCGGCATGGCTCACGTACACCGGCCACGCGGGCGGCAGTGGAATCAGGTCGAACATACCGCGCCAGTACCAGCGAGTGCCGTCGCGCTCCCAGAACAGCGGGTGCGCCAGCTTCTCCGTCCGCACCCACTCCCAGTCGTCTGCGTCCCACCACTCCGGGTTCGTGTAGCCACCGTCCTCCACGAAGGCCAGGAACGTCGCGTTTGTGATGTCGTGTCGCTGCACGAGAAACGCACCGACCATTTCCGAGTACTCCGGCTGCTCGTTGTCCCAGGTAAACGGCAGTGCCCCGCGATTCACGCCCAGCGTCGCCTCGCCCGCAGGAATCTCGATCCATTCCTGCCCGGGAATCCGCCCTTCCACCTGGGGGCGATAGGCGGCTGGACTCCGCTTCCGACCGCACGGGAGCCGATGGAACATGTACAGGAGCGTCTCCTGATGCATGGCCTCGTGCTCCAGGATGGCGAACGCGGCTTCAGCCCGATCGAGCAGCGGGTGCCCGCGTTGCTCGATGTCGGCATTGGCCAGCGCGTCGAGCACACGCTCGTCGGCCTCGCGCACGAACTGCTGCACGGTCGCACGGCTCGGCCACAGCCGCCGATTGCGTTCGATGTCCGCCCCGGACGCCTGCGCATCTTCGTCCGGATCGATGCCGCGAGCGAAAAGCGCCTCGAGCCTCGAGTCGATGCCGCGTTGTCCGAGACCCGTCTTGACCAGCGTGTTGAAGCTGAATGCCGGCAAGTGGCCTTCATAAAAGATGACGGGATGTCGAAGAACAATTGGCTGGCTGTAGAAATCGTCCTCGTCGGCGAGCAGCTCGAACAGCGCACGCGAGCGTTCGCGGTTGCGGCGATACCAGGCGATGAGCGCGGATCGATCGACGTCTGTGACAGGCGGCGCAATCACGATGCACCTCGTTCTGCGATGGATGACAAGGTTACGAGCCGGACCTGCTTCAGCGCCGTGGGCGCGGCGCCTGCGTCAGCAGAGGCGGCTGGCAGCAACCTGATGCACGGAGGAGCGACCGTGCACAGAAAAGCATACGTCACGCCTGAAGCTCGACCTTACTGCCGCTGATACCAAATCACCCTGGTTCCCGTATTGCCGATGCCCGCCAGCGAGAAATAGTTGACGTCCGTGTAGCCGGTCCCCGCCAGCGGCGTGGTGGGCAACTCGAAGATGCGATCGTTAGTCAGCAGAAAGCCGCCCGGCCTCAGCATGCGCGCAATATTCACGCCTGCGAGCGACTGCTCGAACACATCGTAGTACAGCAGGATGTTGGTCGCAATCACCAGATCGAACGGCTCGGCGTCCGCGCCCGGCTCCGCGCGCTGCAACACGACGTTCAGATCGCGGGTCTCGATCGACAGCACTGCGGACGGCCGCACCAGAACGCTGCGCACCTCGGCTCGACCGGCGTTCGGCGGCGGTGTGAGTGGAGCACCGGCTGTTCCAATCCGATCGCCGAACCGCCGCCAGTACTCAATGAGCGGCGTGCTCCATGACTGATCGAGATTCCGCGGAATCACGAGACGGTACGTCTGTCCCGCGCGCGCCCGCGCCTTCGCCGCAGCGAGGTGATCGAGAATGCGCCGGCTGATGTCGAAGGCGGTGATCTGCAGACCAGACGCCGGCGACAGCCCCAGCCGTGTCAGCGAGTCGATCACCGCGAACGGCTGGATCGTCTGCGGCGGGTAGAAATCGTAGCCATCGAGCTTGTCGCTGAAGTCGAGTCCGGGGCCGATGATCGCGACGCGCCGAACGGGCGTCGTGCCGAGCGCGTGCTGGGCCTTCATCGCCGCGAGCGTCGCGTCAATCGCGTAGTCGATGAAGATCGACGTATCGGAGGACAGACCTCGGTCGCGAAACACGGTCAGCTTGTCCGCCAGCTCGCCCGACGACGGATCGAGCAGCGATCGCGTGCGGAGCGCGCCCGTGGCGCTCATGTCAAGCGTCCGGCGTTCGAGATAGCGGCTCGCCTGCGTCCTGCCGTCCGCGGTTGACGGATCGATGCCGTGGCGGCTGAGCACGTCGCGCGCGAAGTGCAGCCGCTCGTCAGCGCCCGGTGTCGCGAGCGCGGTGACCAGATCGTCAATGCGGGTGCGCAGCCATGGCTCGGAAACGGAGGGCTGTGAAACGAGGTCGGCCATGTTGCGGTCCGTTGGCCGCGGTCGTCTCGTGAACGTGGTGCCGTAGAGAAGGAAGTTGACGACCGAATCCTCGTCCCCTGCGGCGACGCGTCCTCGGATGTCCGCATCGCGGCGCGCCACCCATTCCGGCCAGCTCGTTTCGCGCTGGTTTGATGACGAGTTTCGGAATTCCGCAGGTATCAGGTCGGCGCGCAGCGCGTCGAAGATCGGCTTGGCGTCGGAGTACGGAATGTACTGGCGAGCAGCCGGTTGGGCGGCGACGTTCGCGATGAGATGAACCGCGAAGGCCACGAAGGTCACGAAGAAAAAGACTTTCCTTTCTTCGTGCACTTCGCGACCCTCGTGGTTCAAATGGTTCTTCGGGCCCTTAGAACCCTACGCGGAATCCGAACTGCATCGTCCGGTATTGCCCCGACACCGGCTTGTTGTACTGAAGCGTATTGCTCTCCTGGGTTCCGAGCAGGTAGTTCGTCGCGTTGAACAGGTTGAACGTCTCGGCGATCAGGTCGATCTGCACGCGGTTCGGCAGCGTGAACCGCTGCTGGAACCGCATGTTCGTCCGGTTCTGCACCGGCTGGATGAACCCGTTGCGCGGAACGATGGTGCCATCCGGACGCAACCGGCCTTCGCCGCCGGGGCCGTAGCCACGGAGATCGCCACCGTAGTTCGTCGATGAACGGTTACCGGCGCCGAAGTAGTGATAGCCGCTCACCTGGAAACCCTTCCAGATTTCCCAGATGCCATTGACCACCAGTCGATGACGCTGGTCTTGCGCGTCGAATGTCCACGGGCCAGACAGATCGTCGGCGAGTTTGAACGGCACGATGATCGCTTCCTGTCCCGGGACCGCCATCAGCGGGTTGCCGGTTCCGGTCCAGAGGCCGGAGAGGGAGTAATTGATCGACCCCTGCCAGTTATGGCTCATGCGCTTCGTGAAGCTCATATTGAGCGAGTGCAGCGCGCTCTTGCCCATGTAGTAGTTCTGCCCGATCGTGCCGTCGCCGGGGAACGGCCGGTTGGTGCGCACGCTGAAGGGCAGATTCAGGCCAGTGGTGGGATCGAACGTCAGGTTGATGTTCGCCTGGTTGTTCTTCTCGTGACGGCCGCGGTTGTACAGATAGTCAACCGTGTACGCCATGTCTCCGCCAAGCTGATGCGCAACGCCGATTGAGTACTGATCCGTGTACTGGGTGTGCTGATACTGGGTCGGAGGCCCGAGCTCCTGCGTCGCGCGCTGAAGGCATCCAGCGGCGTTGTTGTTGTAGGCGCAGAAACGTGCGAGCGCCTGCTCGTAGGTCGGCATCGGCCCGTTGAACGGGTTGGTGCCGAAATCCGGACGGCCGTCATTCGGAATATCCACCTGGACGATCGAGCGGTACTCCAGCGCGTACAGTTCCTGCGACGTGATGTTCTCCGCGTAATAGCGGCCGCCACCCGCGCGGATCGCCGTCTTGTCGCTGAGGGCGTACGCAACGCCGACGCGTGGCGCGTAGTTGTTCTTCTCGTTCGGCCGCCCCGGCACCATGAACGGCACCACTTCGCCGGCGTTGGCGAACGCGTTGGTCTGGATGTCCCAGCGCATGCCCAGGTTCAACGTCCACTTGTTCGACATCCGCCAGTCGTCCTGCACCCACCAGCCGCCAAGGTTCTGCCGGTCAGGCGTACGGCGTCCCTTGTGAATGCCGATGTTGAAGTTCGTCACCCACGGATCGATCGCATTGAAGTTCCACGTGTCCGCGTTGAACGGATCGGGGAACCAGTCCTGGAATTGCGCGGGCGTCGGCGCGGTCGGAAGTCCCGCGGGACGACCCGTGGCCGTATACGTGCTGCGGCAGCGGGTGCAGTTCGCGCTCATCTCGGTGTGATAGATGAACTCGCCGCCGACGCGCAGGTCGTGACGGCCGCGCGCGTCGTAGGAGTAGGACAAGTCGTCGCGCAGCCAATAGCGATCCTGGCCGCGATGACGCGGATACCCCTGGTTGCCGCCAAACGAGAAGCCGGTGAAGGTAATCACCGGTCCGCATTCCTGCACCGGACCGTACGGACCCGCGTTCTTGTACCAGGCGTTGTCCCACTGCGTCCAGCAGGTGTTCCGGTACTGATAGCCGTTGTAACCGAGTTTCGTCTCATTGACGGATCGATTGTTCAGCACCTTGGTCAGCTGGAAGTTCAAGG
>Ga0070681_10001531_pt1 | contig 20487 bp, 20 predicted proteins | sample KBSC83BmetaG_FD_65650 | JGI IMG/M metagenome (GOLD analysis project Ga0070681, IMG submission 65650) | Corn rhizosphere microbial communities from Kellogg Biological Station, Michigan, USA - KBS C8-3B metaG | ecosystem: Host-associated > Plants > Roots > Rhizosphere | place: USA: Michigan... | reverse complement strand
CTTCGCCGGGGCCGCGGTTGGAGAGGCGTTCGCTGCAACGAAGAGCGTGAAGGAGCAAGCTCCTAGTATCTTTACGACGAAGCCTGCGAAACCCCAATCTGAACAAGCTCAACCACTTGCAAATCCACGCGCCAAGAGAAGCGAATCTCCCGTTGTCTCAGCGCATCAGCCTGAGGTGGTTCAGAAGGCTGCCCAGCCAGCACCTATTGAACTCAGGCCGTCGGGCACTAGGGGCCCTCGACATATGAAGGTCCACAAGAAGGTAATGCCGAAAGCCGTGGTGCAGCCAAACAAGGGTCTCATATACCAGGGTCTACTCGAAGATTCTCAACGGTACGATCCTCGTCCCAACTACCGCACAGCCGGCGTGCTAAATCCACAGACACCTGACCTGGCTCACGACCATTTCCAAGAACTGGATCGCAATCTAGACGGGAAAGTCGATCCGTTTGAACGGACCTTAAGACGACTCGATATGGAGCGCGACCTCTCCACTTATCACCGGCAGTAAAGTAATTGGAGGCTTCAGGACTAGGCTGAGCTCGATCATGTAAAAGGGATAATCGTTCTTGCCCCGCATTCTAATCCTCGCTCACACAGTCGTCGTTCGCCTAACCTCAGTCATTTTCTATTGTCCGGAGCCAAACTCCGCGGTGGAATGCCCAAGATCGCAATGACTGTTCAGGGATGAGGGAATTGCAGGATTCATTAAGGAAGTGAGCTACCTTCTGAGACAATCCTTCCTTCTAAACCCGGGATCCCTACTTCAGAGGTACTTCCTTCAGGTCTGTCGCTGGCTATGGCCTGCGCTATCCTTTCTCTATGAGAGCGGAGTGCCAAGGCCTACACCAAGGAGAATACTCATGAATTGCTCACGCTGCCTGGGTCTGATGGTAGAAGACCATTTACTAGACTTTGAGGGCGCATATGGACAGATGTGGACGATTAGCCGGCGTTGTGTGAATTGCGGTCATGTCCACGACTCCGTGATCGCACAGCATCGTCTGGCCCGACAGGAAAAGGTCTTGGTCATTTCACGTGGTGAGCCGGACTATCAGGATGACGAAGTCCATCTTGGCGAAGAGTCATTCATCAGGCTGGTAGCCTAACTGACCTGCCCTGGGCTTCCCCCAACTTCATGGACACCCGGTTAAGCCGCAGCCATCCTCGTTTCAAGCTCGGTCGGGGGGCATGGCCGAGGGTTGAGTGACGGGGCTTTCGATCATAGAACACCTCGATACGCTCGAGGATGTCCGGTGTCACTTCATCTCGACTGGCATAGGGTCGATGGTCACGAGCTCGCATTTGAGCGTCCAAAGAAACATTTCACACAGGTCTTGTCCCAACAGTTGCCGGTGCGTTAGTGCCATTGTAGAGACGCGCTCGGCTAGATCGGCGGTCAACTGGTGCTCCATCGCCCAGCTGATCCATGTGCGTGGGTATCACCGCGAGTTAGAGCCAGCCTTGTGTGGTCCGAGTCTGCCGTGGCGCGTCACTTCCTGACGGATTCGGCACAGACCCCACCGGCGCGCATGAGCCGGTGCTTGCCGACACAATGCCCTAATTGATGAATGCGTCCCAGATGCTGGGACTGAGGTAAATCTCACCAGCCTCCCGGTGGATCACCTGGATGGCCGGGAGCAGGGTGCGGTGCTCTAACCAGTGGCTCTCGGCCCGATCCCGCAGGCATAATAGCCGGCGGGCAAGCTGTGCGTCGAATACTGCCTCTTAGGCCGCTCGGTTTGTAAGAAAATGGGGAAGTCGCTGATTGTGTAGCAGGCCACATTGACAGCTACGGGAGGAGTCCTCATGATACGTCACGAAGCCTCTATGACCAGCCAAGTCTCCACGACGACCCCATCTCAGCAAGCCAGTGGGACTAAGCTTGCGATTATCCTCGGTATCGCGATCGGGATCGGGGTGTTCTTTTATTTCGATCTCGGCAGATTTCTGTCTTTGGATGCACTCAAGTCCAACCGCGATCAGTTGCTGGCCTTTACGGAGGCCAACTATGTCTCGGCGGTCGCGTTGTTTATTGTGGTTTACATCGCCATTACCGGGCTGTCATTGCCCGGGGCGGTAATCCTGACTCTCGCCGGCGGGTTTCTCTTCGGGAGCGGCTTCGGGGTCCTCTTCGTCAATATTGGTGCGACGACCGGCGCGACGCTGGCCTTTCTTGCCGCGCGCTATCTCCTGCGTGATTGGGTTGAGCAGAAATTCGGCAACAGACTCGGACCGATCCAAGCGGGATTTTCGAGAAACGCCTTCAATTACTTGATGACCTTGCGCTTGATCCCCCTCTTTCCGTTCTTTCTCGTCAACATGGTCTCGGGCCTCACGCGAGTGAGCCTTGGTACCTATGTGACCGCGACTGCCATCGGAATCATTCCCGGGAGTTTCGTCTTTGCATACGCCGGACGCCAGCTCGCTTCGATCAACTCGTTGCGAGAGATTGCCTCGCCCAATGTATTGCTGGCGTTTACGATGCTAGGAATGCTGGCCCTCGTGCCTGTCCTCTACAAGAAATTTGCCAACAAGTCGAATGACCGACAGGCCAGTGAACGTGAGACGTGATGCATAGAGCAGAGAAAAGGTCGTTGTCATGACTCGCCGAGAAGAGACGCTTGTGCCTCCAGATGACGAGTACAATCGGATGCTCGTCGAGAACGTCCATCCTTCCACTTGGGTGAATCCACATCCAACCGGCCGCTACAATATCGTCGTGATCGGGGCCGGGACGGCGGGGCTTATCACGGCGGTCATCGCGGCTGGTCTTGGGGCAAAGGTGGCCTTGATCGAGCGGCACTTGATGGGTGGGGATTGCCTGAACGTAGGCTGCGTGCCATCGAAAGGGGTGATTCGGGCGGCGCGAGCCTGGTCGGATCTCACACATGCGAAGGAATTCGGGATCCACATTCCCTCGGGTGTGACGTACGACTTCGGTACCGTCATGGCCCGGATGCGGAAGCTGCGTGCGCGTATCAGCCAGAATGACTCCGCGCACCGATACAAATCGCTGGGTGTTGATGTGTACATCGGTCAGGCCAGATTTGGTGAAGCCGAGACAGTGGAGATCGAAGGTTCAGCCGGAAATCGGACGTTGACGTTCGTAACAGCGGCAATCTGCACCGGAGCCAAGGCCACCGCTCCGTCCATCTCGGGTCTTAGCGAAGCCGGTTATCTCACGAATGAATCAATATTTTCTCTGACCGAGCTCCCGCCACGACTGGCCGTCATTGGAGCAGGGCCGATTGGATGCGAGTTGGCTCAAGCCTTTGCTCGATTTGGCAGTCGAGTGTATCTGTTCGAGGCGATGCATGGCATTCTGCCAAACGAAGACCGAGATGCGGCGCATATCGTCCAAGCATCCATGACGCGTGACGGTGTCCAATTGCTTTGTTGTGGTAAGGATTTGATCGTGACAAAAACAGAGGGTGGCAAGCAGGTACAGGTCAATTCTCATGATCAACAGTATGAAGTAACCGTGGATGAGATCCTTGTCGGCGTTGGTCGTACGCCGAATGTAGATGGGCTGGGATTAGAGGCTGTCGGGGTTGAATATGATAAGACGGGCGTGAAGGTGAATGGCCGTCTTCAGACAACGAATCCCCGTATCTATGCCGCTGGAGATATCTGTTCCCGGTTTAAGTTTACCCATGCGGCTGATGCGATGGCGCAGCTTGTCATTCAGAATGCTCTCTTTCCCCATCCGCTCGGTCTGGGCTATCGGAACGTGGAATCACTGATCATGCCTTGGTGTACGTTTACTGAACCGGCAATCGCCCATGTGGGAATGTATGAGGCGGAAGCGAAAGGCACAGGCTTGGAAGTGGAAACATATACGTTCAAGCTTGATGAGATCGATCGTGCGATCCTTGACGGTGAAGAAGAAGGGTTCGCGCGAGTGCATATCATGAAAGGGTCCGACAAGATTCTTGGCGCGACGATCGTGGCGACTCATGCGGGTGACATGATCAACGAGTTTTCTGTTCTGATGACTGCAGGCGCCGGAGTCAAGGCGATTGCCGGGACCATTCACCCATATCCGACACAGGCCGAAGCGATTAAGCGGGTGGTAAATCTTTGGCGGAAGGCGCATTTTGCGCCTCGCACGAAAACGCTACTGATGAAGTTGTTCGCCTGGATGAGAAGGGGATGAGGGTGGGCATGGTCGCCTTCCGTGCCCGCAGAACGCGCACGATAAAGGGGCGGTCGTTCGATGCGCGCAGTCGAACGCGAACCTCGTCCGCCCTGCACGAGAGAAGTGGTGTGATGCCGGGTTCGGCGCGCGTGCTCCTGTTGGCGGCGCTGCAGCTGATAGCCCCTATGCCACTTGTTGCGGAATCTCCGCCTGTGATCGAAGTGGCGAAATTTTCGAGCGGCACAGTCGGGCGATCGATTCCCGATGGCTGGACGCCACTCACGTTTAAGAAAGTACCAAAACACACCCGCTATGAATTGGTAAGGGACGGCGAGTATGTGGTGGTAAAGGCCATGAGCGATGCATCAGCATCTGGTCTGACGAAAGAGGTCAAGATCGATCCCAAGGAGTATCCGATCATTCACTGGCGCTGGCGGGTGGAAAACATATTGCGACGCAGCGATGTGAGTCAAAAGAGCGGAGATGATTATCCCGCACGGATCTATATCACCTTTGAATATGATTCAGAGAAGACCACCTTTTCAAAAAGGTTTAGATATAAGGCAGGACGTGCGCTCTTCGGCGACATCCCGATCGCGGCGTTGAATTATATCTGGGAAACCAAGACAGCAGTCGGTACGATTGTTGGAAATGCCTATACGGATTTTGCGCAGATGATCGTGGTGGAGAGCGGGGCCGGGAGAATCGGAATGTGGGTTGACGAAGAACGGAACATCTATGAGGACTATAGGAATGCCTTCGGGGAAGACCCTCCGATGATTAATGGAGTGGCTATCATGACCGACACTGACGATACGGGGGAACAGGCCACGGCCTATTACGGTGATATCGTGTTTCGCAAATCAGCAATGGCAGGGTCTCGATGATGAATGTGGCGTCCGAAGGCTGATAATAAACGGGCCGACCGGTTTGGTCAGCCCGTTCATGGACACCACCGCGCGCAAGATGGGTGCGCGGACTCAAGTAGGGGGTTACTGGATGGAATTCGCGAAGCCACCCCGCGTGATTTCGGCGCGGACGGTATCCCCGACATTTTTCTTTTTGATATGCTTCGTGCCCTGCCCGACATAGAGCTTCACTTGATTGCCTTCGTAGTCCTCAACCGTATAGCTATCCCCCTCGACGTGCTTAATGGTGCCTCCGACGGTTCTCCAGGCCGGACCCGGCTTATTGTCGTGCTGTCCCGCCTTGGGAGCCTCCGGAGTTGCAGGAATCGATGCACCTGAGGAAGCAGCGGCAGCGGCGGCAGATGAAGGAGATGAGGATTTCTTGGAACTCTTCGCCAGTACTGGTGCCGCAGCCACAGCCACAATCGCTATGGCGGCAACCAGGATAGGCAGAACTTTTTTCTTGCTATTAGTCTCCATCGAAAACCTCCTTGGATTGGTCATCGTGAACGTCCGGAACTGACAGAACAGCAAGGGGTATGCCTGGAATAATTGTTGAGAAAACTGTGCGATATCAGTCTGTTAGCGACTTGATCTAAGGTGGGTCACGTATGTAGCTAGAAGAATGGAAAAAAAACGTCGGCGATCTGTCCAAATCTGCCCATAACCCACGTCGAGCCCATCGTCCCAGCAGTTTTTCCCCCATGAAACCATAGATAGATCGATCCATTTTGTTTTCTGAAATCGGTGTCCAATGGAGCCTTTCCTATTTCCATCGTGTTCTGCAATTGGATCATCTTGCCTTTCTACTATTAAGTTCCCCTTCAGACGTGTAGGTTGATGACTATCCAGGCTAATCTCCCAATTCGAGACCTCGCGGAAGCGAAAATGGTCTCGTGGTAAAGAGGTATGGGACATCACACAACGAATTATTAGGATGGAATTTGCCAATGGCGGCAAGTCAATCTGATCAGACTATCCTCATTGTCGAGGACCAAGAGGGGCCTCGTAAGGCCCTCATCATGGTTCTCAGTTCACTCTATCGAATTTGCACGGCGGATACTGCAAGTGGCGCTCTGAAAATTATTCTTGATAAGCCCATCGATCTGGTGATTATGGATGTCGGTCTTCCAGACTATAGCGGCATAGCGTTGCTTCGCCAGGTGAGAGAGAGTGGGCATGATGTCAAAGTGATCATGATGAGTGGGGGCGCATCCCTAGAGTCTGCAGAGGAGATCTTACGATTGGGAGCAGTGGCCTATCTCCTCAAGCCATTTAATTTCGTCGAACTGCTTTCTCTTGTTAAGGATGCATTGAAGGGGAAGGGCGCGTAACCGGCGTAAAGACTGCCAACGAATGTCCGCTGTATATCTGCCTGGCGTCATCGGCTTATGCCTTCTCTCATCTCTAAATTGTCTGCAACTTCCATCATGGGTCTATATGGTGCTGAGGTTGTTCGAGGATTTTTCCAGGTTGATGGATTCTGGTGAATTGACCCTACCACTTGCCTTTCGATAGGCTGCCGAGTCTTCGGAATTTGCGACATCTAAGAAGGTGCATGAAGGCTGAAGTGTCCCTATCTTGGCTAACCTATTGAAGTGCGCCAGGATGGGACTAGCGATGCGACTGAACTATTCTCCGAACTCCTAGGCCCATGCCGAAACACACACCTTATTCTGCGCTTCTTCATCGACTTCCCCATCGATTGGTGAGGGTACTCCGGGATATTGGGCAGCTCGGTGATGAACAGGGGTACCAGATCTATGTCGTAGGTGGGGTGGTGCGAGACCTCCTACTCAGACAGGCTACGCTTGATCTTGACTTAGCCGTCGAAGGGGACGGGATCGCCCTTGCGAGGGTAGTATCCACCCGATATCGCACAGGGCTCGTGGTTTTTGAACGATTTTCGACGGCCAGGCTGGTCTTTCGAGACGGGCTCAAGATGGATATCGCCACGACCAGGCAAGAGTCCTACGCACAGCCCGCTGTGCTGCCGACGGTCCAGCCAGCGTCGATCCAAGAGGATCTTCACCGACGGGATTTTACGATCAATGCCATAGCGATCCAACTCAATCCGGGGCAGTTTGGTCGCGTATTCGATCCCTACGGAGGGCAGCGCGATCTTCGTACACGTACAGTCCGTGTGTTGCATGCGTGCAGTTTCCAGGACGATCCTACGCGCGTCTTCAGAGCGATACGGTTTGAGCAACGGCTTGGTTTTCGCCTTGAGCGCACCACTCTACGACTCCTTGCACAAGCGGCTGCCACAAGTCTGATCCGGCACCTTTCCGGTCCCCGATTGCAGAACGAAATCCTGTTGCTCTGTGGCGAACACGACCCGGTCAGCGGGATCGCGCGATTGGTGCAGCTGAAGTTGCTCCGATTCCTCCATCGGCGGTTGTGTTATCCGGCTAATGTGAAACGAGTGGTCACCGTGGTCCCCAAAGCGCTTGTCTGGTGGGCACGTCGATTGAAGGATTCCGGGGTCGACAGGCCGTTGGTTTTTTTTATGGCTTTGGTGAGTGGGTGCAGCCCGGTCGTGATTGCCGCGACCATCAGGCGGTTGGCGCTTTCGGGTGAACAGGCCAGAAAGGTGAGTGCTGTAAGTCGGCTCGATCGCGTGCGGGAGAGGCTGACCAAGGAACGGACAATAGGGGGCTCGAAGGTTTTTCATCTCTTGGAAAATTTCTCAAACGAAGCCCTGGTACTGCTCGTTGCGACAGAGCTAGGGAGTCCACACAAGGTGCAGCCGAGCCGTCTGAAAAGGCACGTGGCGGCGTATGTGAAGCATAGGTCAATCAAGACGATACTGGGGGGGCGGGATCTTCAAGCCTTGGGGTTAAAGCCTGGACCGCAATTTAAGACGATTTTGGGGGAATTATTGGATGCGCGTCTTGATGGAATCATTTCAACAGAGGCGGAGGAGCGAGCCTTTATTCAGAAGAAACTGGGAACGCGCTAGACCATCGGCTAGCGGGCTGCCATGAAGCTTTATTTGTCTCAGTGAGGCTCGGTAACGTACATCTGCTGCGACGCCTGATTCGGTGACAGGTTGCTCTGAAAGACCACTGATCGCAACCGCAGCGAGCGAAGCGACGAGGTGTACCCTTGGGTACATCGAGTCATGAGCGATGGGAGAACCATCGCTGGAGGATCTTTTCAGCGGCCTGGCTAATTCAGCGAGGTGATGGAGAGAGATACTTCACTGGGAAGTAGGAGCGTCACACTCACCTCATGCGTGGGATCCGGCTGGATTAGGGCAAACAACGGGACTGGCTGAGGGACCCTATTGGGGGGCAAAGCCAGCAGAACGGGAAAATCAAGCAGCGGCGAAACCGTCGTCACGTTAGCCAAACGCAGACGAAAGGCCAGCAGGATATCGCGCAACCGGCTGGTTTGATCCTCTTCAGGTAATGATTGGTTTGTCACAATTCCCACTTCCCAGAGCGGTCGTGTGATCGTAACAGGGAACGAAATGCCGAGTTGCAGTGCCGTCGAGGTCACGTCAATCAAGCTTCCGGCCTGAATTGCAGCTTCTCGATCGCGAACGGCTGGAGCCATCATCGAATTTTCCACAATTTCTTGCTTGCCGATTTGTCCTGGATCGGGGAACTCTTGAGGCTGGAGTGGTTCGATTTGGGTGGAATCCGCACCAGTAGATTCTTCAATTGCAAACGGAATGACCCCGGAAACGTTTACATCATGGGGTAAGGCATTTACGATCCCATCATAAACCCCTCGGGCTGACGCAGACCATTCTTTCTTGAAGGGGTGGCCTGCAAAGGCCGCATCGGCGGCTTTCTTCTCATCGTGTGTCAGGGCTTTAGGTGATTTTATCGTTGTCATACTACCAACATAAGCCCCTTTAGCAGGATGTCAAGGGCTGTTGTTTTTGTCACAGACCGAAAGGAGTTACTCCGGCAGACCTTTGCCCTTGGTTTCCGGTGCGAAGATCAGGATAACCAACCCGACGAGATAGATCAGGGCAACGGTGCTTGCGGCTCGCCCGAACGTGCCCAACTGCACCACTAGCCAGCCCGTGAGAAATGGGGAGGCGGATGCCAGTATTCGGCCTGCATTGAAGCAAAAGCCGGCGCCGGTGGCTCGTAGCCTCGTGGGATAGAGCTCTGGAAGATAGATCGGAAAACCGCTGAAAAGCCCATTACTGAAAAATCCCAGTAATGGTAATAGCAGCAAGACTCCGACATAGGTTGTCGGGAGCAGATATGTCATAGGAAGCATCACAAAGCTGCCGAGGCACATAAAACCAAACACGGCACGCCTTCCGAATCGATCGGCGAGAGGTCCAAACCCCAAGTAGCCGAAGAGGGCTCCTCCGTTGAGAGCCATGATGGCGTAACTTACTAAGGCCGAAATGGTTGGAGTATCGGAGCCCTTGAGATCCGGCAACTCGCGGATCAAGGTTGGAGCCCAGTTAGTCGCTCCCCACAAGCCGAAGACCGCGACAAATGCCAGTGCAGATCCCACGATAGTTGACCGTCTTAACGGGGGATAAAAAATGTCGCGCATATGAATGCGGCTGACGGTTGCGTCCGAGTTGTGGGCCTTCGCCCAACGGTCCGGTTCCTTTACGTGCCAGCGGACGAGTAGTGATACAAAGGCCGGGAGTACGCCGATCATGAACATGATGCGCCAGCCATAACCCTTCAACAGCAAATTGAAAGACGCCGCGAGAAAGAATCCGACCGCCCAGGCTGATTGCAGGATGCCGGCAGCCTTCGCTCGGTTCTCTTCCGGCCATGTTTCTGCGACCAGGGCGGCTCCTGCCGCCCACTCCCCTCCAATTCCCAGGGCCGTCAGAAAGCGATAGACGGCCAGATGCCACCAATCCTGTGACAGGGCGGCAAGCCCGGTGAAGATTGCATAGATAAGGATCGTGATGATGAGGGTCTTCGTGCGACCAAGGTGATCTGCCACCACGCCGAAGAAGATCCCCCCGATGGCCCAGCCAATTAGAAAGATCGAGAAGATGATCCCGCCGTACCAGCCGATTTGTTCAGGAGACGATGTCTTGCCGGAGGACTGAAGTAAATCGTGCAGCGCGGGGTGGAGGACAATCGCATAGATCGTGGCATCCATTGCATCGAACACCCAGCCGAGCCAAGCAATAAATAGGACCAGCCACTGATAGCGTGTCACGCCGTGCCACCAGGACTCAACGCTCACGATGGTTTCCCACAACGGAAAGGTCGGAGGCTGTTCGTGCTGAGGGCTGAGTTGCAAGCATTAGCATGGGTGGCGCCAGGCTAAGGAGCTTGGGCTCGGGTGTCAAGGTGCAGGAGTCGTAGGTGCATGGTATAGTTGCCGCCATGCCACGAATTGACTTCTACCGGGTATTGGGTGTGTCCCGCGACGCCTCTGACGACGCAATCAAGAAAGCCTACCGGAAGCTGGTTTTTCAGCACCATCCTGATCGGAACCCCGATAGTACCCACGCCGAAACCAAGATCCGTGAGATCAATGCGGCCTACGAAGTCGTCGGTGATCCGGACAAGCGTCGGAGCTATGACCGGCTCAATTGGGGGGATGAAACGGGACGGGATGAAGCAGCTGATCCGGCTGTCATTCTCGACGAGATGGAAAAGAAGCTCTTCGACGAAGGGCGCAAGGAAGTATTCGCGATATTGATGAAAGATGTGAAGCGCATCAAAGCAGAACTCGCCGTGATTCGCGGGCGGACTGTGGCATGTCAAGGGTATGACACGTTTAAGCAGGAGGTGGTTCACGAGCGGGTGTCGGAGGTGATGGAGGAGTTTGTCACTGACGAGATGGAAGGGCGCAAGCAGCGACTCGTCGAGGTGGCCACGGAGATGCTGCTCTCCCAGGGCATCGTCAAACGAGGCGATCCGGGAGGAATCAGATCGCTACGGGGGCGGCTTGAGGAGGTATTCCGCAAGGGGAGGATGAAGGGTTTCGCTGCAGCATTGGAGTTATTCTACGAAAGACGGTAGGAGGAAAGGCCTTAGGTGACGGGAGGTGTGCAGTGCAGAACCTTTTCTATAGACTCCTAACCTCGTGCGCTGTACGTTCTTGAGATCGGTCCGGCGACAAACCTGCCTGCCTGCATCACACCGACAATCCGGCCGTGATCTCGAAGCAGGTCAATGCGACGAAGCGGGTTCCCTTTGAATAATAGGAGATCGGCCAGTTTCCCCCTCTCGACGGTCCCTACCTGGTCCTGAATCCCGATTAGACTGGCAGCGACAGATGTGGAGGCGAGAATCGCCTGCATCGGGCTCATGCCGAAGGCGACCATCCGTTCAAGCTCTTGGGCGTTCTCGCCGTGAAAGTTAAAGGGCGTCCCCGCATCTGTACCCATCGCAATCTGAATCCCGTCCTTCAGGGCGTTCTTAAAACTCACCGCATGACGTCTCGTCATCGACTTGGCCTTGTCTCGAGCACTGTCGGGCACACCGCATCCAAGTCGGCAGGAGGCGGTCGTGGCGAGCGCAGAGAGAGTTGGCACCATGAAGACACCCAGTTGTTTCATCATGGCAGCCGCTTCCTCGTCCATGAGCGTGGCATGTTCGATCGAACGGACACCAGCGCGGACGGCATTCTTCATCCCAGCGGATCCATGGGCATGCGCGGCGACCTTCCGACCCGCTCGCCCGGCTTCGTCCACTGCTGCGTGGAGTTCCTCCTCGGTCATTTGCGCCTGGTCTGGTGACGTGCCGGGCGTGAGGACTCCCCCTGATGCAATGACTTTGATCACCGCGGCTCCTGCCGCGATTTGCGCGCGTACGGCGACGCGGACTTGTTGAACTCCTTCCACTTCCTGACCGATAAACCTGGCATGGCCGCCGATCATGCAAATTACCAGGCCTGCTCCTACAATACGAGGTCCGGAGACAAGTCCTGTGTCGATCGCATGTTTCAGTGTGAAGATGGAATGGTCTCGCGCTCCGACATCGCGCACGGTGGTGAAACCAGCCTCCAGAGTGCGACGTGCGGACCGGCTCGATTTGAGCAAGGTCAGCGACGGCGTCTCTTTGGTGATCGTATCGACGACATCCGGTTCGGCACCGAGGCAGAGATGTACGTGACAGTCGATCAACCCTGGTAACAGCGTCAGTCCCCGGCCATCGATCCTCGTCGCGCCGCGTGGAACGGAGAGATCACGATCTGATCCGACGGCCGCAATCGTCGTCCCGCGAATGACGACCGTGGCCCGTTCGATCGTTTGACCGGTTCCATCGATGAGGCGGACTGAACGAATGGCGAGGGGCGTCATGATGGTAGATCGATCGGAATGGTGATGATAATGCCGCCCATGACATCGCCGACTTTATGGTCGCGCCGCGGGCTATTGGGATGTTCGTTGTGACAGGTGACGCAGGCCTGGGCCACGGCCCGGTCGGGGTAGACCGTTTGATAGTAGCGGCTTCCGTTGAGTCTGACAAACCCTCCGAAGGGTTTCGAGGGATCTTTGGCGACGGCTTGGAGCCCCTTTCGTTCGAAGTCCGTCGTCGCTCCATTCCAGACATAGATTGGGGTCATACTTGCGAGTCGAAAGGAGAACTTAAGGTTTTTTTGAGCGACAAGCCGTCCCGACTCCAAGAGAAATTGGGCCGGAAGCGGGACGCCCTTTTCATCCCGCCAATGTTCAATTGCGTCCGCAATGCCGGACTTGTGGAGTTTGTCGACCACGTTTTCAGTATAGTTGGTCCGATTGGCCTCGATTACCGCGTGGATATAAGCGGCCGCTTTATCCGGTGGAACGAGATCCGACTTCATGTGGCTGGCTAGTGTCAGGGCCAAGACCCAGTACATGACTATGGCGACAAAACCAAAAGCCCCGCCACCAAGCACCCAGAGTAATGGTTTGTTCGTCATACAATCGTTGTCCTTTGTCGTCAGAATACCATGCGACTATAGATGCGTGCCGCAGCCCGGAGCGCGGCTCCCGGAGTGGAGAGCCAATCGCCGCGAATAAACAATTCTTCAAGCGCATTGAGGAGTGTCAAAACGTGAGCTTCGGTGGATGACTCCCCCATCAAACCGATCCGCCATACCTTTCCCTTCAGAGGTCCGAGCCCGCCGCCTATTTCAATCCCGTAAATCGAGAGCAGGTTCCTCCGTATTTCGGCTTCAGGAATATGGGAGGGAACTGTGACACAGGTCAGCATCGGGAGTCGATATCCCATCGGCGGGAGAGGAGGCAATCCCAGCTCGATTAATCCTGCGATCAAGGCCTCGCCATTGAGCTGATGGCGAGCAAAGCGGGCAGGCAGCCCCTCTTCTTCAACAAGTCGCATGGCTTCCCGCAGACCATAGAGCATCGAGATCGGTGCTGTGTGATGGTAGGCTCTAGTGCCTTCGGTCCAGTAGTCCGCGATCAATGCCATATCCAAGTACCAACTCTGGCAGGGAGTCCGCCGCGTGTTGATGGCGGCCATAGCGCGTTCGCTGAGTGTAAACGGAGCCAGGCCAGGTGGACAGCTCAGACACTTTTGCGTGCCGCTATAGCAGACATCGATACCCCAACGATCGACCTCGACCGGCATGCCCCCGAGCGAGGTCACCGTATCGACGAGGAAAAGTGTGTCATGCCCACGACAGAGGCGGCCGATCGGCTCGAGCGGCTGCCAGACCCCGGTCGATGTTTCGGCATGCACAATGGCCACGGCTTTTACGGGGCCTGACCGTTGTAACGCTTGACCAATGGCCTCTGGTTCTATTATCTGGCCCCACGGGGCTTCCACGCGGATCGCTTTCCCCCCGCAGCGTTCGACGATGGCGGCCCATCTCGTGCCGAACACGCCGTTGACCCCGACGATCACCGCATCGCCAGGCTCAACGACATTCACGATCGAAGCCTCCATCCCGGACGAACCGGTGCCGGAAACCGCGATGGTAAAGCGGTTCCTGGTCTGAAACACTAAGCGCAGCTGGCCTTGGATATCGTCCATGACTCCGAGAAAGGACGGATCCAGATGACCCACCAGGGGAGTGGAGAGTGCGCGCAGGACCCGAGGGTGGACCATGCTTGGTCCCGGACCAAGCAATATGCGGCGTGGAGGATTAAAGTTCTGGATCGACATGGCACTCCTGAAATAAGCGAGGCGCAGTATAGCGGAGTTCGGTCGCATTCAGCCATGGATTTTCTGTATGGTCGCTTCGTCGCCTCGCAGGATTTGCGCGCGAGACGAAATAAATGGGTCGAACAGAGGAGTGGCTGTGGGCCCACGGTGCGAATTTCTCGCTCGTGCGCAGGACGTTCTGTGTTTTCTGGTTAATTTTACTCTTCTTCCCGTCCCTCCGAGGGGTTTCGAGTCGGAAAAATGGCGTGCTATAGTCCCCACGATGATGGAGCCCACCGGTATATCTCTCAGCCAGCCGCTGCGTCCCGGGTCCTGGTGGCGAGCCGCCGACGTGCCGCCTCCGATCGGAACCTACTCTGAGCGATTCTCTTCTACCGTGACACTGTTGTCTGCGCTGTTCCTCATCATTGCTCTGTCTTCAGTTGTCTGGCTGTCGGCATCGGGATCCAAGCTGGAGCGGATCGAGTCGCCCGAGCGAGCGCTCAGCCTCATGGTCAGTCGGACGATGGAGGTGCAGGAGGGGCTCAAGCGTGCGCCTCGCTGGGAACAGGAGCTCTTTGCCTGGACCTCCGGCGACGACGAGACCGAGCAGGCGCATGAGATTGAATGGTATCAAGAACTCGCAGAGATTTCTGAAGATCCGGCAGTGCCGCTTCAGCTCGCGATCTTGCAAGCCGAGGCCGGTCACGTCTCGCAGGCACTCCTTTCCGCGCATGAGTGGGGAGGAGGACAAGAGCCGCTACCGCAATATGCGGACCTGGTCAGAGCCGCCTATGGGGACGGGCCGGTTGAGGGGGAGGACCGGTATGTCCTGTGGCAGGCGGAAGCGGCGGAGCTGTTGCCGTCCGGTTGGTTTTACGATCGTCTCGCTGAACGTCTGGCAGTTCGTGCTCACGATATTGCGTTCCTCGAACAGATTCGTGAGCAGGCGGCTCTGCGGGCCGATCGCCGATTTGCCTTGGCGCATCGGTTGACACTCGGTCAACTCGGAGTGATGGCCATCGGTACGGTGGTATGTGTCCTGTTGTGGTTGAGACGGAGCCAGGCATCCAGTTTCGTCCGGCTCCATGAGCCGGGCGTGCCGCCGCCCTGGCCAGGCGGCGTCGGCGCAGCGGTATTATTGCGGGGCGGGGCAGTCGGGGCGATGCTAACTGCCCTATTCTTGATCTATGCGCCGCCAGACAATCCCTCTCTACGAGCATTGGCCATTCCAATGACGAACGTGCCGTTACTCTTTTTGGCCTATCGTCACCTGTTCCGGCCGGCCGGAATGACGTTTGACGAAGGTTTTGGGCTGGAAATCGGATGGGCCTGTGTCGGACGTTTGATGGCCGTGGTTTTGGCGGTGGTGGCTGCCGGATTGTGGGGGGAGTGGGTAATGGATCGGTTGTCGGAACCGTTACATCTGACTAGTCACTGGACCGAATGGTTTGACGCGGATCTCGTCTGGGCTTCGCCATCCCTGGCTGCCATTAGCTTGCTCGAATATGTGGTTTTTGCTCCTGTGTTCGAGGAACTCGCGTTTCGCGGGCTTCTGTTCGCCATCCTGCGTCGAAAGTTCCGTTTCCTGCCGGCCGCGCTGATCAGCGCGAGCATCTTCGCCGTGGCCCATGGGTATGGATTGATCGGGTTCATCAGTGTCTTGTGGAGCGGCGTCCTCTGGGCCTGGATGTATGAAAAGACCGGGAGTCTATTGCCCGGTATCTTAGCCCATGCCATCAATAATCTCTTCGTGTGCCTGAGCGTGATGGCTCTTCTCCGCCTGTAACAGGATGGGGAACCTGTCTCCCAGTTTCGTTCTCAGCTCGACGGAATCCTCAACGTACCCGGAAGGGTACGTCTCCGGCTTCACCTCGCCTTGAGCATTACTGGAAGTCATGTTGACCATCCTGTGTCTGTTTTCCATCCGCTGACTCGATCAACGCCAGAGCTTCATATAAGTCGGGGTGCCTCAAAGCCTGGCCGAGTTCCGCTCGAAGTTTGGCGTTGCTGATGCGTTTGCCCGATGACTGGTCCTCTTTTGCCGCTACCCCTGTCACGCCCCATCGCTGCTGCGCCGTGATACAGATCTCCTTCCAGGTATGAGGCCGGCCGTCGCTGACGTTGTAGACTTCGCCGCATGCTCCTTTTTCGATCGCAGCCAGACATTGTGCAGCCAGGTCTTCTACGTGAATCAGGTTCACATAGGTGCGTGACGGCCTGACACGACCATTCTTGATCCACTCAAGGGGATTTCGGCCTGTTCCGTAGATTCCTGCCGCGCGCAACACGATCGCGCCCAGTTCGTGCCGTAAATACTCTTCCCCCTGTACCCGCGGCTTGGTGAGGTCGATCGGGGCTGATTCATCAATCCACGGGGGAGGATATTCGGTGGAATGATTGGAATCACCGTAGGCGGACGTGCTGCCGAGCACGACAAGGCGATTAATCCGTGTGCGTTGCATCTGGGCCCATTGACGGACGGCCGCCAACGGTGTGGCGGGAAAGCACCAGATGAGGTCCGCTTCGCAGGCCAGATGACTCCATGTCTCAGGGCGAGCCAGATCGAACTCCAATCGCTCTGATAACGGCACTGTGGAGAGCTGTCGTATCGGGTTCCGGCTCGTGACTGTCGCACAGGCTCTCCGCTCAAGGGTGAGCTGTTTGATGTACCGGCCTGTATAGCCGCATCCGAGGATGATCAGCGGCCGATCGCCCCGGGCCTTTGGTGAATGTCGGTTGTAGTGCTCGTTCATGTCATGCCCCGGGAAGAATGTCCCCCCCCATTTGGCTAATAGCGGCCATGTTCCCATAGTGTAGTATCATGCGACAACGTACGAATTTCTAACCGGAGCGTGAGGTCATGAGACCGCTCCCTGATAGCAAACAGACTGGGTCGCCGGCCGGTTTTCGCTTGCGGGATATGCGCGTCTCGGTGCGGAGTGACGTGTGCCAATGGCTGGTTGCCAGCAGAGGGTCAGGGGCCACCGCCCTCCTTGGTCATCAATTCATGGCGGCATAAAAGGATAGAAAAGGTGTCGTATGATTGGCTCAATTGCTAACACGGGAAAAGGTGAAGGCATGGCACTAAGAACCCTCTTTCTAATAGTCGTTGCCGCCTATCTGACGTCCATAGGATGCGCAGGCGGTGGTACTGACGGATCTGGTTCGACGAATGCGACAGGGTTTGTCTATGTGGCGAATTCCAACTCGAACACGATTTCAACATTTAGCATAACTTCATCGACAGGCGTAGTAGGGTCTGCCGCGACACCGGTGGTTGCGGGCACTCAACCTCAGCAAGTCGTATTGGATACGGCTGGCCAGTTTGCCTTTGTGGCGAATTCCGGCAGCGGCAACCTTTCGCGCTATCTGGTGAATACAGCCGGAGGCCTGTCGTCGTTGGGGGTCGCCACGACCGTCGGCACAACTCCTCTATTTCCGACGGTCGATCCGCTCAATCGGTACCTCTTTGTCCCCAACTCCGGTTCGAACAATCTATCAGTATTTACCTTGAATGCGGCAACCGGTGCCTTGACGCCAGTTGCCAACTCTCCTTATCCGACAGGGAGTAATCCTCAGACTGCAACACTGGACAGCCAGGGACGGTTTGTCTGGGTGAACAATCTCAGCGCAGGTACCGTCTCGATGTTTTTCATCAATACGGGGGGATCCCTAAGCCCTGCCCCTGGAATTATCGTTGCACCAGGAACGTCACCGCAACGTGTGGCGTTCCTGACTTTGGGCACTAGGCTCTTTGCCTATGTCGCCAACGCAGGAGATGGGACGGTTTCCGCGTATGAGGTCGATCAAACAACCGGAGGGGTTGTTGGGCCGGTTCCTGGCTCGCCTTTTCCTGCCGGGACATCTCCCAATTTGGTCGTCATCGATCCCACAGGGCAGCTTGCTCTTGTATCCAATGTGGGATCGAGTAACATCTCCGTCTATCGCATCAATGCCTCGAATGGTGCCCTAACGGCTGTCCAAAATCCTGGGCCGCCGAGCTCGAACTTTTTTCCTTCGGGACAGAACCCGCAGGCCGTGACGATTCATCCGACAGGCAATTTTGCATTTGTTGCCGGTACCACATCCGGTATAGGAACCGTGTCCGTGTATACGGTGACTCAACCAGCGGGAGTACTGACGCAAGTGTCCGGATCCCCGTTTTCTACGGGTGGCACCAACCCGCAGCGAGTGACAATCGATTCGGCGGGAAAGGTTGCTCTTGTATCGAATCGGAATTCCGACACGATTGCCATGTTTTCCATCGACCAGACCACCGGCGTGCTGACGCCGGCAATCGGGTCCCCGTTTTCTACCGGAAACGCGCCCGAGCAGGCAACAGCCACCGGTAGCTTCTAGCCGCGACACAAGCCGATCTCACGCACGCGACGTCTGTGAACGCGCTCTATAGAACGTGCTCCCTGCCGCATGATACGATCTTGCCGCGATGCCGCTCACGCATGTTCATCCCCTCATCGCGGACTGGTTTCTATCATCTGTGGGGACTCCGACGGATGTGCAGCATGCCGCCTGGCCGGCCATCCAATCGGGGGCTGATGTTCTGATTGCCGCGCCGACCGGTTCCGGCAAGACATTCGCGGCCTTTCTGTCCTGCATCGATCAACTCTTCAAGCAAGCCCTGGGGCGTGACCTCGATGACCATACGCAGGTGCTGTACGTCTCGCCATTGAAAGCCCTCAGCAACGATATCCAGAAAAACCTGCAGCAGCCACTGAGTGAGATCGGTAGCGCCGCATTGTCTGCAGGGCTCCTGATGCCGGAACTCCGTGTACTGGTCCGTACCGGCGACACGCCGATGACGGCACGTCAGCAGATGCTGAAGCGTCCGCCCCATATCCTCGTGACGACGCCGGAGTCGCTCTACATCCTCTTGACAGCTGAAAAAAGCCGCCGGCTTCTGCAAACGGTGCGGACAGTCATTGTCGATGAGATCCATGCCGTGGTGCCGAATAAGCGTGGTGCCCACCTGGCCCTGTCGCTGGAGCGATTGGAAGCGCTGACGTTCGTGAAACCGCAACGTATCGGACTCTCCGCGACGCAACGGCCGATCGAAACTGTGGCCCAGTTCCTGGTGGGCGCTCGCCCGATGCCCACGATCATCGATGTGGGACACAAGCGCGTGATGGATCTGGCCGTGGAAGTGCCGAAGGACGAATTGAGTGCCGTGGCCACGAATGCGATCTGGGCTGATACCTATGATCGCGTCGCCGATCTCGTCCGGCAACATCGTTCGACCCTGGTTTTCGTCAATACCAGACGTCTCGCGGAACGAGTGTCGCACTCCCTGGAGGAACGATTGCGGGAATTGGGGGCCGATGTGGTGGCGGCGCACCACGGCAGCCTCTCCCGCCAGATTCGCTTTTCCGCTGAAGAACGACTCAAGACCGGCAAGACGCGTGTCGTCGTTGCGACGGCTTCGTTGGAACTCGGCATCGACATCGGAACCGTAGATCTCGTCTGTCAGATCGGTTCGCCCCGCGCGATTGCCACTTGTCTCCAGCGGGTCGGGCGGGCCGGTCACTGGATCAAGGCTGTTCCCAAAGGCCGGCTCTTTGCCATGACGAGAGACGATTTGCTCGAATGTGCCGCGCTGCTCCGTGCCATCCGGACGGGAGTCCTGGATCATATCGTCGTTCCTCCGGCTCCCCTCGATATTTTGGCGCAACAACTGGTGGCTGCGGCAGCGACGCAGACCTGGCAGGAAGACGATCTGTTCGATCTCTGCCGGAGGGCCGATCCCTATCGGGCCCTGAGGCGATCGGACTTCGATCAGTTGCTGCGGATGTTGGCTGACGGGATGACGACTAATCGCGGGCGGGGTCTGGCCCACCTCTTTCATGATCGGATCAATCACCGGATAAAAGGTCGGAGAGGGGCGCGTCTCGCGGCAATCACCTCTGGGGGAGCGATCCCGGACACGGCGAACTATGCCGTAGTCTCGGAACCTGAAGGCACGGTCGTGGGTTCGGTCGACGAAGACTTTGCGGTGGAGAGTCTGGCAGGCGACATCATGTTGCTGGGCAACACCTCTTGGCGGATCAAGGGCATCGAGATGGGCAAGGTGCGGGTGGAGGATGCCCACGGAGCTCCGCCCAACATCCCCTTCTGGCGCGGCGAAGCGCCATCGCGGACGTCAGAGCTGTCGGCCGGGGTAGCGGCGCTGCGCGAAGAGATTGCGCAGCAGGCCGGTGGCAGGAAGCAGGAGGCAACAAGCTGTGATGAACGTGTTTCTCGCACGCCCATTGCCTGGCTGCAGCAGGAATGCAGCCTGGATCAGCGAGGCGCGCAGCAGGCGGTCGAGTATGTTCTAGCGGGAAAGGCAGTGCTCGGAACGGTCCCGACGCAACAGACGATCGTCGCAGAGCGTTTC
>Ga0070681_10001530_pt1 | contig 20490 bp, 19 predicted proteins | sample KBSC83BmetaG_FD_65650 | JGI IMG/M metagenome (GOLD analysis project Ga0070681, IMG submission 65650) | Corn rhizosphere microbial communities from Kellogg Biological Station, Michigan, USA - KBS C8-3B metaG | ecosystem: Host-associated > Plants > Roots > Rhizosphere | place: USA: Michigan... | reverse complement strand
CGGAGCGCAGTACGCTCGCCTTGATGGTCTGCGGGCGCGTGCCATAGCATAACGCGACATGCAGCTGCCGGCTCATCGGGTCCTCTGGGATGCGATCATCGGGACTGGCGCGGTCCGGCCAGCGGGGTCCACACCGCCATCGCGCTCAAACCAACCGACCAGGCCGCACATGATCAACGGCTTTCGCTGTGGCCGGATTGCGCTAGCAGCGGGGCAAAGACATGCTCGTAGAGCAGCTGGAAGCACACGTCCGTCGAATATCGCTCCACAACGACCTGGCGCCCGCGAGCGCCGACTTCGAGCCGAAGGCGGTGATCGGCGACAAGTTCGGCCAGAATGGACTCCCATTCCTGTGGAGTGCGTGCGATAAATCCAGTCCGCCTATCCTCGATCACGTAGTTGGTCTCTCCCACCGGGCTGCACACCGCCGGGCACCCACCCGCCATATAGACCAGTGCCTTCATGGCGCATTTGCCCCGCTCCCACGCGCCGTCGTCCAGTGGCATCAATCCGATGTCCATGCGAGCCATAAGCGCCGGGAGCTCGGCACCTGAGTACTCCGGGACGAGCTCCACCGGCAACTCGCCGTAGTCCGCCACCAAGTCTGTCCGCGCACCAATGCCCGCAATCATCAGGGAAACCGGGAGCCCGCGCTTCGCGAGGGAACGCAGGGGTTCCGTGAGCCGCAGCAGATACGGCAAAGTCCACGGGCTTCCGATCCACCCAACACGCACGACGCCGCTGTCCGCTTCCGCCACACGCGACGAGCCGTAACGTTCGACGGGAACCGAACTCGGTACCAGAGCGCTGGCAGCATTGAACTTCAATGCGTATTCGAGATTGTAGTGGCTGCCAGCGCAAACACGCCACGCCGCGGTGACCATGGCCCGGGCCCGCTTCGGGTGGCGAAGGAACACCGCGTCGTCGAAATCGTAGACGAGCTTGACCCCACGGCGTCGAAGTGTGCGCACAAACCAAGCGGGGGGCAACACCCACTGGATGAACACCGCGTCCGCACGGCGTGCCTCGCGCACCACACGCCACATGCAGCGCGCTTCTGCGGCGCATCGCCACACGAGGAGCATGCCCCGCACCACTTCCCGGATCACCCGCGGCTGAATCCGTCCGGCGCCGGTGATCCAGCGTGCGTGCAGGCGCTCACGCGCCAGGCTGGTGTACTGCGCCTCGACCGGCTCGAATCCACGGCTCCGCAGCCTAGAATAGAACTCGCGAACACGAACGGCAGTGCTGGGGAACAGCTCGAACGATCCGACAACAAAGACGATTCTCACAGGTCGCCGAATCCCAGCACTCGGCGGCAGGCGCCCAGCCAGGCTCGCACGTGTGGCAACCTCGCTCGCGTCTCCCCTCGCCGAACCGACTGCACGGCGAGCGCGGCAAGATCCCCAGGGCCGTCCATGCCTCCAAGCCCCAGGGCGGTGAGTGGAAGCTCCCCACGCATTACCCGATCCCACTCCAATCGGTCGACGTCAGCGCGCTCAACCTGTGACTCGGCGGGCGGCAATTGAAGGGGGTGGTGGCCGATATCATCCAGTTCTGCGTAGATAGACGACAGTCGCGCAATCCACTCAACCCCACGGTGGTACTTGGTCACCGCACTCGCAGCCCGAGCGGCCAGCTCATGGCGCAGCGACTTCTCATCGAGAAGTCGCTGCACATTCGCGACATACGAGGCCTCATCCATTGCATGGACAAGTCCACTGAACCCCGGATCGTCTGCCACATATTGCTGAGGGACGGGATCGTACATCAGAACCGGACAAACGCCTGCGGCCGCCGCTTCAAGCACGGCCGTGAAGGATGCGTACGGGAATGCATCGAGATAGATGTCGGCGGCACCGTGGAACACAGCAAGCTCGGGACATTCACCAAAGAATCGGATCCGGTCGGCCAACGCGGCCACCACCGGGTGGTCGGACATGTCGGTGCGGTGGAGTCCGACGACCAGCAGGATGGCGCGCGGATCTGCCATGAGGATCTTGCCCATCGTTTCGAAAAAGTCGTACCTTCCATCTGGAGTGTATTTGTAGCGGCTCCCCACGGTCAGCAGTACGATGGCATCGTCGCCGATCGCGAGGCTCGCACGCGCCGCTTGCCTTCCGATCGCCGGACGCGCAGGAGCCATCGGGATCGGCAGAATGTGCGCGTGCCGCGCGAACCGGCGCTGTTGTGCCAGCTCATTCCCGAATCGGCGAATGCTGATGACTGCATCCGCAATAGAGCCTCCAAGCCAGAACATGTGGTCTGCGTGATTCACGAAGCCGACGGGCGGGCACTCTTCAGCAGCGAACGCTACAATCGGCACCGCATCGAATTGGTGAGTGTGCAGAATCACCGTATCTGCCTGGGACATGGCCAGATCACGGAGTCCCTGGGCACGCTCCAGCATGGAGTGCGACCGCGGCGCCCTGGTAAGCGTCCCGCTACCGGCCTCAACGGCCCTCTCAATGAATACCGGTATCGGTGTACGCCCCTGTTCAAGGACGACAACCGAGTGCCGTGAATCCATGTCATTCGCGATCCAGTTCAGCAGCAGTCGGGTGTGGCCGCCGGTCGGCAGGGTGCGTGAAACGACATGGAGCACCCGTCGCACATCGCCGGAGACCCTGTGTCGCCGGCTCAGCACGGGTCGAACCGACAAGGCGCTCGAACCTTGACCGATGCGAAGCGCGATCCCTTCAAGCGTCCCATCAGCGAACCGCCCAGTGTGGGCGAAACAGGCGAGTCGTGCCGCTTCGCGGACCCGCCTAAGCGCCAGCTCGTCACGACCGGTGGACGCCGCCTCGAGAGCGGCGGTGCGGAGCGCCTGGTACGCGGCGTCTGCCCGCAGCAGAAACTGGTAGGCAGGCTGCCCGCTCCACTTCGGGTCGGTCACGGCATTGCCCGTGGCTTGTTCATACTGGGCCCGGGAGAGCGGCACGCCACCGTGCCTGCACTCGCAGTGCCATCGCACCATTGATTACCACTGACAGGCCATAGACCACGAGGGTGCTGAAGAGTGCTCCGTACATGCCGTGCCGTGGGATCAAAATGAAATCGCAGAGCACACTGACTGCTCCGACGCCCAAGGTAATGAGGGCCGCCTGCCAGAATAGCCCCCGCCCGATCCACTGGCTTGCCATAATGGTGGAGAATGTAGCACCAAGAAGCGCTGGGAGGATGATTCGAAACAGCGGCACCGCCGGAAGGAATGCCTCCCCTGCCACAAGGCGTATCCCGAGCGGCGCCAACAGGTATCCCAGCACGGCGATGAGCGATACCACGCCCAGCGCCTGGACCAGGAGTCGGCGCTGTTCGGGCCACGCGCCATCCGCACCCCGCTGGGCAACCAGGCCGAATGCAACGGTGCTGATCGCGTCGGAGGCGAGCAGGGTGAGGCCGAAGAGCTGCACCGCAAGCTGATAGTAGCCTGTCTCGGCTGGGGCCCGGAAATGATTCAGAATGAGGACGCTGGACTGTGCCAGCAGGTAGTTGCCGATGGCACTGAGATGCAGTTGCGCGCTCCCCTTGAGCAGACGCGCCGCCACGGCTCGCCGAGGCCGCAAGTGGCCGGCGCTTCTGGCGGTCACCCACCAGCCGAGGAGCCCGGTCCCCCCGACCCCAAATAGCGTGGCCAGCAGGGCCCCTGGCACTCCGAGTCCCAGGATCACGACGAAAAGCACGACACCAATCACACCAAGCGTGGCGCCAAACAGCTGCGCGCCATTGGCGGTACGCAGCCGGTCCATGGCGTTGAGGATGTAGCGATTGGTCTGGACAGCCATGATAAATGGAAGCGCGAGGAATGCGAGGAAGAGAACGGGCGCGTCCAGGTTTTCGAAAAAGTGGCCTCCGCTGGCCCTGTACACCACCCCGACCGTCACCCAGGCCACAGCAGTCACGGCGACGGTAATCGCGAGGCAGGTCCCGACGGTCTCCGGCAGCCAGTCATCCACCCGTCGTCCCGCCACGTGATGTATCACTACCTGGCCCAGGCTGAGTGAGCCGAGCGTGGCTGCGAGCGCCACCCACGCGTAAGCGGCCGCGTAAATTCCGCGGCCCTCGGGGCCAAGATATCGCGCAGTTATGAACAGACTGATCGTGGAGGCTGCCACGCCGGCGGCACTGGCACCTCCGGTTTCGAGGACATGGCGCCAGAGCGACTGGGTGTGAGGATCCCCAGAGCTCACGAGCGCACAAACATGGCGAAGGAAGGCCACGCATTGTGGCTGGGGCGCAGCACGCCGACTACACTCTCGCGATGATATACAGCTCGGCGGCGATATCTGGATAGCGCTCGCCCAGTTGCATGAACGCAAGAATCATCTCATCGGACCAGCTGGCTTCCAGCTGTGCATTTGACAGCGGCTTGATCCAGTAGCCACCGCAGACGTCAAGCCGCAACCCGGCGCGCAGGAAATCCCGGCGAAAAGTCTCCGGATTGTAAATCCGGCGGTGGCCATGGTGCTTGTCCAGATCATTCAGCTGTTCCTCGAACTCCAGAAGGCCCATGCCTACGGCGGCCTGTCGGTGAAGCGACCGCGCATTCGGCACCGCCGCAAGAACCTGGCCCCCGGGCGCGAGCCACGCGCGGGCCCGCTCAAGAATGGCTACAGGATCCTCGACGTGCTCGAGCACGTGCCCCAGCACGATATTGTCGAACAGCCCCGGCGTCGGAACATTCTCGATCAGGCCATGAATTACCCTCGCTTCGGGAAAGCGCCGCCGAAGATCCTCACAGAACGAGGACGAACCCTCGACCAGTGTAAGGTCCAAACCAAGCTCGGCAAGCAGCTCCGTCATGATTCCTTCGGCGGGACCCAGCTCCAGGATAGTGCGACCCCGGATAAATCGCTTGAATATCCGGAATGAATAGCGTACCATCGTGGCGCTGACGCCGGCAGCGTACAGCGAGTGCTCGGCGATCCGCTCCAGATGCACCAGCTCGTCCCGCTGATCGGTCATGATTCGGCTACTCCGGCTTCAATAAGTTCCAGCAGCAACAGATTGGGCATGAGGAGAAACGCAATGGAGCGCCCGCCGAATGCGACCGCCGGTACGGGTGCTACCATCACCCGAGCTCGCACCCGCCTCAAGTCCTCCAGGCTGGACACGAGATCGCGGGTCTGATACGCCAGATGATACAGTTTCGTTCCCCGCTGGAGCCACGGTGTGAGAACGCCTCCACTCCCGAGTGGCGCCAGCAGCTCCAGCCGCGGACCTGCCCCGACAAGGAAGCGGCCAGATACCCCCTGAATGGAGTCCTCAAAATCTGCGCCTTCCTGTGCATAGCCCAGCGCCCCGAAGGCAGATGCTTCGGTATCTAGATCCAGGCATGCTACGCCGATGTGGTGAAACTCCAAGCCCTCCATGGCTTACTCGCTCCCTTGCAGGCGGGCCATGCGCTCGGCGAGTCGCGCCGCCGTCGCGCGTACTCCCGCGCGGATTTCGCTCCACTGTTCACGGGTTAATCGCTGCTCGACGGCGTCGTACACCCGGTCGCCTATCCGGAAGTGCCGAGGCAGAAGTCCGTGTGTGGTGAGGCCGAACGATCGGTGAAACGATACGACGGGGGTGTTCGCGGCCACCGTGCAGCAGTACACCATTCTGAGCTGGAGCCGATCGAAGGCCAGCTCATACAACAGCACAGCACTCTCCAACGCGGCCAAGGAACCCTCCTGAACGATCCAGCGTCCCCATTGTGCCGTGCCTGCGTCCCGATCCACGTCGTACAGGCCAACGGTTCCTTCTGGCTGACCGGTCGCCAAGCGATAGATGACAAAGTAGTAGTCGCCGGGCCGATCAAAGTACCGAGCGAGGTACGCTTCCTGGCGTGGAATGTCCGCTGCAATACTGTGAAGAAATTCACTGCGACCACTCCCCGTCCGTAGCTCCACAACGAAGCGTGCATCAGCCAAGGTGATCGGACGGAGACCAAAGGCGCTGCCCGTTGCCGATAAGTCATGCCGCACGGTGGCGCTCCACCGCCTCGCAGATCGCTGCGATGGAGTTGAGATCGAGCAACTCTTCCTCCCGAAACTCGATGCCCAAGCTGTCCTCCACCGCGAACACGATCTCCATGTGCTTCAATGAATCCCACTCACTAATTTGGCCGCGTTCAAGGCCGATCAGGTCGTCGGGCGGGCGCCGCAGTGCCAGGCCCACGATTTCACCCACCTTCAGTCTCAGACTATCCGTTGCCATCCGTGCCCTCGCTTTCGATCGTAACGGGCAGCGCGGCCACCCGAGCCGCATGAGTCTCACCTGACCAAGGAAGGCGCACAACACCGGCATCCCCGTGAAGCTGTTGGCCACTGAACTGCTCCAGCCACCTGAGCGCCGGACCGTTGCGCGGCCCTCTCGTATAGCGGAAAGCAATTTCGGAAGCATGGGTCCTGCTCACCATGCGAGCGATGGCTTCGCCGATGAGTATGTCTTCCAGGCGCCGACCAAGGGCCCGACAACTTACGCAGAGTTCATCGATCATCAACGTCTCGTCCGCCAGCTGCCCGAACAACGCCGCGATCACGCCGCTCTCGGTCAGGCGATCAGCAAGCGCTACGGCCACAGCAGCGCTATCGGGCGACTCCACCCGCCGAGCCACCTCAGCCTCGGTCAGTCGCGACAGATTCAGGTTGAACTGATTCGTCTTGGCCGAGAGCTCCTGAAGCCGGGCGACATGTCGCGTTGCATTGACGGCATACGTCAGCCGCGGCTGGATGGACGCAAGATACGAAACCGGATCCGAGGCGTCCTCGGCGATCCGATCACGCTCCGAAGCGGCCGCGAGGTCGGCCGCCCGAACCTGGTCTGCCGTACTCAAGCTCCAACGCCAAAGCCCCGGGAACAGCGCCAGGGCCCGGGCAGTCAGTGCTACGTCCGGTCCTGCGTGGAGTGTCGCTATCTCCGGCAACTCGCCCGCAACCGCTGCCAGTTCGCCGGGATTGTCGTCCACGAACAGAATCGCATCCGCGCCAATCCGGAACTTGTCCGCGACACGCCGGATTGCCGCCGACTTGCTGCCCCATGAGATCTCTGCCGCTGAAAAGGCCTCCCGGGCCAACGGAAAATCCGGTCGCTGTTCGAAGAGGGCATCTACATCGGCCGGCTCGTTCCGGGAGGCCACCGCAAGGAGAACGCCCTTCGAGCCGAGGCTCGCGAGTGCCGACTGCAGGGTGTGGTGCTCCGGCGTTAGCTCGACTCCACTGGGTCCATCCTCGCCCAGAACACCCGCGTATAGGGTATTGTCGAGATCGAGAACCATTGCCTTCAACGGTCCGTTCAGGACCGCCGGGAGCCATCGAAGCCCGAGCAGCCGAGCCGACAAGACGCACGCTGCATCGCTGAACGGAGTGCCGCTCAAGCGGGCGGCCCGCGAGTCGTAGAGCTTGCTGCCAAGTTGGCGCCCGATCGGCCGAAGGTCACAGAAGTAGGCTCCGGGAATTGCCGTCAGCCGCTCTCCAAGCGCCTCATTCAACTCCTCCTCACCGTGGCTGTCCGCGGGAGCCCCGGCAATCAGCAGTGGCCGATCGGTATCGGCCCGGCGCGCAGCAATTCGCGATGCGACCCACTCGGCCAAGCCGGCACCCGATAATGTGTTGCCATAGCGTGAGTAGTCCAGCCAGAATAGCTCAACATCCGCGCCGGCTGCATCGCCGGTCATCGCCAAGGAATCATCGTAATCGCTGCAGCGGACGCTGACCCGGAGATTGGCAAAGTTCGCGAACGGTTCCAGAGCTGTCGCGACATGTTCGAAGGCATGATTGCGATGCACGTACAGAGTCGCGGAACGTCCATGGGACTCCGTGGTCAAACGCAGGAGTTCGGCCCGGTGAGGTAGTTCCGCGAACAGGATCGGCTGGCGAACTGCGCGCTCAAGCGCTGCGTCTGCCGATGAGAAGCCTGGAGATTGCATGATTCCTGCGTAAGATTGAAGCCGGAACGCGACTAGCCGGCAAATGTGCGTACGGCCGCGATGACGTGATCAACGTGCGCCTCCGACATGTGCGGTCCGATCGGGAGGCTCAACTCCTCAGCCGCAATCTCCTCAGCCTGCGGAAAAGCTCCAGCATGGATTCCCATGTTACCATACGCCGCCTGCAAGTGTGGTGGCACCGGATAATGTACCAACGACCCGATTCCAGCCTGCTCCAAGTGTCTTTGGAGGGCGTCCCGCGCTGCACAACGGATCGCGAAAATGTGCCAGACTGGCTCCGCCCAGCTCATTACCTCCGGGAGCGAGACGGCCGATTCCCTGAGCTCGCTAAGATAACGCTGTGCAACCGCCCTTCGGCGCGCGTTCCACTCATCAAGCCGGGTCAGCCGCACCCGCAAGAACGCTGCCTGCAGCTCATCCAGGCGGCTGTTTACGCCCTGCTCCTCATGCACATACTTCTTATGGGAGCCGTAGTTGCGCAGTACCCGTAACCGCGCGGCCAGCCCGTCGTCATCGGTGGTTACCGCGCCACCGTCCCCATACGCACCAAGATTCTTTCCCGGGTAGAAGCTCCATCCAGCCGCTGTGCCAATCCCGCCAACCCGCTGGCCGCGGCAACAAGCGCCGTGAGCCTGTGCCGCATCCTCGAGCACCCACAGCCCGTGCCGGGATGCGATGGAGGCCAACGCCTCCATGTCCGCCGGATGGCCGTAGAGGTGCACAGGCATGATGCCGCGCGTGCGTGGCGTGACTGCTCGCTCGGTGGCCTCCGGATCCATCAGATAGGACCCCGGTGAGCAATCGACCGGTACGGGCACCGCCCCAGCCTGACTCACGGCGAGCCAGGATGCGATGAAAGTGTGCGCCGGGACGATCACTTCGTCGCCGGGTTGTGTGCCGAGCGCTCGGACAGCGAGGTGCAAGGCATCAAGGCCGTCCCCGACCCCGATACAATGCTTCACTCCAAGGTAAGCCGCAAACTCCGCCTCGAACGCCTCAACCGACGGGCCCAGAATGAACCAGCCACGATCCATCACCTCCCGGAATGCGGAGTCGAGTTCCGATCGGAGTTCCAGGCATGTCGCCCCAACATCGAGGAACGGAACCTTCACGGTGTCCTCGCCTGACCTGCGAACTCTTCATAGTCCCGGAAGTAGTCGTCCTCAGTGTAGTACGCCGAGGCCATCACGAGGCAGATGGAGTTCGCCGAAAACCGGTCCAGTTCCCTCCAGATCATGCGCGGCACGTAGAGGCCTCGGTCCGCCCGGTCGAGCGTGACACGCCGGTTCGCATAGCCGTCGTCCAGCATGACATCGAAGCTCCCAGAGGCCGCGATGAGCACTTGCTCCAGCTGTTTGTGCGCATGCCCGCCCCGCGCTGCACCTGGGGGAACATCGTACAAGTAGTACACACGGCGGATTGCGAACGGGATATGCCGTTCCGCCTCCACGAAGGTCAGATTCCCGCGCTGGTCCTCGATGCGCGGAAAGTCGAGCCAGCGGCACTGCTCGACACTCATGGTGTTGGCACCGTCGGACTGCCGGCACTCCCTTGCACTTCGACGAGCATGTCGTGCAATGACTCGGACCAGTGCCGGGCCGCGATGCCAAGATGGCGGCGGGTAGCCGCACAATCCAGAACACTGAATGCAGGCCGCGGCGCCAATGCCGGATACTCTCCGGTGGCGATCGGCACGACGTCAACCGGGCGGTCGAGCAACCCCAGTCGCTGACTTTCATCCCGCACCGCAACCGCAAGGTCGTAGCGGCTCGCGACGCCCGCGTCGGCCCAGTGCCAGATGCCCGGCATGTCGGAACGCGCGGCAGCGGCCCAGAGCACGGCCGCGAAACCGCCAGCCCAGGTGGGAGTCCCGATCTGGTCTGCCACGACTTCGACCAACCCGCGCTCGCGCATCAGGCGGAGCATGGTCATGACGAAATTCCTTCCACGAGCCGAGTACAGCCAGCCAGTACGGATGATCGTTGCGGATTCACCCGCCAATGCCATCACGCGAGCTTCGCCTTCGACCTTTGACCGCGCATAGACACCCAGCGGGCTGGGAGGCGTCTCCGGCGAATAGGGCCGGGCGCGGGCGCCATCAAAGGCGAAATCGGTCGAGACATGCACCAATCTGGCGCCAACCTCCCGGGCAGCGGTCGCCAGGTTGGCTGCCCCATCAGCATTGACTGCACGGGCAAGTTCCGGCTGCTCCTCGGCTCGGTCGACCGCCGTGTACGCGGCGGCATTGATGATCACGGTGGGGCTCGCAGCGGCAATCTGCGAACGCACAGCATCCCGATCGGTGATGTCCAGCTCACCACGCGCGAGCGCCACCACCGGCCAGCCAGGAGGAGCCGACGCCACCAGCTCCGAACCAAGCTGTCCTCCCGCACCGGTCACGACGACGTTCACGTCAGGCAACCTGGACTGGCTCACTCATACACCTCGGCGTCGGCTAACGCGATACCACGTCGATCGCGGGCCGAGAGGACCGGGCCCTCAGCCCCAATTGGCCAGGCGATGGCCAACATCGGATCGTCCCAGCGGATGGTCCGCTCGTCCTCCGGGACGTACACGTCAGTGCACTTGTACACAAGATCGGCGGACTCGCTGGTCACGTAGAAGCCATGCGCGAATCCAGGCGGGATCCACAGTTCGGTTGCATCAGCGGCCGAGAGCGTAACACCGAGCGAATGCCCGAACGTCGGCGACGACCGCCGCAGGTCCACCGCCACATCAAAAACCTCCCCGGCGACGACTCGGACCAGTTTTCCTTGAGGATGCCGCAGCTGGTAATGGAGTCCGCGCAGTGTGCCTATGACCGACCGGCTGTGGTTGTCCTGCACAAAATCGACATCGATACCGGCGGCACCGAACTTCACTCGATGCCACGTCTCCATGAAGAAGCCGCGGTGATCGCCGACCATGCGTGGTTGAATGAGAGTGACACCTGGAAGGTCTGTCTCATCGAACCTCACCGGCCACCGTCCTCACGGGCTATTTCCTGCAGGTATTCGCCATAACCGCTCTTGAGAAGCGGCAGGGAGAGCCGCTGAAGCATCTCGGCATCAATGAAGCCCATGCGGAAGGCAATTTCCTCGGGGCAGGCTACCTTGAGTCCCTGGCGCTTCTCGATGGTCTGAATGAAGCTGGACGCCTCCTGCAGTGAATCACACGTGCCAGTATCAAGCCACGCCATGCCTCGCCCCAGTACCTCCATGTGCAGCGTCCCTTGCCGCAGATAGGCGACGTTCACGTCGGTAATCTCATACTCGCCGCGCGGGGAGCGGCGCAGTTCCCGCGCGATGTCGAGTACGGCATTGTCATACAGATAGCAGCCGGTGACGGCATAGTTCGATTTCGGCTGGCTCGGCTTCTCTTCGATGGACAGCACTCGGCCTCCGCGATCGAGTTCGGCGACACCATAGCGCTCGGGATCCCGCACCCAGTAACCGAAGATGGTGGCGCCCTCTGCGCGTTGGGCCGTGCGTTGTAAAAGCTGATTCAGCCCCGCCCCATAGAAGATGTTGTCCCCCAGAATCAGCGCGACACCATCGGAGCCGACGAACTCGCGCCCGATCACAAATGCCTGGGCCAGCCCATCCGGTGACGGCTGCTCCGCGTAGCTGACCGACATGCCCCACTTCCCGCCGTCTCCCAGCAATTCCGCGAAACGGGGAAGGTCAGTCGGCGTGGAGATGATCAGCACCTCGCGGACTCCCGCGAGCATGAGGGTCGAGAGCGGGTAATAGATCATCGGCTTGTCATACACGGGCAACAGTTGCTTGCTGACCACCTGGGTGATGGGATGCAGGCGGGTTCCGGATCCTCCTGCGAGAATGATCCCTTTCATGCTCCAGCCCCGAGGCCAAGGCGTTCGCCCTGATAGGCGCCGGATTGCACCCGGGCATACCATTCGTGGTTCGCGAGATACCACTGTACCGTCTTTTCGAGTGCGGAGTCGAACGTTTCCGCCGGCCGCCAGCCGAGTTCCTGCCCAATCCAGGAGGCATCAATCGCATATCGCAGGTCATGGCCGGGGCGGTCCTTGACGAACGAAATCAGGTCGCGCCGCGGTCCAATCGCATGGTCCGGCGCGAGACGATCGAGCAGGTCACAGATCGCCCCGACGATGGCAAGATTCGTCCGTTCGTTCCCGCCGCCGATTGCGTAGGTCTCCCCCACTCGGCCCAGTTCAAGGACCCGGAGCAGCGCGTCCGCATGATCATCGACATAAAGCCAGTCACGCACGTTCTCGCCCCGACCGTATACCGGCAGCGGTTTCCCTGACAGTGCGTTGATGATCATGAGCGGAACCAGCTTCTCGGGAAACTGGTAAGGGCCAAAGTTGTTGGAACAGTTGGTGACCAGCACGGGCAGGCCGTAGGTGTGATGCCACGCGCGCACCAGGTGGTCGGACCCTGCCTTGCTGGCCGCGTAGGGTGAATTAGGCGAATACGGGCTGCGTTCTGTGAAATATCCGCCCCTCGCCAGCGAGCCAAAGACTTCGTCGGTCGACACGTGCAGAAACCGAAATGCTTCCCGCGCACCTCCGGACAGCCGTGCCCAGTGCTTTCGTGCTGACTCGAGCAAGGTAAAAGTACCGACCAGGTTGGTCTGGATGAACTCTGCAGGGCCGTCAATCGAACGATCCACATGAGACTCGGCCGCGAGGTGCATCACCGCAGTGGGGCTGAATTCTGCGAAGAGTCTGTCGAGCTGGACCCCGTCTGCGATGTCCACCCGCCGAAAATGGTACCGCGCGTCTCCAGCAACGTCCGAGAGCGATTCAAGATTGCCGGCGTATGTCAGCTTGTCCACGTTCACCACGGTCGCCGCAGTCTCGCGGATAAGCTTCCGGACTACCGCCGAGCCGATGAATCCGGCACCGCCGGTCACGAGAATGATGGATTCGCGGTTTTGCGCCACGTTGACTCCCGACTGAACGCCCCTGGGGACGGCGAAGTTGCGAGCCGCCGGTCGCGCGGAGCCAGCGGTCAACGAATCAGATGTCAAGAACGGTGAAGGATAGCCCGGGAGCCATACCAGTGGAAGAACGACCCTCGCAGGGGTGCACCACTCGACAATAGCCCCCCGGCGCATGAAGGCGGCTGGTCTGACAGCAGTATCGCTGGCGGTGCGACGCGAACCTTGACGCATCGAGGGGCATCCGCGACGTTTCGCTCGGTCATGACCACATCCCCGCCAAGTTCGACCAGCGACGACCGGCTTGTGGTGTCACCACCCGACGGTCCGGTCACCATCCTCGCCGTCGTTGCAGCGCTCGCGCGGCGCAAACGACTGCTCCTGCTCGGGCTGCTCGCTGGCGCCAGCGTTGCAGCAATCTGGTCGCTTATCGTGCCCGAGCGATACGCCGCGACGGCCATATTCGCACCGGGCGATCAGGCGACGCCCCAGCTACCGGGCGGCTTGGCCGCACTCAGCAGCGCTTTCGGGTCGAACTTGTCGCTCGGTGAGGGTACGCGCTCCCTGCAATTCTATGGTGAGGTCCTCAAGGGCCACGACCTGCTCGCGGCCGTCGCATTGGACTCATTCCTGGTGCCCGGCGCGCCTGGTACGCGCCAGCCGCTCAGCGCCCTGATGCACCAAGGTGGCGACACCCCCGCTCGGGTTCTCGACAATACGGTCACCGTGCTCCAGAAACGCGCGGTCAGTACGTCCGTGAACGACCGCACCGGCATGATCGCGCTCACGGTGGCCATGCCTAGCCCCGAACTCGCGGCTGCCGTGGCCAACCAGCTCTATAGCCGGCTCGAAGCATTCAACTTCGCCATGCGTCGGTCTGGCGCTACTTCGCGGCGCGAGTTCGCAGAACGCGAACTCGCTAAGGCCCAGAGCAATCTGGAGAGCACGGAAGGCAGCATGCGCGATTTCCTTGAGCGAAACCGCGGCGGGCTTGATGCTCCAAGGCTGTCGCTGGAGCGCGAACGGCTGCAACGGCGCATCGACGTGGCACAGATCGCCTTCCGACAAATGACCCAAGAGCTCGTCGAAGCAAAAATCGCCGAGGCGCGCGACACGCCCGTCTTCACCGTCGTCCAACGCGCTGTGCCGCCCTTGGACCGGGCCTATCCTCACCGGAAACGCATGATCGCGCTGGGAGGCATCGTGGGCGTTTGCCTCGCGGCGCTGGGCATCGCGCTGCAGGCGAACGCCGGCCGGGTACGCGAATTGGACCCCGAATCGTTCGCAGCACTGCGCCGGGCGCTGCCGTGGCGCCGGGTCCGTCATCAGGACACCTGAGTCCGCACCGGTGGCGCCATCGACGCCAGCAGCCACAGCGTGGCGATCGGGATGGCGACGACGGGCTGCTCGAAATACGAATCAAAGCAGGAGAGCACTGCGAGCAGCAGGATGCCGAACGCCAATGCGGCTCCGATTGCGCGCCATCCATCCCCCGAGTCCGTTCTCCGCCAAGTCCGGACCCCGAGCCGCACCAGCGACACCAGAAACCATCCCACCAGCAGAGTGCCCAGGACGCCGTACTCCGCCACGATGCCGACTAGGCTGCTGAATGGGCTCGTCAACACATCGCTCCGGTTTCCGCTCGTGGCGAAAATGTTGGCCGTATAGAGGTCGGACACCGTTCTGCCGTAGTCGGGTGGCGTAAAGGGTGGGATGAACGAAGGCAGCTTCGCTTCCTCCTTGAACAGGGCGCCGGTGGCGCGGCTGGAGGCCGCCCGGCTCGCGAAGGCGCCAGGTCCGTAGCCGATCCATGTGTGCAGTTCGCCCGGCTTCATGAGTGCCGCGGTGCGAGCGTAGAGTTGGATCTTGGGATTGAACGACGTCACGGCGACCAATGGTTCCCACAGGCCCGCACGCGCCAACCTCACGATCGTCGTCGTCAGGAGCGCAGCTCCGCCAAGCGTCACGACGGCGCTGGCCAGAATCACCGTCACACGTACACGGCGCTGGAGCTCGGGCCAGATCAGCAGCCCTGCCGCCGGGACCAGCGCCAGGACCGCCGACAGCACGACATGCTTGGCGTCGGTCATCAGCAGGAGAAGCCCCAGCACGATACTGACCACAAGCATCGGCCTGCGCCGGCTTCGCCAGTACAGGGCCCCGAAGTAGGCCATCCCGAGCAGCACCAGGATACCAAGCTGATGCGAACTCGTGGTGGTCCCCGAGGTAAAGTCGGCGAGGGACGCGACCGCCGGATCATCGGGAATGGGAATACCTGCCAGGCGAAGCCCGATCACGGGAACCAGGTACGCGGCAGGGTGCCCGAGTATGAATGGCTTGAGCAAGGCCGGAACCAGTTGCACCACGATCAGAGCTGCCCAGGCGGCACGGACCGTCCCGAGATCCTGAGCTGACCACCGCTCCGACCGCACTAGGAAAATGATCAGCCAGGGAGTCCAGAAAGTGAGCATGGCAACCGGGAGGGACCACGCATCGGTCTCCTGTCCCAGGTTGGCCAGCCATGCGAAGCATGCCCACGCCAAGGCCGCCAGCAGGGCAAGATCCGATCCGGTGAGCGGTGTCGCCAGTCGCCTGGCCCCAAGGACCAGTGCGAGCAGGAACAGCACCACGGCGCCGGCCACGAACCCGGCCGTGGCTGACGGCAGATACCCGGCAACCAGCACGACCAGGATCAGCAGCTTCGTCCTGCCCGTCAGCAGCACCGCCCCGATGCCGCCGGCCACGAGCACCGCTGCCACGGTGGTGCCCATGGTCGCTTGATGGATATCGGGATAGAGCAGAGTCCCAAGAATGGCGGCGGGCAGCACGAGCCACCCAACCCATGCGCGGATAGATGATCCGGCTTCCGCCGCCCCGTACGAGGGACGCGTCACGGCGCTCAGCTTGAGCTTCCTCGAAGCCAGGCCTCCAGCACGAACAACGACGAAAGCTGTCTGGCCCGCGGGGCACCACGCTCACGAACGTCTCGCAGCAAATTTCGCACTGGTTCAGGGTCCAACCAGGCGGGCACATGGGAGTCCGGCCCCAACAAGAACGCTTCGGCCTCTTCGGTTCCCCAAGCCGAAAACCAAGTGTTCAGGGGAGTGGTGAACCCAAGCTTCCGACCAACTCGACCTCGCCAGCCGAGCAGGCTACCTCGCAATTCTGCCGGGACGAGGGGAGCCACCGCCTGACGGTAAAGCCACTTGCGCTCCCCAAGACGCGACACCTTGTAGCGACTGGGCATCCGCTCGACCAACCCCATGAACTCCAGATCCAGGAAGGGTACTCGAAGCTCGACGGAGGACGCCATGCTCATGTGATCGGCAACGATCAAGAGGTCGTCCGCCAACGACAGCCTGGCGTCGACATATAGAAGCCGGTTGACACCATCGCCGTCGTCATCGTCCGGCAGCCAGCGGCGGACCGGGTCCACCAGCGAATCGGCGCCGCTGGCCGCTGGTACCAGTCGCTCGGCCTCACCGGGAGAGAATACGGCGAAGAGCTCCGCAAAGCGCCGAGCTTCATCGTGTGCCGCTGCGGTTCGCTGGAGGCGTTGCACCCGATCGCTGGACAGCATTCCTTCCGGAAGCCGACGAAGCGCTGGTGCCACAAGGCTGCCGAGTCGCCGGTATCGCTCCGTCGCATGGCGCGGATAGCCACCGAGTGGCTCATCCGCGCCCTGGCCGGTCAGCACGACCTTGAACCGCTCACTGACGGTGGCGCACAGGCGGCCCACGAGCAGCATGCCGGGATTGGCAATCGGTTCGCCCATCGTCGAGCTATGGCGGCGCCATTCGTCCAGATAGGCGGGGTCACTTGCCACCACGGTGACTTGGGGGACGCCGAGGGCCCGCGCCGCGCGGGTTGCCGGCTCGAGTTCGTTCACGCCAGATGATCCCGCGAACCCTATGCTGTAGGCAACCGGCGCTTGACTCAGGCCGTCACGCATGAGGCGCGTCACCACCGTCGAATCCACGCCGCCCGAAAGCAGGCTCGCGACGGGCACGTCCGCCATGAGCTGACGACTCACGGCGGCAGACAGACCGTCCCGCAGTGCAGCACGCCAGGCGCGCCTGCCACGAGGCAGAGTCGCCGGCGCGAACCCGGCCTCCGCGCGGCGGAATTCCGGCGTGGTGCTCGCGCTAGTCGGTAGCATGCAGAAATGACCCGGAGGTACTTTCCACGCGTCCCGGTACATCGTCCCTGGAGACGGGACGAAATGGTAAACCAGATATTCGGCCAAGCCCTGACTTGAGAGCGCTGAATCCACCAACCCTGCTGCGCGTGCGGCTCCCAGTTCACTGGCAAACCAGCGCATGCCCGGCGCACGCCCCACGTAGAGCGGCTTCACACCCAGTGGATCCCGTGCAAGCCAGAGGGATGCCGCGGCTGCCCCGCCCCGTTCATCCCACACGGCGAACGCGTAGATCCCGTTGAGGCGCGGCAGAAGCTCCGGCCCCCACTGCTCCCACCCGTGCACCAGCACCTCCGTATCCGCCCTCGTGCGGAACTGATGTCCCGCACGCTCAAGCTGCCGCCGGAGGTCAAGGTGGTTGTAGATCTCGCCGTTGAACACCACCCAGAGCGAGCCATTCTCGTTGCCCATTGGCTGCGCGCCGCCCTCAAGGTCGACGATGCTCAGCCGACGATGGCCCAGGGCACCGGACCGGCCGAGCAGCAGTCGCAGACCTGCGTCATCGGGCCCGCGGTGCGTGAGCGCGTCCCGGAGGCGCCGTGCAACGCCCTCGACGTCGGCTGAGATATCATCCGCGAAGACGCCTGAGATCCCACACATTCAGCAGGAACCCAGGTGAACGCACTGATGCGCTTCGTGGCGTTCGATTCGGAATGGTCTGGCAGGAAGTGGCATATTCAGCAGGCAAAGATAACATCGTGTCTGATGCCGGGCACGCCGTCGTGCAGCGCTTGATGGGTTGGCCGCTTGCACGTGACCTCGATGGCCGTTACGTTGCCGCCGGCTCACCCAGGGCAGAATCGCTGCCTCCCAAGACCCCGCTCGGCGGTGCAATGCGTCCATTCGACATCGTTCATATTGCCCAGACCCAGTTTCCGGACGATCCGCGGCCCAGGCGGGAAGCGCTCGCAGCGGCGGCCACTGGTGCCCGGGTTGCAGTGATCGCGCTGCGCGACGGGGCAGACAAGAGACCAGTGAGCCGTTTCGGGCCACTCACCGTGATCCGGCTCCGCGCACAACGTCGCCGGCTGGGGATCGCCACTTATCTGTTCGATTACGGGAACTTCCTCCTTCGCGCACGCTGGCTCGTCAAGAATCATCCGCGCTTTCGCCGCGCGCAGGTGATCCATGTGCATTCCCTGCCAGATTTTCTCGTCGCGGCCGCCGGGCCGGCCCGTCGACGCGGTGCTCGCGTCATCCTCGATCTCCACGAGATCTTCCCCGAACTGATGAGGGCCAAGTACCCGACCGCATTGGGCCGCGCAGCGGCCAAGATCATCGCTGCCGTCGAGAGGTGGTCCCGGCGGCGAGCTGACGTGGTGATCACGGTGACCCGCGACACGGAGGCCCTGCTCCGCACTCGGCCCGCTCGCGCGCAAGAGCGACTGGTGGTGATCCACAACGTGCCGGATCCGGCAGATTTCGGGCCACCCTTGGCACCCAGAGCGGTCGATAGGACACCGCTCCGTCTGGTGTATCACGGCACGCTCACTTATCGCTACGGGCTCGACATCGGAATCACGGCGCTCGCCGAGGCCCGCGCCCGAGGTGCCGAGTTGACCTTTGATATTTTTGGTCGCGGCCCCGGACGTGAGAAGCTGCAGCGACAGGTGGCCGAAGCGGGAATGCAGGAGTACGTACGGATTCTTCCGGCCGTCCCCGCCCACACCCTCCGCGAGGCCCTGCCTGAATACGACGCCGGATTCCAGCCCATGCGCCTCTACGCTCAGACCCAACGCTCCCTCCCGACCAAGCTGCTCGAGTGCGTTCACCTGGGCCTGCCGCTCGTCACCACACGCATCCCCGCGTACCAGAACTATCTTCCGGAGAGCGCCGCATGGTTCTTCGCACCCGGACACGTAGCTAGTGCGACGGACGCGTTGCTCGCGTTCGCCGCCGCGGGTAGCGCCGAGCGTCTCCGGCGGGCAACCATCGCGCAGGGCGCTTTAAGAGATCTCACTTGGCCCGCGGAAGCAGCGCGGCTCCAGGCGATCTACCGTGAGCTCTCGGCGAACGGCTTCGGCGCTGGAGAAGACCAGCAGGCGGCACGAGTTGGCGTCGGTCCCGGATGAGCGCATCGCGAGGTCAGTTGATCGAACGGCGCCGCGGCCTGCCGAGCTTCCCGGCAAGGATCCGTTCATAGAGGGCGACCAGCTTCGTCGCAGCCAGCCGCTCGTCCAGCTCCGACAGCACAGGTGATGGATCCACGCGGCCGCCAGCCTGCAGCACCTGCTCTACCGCCATCGCCAGTTCATCGGCAACGGGCCGGGCGATTCGGCAGCCGGACACCTTGCCCAGCCAGCCAGCCACGTCACCCACATCCACACTGACGACCGGGAGACCGGTGGCCAGAGCCTCCTTCACGACATTGGGCGATCCCTCGGACCTGGATGTCAGCAGCAGACAGTCCGCTGCCCGAAAGAAATCGGGCATGCGTGCGTGGGGAACTCCCGATACGTGCAGAAGTCGGATCTGCGGCAACCGGGGCTGGAGCAGCTCTATCGTCTGAGTCGCGAGATCGAAGCGCTTCTGCGCGGCCTGGCCCGGATTGTGTGGGAATAGCACGACCTGAACTTCCGTGGGTATTCCTAACTTCCGCCTCGCCTCATCCCGGGGCCCCGGGTGGAACAATGTGAGGTCCACACCATTGGGAATTACCTCCGCCCGATCCCGGTCCTCTGGATACTGGAGGGCCGCGCGGAGGTTAGGGGACTTGCACACAATCCCCGCAGCTCGCCGCGCAACCCATTGGCTCATCGCGGCCGCTGCACGTGACTTGATCGTGAGACCACCCAGGCGATCAGGTGTGCCGAGCAAATCGTCGCCGCAGAAGGAGATCACGAGCGGGCACGGCTGCCACGCGGCAGTCCATCCGCTCAGCCCATAGTGCGCGTGCACCAGATCGGATTGCGAGGCCAGGACCCGGGGCCGGATGCGCCAAGCGTCTGTCAGGTAGCGAGAAGGATGGCGGTGCCCTTCAATCACGTGAACTGCCACGCCCACACCGAGCGATTCAAGCGACCGTGCCTGGGCCGCGACGAAAACTCCGGCTCCCGGCCGCTCCGCGCTGGGCCACATGTTCGTCACGAACAGGACCCGCATCGGGTCAGGTCACTCCCATCGACGCTCTCGAGTTACGTCCTTACCGGCGCGCAAGTCGGGCAACGGCTGTGCCATCGGTCTCACTTCAATTTCCTTTGTGATTGAATTGCTCCGACGTCTGGAAACGGGCGCGCGGCTTCAATGTCGTCGCCTGTGAACCCGCCTTTGGTTGTCTCACCCGTTCGTCGCAGGCGGAATCCTCACCTGTCATGCAGCCCCGAGCAACTCCGCCGCTCGAGGGTCGTGCTCGACGTTCTCCGCCATCCACAAACCGAAGACCAGCAATGCCCACAGCCGGTCCGCCCTCACTCCGCCAGCCTCAAGCACC
>Ga0070681_10001527_pt1 | contig 20511 bp, 15 predicted proteins | sample KBSC83BmetaG_FD_65650 | JGI IMG/M metagenome (GOLD analysis project Ga0070681, IMG submission 65650) | Corn rhizosphere microbial communities from Kellogg Biological Station, Michigan, USA - KBS C8-3B metaG | ecosystem: Host-associated > Plants > Roots > Rhizosphere | place: USA: Michigan... | reverse complement strand
TGGAAGACCATGCAGGTGCATCTCGCGAGCGCGGCGGCATTCGGCGTGGATCCGAATTTCTACGTGGAGACGCGTGACCTGAATGCGGCGGCCGCGGGCGCCACGTCAACAGCGCACTGACGAATCACGGTGTGCCTGGCGTGCGGGCATTCATTGCTGACCAGAAGAAGAACTGCGGTTCGGCAGGGGCCCGCAACGAGTGAATGTACGCGACGAGCTCCTCGATCTCGGGTGTACTGAGCCCGTTGCCCCACGCCGGCATGCCCATGGGGCGCCCATCGTGGATGGAGCGGAAGATCAGCGAATCCGTGCCGGCGCAGCAGTACCCCCACCAGCCGGCGCGGCGCCTTCCTTGCCCTTGCATGCGCTGGCGAGCAGGAGCAGCGACGTGACACACACGACCGGGCATATCGTTCTTGCTGGAGAGGACATGTCAACCTTCCTCGTGCTTGCATGAAAAGGTGACTGCGTTACGGGGTGCGCACGGCGTTGCGGCCGGTGCTGGAATCCGTTGGCGTGATGGGAAGCAACGGCACGCCATACGTCTGCAGAATGGACGAGATGTCCGCCTGGTCCCGCACGAGCAACGAATCGAGGAGCGTGGCAAACGCGGAATCGGCGTGCCTGACGCCCAGCGAAATGTTGTACGCGAACGGCTGTCCCGACGCGTCCACGGCGCGCTCGATCGGTACCACCGTCAGGGGGACGTGTTCGCGCGGCGCGAAGTAGCCGGCGAACGGACCCCAGACGATGGCGACGTCGATGCTGTCGCGCGCCACGGCGTGAATGATCGCGGCGGCGGGATCGGGTCGTGAATAGTCGCCGAAGATGGGAAAGCCCCGGACGTTGTCGATGATGCCGCGCGCCGCCAGCGCTTCGGCGGGCGGTGTGTTCTGGTAATCATCACCGATCACATGGATGCCGATGCGCAGGTGCGTCAGCATCGTGTCATCCATGGATCGCACCGCATAGGCGCTGCCCGTGCGATAGACGAACGCATACGTGGAGCGGAAGTAGGGGCGTGTGGTTCGCACGGGATCGTATCCCTGCGGCACGCCCATGATCAGGTCGCACGTTCCGGCATTGAGCGTCTTGCGCACGAAGCCTCGCCCTTGCGGGAGCCACGTGTACTCCAAAGGAAGCGCAAGATCCTTCGCCAGCCGCTCGGCGATCCTGTTCTCGAAGCCGGCGCGTCGCGCGTTCGAGAACGGCATGTTGTTTGGATCGGCGCACACGCGGAGTGCACGCGGGGCCGGCCGCGCGACCCCCATGAACAGCAGGGTCGCAGCCAGTACACCAGCTGCGCCGGCCATGCCTTTACGGACTCGTGTTCTCACGTGATGCGACTCCCGCACGGTCACTGTATCGCGAATACGTGGAGCATTCCACCGGGCTTGGTGACAGATGGCAGGTCTGGCACGGCACCTACGACACCCAGTGCCGCACGACGCCCGATGCGAAGTGCGTCTTCCGGAGCTCGTTGCCGGTCATCGCATTCACTGCCTTGAAGTCGCCATCGAGTGTTCCATCGGGCCTGCCCCGTGTCCGGGTCGCGCGCCCAGATGGTGGTGGACCAGAGGTTGTCGCCAGGGCGCATGTCCGGGTTCCACACGCCGGGATTCGACGTCCCGAAGTAGATCAGATTGAGTTCCGGATTGTAACTCACCCAACCCCGGGACGCAGATCCGCCGATCTTCCACTGCTGGCCGCGCCAGCTCGTGACGCCCAGGTCCTTGCCCTGCATCCAGGGATAGAACGGCTTGAAACTCGAGCCGATGAGCACATCCCGATCCGGTCCAGTATTTCGTGCGCGCCAGAGAACACGTCCGGTCTTGAGATCCAGGCCCTGCGCCCACCCCCACACGGCCATTTCACCGCCGCTATCACCCACGATCACTTTCCCGTTCACAACCAGCGGCTGGCCTTCGTGCCCGTCCTGAATCCCGGTGGTGTAGCTCCACACCTCCTTGAGCTTGCCGACATTCGCCGTCGTGATCTTCTCAAGGGTGCTGTAGCGCGTATCGGCGTAATCCTTTCCCGGCGACACCCACATCCCCACACTGTCACCGGGCGGCGTTGATGGCCTGGCGGCCGCAGTCAGGTCACGAGTCGCTGCGATCGTATGCGCTCCCTGCGCGTGGGCGAGTGCGGCCAGCGCGACGAGCCCGACCGCGACGCCGAGCGTGAGCCAGACGACGCGGCGTATGGTAACCTGCAGTGCAAAACCTCAGGACGGCACCGTGAAGAGACCATGAAGGAGACGGGAATCTTTGCTAATGTCGTCCTCGCCGCCGTGAACAGCCGGCACTCAATTGCTCCTGCTCGCAAGAACACGATGCCGGTGCACGACGCGGTGCGTGGTACGATCGCTGCGTGCGATCACTCGACTCCGCCGCCGCCGTGCTCGCGGCGGCCACCACGCTCCCCGCGCTCTCGGCGCTGGCCGCCGACATCGGCTTCACACCGCCCGCGCTCCCGCTCCACGCCGAGCTGCGCGGCGCGCTCGGGCTGCAGGATCTGTCCATCCATGACGCCGCTGTCCTGAGCGGGCCGGGCGCGCTGCGCGCGCTCGTCGTGCAGAGTGGCGCAGGCGCTCCGCTCCGCGACACCGTCAGCACGATCGCCCGCCGCCTCACGTCGCGCGCGCCACAGCTCCTCTGGCTCCTCATCGCCGCGCAGCACGATACGCCGGAGCTCGCCATCGCCACATGGACGGAAAATGGTCATGGGGCGCGTGTGGCGGCGCTCCTGCTGGACCGGACTCGCGTCCTGCCAAGCGACGCGGAAACCTTCAATGCCCTCGCGGGGTCGGCTTCGGAACCGGACCTGCTGGCGCACTCCTGCTGGCTCGACATCCTCGGTCGCGAAGCGATCACGCGACGATTCTACCGCGCGCTCGAACGCGTCGTGGGCGAGCTCGCGCGGCGATCCACCGGTCGCGCCGGGGACGCTGCGCGCGGCGAGCTCGCCCTGCTCAACGTGTCGCGCCTGCTCTTTCTCTCCTTCCTGGAATCGCGGGGTTGGCTGAATGGCGACCCGCGCTTTCTCTCCACGACGTTCGCGCACTGCATGGAGCACGGCGGCCGCTTCCACGCCCGCGCGTTGCAGCCGCTCTTTTTCGGCACGCTTAACACGCCCATGCGGTCGCGCGCCCGCGCCGCGCGTGCGTTCGGTCGCATTCCGTTCCTGAACGGCGGGCTCTTCGCCCGCACGCCCCTGGAGCGGCGGCATCGCCATGTGACCTTCCCCGACGACGCGCTCGGTCTCGTCTTCAGCGACCTCCTCACGCGCTATCGCTTCACGGCGCGCGAGGACGGCGCCGGATGGTCCGAAGCCGCCATTGATCCCGAAATGCTCGGCAAGGCGTTCGAGTCGCTCATGGGCGCGCAGGAACGCCGCGCGAGCGGAGCATTCTACACGCCGCAACCCCTCGTAGCCCACGTCACCCGCACGGCCCTCGTGCACGCCCTCGCTCGCCTCGGCCCGCACGCGGCCATCGTGGAAGCCGCGCTGCGCGGCGAGCGTTCCACCGGCGACGGCTGCGCGCTCCTGCACGAACACATCGGCGCACTGCGCGTTCTCGATCCCGCGTGCGGCAGCGGAGCGTTCCTCGTGCACGCGTTGGAGACGCTGGCCGCGCTCCGCGTCGCCACCGGAGACGCACGTCGCCTCGCGGTCATCCGCCGCGAGCTGCTCACGCGCAGCATTTTCGGCGTGGACGTGAATCCCATGGCCGTCTGGCTCTGCGAACTGCGGCTCTGGCTCTCCGTCATCATCGAGAGCGATGAGGCCGATCCCCTCGCCATCACGCCGCTGCCAAATCTCGACCGCAACGTGCGCGTGGGAGACTCGCTCGCGGGCGATGCATTCACCGGTGTCGCGCTCGCGCGCTCGGGCGCCTCGATCGAACGTCTGCGCGCGCGGTACGCCCGCGCCACCGGCACTCGCAAGCACGCCGTGCGCCGCCAGCTCGACCGCGCCGAGCGCAGCATGGCGCTGGCCCATCTCGACCATCAGCGTGAGTGCACCACCGCGCGGCGCCGCGATCTGCTCTCGGCGCTCCGCTCGCTCGACCTCTTCGGCAGGCGCCCGCCTCCCACGGCGGCTGAACGTGACCAGCTCGCGGCGGATCGAACCCACGCTCGATCGCTCGCCGCCGCGCGACGTGCGCTCGAGAATGGCGGAGCGCTGCCGTTCGCGTGGGTCACCCACTTCCCCGATGTCGCCGAACGCGGGGGCTTCGACGTGGTCATTGGCAATCCGCCATGGGTGCGGCTGCACCGCATCCCCTCACACACGCGAGCAGCGCTCCGCTGGCGCTACGCGTCGTTCCGGCTCGCCGCCTGGCACCGGGGCGCAACCATCGCCGGTGCGGGCCCGGGGTTCGCCGCGCAGGTGGATCTCGCGGCGCTGTTCGCGGAGCGCTCACTCGAACTGCTGCGTAATGGCGGAACGCTGGCGCTGCTGCTCCCCATGAAGATGTGGAGCGCGCTGGCCGGCGGCGGCATTCGCCGCGTGATGACCGACCGAGCTCATCTCGTCGCCATCGAGGACTTCACCGAGTCGCCGCCGGCGTTCCAGGCCGCGGTGTACCCTTCCCTGCTCGTCGCGGCCCGTACCGTGGCGCCCGCTTCGTCCACCTCTCCCGTCTCGCCCGACCCGGCCGGCGAGAAGAAGCCGCACATTGCCGCCACACTGCACCGCTCACGTTCCGCGCTGCGCTGGGAAATCGCCGCGAACCGGCTCGCGCTGGACGATGACGCGGCCAGCCCCTGGCTTCTTCTTCCCGCCGCCGTACGTGACGCATTCGATGAGATCGCGCGCGTGGGCACCCCGCTCGCGGAATCGGCGTTCGGCGCGCCGCGCCTGGGTGTGAAGAGCGGCTGCAACGAGGCGTTTCTCGTCGAGTGGGAGGGGCGCGGCGACACGGCGCTGGCCACCGTGCGCTCCGGTGGACGTTCGGGCTGCGTCGAACGCTCGCTGCTGCGGCCGGTGTTGCGCGGTGAGGGCATAGCCCGCTGGAGCGCGGCGGAACGCGCCAGTTGGCTGCTCTGGACGCATGGCGCCGATGGTGCGCCGCTTCGCGCGTTGCCGCCAGGCGCCGCCGCCTGGCTCGCGCCCTGGCGCAGTACACTCGCCGCGCGATCCGATGGCCACGGGCGCACGCCCTGGTGGTCGCTCTTCCGGACGGCGAGCGCGTCATCCAGCTGCGCACGGGTCGTCTGGGCCGACGTGAGTCGTGAGCCGCGCGCGCTGGTCCTCGCGCCAGGCGATTGCACGGTGCCGCTCAACAGTTGCTACGTGCTCCCCTGCCGCGACCCCCGCGACGCGGCCGCGCTCGCCGCGCTCCTCAATTCTCCTCTTGCCGCCGCATGGTTGAATGCGCTGGCCGAGCCCGCGCGCGGCGGCTACAGACGCTACCTCGCCTGGACCGTCGCGCTTCTTCCCATACCACGCGACTGGTCGCGCGCTCGCGACATCCTGGCTCCTGTCGCCGAGCGCGCACTCGCCGGCGACGAGCCGGCGAACGACAGACTCACCTGCGCGGCGCTTCAGGCCTATCGCCTTCCGCTCGCGCACGCCGAACCGCTGCTCACCTGGTGCACCCGCTGATCGTGCCGGCCGCGACCGCGCGTGCTCTCATCGCGCGGCGCATCCTCGGCGAGGAGCACGCCCCCGCGCGGGCCGGCTCGGTCGTGCTCCGGCCCCACCAGCAGAGCGCTGTTGACCGCCTGCGCGGTCTCCTGCGTCGCCACGGCGGTGCCCTGCTCGCCGATGACGTCGGGCTGGGCAAGACGTACGTGGCCGCCGCGCTCCTGCGCGAGGCACGGCGCCCCCTGGTCGTGGCACCCGCGGCGCTGCGTGACATGTGGCAGCGCGCGCTGCACGCCACGGGCGCCCGGGCGCTCGTCGTGTCCTACACGGCGCTCGGCCGCGACGATGCGCCGGCGGGCCCTTTCGACTTCATCGTCATGGATGAAGCCCATCACGCGCGCACACCCGCCACGCGCCGCTACGCGCGCCTGGCCGCGCTCGCCGCCCGCGCACCGGTGCTCCTCCTCACCGCAACGCCCATCCACAATGCGCGCCGCGATCTGGCCGCGCTCATCGCGCTCTTCCTCGGCGCGCAGGCCTACACGCTCAGTGATGCGGCGCTCGCGCAGTACATCGTGCGCCGCGAACGGAGCGACGTGCGCGGCGTGGCGATTCCACAAGCCACCGAACCCCGCTGGCTCGCCGTGGGCGACGACTCGGAACTGCTCGGCCACATTCTCGAGCTCCCACCGCCACTCCCGCCCGCCGACGGCGGCAGCGGCGGCGCCCTGCTCGCCTGGAGTCTGGTGCGACAGTGGGCTTCGAGCACCGGCGCGCTGGTTGGCGCGCTGCGCCGCCGCCTCGTGCGCGCCGCTGCGCTCGATGCCGCACTGGCGCAGCAACACCGCCTCACGCGCCGCGAGCTCAGCGACTGGGTGTGCGGCGACGACGCCGTGCAGCTCGCGATTCCTGGACTGTTCGCCGCGCTTCCGGTCGACGATCACGCGCTCCGCGAGGTGCTGGCCACGCACGTGGCCGCGCTCCGCGAACTCCTGCGTCGCGCACAGGCCAGCGATGCCGCCGACGCCACGCGAGCGCGACGCCTGTCCGACATTCGCGCCTGGCATCCTGGAGAGAAGATCGTGGCGTTCTCCCAGTTCGCGGACACCATTCACGCGATGTTTCGTCTGCTGCGGAACGCGGCTGGCATCGCCGCGCTTACGGGGCACGGCGCGCGCGTGGCCGGTGGCTCGCTCACACGGGCCGAGGCGCTGGCGCGATTCGCGCCGCGCGCATCGGGCGCTCGTCCGCCGCGCGCCATCGAGCGCATTGATCTGCTGCTCACGACGGATCTCCTGAGTGAAGGGATCAATCTCTCCGACGCCTCGGTCGTCGTGCATCTCGACCTGCCATGGACCGGTGCCCGCCTGGAACAGCGGGTGGGCCGATCGCGCCGCATCGGCGCCAGCCACCAGTGCACCAGCGTGTACGCGCTCGCTCCACCCGCGTCGTCCGAGGAATTGCTGCGCGTGGAGGCGCGCGTGCGGGCCAAGCTCCGCGCCGCGAGTCGCGCGACCGGCATCGCCGGTACCATTCTGCCTGGTCTGGCGGCGATGGCGAGCGACGAGAGCGCGGCACGCACGCGGGAGCGGATCCGGGCGGTGCTGGGCCGATGGCGCGAGCGTGCGGGTGTGACGCCGGCACCGGCTCATACGCTGCCACCACCGCCCGCAGCGTGTCCCGCGCCACCCGCATCCACTCCCCACCCGGAGTCCTGCATCGCGTCAGCTGTGCGCGCAACGCGCCCCGTTCTTCTCGTCGTGCTGCGCGAGGGCACTGGCGATGTGCTGTCGCTGGCGGCGCTCGACGACGGCGAGCTGCAGGCCGATCCGGCCATGGTGTTGCGCGCGCTGCTCGAGCTGGACGGCGGCGATGCCGCGGCGCCGGTGAACGCGGCGTATATCGCAGAGCCGGCGAACGCAGACCATGTCACGGTGCCACCGGACGTGATCGAACGCGCCGTCGCGACGGCGCAGCGCTGGATCGAGCGGCATCGCGCGGCGCTCGCCACTGGCGCCTCGCTCACCCTGCATGCGCCGGCGCGGCGCAGCGCGCTCCGGCGCATCAGCATCATCACCGCGCGCGCTCCGCTGCACCGGCGGCCGGAGTTGGCGGCGCTGGCCGCCGGTGCGCGACGCGCCGTCAGCGTCCCCTGCGGCGTCGGCGCCGAAGCGGTGCTGGGCGAAATCGCACGCGCGCCCATGCCGGACGAAGCGTGGCTGCGCGCCCTTGCCGCATTCGGCGATGCACACGGCGCGCGCGGCGCGGAGGACGCAGAGAGTGCGGCGGGCGCGCGCGAACACGGCGCCGGCAATCCGGCGCCCCGCGTGATCGCGATGCTGGTGGGTGTACCCGAGCGCGGCGCGTCGTGACGCCGCGGCCGCGGGGCGCTATGCGGTCGCGGTTGGTGCGACGTTCATTCGTCGCACCAGCAACTGCACGCAGAGCGCGGCAAGATCCGCCGAGCTGTACTGCCGCGTCGGCGCGTCTTCGGCGCGCCAGTGCCAGTCGTTGCCAGCCTGTTCGAGCAGGAGCACCTGCTCGCGTACCACCGTGGCATGGCGCCCCGCGCGCGCCGCCTCGCCGGGGAACGTCACCGTCCCGTCCCATTCCAGCACGAGCAGCTTGCCATCGTCGCTCGCGTTGGCCGCCCGGTGCAGCCACGAGGCGCTCACCGCCACGCCGTCGGCCTGCACCACGCAGCGCTCCGGCGTGTGGCGCATGTCGAGCGCCACGCCGGGAATCACGTCACGCGCTTCCGCCACGCGGCGCTCGATCTCCGCGATCAGGGTCCGCAACTCCCGCTGCGCGGCCGAGGCGGCCTTGTAGGCGCCGGTGGCCACGCCGTGCGCCGGTGTGAGCGCGAACTCGTCCCGCACGAGGCTCAGGTGCGGCACCATCTGCGTCGCGGCCTGCGTCACGCCCCCGGCGCGCCGCACCGCTTCGGTAATCCCGTCCACCACGTGCGCCAGCCCGTCGTCCGTGAGGCTCATGTGGGCGTCGGCATCGGCCACCCAGTCGGGTGAGAGGGCGTCGGACTCGAGCGACACCACGAACAGGAACTCGGGTCCCTGTCGTTCGACGCGCGTCTCCAGCGCGGCCTGATCGCCGCGCGTGCACGCCGTCTCGCCCCACAGCCGCTGGTGCAGCACGACGACCACGCGCGCATCGTTCTCGAGCACGTCGGACACCACGTTCTTGCGTCCGTCGCGGTGCTCCCAGGCGGCGAATACCGGGCGTTTCAGCCGCGGCTTCAATTCCTGCAGGAGTGACCGCGCAGTGAGCGAGTCGAAGGCGACGCACGAAATGGCGGCGTCGTAGGTGAAGGAGGTGGACATGGCTCTTGTTCCGCGCCAGGGGACCAGAGACCGCACACGGCGCGCGGCCTGGGGCGGGAGCGCGACTGGCGATGTCGCGGCCGACAAAAGTTCAGCCCGCCGCTTGCGCGGTGGCCTGCTACAAGGTAGCACCAAACGAGCGCGCGCGCATCCGATACAGATTATGGGCACACGCGTCCGGCGGCTCGTTCAAACCTTTTCCCGCATTCGGTTATCCCATCCCGTGACGGCAGCCAGGCACGCACCGAATGCTCGCAACGATGCCCGACGTGGCACAGACAACTCCCACGGGTAGCGCGGTACCCTCCCCGGATGTGGCGAAGGCCGCGTCGGGCGACCGGGTGGCCTTCGAGCGCCTGTACCGCACGCATCTGTCGCGCGTCTACTCGATCTGCGTGCGCATGACTGGCAGCCGCGAGCGCGCCGACGAGCTCACGCAGGACGTCTTCGTGCGCGTGTGGGAAAAGCTGCCGCAGTTTCGCGGCGAGAGTGCGTTCTCCACCTGGCTGCATCGGCTGGCGGTGAACGTGGCGTTGAACGACCGGGTGGCGGCACGGCGGGAACGTTCGCGCGCTGCGCCCGGTGGCGACGATGACGACGATGACATGGACGCGTTGCCGGACACGAGCCCGGCTCCCCGGCACGCGGAGCGAATGGACCTGGAGGCGGCGATCGCCACCCTGCCGGCCGGGGCTCGAAAGATCTTCGTGCTGCACGACGTGGAGGGATACAAGCACGAGGAGATCGCCGAGATGTTCGGCATCAGCTCGGGTGGCAGCAAGGCGCAGTTGCACCGCGCCAGACTTCTCTTGCGTGAGGCGCTGGAACGATGAACGACACCCTTCTCTCCTGCGACGCGTTCGACGCGATGCTCTCCGATTCTCTCGAGGGCACGCTGGACGCGACACGGCAGGCCGCGCTCGAGCGGCACGCGCACGAGTGCATCCGGTGTGGCGCGCTCCTCGGCGACCTGATGGCCATCACGACGCAGGCCCGGTCGCTTCCGGATCTCGTGCCGGCACGAGATCTGTGGGACGGCATCGCGGCGCGAATCGAAGCACCCGTCGTGACGCTGCCGGCTCGCCGTGGTGCCGGTCCGCTCTGGCGCCGGCGCCCTGCCGCCTGGATCGGCGCCGCCGCGGCCGCTCTGGTGGTGGCGACGGCTGGCATCACGTACGTGGCCACGCGGGCCTTCGATCACGGCGCGGTCGGCAGCGTGGCCGTGACGACGCCAGCCACCCCGGCCGCCCCGGCGGCGACAGCGTCCGCGCGGCTCGCCGGCACGATCGGCGCGCCGGCCGCCAGGCAGTTGCGGCCGGAGCAGGTGTACGACCGCGAGATCGGAGCGCTCGCGGCGATCCTGCAGCAACGCCGCGCCCAGCTCGATACGAGCACGGTGCGCGTGATCGAACACAATCTCCAGATCATTGACGCGGCCATTGCGCAGAGCCGCGCCGCGCTGGCGAAGGACCCGGCCAGCGGATTCCTGAACGATCAACTGAACAACGCGCTGGATCAGAAGGTGGAGTTGCTGCGAACCGTGGCACTCCTGCCGGCGCATACCTGAGGATGCAATCCATGCGACGCAGCTGGCTCGTGGGGACGGCGGGAATGCTGATGATGGCGGCTCCGCTGCTCGCCCAGAACGAAGGGGATTTCCAGTCGCGGCTGGACACCACCGTCGCGCTCGCCGCCAACGGCACGGTACAGCTTTCGCTCGTCTCGGGTGACATCATCGTCACGAGCTGGGCGCGCAACGAGGTGAAGATCCACGCCACGAGCGAGCGCGGCATGCTGCAGTTCGACGCGAGCCCGTCACGCGTCCAGCTCCGCGTGGAGTCGCAGCACGATGAAATGGGTGACACACGCTACGAGGTGACCATCCCGGCCGGTGCGCGGCTCAGCGCCAGCAGCGTGTCCGGCGATGTGCGCTCGCAGGGCGGGAGCGACGTGGAGCTGCATTCGGTGAGCGGCGACGTCACCGCGGAGAACGTCTCGGGACACGCCGACGTCGAGAGCGTGTCGGGCGGCGTGACGATCACCAGGGTGGGCCGCGGCGCAAAGGTCTCGTCGGTGAGCGGCGACGTGCAGCTCAGGGACATCACCGGCGACCTCTCCACCCAGACGGTGAGCGGCGAAATCCAACTCGATGGTGTGAAGTCGTCCTACGTGCACACGCAAACGGTGAGCGGTGACACCCGCTTCCGCGGCTCGCTCGCCGCCCAGGGACGCTACGAGTTTCGCTCGCATTCCGGCGACGTGGAGCTCACCGTGCCTCCCGCCGGCGCCAACGTGAACGTCCAGACGTTCAGCGGCGACGTCGAAAGCGCCTACGCCATGACACTCAGGCCCGGCACCTCGGAGGGCCAGCGCAACATGCAGTTCACGATCAACGGAGGCGGCGCTCAGGTGAGCATTACGACCTTCAGCGGAGATGTCACAATCAATCGCGCTTCGGGCGCCAACAAGGAGAACTGACCCCATGCTCCGTACGTTTTGCGCCGCGCTCGCCGCGGCGGCCATCGCCATGCCCCTGGCCGGCCAGCAGGCCACCACGTCATCCGGCAATACGTTCGACTGGAGCGGGGACATCCCGGCCGGCAGCTGGATTCGCGTGCGCGATCTGAACGGCGGTATTTCCGTGGAGCCGGGCACCGGCAACACCGTGCAGGTCCACGGCGAGAAGCAGTGGCGGCGCGGTGATCCCTCCCGCGTGCGATTCGAGGTCTACAAGGGCAGCGATGGCGTGACCGTCTGCGCCCTCTGGAACGAGGATGATACGTGCGACGCGAGCGGCATGCACTCGCACGGCGATCATCACACGCACGACGGCGACGATGTGTCCGTCCATTTCACGGTACAGCTTCCGGCTGGCGTGAAGGTGGACGTGCAAACGGTGAACGGCAGTCTCGATGTGAAGGGCGCCCGCGCGCAGGTCGTCGCGACGACGGTGAATGGACGCATCGACGCGGCAACGACGCAGGGTCCGGTGCGCGCCGAGACCGTGAACGGCTCGATCAACGTCCGCATGGATTCCCTGGCGGGCAGCGGCGACCTCGACTATTCCACGGTGAACGGATCCGTGACCGCCACGCTTCCGCCCACGCTCAACGCCGAGCTGGAAATGGAAACGGTGAATGGCTCGATCAGCAGCGATTTTCCGCTCACGGTGTCGGGCAAGCTGAGTCCGCGTCACATCCGCGCCACCATTGGCTCCGGCGGCCGGGAGCTCAAACTGCACACGGTGAACGGGAGCGTCGAGCTGCGGAAACTTGATTGACGGAAGGGGCGTAGGGTGTGGTGGATGGTAGCTGGTAGCTGGTAGCTGGTAGCTGGACTACCAGCTACCGACTCCAGCTACCAGCAACCAGTAACCAGCTACCAGGAACCACCCATGCCCCGCCTCGTTGCTCCGATTCTCACCGCCGCCCTCCTCGCGCTCACCGCGTGCGGACGCGAGCACGTGGAGGCCAATGCCTTCGCGTGGAACGGCACCGTGCCGGCGGGCGGCTGGCTGCACCTCCGCAATCTGCAGGGGCGCATCACCGTGGACTCCAGCCCGTCCGCCGATGTCATGGTCACGGCCACCCTGCGCTGGCGTGGAGACCGGGGTGATATCAGCTTCGAGCGCCGCGCCCTTGGCAACGACATGCTCATCTGCAGCATGTACGGCAGGGGCGGCGTGTGCGACACGAGCGGCTACGCGGCGTCTCCGCACGGGCATGGCACCAACATCGTCGGCCTGCATTTGGGAGGCGGCAATGCCCGCGTGGATTACCTCGTGCGCGTGCCACCCGGGGTGAAGGTGGACGTCAGTACGGTTCAGGGAGCCCTGCTCGTGAGTGGTGCCACGAGCGCGGTGACGGCTCATACTGTTGATGGATCAGTGGGGGTGCAGACCGCCTCGGGACCCGTAGACCTGCGCACGGTGAATGGCAGCGTAAAGGCCAGCGTGGCGGCGATCGCGAATCCGGACGACATCAGGATCGAGACGGTCAACGGGTCGGTGCGCGCCCAACTCCCGGCGACGCTGCAGGGCGCGTTCGACCTGGAAACCGTGAATGGCAGCATCCGGAGCGACTTTCCGCTGGCCGCGAGCGGGTCTGACCATCATCACGTGACGGGAACGATCGGAACCGGTAGCGGCGACGTGCGCGTGAAGACCGTGAACGGAAGCGTCACGCTTTCCAAGGGCACCTGACCGGCGCAGGCGCCGGCGTGTGGTTCAGTAGGCCGGACTCACGGTCCCGTTCGACCGCACCTGTTCCAGCACGCGCGCCAGTTCGCTGCTCACCGGGCGAAAGTCCCGCCGCGGCTCGAAGTACTGCGGCAGCAGCTCGGCGTGATCGATCCGCGTGAGATCGAAGTGTTTCCAGCCGTGTGTGTCATGCGCGGCGTCGGTGTGTCCATCGCCGTCACCCTGCACCTGATAGGCCTCGAGCATTTCGGTGCCGTCCGCGCGGCGCACGATCGCATGCGGCTGCACGACGCCCGGTCCCCCACCCCCGTACATGATCCGCAGAACCCGACGCTCGTCCAACGCCCGCACGATCAACTCCCGACTCATAACGCCTCCGCAGGGTTCCACGTGTTCGCCGCAGCGACTGAGCACCTCCAGAACATTAGGAAAAATTGTGCCGCGGCGAAAGGTGGACACGCCGGCTGGCGGTTTTCATCGCCCGCCCCCGATCCTGGCTAGATTGACCGACGTGCACCTTCCCCGCGCCTGCGCCACTGCCGCCATTCTCCTCCTGCTCGCTCCGCTCAGCGGACTGGCACAGAACACCGCACGAACAGATTCCCTCCTGCCCGACAGCACGACCATTGCACGCCACGTGCCCGGCGCGCCCGGCAGCACACGCAGATTCTACACCCATTTCGCGCTCGGTTTCGTCTCGAGCATTCTGGCCCACGAGACGGGCCACATCATTGCGTCCTACGCCGTGGGTGGTCACCCAAGCTTCGGCTTCGACCGCGGCAGGCCCACGATCTATTCCGGACTCGACGCCACCCTCGAGCCTCACAAGCAGTTCATCTTTTCCGCAGCCGGCCTTACCGTGCAGATGCTCCTGGATGAAGCGTTCCTCGACATCCCCCACGCGCGGAGCGGCGGCTTCGAGCGCGGGATACTCACCGGCGGCATCGCCACCGTGGTGTTCTACACGACGCTGGGCCGGAACGACCGCGTGAGCGACATCAACTTCATGTCGGAGACGTCGTCGCTGTCCAAAGATCAGGTGTCGCTGATTTTCGGCAGCATCGCCCTATTGCACGCGGTGCGAATTCATTTCAAGGGACGCTACGCCCACTTCTTCAGCGCTCCGGCGCCGGAGGGGGGCATGCGGGTGGGACTGGCGCTGGACAACCGGTAGCGAGAATGACACCGCCCGCCCCCCGGTGCGGTCTGGTGCATCGCGTGCGCAGGGATACGGCCGGCCCGGTCAGGGCGTCACTTCCACCGCAACTCCATCCGGGAATCGGGCCAACACGGTCACGGGAACCCGCGCTAGCAGCGAGTCCGCTCGCTGGATGAAGTCCGTCCCGCGATTGAATGCGATGATGAGGCCGTGGCGCGCGCGCACTGTGTCCGCGAACGCATGGACCGTCGCGGAGTCGAGGTCGTCCGGGAGCGATCGCGCCATGCGCCCGGCGTGAAAGTAGAGCGCCGTCGGAACGTTCGTGAACACCGGACGGCCGTTGCCGTGCGTGCGCACCCAGTCGATCAGCGACGAGCCGAACCAGCTCTCGTCAGCGTAATCGTTCCCCGTCTCCAGCGCGTACTGCACGCTGTCGAGCGTGACGAGCAGTGAGCCGGTGCCCCACGCCGCGAGCAGGAGACAGGCGCCGAGTCGCCACACACGACGGCGCGCAGGCCACCAGAGCGCCAGCGCGACGACGACCGCGATCTCCACGACGAGGATGAGCGGCGAGAGCAGCCGCTCGTCGAGTGGAATGCCCGGATCGGCCACGACGCGTGACAGCACGACCACGCCCGAGTACGCCACCGCCATCACCGCCAGTGCGGCGAGCAGCCGGGCGGCGTTCGGGCGGGCCCCGTCCACGCGGCGACGTGCGGCGATCGCGAAGAGCCAGACGAGGAGCGCCGCGACGAGAACGGCGGCGACACTTCGCATCCAGCCGTCCAGCGATGGCGCCAGCCAGCCCGCCACCGTTCCAGCGCCCTCGCGAATCGTCGGCCCCAGTTGGCCGTACAGGCTGAACTGCCGGATCGTCTCATCGTGGTTCTCGTGCGCGGTACGCGCGGCCCACACGACGAGCGACAGCACGCCGGGCAGCACAGCCACGAACGCATCGCGGATCCGGCGGCGTGGGTCGCCACGACGCAGCAGCCACCAGAGCCCAACGGCACCAATGGCGCACACACCCGCATAGCGCACGAGTGCGGCCGCGCCCGCGGCGACGCCGGCGCGCAACGGCTTCCCGGGCGCGCGAACCATGAGCGCCAGCGTGATCGCGAGCAGCGCCAGAAAGAGCGGCTCGCTCAGCACGCTCTCGTGGACATCCACGAGCGCCGGTGTCACCATGAGCACGACCGCAACCAGAATGCCCGCTCCTGTCCCCACGATCTCGCCGACGAGCCATGCCACCAGCGCGATCGTCACGAATGCCGCGGCCGCATCCACCAGGCGCGCGCTCTGTACGCCTGGCATCCCCAGCGCGACAGGCACCGCGATCGCTGCCGGATACCCCGGCGGAAAATGCGCCAGCGCCATCGTGCTGTCCGTATTGTCCCACCCATCGTCCGGCACGAGAAACGATCCGCCATGCGCGGCAAACCACGCTGCGCTCACGTATGACACGGCGTCTGGATCGAGGCCAGGACCGGGCGGGTCCGTGATCACGAGCACGAGGAAAAATGCGATCGCGCCCAGCGCGGTCGCGATGGGAATGCGGAAGGTGGGCATCGGTGGCTGGGGTGCGCTCTGGTCGGCGCGGCGAAGTATAGCCCTGAATTCCACTCCTGACATGACGGCACCCGGTCAGCCACACTTGCCAGAATCGCCAGTCGAGCACATTATAAATTGCTCACGGTATGGCGTGGCCCCCGCACTGGCAGACATGCTCAGGATTAGAACGCTCGGCGGCCTCTCCATTGAGGGGCCGGCAAGCCCCTTAACTGCGGAGCCGCGTTGCCTGGCGCTTCTGGCACGCCTGGCTGCCGCGCGCGACGATGGCATCCGGCGAGAGGACGCGGTCACGCTCCTCTGGCCTGCGCAGCCCCCACCGAACGCGCTCGATGATGTGCTCGGCGCGATTCGCGTTGGCATCCATCCCCAGGCAGTCACGGCCGACAGCGCGCGCCTCCGCCTCAGCAGCGACGTCATCGCGTCGGATTTCTCCGACTTCCAGCGTGCCGTGGACCAGGGCGATCTGGAGCTCGCGGAAGAGCTCTATCAGGGGCCGTTCCTGAACGGGTTCCGGCTTCCCGATGCACCCGCGTTCGAGCGCTGGGTCATGCATCAGCGCGAACGTCTCGATCACCACTTCGGTGAAATAACCGTGTACGACGACACGGCACCCGCTGCACCGGACGCGCATCCGGCGGCCACCTCCGCCACGCCGGTGCGGCGGCGCAGCGCCGGCACCTGCGAACAGGGCGCCGTGATCGCGGCACAGTACGTCATCGAGCGTGAGCTGGGCCATGGCGGATCGGCCACCGTGTACCTCGCGCACGACCTCAAGCACGACCGCGACGTCGCGCTCAAGTTCGTGCGCGCGCGCGTTGCCGACGCCATGACGGTGGACCGCTTTCAGCAGGAGATCGCGGTGCTCGCCCGGCTCCAGCATCCGCACATCATGCCGCTCTACGATTCGGGAGAAGCGGGCGGCTCGCTGTATTACGTGATGCCGTACGTGAAGGGCGAGACGCTGCGCGAGCGGCTGCTGCGTGAAGGACGGCTCGCCGTGGACGACGCGCTCCAGATCGCGAGCGACGTGGCCGAGGCGCTGACGTATGCGCACGCGCACCACGTGATCCATCGCGACGTCAAACCGGAGAACATCATCCTCGTCGGCGACCACGCGATGGTGGCCGACTTCGGCATTGCCCGCGCCGTGCGTGAGGCCGCCCAGGCCCGCATCACGAGTGCGGGATTCGTGGTGGGTACGCTGGCGTACATGAGTCCCGAGCAGGCCACGGGTGATCCGGTTGATGGCCGGTCGGACCTCTACAGTCTGGCATGCGTGCTGTATGAAATGCTCTCGGGGGCTCCGCCCTTCGCCGGAGGCAGCGGTCAGGCCGTGCTCGCCCGTCGCCTCACCGAGGTGGCGCGCCCGCTGCGTGAGACAGGCGCCGTGGTCCCGGCGGATGTTGAACGTGCCGTCGCCCGGGCGCTGGCATGCAATCCGGCCCAGCGGTTCCAGAGCGTAGCGGATTTCGCCGCGACCGTTGCGCCGGCGCAAACCGGACCGGTGGCGATCGTACGACCATCACGGGTTGCCAGGGCGGTGCCGTGGGTCGCCGTCGCGGCCATCGTCGCGGTGCTCGGCTCTACGCTCCTCGCCATGCGACCGGCGAGCGTGGATCCCGATCTGTTCGTCGTGCTGCCCTTCGTGCACCGCCAGGGCGCGGCGTCCCGGCTCCTCAATGGCGACAACTGCCAGCAACTGCTCTACGACGAGTTCCAGCAGTGGAGCGGCGTCCGCCTGGTGGATGACATGCGCGCGCACGACGCCGCCAGCCGCCACGGCACAGCGCCGCTGTCGCTCCCTGAAGTGCTGGGCATCGCGCGGAGCCTGCGTGCAGGTCGCGCCGCCTGGGGCGAGGTGTGGCAGGTGGGCGATGCGATCCATGTCCGCGGGTCCGTCTACGACTCCCGGCGCGGCACGCTCATGCGCCAGTACAGCGTGTCCATTCGCGCGGACCTGGCCGATGCCGAACAGAAGTTCGGCGAGCTCGTGGACTCGCTGCTCGTTCCGCTTGCCGTATCCGGCGCCGCGGCGCCGGAGGACGACGACGCCATGAGCGGCACGCACTCGGTCAATGCCCTGCGCCTCTATTTCGCCGGGCGCGACGCACTCACACGCTGGCGGCTGGACAGCGCACAGCACCTGCTGCGGGCCGCGGTGGACAGCGATCCCAACTACGCGCAGGCACAACTCTGGCTCGCGCAGGTGGGACTCTGGAGCGGGCAGCAGGGATCCGCCGGCTGGCGATCCACCGCCGAGCGTGCGGCGCTGCTCTCCACACGGCTCTCCGCGCACGACAGCATCCTGGCGGCGGGCATGCTGGCGCTGGCGCACGCCGAGTATCCGCTGGCGTGCACGCAGTACGACATGCTGGTGGCGCGTGACTCGCTGGACTTCGCCGCCTGGTATGGACTGGGCGAGTGTCGCAGCCGCGACCGGCTCGTGGAACGAGACGCCGCCAGTCCTTCCGGCTGGAGCTTTCGGAGCAGCCAGAACGCGGCCATTCAGGCATATCTCCGCGCGCTCCGTATCGTGCCATCGTTCCAGACCGCGTTCAGCGGGGCGGCGTTCGCGCGGCTACCGGCGCTGCTCTACACCCAATCGAATCTCATTCTGCGCGGCTACGCCGTCAGCGGGGATACGGTCTGGTTCGGCGCCTTTCCGGAACTCCACGGCGACACGCTCGCGTTCATTCCGCGGCCCATCGCGGATGTGTACTCGGGCCGGCCGGGCACGCAGCCGCCCTCGCACGCCGCGGCCGTTGCCCGCAATCGGGACATGCTGCGCAACGTGAGTGCCCAATGGGTCCGCGCGTTTCCGCTGGACGGCGTGGCGCACGCGTCGCTGTCGCGCGCCCTGGAGGAACTGGGCAACATCGCCAGCACGCGGGACTCGAGCGGATCCGCGCTCGATCAGATCCATCTCGCGCGCCGGTATGCGCGCGACGGCGGTGAGGCCATGCGCTACGGCGCCGACGAGGTCCGCCTGCTCGTCAAGCTCGGCCGCTTCGCGGACGCGCGCGTGCTGGCCGAATCGCTCGTGGTGTCGCGCCCGAATCCCACGCCGCGGGAAGCGCTCGCGCTGAGCGGCCTCGCCGAGCTCACCGGACACATCGAACGCGCCGCGGCGCTCGGGCGCCAGTCCGCGGCCGACGCGGACATGAACGCCATGACGGGCGACGTCGTGGCGCCGCTGCCGCCCACGGCGGCCGGACTCGCGCTCTACGCATTCGCGGCCAGCGGCGCCTACAGCGACAGCGTGCGCCAGCTCGAGCATCAGGTGGATACGCTCATCGAGCGCTGGTCGCCCCCGCAGCAGCGTGCCGTGATGAGTGAGCTGCTGCGCGATTGGGCCGCCGTGATGGCCTTCCCCACACTGGGTCGCAGCAACGTGCACCGCGAGCACGCCGGCGGCGACATTCAACTGGAGATGCAGTACACGCTGGCGCGTGGCGACACGGCCGGCGTGCGCCAGCGATTCGACTCGCTTGCGCGGCGCCGCCAGTTCGATGTGCCGGGCGACGTCGCGATCGACGTGGCGTTTCAGGAAGCGTGGCTGCGGTTGATGACCAGCGACACGTCAGCCGCCGTGCAGCGACTGGACGTCTCGCTGGGCGCACTGGCGACGCTCGGACCCGATCTCGTGAGCGACCCCGCGCAGTCGGCCGGCCTGGTGCGCGCGATGATGCTGCGCGCCGAGCTGGCCGCGCAGCACGGCGACCGTGTGAATGCCGCGCGCTGGGCCACGCCCGTCGTCGCGCTCTGGCAGGATGCCGACCCCGCGCTGCAAGGCGTCGTCGCCCGAATGCGCGGGCTCTCGGGCCAGTGATCCGGTCTGATGCAGCATCGCGGTTCCACCCTGACGCGGAGGAGATCGTGAAGCACACTGGCTGGCGGTACACCGCCGGCACGCGGCGTCTGCGTGCCGGTCTGACCCTGTGCGGAGTCGTTGCAATGCTGGGGGGATGCAGGAAGGAGCACGTGCGGGCGGCGGGCCCTCCTCCAGCCACGAAGATTTCGATACCGGATTCGCTCCGGAAGGCGATTCTCGCGGCAGCCGCCAGCACGTACTTCGATTCATCGTCCGGCCACGCGGGCACGATCACACTGCCCGGCCACCGGTCATCCACCACGATCGCGCCGGACAGCGGCGCTCGCGATCTCTCGCGCGATTCGCTCGCGCATGGCGCGGTGGTCGCGCGCATTTCGAGCGAGGAGCCATTCCGGCCGCTCGGCATCGATCAGGGGCATACGTTCGTCTGGATGGATAGCGCGAACGGGCGCCGGACCCTGATGGTCCCCGAGACCGCCAACCACGACGTCTACGAAATGGCCACGGTGCTCGGTTCGCATACCATCTCCGACTCCGTGCCGTCGTCCGCACACTGGTTCGCGGATACGGTGACGGTTCCGGGGGACGCACCGGCAGTGAGCTACTATTTCAATTCCCGCTGCAACAATACGTGCTGCATCAGTCCGCCGCCGTCCAGTGCCGCTTTTGCGCGGGTGGATTCCGCGTTCAAGGCGATGCTGGGGCCGTGAGCGTGCGGCGTGTCAGCCGGTGCACAGAACGGGTAGCACGCGACGGGTAGCACGCGACGGGTAGCACGCGACGGGTAGCACGCGACGGGTAGCAGGTGCTCCCACTT
>Ga0070681_10001526_pt1 | contig 20512 bp, 16 predicted proteins | sample KBSC83BmetaG_FD_65650 | JGI IMG/M metagenome (GOLD analysis project Ga0070681, IMG submission 65650) | Corn rhizosphere microbial communities from Kellogg Biological Station, Michigan, USA - KBS C8-3B metaG | ecosystem: Host-associated > Plants > Roots > Rhizosphere | place: USA: Michigan... | reverse complement strand
TCGCCTACCCGCTGGGCGCGCTGGTCCTGATCTACATCTTCTTCACCGCGGTGATCCGCGGGCGGAGGGTGCGCTGGAAGGGTAGGACCTACATTTCGCAATGAGCTGTTTCTCGGCGCGCCGCTTTCGTGCAGGCCGCCGCCAAATGATGCCGGCCTCGCGAGTCTGCAGCGCTACGCTCCTGGGTGCTTGGCCTCGATCAATCTCTCGTTCTCCTGCAGAGCGCCAGCTCTGTCGAGGGAGTCGCGTCGATCGTACGCGAGCTCGGCTTCAGCCCCGGCCTGTTACCGCTGGACGGGCCGGCGCTCCGAACCCTCGGCTTCCCAACTGAGCTCCACTCGGCTCGGATAGGCAGCGGGTCGGAATGTTTGCGCGCGCTGGTTCTGGAGCTGCGCGCCGACTCGAATCTCCGCGAGGCAATTTCAGAAGTCGCCAACGCGCTTTCCAGAAATGCACAGCAGTTTCTCTGGATCGTCTGCGCATTTTCGCCACGGTCACGAGAATTCGCGATTGCGTCCTGGTCGTCGACGCCCTCCCTGCACGTGCGCGTCACGTCGATGGTCTGCCAGACCGACAAGCTCCGCACCAGCGACGCTGAAACCCTCTGCGCGCTGGCGGCCGCCGCGGGCGACAACGATCTGCTGCGACACTCCCGCTGGCTCGATGTGCTCGGCCGCGAAGCGATCACCCGTCGGTTTTTTACCGCGCTCCAGCGCGTCGTCGAAGAGCTCGCCCACTCGCTGAGCGGACGGGTATCGGGCGCGGAACGTCGGGAGCTCGCGCTGCTGTACATCTCGAGACTCATTTTTCTGTCGTTCCTCGAGACCCGAGGCTGGCTCGACGGCGACTTTGGCTTCCTCGCCAACGGCTACTCGATCTGCATTTCGTCCGGCGGCCGGTATCAACGCCGCGTCCTCGAGCCGCTTTTCTTCGGAACGCTGAACACCCGCTTCCGCGCGCGCTCGCGACGCGCGCGCGAATTCGGCCGCATTCCATTTCTGAACGGCGGCTTGTTCGCACGTTCGTATCTGGAACGAATCCGGCGCGGCTGCGAGTTCGCCGACGACGCATTCGGCGGCGCCTTTGGCAACCTGCTGTCGCACTACCGCTTCACCGGGCGGGAAGATTCCGCCACTTGGTCGGAAGCATCGATCGATCCCGAGATACTCGGCAAGACTTTCGAGGCGTTGATGGCAGCGCCCGAACGCAAAACCAGCGGCGCCTTTTACACCCCGCAGGAGTTGGTAGAGGACCTCACCAGTCGGGCTCTGGAATCCTTACCCCAAGCCGAAGGAAAGCTGGAATCGCTTCGCTGTCTCAAAGTGCTCGACCCGGCCTGCGGCTCCGGTGCATTCCTCGTGCACATGCTGGAGCGCATCGCATCCCTTTGTCGCAGCGCGGGCGAGGCCGGATCGCTGGCTGAAGTTCGACGGCGTGTGCTGACGACTTCGATCTTCGGCGTCGACCTCAATCCAATGGCGGTCTGGTTGTGTGAGCTGAGACTCTGGCTCTCCATCGTCATCGAGAGCGACGAGAAGGATCCGATGAAGATCGCGCCACTGCCGAATCTCGATCGCAACATCAGAGTCGGCGACTCGCTCGCCGGCGGAGCGTTCGACGATCGCGCGGCGTTGGCATCGACGCGCGCCGTCATGAACCTGCGCGCGCGCTATAGCCGCGCGATCGGTCCGCGCAAGCGCAGTCTGGCCCGGCGACTCGACCGCCTGGAGCGTGCGGCTACGCTCGACACGCTGGCGGCCCGCGTCCGCCGATTGACCGCCGAGCGTAAGGAGCTGCTGCTGGCGATCCGCTCCCGCGACCTCTTTGGTGAACGGCACGCGCCTCCTGCGGACGCCACGCGTCGCTTGAGCGAGATCCGATCGCAGGTCACCGAGTCGCGCCGGCGCGCGAGCGGATTGCGCGCCGGCGGCGCGCTTCCCTTTTCTTTCGCCGCTCACTTCTCCGACGTCGCCACCCGCGGATTCGACATCGTTGTCGGAAATCCGCCCTGGGTGCGCGTTCATAATATCGAAGGCTCCTCGCGCGAGCAGCTCCGCCGCGACTTCACCGTCTATCGCAACGCTGCGTGGGAGACAGGCGCGCAGAACGCTGGCGCCGGCCGCGGTTTCGCAGCACAGGTCGACATGTCGGCCTTGTTCGTCGAACGCTCATTTCAGCTGCTGCGACCTGGTGGCATAGCGGCGCTCGTGCTGCCTTCCAAGTTGTGGCAGTCTCTCGCGGGGGCGGGGCTGCGTCGCCTTCTGCTCGACGCCACCGAGATCCTCTCACTGGAGGACCTCGGCGACAGCGATTCTCAGTTCGACGCCGCGGTTTATCCGTCGCTGCTCGTCGCGCGACGCATCACCGCGACAGCGCAACGCGCTCTGACTTCTACTAACATCGGCGTGCGCGCGCGATCCGGTTCGACGCACTGGTCCGCATCGGCCGAGGGCCTGGCGTTCGACTCCACGCCCGGCAGTCCGTGGCTAGTTCTACCGCCGACCGCCCGCGACGCATTCGACCGTCTCGTGGCCGCCGGCACGCCGTTCCACGACTCGCCGTTCGGCCGTCCGCTTCTGGGGGTAAAAACCGGTCACAACCGCGCTTTCATCGTGCGCCTCGATTCGGTCGACGGCGTGCTGGCCCATGTCACCGGCGATGGCCGCACCGGAATCATCGAGCGCGAGCTGCTGCGCCCGCTCATCCGCGGCGAAACTCTCCACAAGTGGCGATCGACGGCTGCGCGCGAGCACATCGTCTGGACCCACGATCGTAGTGGCCAGCCAAGCCGCAATCTTCCGCCACATGCCCGCCGCTGGCTCGCGCATTCCCACGACGTCCTCGACGCGCGAAGCGATCTGCATGGTCGATTCCCGTGGTGGACGATCTTCCGCACCGAGAGCGCACGCTCCGATCGCCCGCGAGTTGTGTGGGCCGACTTCGGGCTGACTCCGCGAGCAGTGGTAGTCGAGCGTGGCGCGCCCGTTGTCGCCCTCAACACCTGCTACGTCGTGCACTGCGCAGACAGTGACGATGCGCTCGCGCTTGCAACGATCTTCAACAGCCCCCTCGCCGCGGCGTGGCTGAACGCGTTGGCCGAGCCTGCGCGCGGCGGCTATCGGCGCTACCTGGGCTGGACCGTCTCCCTCTTCCCCATCCCGCGCGATTGGCCTCGCGCTCGTGAGCGCCTCGCCCCGCTCGGCCGACGCGCTACCGATGGCGACCTTCCGCGGGATGACGAAATCCTTCACGACGTTCTGGAGTCGTATCGACTGACCGTCGACGACGTCGAGCCACTGCTGTCATGGACGTTCGATTTCGACTAGCGTCGGCGGCCGCAGTGCGATCGCGAATTGCACGCGCCATGCTCGGGCAGTCCACATCCGCCGCGCACATCGGATCCGTGCAGCTCCGCCCGCACCAGGTGTCGGCGGTGTCTCGGCTTTGCGAAGCGATCGACGCTTTCCGCGGTGCGCTCCTTGGCGATGAAGTCGGCATGGGCAAGACCTACGTCGGTCTGGCGGTTGCCGCGCGGTTTGGTCGATGCGCGATCGTTGCGCCATCTGCGCTGATCTCGATGTGGCGCGATGCCCTGTCGGCGACGGGTGGAGCAGCGGAGCTGATCTCTTTCGAGAGCCTGAGCCGCGCGCGGGCGGTGGTGCGACACCGGGACAACGGCGACCGCCTCGAGATTGTCGTGATCGATGAAGCCCATCACGCGCGCAATCCCGCCACCAATCGATATTTCGCGCTTTCCAGCCTCGTGCGTGGCGCGCGGGTGCTGCTGCTGACTGCCACTCCGATCCACAATCGCCGCAAGGATCTCGTCGCGCTCCTGTCGCTGTTCCTCGGCGCCCGCGCCGAGCGCCTCACCGCGGCGGAGCTCTCTCTTTGCGTCGTGCGTCGGGAGCAACGGCAGGTGGATAGTGCTTCTCGAATTCCAGCAGTTGTACGCCCGGTAGAGCATCCAGTCCCCGACAGTCGCGGATTCGTCGAGCGACTGCTCGCGCTGCCGCCACCCATTCCCGTCCGCGGCGGCGGGATCGGCGGCGCTCTCATCGGCAGAAGTCTCGTGCACCAATGGGCGTCCAGCGAAGCAGCGTTTCGCGAGGCGCTCAAGAGGCGAATCGCGAGAGCGACGGCGTTATCCGCGTCGCTCGAGTGCGGGCGCTATCCCAGCGCGACCGAGCTGGAGACATGGGTCTACGGCGACGGTGCTCTGCAGCTGGGGTTCACCGAGCTGCTCGCGCCTCTGATCTCGGACCATACTCAGCTGCTGACGTCGGTGCGAGCGCATCTAAGCGGTCTGAACGAAATCCGATCCGAATTCGCCGGCGCCAGCATCGACGAGCGCCGAGCTGCAATCGTTGGTGAAATCGTCGCGGCGCACCCCGGCGCGTCAGTCGTCGCCTTTGCGCAGTACTCGGAGACCGTGTCGATGCTGTTCCGGCGATTGTCGCGCAGGGCACGTGTCGCGCTACTCACCTCCCACGGGGCACGCGTTGCCGGAGGCGCGCTCGGTCGGGATGAAGCGATTCACCGCTTCGCCCCCGTCGCGAATCATCGGCCGCCACCATCAGCGGCGGAGAGGATCGATCTGCTTTTGACCACCGATTTGCTGAGCGAAGGGGTCAATCTCCAGGACGCATCGGTCGTCATTCATCTCGACATCCCGTGGACAGTTGCGCGGATGGAGCAGCGCGTCGGTAGAGTCGCCCGAATCGGCTCGCCCCACTTGCAGGTCCACGTTCATCTGCTCCGGCCGCCCGCTAGCGCCGCCGAGACCCTCGAGGCGGATGAGATCCTCACCCGAAAATGGCTGATTGCAAACAGCGCTGTCGGGACCAACGCGCCAGGCCCGGGGGTCTCGCGCCAACAGTCGGAGCGCCGCGAAAGCCTGAGCGCGAAGACCGAACGGCTGCGATCCGTTCTCACCAGCTGGCTAACGACGGTCGGCGATGAAAGCGATGATGCGACACCGGGCAGCTCCCCGCGAGTCGATGATCTGGAACTTGGTACTCGCCCGGGAGTCGCGGGTGACTGCCTGCTCGCCGCGATCGCGTCGCCGCACGCCGGATTCATCGCCGCCATTCGACTTGGCGAGGTGACGCGCCTTTTGGTGAGCGACGACGAAACCTTGTCGGTGGATCTAGATGACCAGCTCAGGGTTTGCGGTCAGATCGGCAGCGTCGAGATGCCGGCGGTATTGGACATCGCCCAGTCAGCCACTGCAGCGATTGAGAAGTGGTGCGCCGCCCAATCCGCATCGAGCGCCGCCGGCATCACTTCATCGAGCGCAGTACTGCGCAAACAGCTCACCGCTCGAATCGATTTCGCCATGCAGACTGCGCTTCCGCACCAGCGCGCCCGCCGTGCGGTTCTTGCCGCCCGCGCGCGACGGGTTGCCACTACCCAGCAGTGCGCGGCGGTCGAGCGCGAGCTGGAGTCGCTCGCGCGCTCTTCTCTGCCGATCGACGAATGGCTCGAAGCGATCGCCAAACTTGATGCCGCCAATGCACCAGCGGCCGGCGTCGATCGAGAGTTCGATCAATGCCGGCCGCTCGCACTGCTCCTGCTGATTCAATCCTGACTGTGTTCCCGGGGAGCTTCCAACAGCGTCGCCGTCACGAAGCTCAAACGGACTCGATCTCGGCCGCCGCGCGGTCGAGTATGTCCTTGATCTTCCTGATCTGCTCCGGCGTCCGCGACGAGCTCTTCGATGCGTAGATCGCGCGTCCGATGTTCTTGAACCCGCGGTGCACTTCCATCATCGGCTCCCCGAAAATGCTCTGCGCGAACTCGGCGATCTTCGAGAAGATGTCGTCGATCAGAGGCTGATTCTCGGCCAGATGCTTTCGCCCTTCTTCCGTGATCTCGTAGATCTTCTTGCCGCTCTCTTCGGGCAGCGCGCGCGCGTAACCGAGATCCTCGAGCATCGTGAGAGTCGGATAGACCGTCCCCGGACTCGGCGAGTACATCCCGCCGAACCGCTCCTCGATCTCCTTGATGATCTCGTAGCCGTGCCGCGGCTTCTCGTCGAGCAAGCGCAGGATCACGAACTTCAGATGACCCTGATCGAACATCCTCCCGCCGCCGAACGGCCCGCCCCTCGATCTGCCCCGACCGGCCCAGAACGCTCCCGAGTCGAAGCCGAAGTTTTCCGGCCTCATCCCGAATGCCCACGCGAACCCCTGCCCGCATGTTCGTCCGTGCATATCCCCTCCTCATTCAACCCCCATCGCGCCAGCGAGACGCCATTCGGTGCCTACGATACTACTGGCGATATATCTTACGGCGCAAAGCTATATCGGACGATATATCGACGCAAGCCCATTTTCATCCGCTACCTAGAGGGGTTAAGCCCCGAACGCGGCTAGTATCTTGCCCTTCAGGTTGGTCATGATCGAGAAGGCGTACAGTCTCGGCTTGGTTGTTCTCTCGCTGGTAGTTGCGACCGTCGGAGCTTACGTCGCTGTCGAGATAGCGGCGCGTGTGCGCGCGGCTGAGGGAAGACGCCGGGTCTTTTGGACCTACGGCGGCGCCTTCGCGATGGGACTCGCCATCTGGAGCATGCACTTCGTCGGAATGCTCGCGCTCCGCCTCCCCGTGCCGATCTTCTACGACGCGCTTCTCATCCTCGCCTCAGCCATCGCCGCAGTGGTGGGATGCGCAATCGCATTCTTCGTCTTCAATCGCGCGACGGTGAAGCCGTGGCTGGTCGTGGTCGCCAGCATCTTCATGGGCCTCGCGATCGCCGGCATGCACTACACCGGCATTGCCGGGATGCGGATGAACGGTCACATCTTCTTCAATCCGGTGATCGTTGGTGCATCGGTTGCCGTCGCAATTGTCGTCTCACTCGCGGCACTCGCGTTCACGCGCAACCTCGTCGATCGCGGCTCGGAAAAGCGGCTATGGGTCAAGAAGATCGCCGCCGCGATTCTGCTCGGCTTCGCCGTCAGTGGCATGCACTACACCGGGATGGCTGCCGCCACCTTCACCCGTGGCGCGCCGGGCTGGACGCCGACCGACGACCTCGTGCTCGGAAGCTACCAGCTCGGCCTCGTCGTCGCCGTCATCAGCGTTGCGCTGCTCGTCGTCGCGCTCTTTGCGACGCAGTTCGAGCGGTGGACCATCACAACGCGCAGCAAGTTCGAGAATCTTCTCGAGCTCGCGCCCCAGGTGGTCTGGTTCGCCGAGCCCGATGGCAGGATCAGCTACTGCAATCCTTATTGGTACGAGTACACCGGCCTGTCGCGTCACGACACGCTCGGCGACGAATGGCTCGCCGCAATTCACCCGGACGATCGTGATCGCGTCAGCGCGACCTGGCAGACCGCGGTCAACCGCGGCACCGACTTCGAGGCCGAGCTGCGGCTACGGGAGCACGACGGCGACTACTGCTGGTTCCTCGCGCGCAGTAGACCCCACCGCGACGATACCGGGAGCGTCGACGGGTGGCTCGGGATCGCCGTCGACATCGAGGAGCGCAAGAAGGCGGAAGAAGAAGCCCTCGCTGCCAGCCAGGCGAAGTCGGAATTCCTCGCCAGCATGAGTCACGAGCTTCGCACACCCCTCAACGCCATTGGCGGGTACGGCGAGCTGCTCGCGATGGGTGTCCACGGATCGCTCAACGCCGAGCAGGCGCAGGATATCGCGCGCATCCGCCGGAGCCAGCAGCATCTGCTGACGCTCATCAACGACGTGCTCAACTTCGCCAAGGTCGACGCCGGTCAGGCAGAGTACCGCCTTACCTCAGTCCCCGTCGATGAAGCGCTGCACGACACCGAGACGATGATTGCGCCTCAGATAATTGCGAAGGGGCTGCGCTACACCTACAAGGGCGGCGACAAGACGGCATCGGTGCTCGCCGACCCGGAGAAGCTGCAGCAGATCGTTCTCAACCTCCTCAGCAACGCGGTGAAATTCACCGACACCGGCGGCAGTATCACTTTGTCAGCCAAACCCGCCGGAAAGTGCATCGAGATCTCGGTGGCGGACACCGGCGGTGGCATCTCCCAGGAGAAGCTGGACAGGATCTTCGATCCCTTTGTGCAGGCTGGCCGTCGGCTGAATCAGCCGGTGCAGGGTGTCGGGCTGGGGCTCGCAATCAGTCGCGATCTCGCCCACGGAATGGGTGGCGAGATCACTGTCGAAAGCGACGTCGGCAAGGGTTCGGTCTTTACTCTTTCGCTCCCTCGAGCGCCGCGAATGGATCCGGCAGACCGGCCTGCCCCGACCTTGAGCGATCGGCCGCTGCCGTTGCGCACCGAAAAAGAAGAATCGTCGCCGAAAGAAGAGCCGCCGAAGCAGGACGCTGGAGATGCCGAGCGCGCCGCCGCTGTTTCCGCGGCGTCCGGGGAACCGCCAGCCTAGGGCTTCACGCTCTCGCGGACGGGAGGGAGAGCGATCAGAGTTCTCTTCCCTGCGTCGATCACGTAGGCATTTCGATCAGCCATCGCCAGGCCGAGCCGGATGTTCTCGTCGCCGAGATCGTGGGCGAGTAGCGTGCGCACGCTCGATGGATCGACCTCATTCGTCACCAGAGTGCGTGGGGCGTTGCGCAGATCGTCACGAACGAAGAGCAGATTGTGACTCGTCGGCAGCCGGGACATGATGTCCCACAGCCATAGCCTTGGCGCCGCGCTTCTGTCGCGAAGATCGCGCTCCGATCGCATCGTCGGAAGCGATACTGCCAGCAGCGCGATCGCCAGCACGACGCTCACAGACGCACCTGCCGCGCGCATTCCCGCGGGCTTTGGATCGAACGACGGCGGGCCGGTGTCGATGTTCTTTGCCAGCCACTGGGTGGCGCGGACGAAGCCGAGCACGGTGATCATCGCCACCACTGGAAGGGCCTCGAGGTAGTACACAGTCCAGAACGCCGGATGCGCATAGAACAGGTAAGCCAGAAACAGCAGCAGCGCCGTGATCGCTCCAATCGCCAGAACCGGCGTGAGCGAAAACAGTCCAATCGCAAAAAAGATTATCAGTCCCGCGCGCCAGCTGGTGAATACATCCGCGCGCAAACCCGAAAGCCTCGCCATCGCGTCGCTGGGGATCGAGCTGACTGTGTGACTCTGATGCAGCTCCTTGAAGCGGTCGATCTCCGCCGACTGGTTAGCCGGCATCATGCGTAAGGGCGGTGCCGTGTCGAGCCCGAAACCAATCCGATCCCACGGGATGTAGGTGCGCGTGTAAAGCGCCTGGGGCGTCTCGGTCCAGCGGCCGGTGGTGAACCTGCTCCAGACCGGAACGATCGCGAGCACCACCGCCCCCACCAGCACCGCGTACCCGATCTCCCGCATCAGCCCGCGCCTTCGGGCAGACCACACCGCCACGGCGATCGCCGGAATCGCGAACACCAGTCCCGTGAGCGGCCTCGTGATCATTGCCCACGCAATGCAGAACGCGAGCAGGAGCAGCGTCCATCGCCGTGGCCGCTGATGCCACGAGTACAGGCACCACCACCCAAGCAGCCACAGAAAAACCGTCGTCGTCTCGGAAAGGTAGGAAGGCAGGAATCGCAGATTCGCGCGCGCCGTCGTCCACACGGCCCACACCAGTAGTGCCACCCAGCCGTTGCTGATGCGGCGACTCAGAGCGAAGACCAGTGCGCCTGATCCAAAGATCAGCAGCAGGGGCACCAGCGCCGCGAAACCGGCCACCACTCCGGGCACGAGGAGCAGGCTCTGGCCGGGAAAATATTTCGCCGCCACGAACGGGGTCACGAACACGTGCATCTGCTCGAAGAACTCGGGCAGCGCGCGGGCCGGCAGCGTCCACGCGCCCTTGCTGAAGATCTGCGCCTGAAGGACGTATGCCGACTCATCCGCAATGTTGGCGATGAAATGCGAGCCGCTCCAGATCCAGCCCATCACCAGCGCCGAGATCGCACCGCACACCAGCGCCAGCCACTTACTATCGAGCATTGGCTGAATGGCTGCGGAGCTCCGGGCGATTGCACCATTACTCTCGTAACGGATAGCAATCGCCGCCACGAACAGTGGAATGAGGAAGACGAGAGCGAGATCGCGCATCACTTCGTAGGTCCGGGTGACTTCACGTGGTATTTCGCGGCGGGCTTCACCTGTCGTGCTCGAGGGTCGCGAGAAAATGCAGATCCGCGTCGCAAACCACCGACAGCGGAAAGACGTAGAGGTGCAGCTGGCGAACGATCGACGCCGGCCGCACTTCTGTGCGCGCCCAGACGGCGCGCCATTCCGCCTCCGTCCAATAGTTGTAGGGCAGGCTGACGCCATGCGGAGCGTTCCCAACCCAATCCATCGCGCGGAGCACCAGCCGCGACGGAAGGCCGTGCGCGAGGTGGTCCTTGATCACGATGGTGTTGCGACTGACCCGTTTCATCTCAGCCATCAGCGTCTCCGGGTCCGCAGCGTGATGAAAGACGTCGATCGCCATCGTCACATCGAATTCGCGGTCCGGAAACGGCAAATGCCGGCCGTCGAATTGCCGCACCGGGATCGGAGTGCCATCGCGGACCAGCACATCGACGCCCTCGATTCGCAAATCGGGCCGAGTCCGGAGCAGCTCTTCGTCCAGCAGGCCGTCGCCGCAGCCCACGTCGAGAATTCGCGCCGATCCCGGCAGTACCGGCGCGATCGCCGCCGACAAAGCCCTCACCCGACGGCGAAGGAATCCTTTGCTGTGGATGAATCCGATCGCTCTTGCTAACGGACCCACTCAACGCCGTCGCATGCCAAGCAGGCTCAGGAAGAAGCTCGCAAGAATTGTCTCGAAGCCGAGCGCGACGAGCGTCACGCCGGGAATCACCCACCGCATCGTGATCGCATACTTGAGGTCGCCGAAGCCCGTCGCGCGCCAGATCGCGAGCGCGTCGAACAGGAAATACCCGCCAACCACCATTGCCACGGCGCCCACCACCAACCCCGTCTCGAGCTTGATCACCCGAAACGCGCGCGTCAGTAGCGGATCGGGCGGCAGGAGATCTTCACTGATCGCGAAGACCTTGGTGAACACCGAGAACAGTATCGACTGATAGCCGCAGATCACCGCCAGGCTGGAGAAGAGCAGCGTGTGAACGTCGAAGTGGATGCCGCGGAAGCGAAGTCCCGGTAGCGCGATTGCGTATCCGGCTAGACCGACCAGAATCAGCGCCAACCCCGGGATGAGGAAAAGCCAGCGCGGACTGTACAGCAGATAGAAACGCAGCGTCCGCCAGCCATCACGGAAAGTCTTGAGGTGCGGCGGATGCACCAGGCGGCCGTCGGGATGCAGAGTAATCGGCACTTCCGCGATCCGCGCGCCGTATAGACTGCCCTTGATGATCATCTCGGTGGCGAACTCCATCCCCGTGCAGCGCTGCCTCAGTCCGGTGTAGAACTCTTTCGTGAATGCGCGCAGACCGCAGTACACGTCGTTCACCCGAACCTTGAACCAGTGCCGCGCCAGAGCGGAGAACATCGGGTTACCCCACCAGCGATGAAGCCCCGGCATCGCGCCCGGCATCACGGTGCCGCCGCCGGCCGGAAGCCGGCAGCCCTGCACCATGTCGTATCCCTCGCGCAGCTTCTCCAGAAACTTTGGCACTTCACCAAAGTCGTAGCTGTCATCTGCGTCACCCATTAGGACATACTTCCCGCGCGACGCCTCGATGCCGCCCATCAACGCGCTGCCGTAGCCACGCGCAGTCACCGGTACCACCCGAGCACCCAGTGATTCGGCGATCTGCTGGGATCCATCCGTCGAGCCGTTGTCGGCAACAACTATCTCGGCGCTGATTGCGTGCGCGTCGATCGCGGCCTGCGCCTTCCGGATGCACGTCGCGAGTGTATCAGCCTCGTTGAGGCACGGCATCACGATCGAGATCTCGACGGATTTCGGTCTGGCCACGTGGGCCACCGTGGTCTTCGCAACCGCTGCCGGATTCGCCATCAGCCGATCGCCCGCTTCATGAAGCTTCGCATTCCCAGCGTCCAGAATATGGCCGTGACGAGCACGAGCGCGACAACCACTACTCGCGGCGACATGTGTGGCACGCCGGGGGTGAGTACCGCGCGCATTCCCTCAGCGACGTAAACGAGGGGATTTATCAGCACCGCGTATTTCATCACCGGGACGACCGAGAGTCCTTGCCACGGATAGTAGGCGCAGCCGAAGAAAATCATCGGCGCCAGGATTACACCGAACATCAGGCCGATCTGCTGGGGCTGAATCGCGGTGCCAAGAAACAATCCGAGAGATGAGAACGCCGCCGCGCCCAGCAGCGTGATCAACAGCACGTCGCCGAAATGCGCGAAGCTGAGATTTGGAATCGGCCCCATGATCAATCTCGCGACCGGCAGCACGAACAGCGCCGACACGATGCCCTGCAGCACACCACTCACGATCTTTTCGGCGGCGACGAGCCAAATCGGCACCGGCGCCAGCAGTCGGTCTTCGATTTCCTTGGTCCAGCCGAACTCCTGCACCATCGGCAACGCCACGGATTGAATGCTGGAGAATGTCAGGCTGATCGCGAGCACGCCCGGCAGCAACGCCGTCGTGTAGCCCTCGCCCATGAACCCCATCCTTGGCAACAGATAACCGAAGACGATGACGAACATCAGCGGCTGCATCGTCGTGCGCAGCAGAAAGAACGGCAGCTCCCGGCGGGCAACGCGCATGTCGCGCCGCAAAAGCGCAAAGAATACCGATGATGCCCGCACTTCCGCGCGCGGTTGCACCAGCGCAATCGCACTCATTCAGCGCACCTTATCCGCAGTCCGCGCATCCGCTTCGCGCTTCCCGTTTCTCGCCTCATCCAAGCTTCCTTCCCGTCAGCGACACGAACAGCGTCTCCAGGCTCGGCTGCAGAAGGTGGATGTCGGTGACGGTGCGACCCGCGGTCTCCGCCGCTTCGATCAGTGCCGGTAGAGTCTGTCCGCCGCGATCACTCTGCACCCGCAGCAGACCGTTGTTCGCTTCCACCTTCGAGATGCCGGCGATGGTCTCGGCGATCTCGGCCGTCGGCGTCGAGTCGCCGTCGAGCACCATCTCGATCAAGGTGCCCCCCGGCGCCTTCGCCTTCAGAGTGCGAGGCGTGTCGAGCGCGAGCAGCTTGCCGCGATCGATGATGGCGAGCCGGTCGCAAAGGCGATCCGCCTCATCCATGTAATGCGTAGTCATGACGATGGTGCGGCCGCGGCGATGCAGATCGCGCAGGATCTCCCACAGCCCGAGCCGCGCTTGCGGGTCCAGGCCCACCGTCGGCTCGTCGAGAAAGATGATTTCCGGCTCGTGCATCAGAGCGCGCACGATCATGAGCCGCTGCTGCTGTCCGCCCGACATCTCTGACATTTTTGCGGATGCCTTGCTCGACAGGCCAAGTCGGTCGAGCAGCTCGCGCGCTCGCCCGGTCGCAACCTCGGAGCTGATCCCGAAATACGCCGCGTGAAACTGGAGATTCTCCAGGACGTTCAGGCTGAGATCGGCGTTCGGCCGCTGCGGAACGACGCCAATCATCTGGCGAACTCGCACCGAGTTCGCGACCACGTCGGCGCCGGCGACGACGGCGGTGCCGGAGGTGGGCAGCACTCGCGTGGTAAGTATTCCAATCGCCGTGGTTTTGCCGGCCCCATTCGGGCCGAGCAGGCCGAAGAACTCACCGGCGCGGATGTCGAGATCCAGCGATTCGAGCGCGACGACGTCGCTGACCGGGGGCGTGCTGACGCTGGTCGGCGCGAATCGCGCGCTGTGACCGCTCGCCGGCCGGGTCTTGCCACTCCCTTTGTAAACCTTGCGCAGCGCGCGCATCTCGATCGCATTCACTGCTTCTTGTTTCGCCCCACGTTGTAGGAGTCCATCATGCGGAGTGAGCTCGCGGGCCGGCGAAACCGAGCGCCTCTTGGTCGCCGGTTAATGACGAGCGGCAGCGCGCACACGTTACCCCGCCTAGGCGCTCCTGTCTGCACGCTACGACTGGCCACACGAGTCCCAAAGTCGGCAGTCTGGAGACTGGAAAGCTCGGAGCGTCTCAGTCTGTCGCTCTTGGCGTCCACAGGAAACGCACCGGTCTCACGCGCCAGTTTGACAGCTACCCGACGCCCACCTGCCCACGTCTCCAGCCTGCCGACTTTTTGACTAGGGGTGCCGCGGAGTCGCCGCGACCCCCGACTAAGGAGACTAAGATCCGATCGGGTGCCAGGTCGTCTTGAACTCGATGAAGTCGCGGATCTCGTAGACGCCCTGTGACTTCGAATCGGTCCAGTCGAGAGCGTCGTCGCGCTTGCGCGATCGCACTCGCTTGATGCTCTCCGCCGCGCCGAGCTGGAGCTGTTTCTTCTCGTCCTGATCGACTACGGCGCTTACGCCGCGGATGTGGGTGTGCGTCGCAAAAGTCGGCACCAGCTCCTTTCGGAATCCGGTCAGGATGTTCACCACTCCACCGGGCAGGTCCGAAACGGCGAGCAATTCGCCGAGCACGATCGCCGGATATGGAAATTCCTGCGACGCCAGACAGACGCAGGTGTTACCCGCGATGATTACCGGCGCGATCTGACTCAGTAGTCCGAGCAACGGTGCCGCGTCGTCAGCGATGATGCCGATGATTCCCATCGGCTCGGCGACGGTAAAGTTGAAGAACGGTCCCGCCACGGGATTGGTGTTGCCGAGTACCTGCTCGTACTTGTCGGCCCAACCCGCGTAGTAGATGAGTCGGTCGACGCCGGCCGCAACCTCTTTCAGCGCCGCCGCCTTCGTCGACGCACCCGAGATAACCAGCGCATCCGCCATCTCGGCGCTGCGCGATTCGAGCATCTCGCCAAGCCTGTAGAGAATCTGGCCGCGATTGTAGGGCGTCCGCGCTGCCCACGACGGCCCCGCCTTCGCCGCCGCCTCCACCGCATTGCGGAGGTCTTTCCGGGTGCACTGCGGGATGTTTCCAAGCAACCGAGCTGCCGCCCCCCGGCCTCCCGCTTCCCGCTTCCCGCTTCCCCGGGCCCGCCCCGCTTCCCTCACGGCAAACACCCGCCCGCTCTCCGAGCGAATGAACTGTCCGCCGACGTAAACCTTCGGCGTCTTGGTGACCGGAATGCGCGCCATCGTTAGACCACCTTCCCGTAATCCATGAGGCCTTGCCGGCCGCCCTCGCGCCCGAATCCGGACTCCTTGTAGCCGCCAAACGGTGACGACGGATCGAACTTGTTGAAGGTGTTCGCCCAGACTACTCCCGCCTTGAGCAGCGTGCTCATCTTGAGAATCCGCGAGCCCTTGTCGGTCCAGACACCCGCCGACAAACCGTACATGGTGTTGTTCGCCTTCTCGACCGCTTCCTCGAGGGTGCGGAAGGTGAGCACGCTCAGCACCGGCCCGAAAATCTCTTCGCGCGCGATGCGGTGGCTCTGCGTCACGCCCGTGAATACCGTCGGCTTGAAGTAGTACCCGCGCGCCGGAAGCTGGCAGACACCCGACTGATACATGTCCGCCCCCGCCGCCACGCCCGAGTCGACAAGCTCGCAAATCCGATCGAGCTGCGCTCTCGAGTTGATCGCGCCCACGTCGGTGTTCTTGTCGAGCGGGTTCCCAACCCGCAGCACATCGATTCGGTTTTTGAGCTTGTCGACGAACATCTGGGCGATCGATTCCTGCACCAGCAGGCGACTGCCCGCGCAGCAGACGTGACCCTGGTTGAAGAAGATCCCGTTCACCACGCCTTCCACCGCCTGGTCGATCGGCGAATCGTCGAAAACGATGTTCGCTGCCTTTCCACCCAGCTCCAGGGTCAGCTTCTTGTCGGTGCCGGCCAGCTGCCGCATGATGATCTTGCCGACTTCGGTCGAGCCCGTGAATGCGATCTTCGCCGCGGTCGGATGCGTCACCACCGCCGACCCCGTCTCGCCCGCGCCGCACACGATGTTCACCACCCCAGATGGCAGCTCCGCCTCGAGCAGCAGCTCGGCGAATTTCATCGCCGTCACCGACGTCGTCTCGGCCGGCTTCAAAACCACTGTGTTTCCCATCGCCAGCGCCGGGGCGATCTTCCACGCCAGCATCAGCAGCGGGAAATTCCACGGAATCACCTGGCCAACCACGCCCAGTGGGACGACTTTCGCGCCGGGCACTGCGTACTCCAGCTTGTCGGCCCAGCCCGCGTGGTAGAAGAAGTGCGCCGCCGTCATCGGCACGTCGAAATCGCGCGACTCCTTTATTGGCTTCCCTCCGTCCATCGACTCGGCGACAGCGAATTCACGCGCACGATCCTGAATCAGTCGCGCAATTCGATAGAGATATTTTCCGCGCTCGGCACCCGGGAGCTTGCTCCACGGACCAAACGCCTTTTGTGCCGCCTGATACGCCGCATCGACGTCTGCCTGATTGGCGAGCGCGATCTGCGCCAAAACTTCTTCGGTTGCCGGATTGATGGAGTCGAAGTACTTGCCCGACTTCGGCGCGACGAACTTTCCCCCGATGAAGAGATCGTAGCGAGACTTGAGCTTCGGGTCGGCGGTCTCGGGTGCGGGATCGTATTCCCACAGATCGCCAAATATCAGCTGCGGAATCGAGCTGCTGGCCGCCGCTGGTCGCGCAATCGTTCTCGGCGTCGTCATGTCAATAACTCTCGGCGGCTTCAGTGAAGTAGTAAGGCGCCTGGTACGCGCCCGTCTTTTCTTTTTCGATTTGTCGGAGCAGATCGTTGAGCAGCGAGCTCGCACCGAAACGATAGCGCGTCGAGTTGAGCCACGCGTCGCCGAGAGTTTCTTTGACGGCGACGAGATAGTGCAGCGCCTGCTTTGCGGTGCGTATTCCACCCGCTGGTTTCATCCCGATCGGGGTTCCCGTCGCGAGATAGAAATCCCGGATCGCTTCGATCATCACCTGGGTGTTTGCAAGTGTCGCGCTGCCCGACGCCTTGCCGGTGCTGGTCTTGATGAAATCGCCGGAGCGGATCACCTGCATCGCCAGAAACGACGCCGCGCGCACGTTGTCGTAGGTGTCGAGCTCGCTCACCTCGAGGATGACCTTGAGCTGCGCATCGCCGCACGCTTCCACGACAGCGCTGATCTCGTCCTGCACCGCGTTGAATTCGCCGCCGAGAAACAGTCCGCGGTTGATCACCATGTCGATCTCGTCGGCGCCATCGCCGACCGCGGTTCTCACCTCTTCCAGCCTTAGCTGCAGCGGGCTCTGGCCCGAAGGGAACGAAGTCGCGACCGAGGCGACCTTGATCGGCGTGTCAGCCAGCCACCGCGCCGCGTATTTCACGAGAGAGGGATAGATGCAAACGGCCGCCACCGGTGGTATTGACTCGTCGAAACCGGGCCGCCGAGCCTTCTGGCAGAGCGAGGCGACTTTGCCGGGCGTGTCTTTCCCCTCGAGCGTCGTCAGATCCACCATCGAGACGGCGGTCGTGAGGCCCCACAGCTTCGAGCCCTTCTTGATGCTGCGGGTCGTGAATTTCGCGACGCGCTCCTCGATACCGACCTGATCGACAGTTCCGATTTCGTCGAGAAGCTTGCTGAAGCTGCGGCGTGCGGCGGGTGCCGTTGTGGCGGGCATGGTCCCTCTAATATCGCGTCCGGAAATCCCCTTTACAACGACGATTTCACTCTTGCGCCACCGCGCCTGTTACAACGGCGGCAACGGCGATACCTTGGCAGCATGGCTGATGCGCGACCTTACGCCGTTCTCTTCGATCTCGACGGCACCCTCGTCGATTCGATCGCGCTTTTGCTGGCATCGATGCGCCACACTTTTCACGGCCGCCCCCGACAGCCGACCGACGACGAGTGGATCGCCGGACTCGGTACGCCATTGCCCAAGCAGCTCACGCCCTATGTGGAGTCAGACGAAGACCGCGAGCGCCTGCTCAACCGCTATCGGGCGTTTCAGATCGAGAATCACGATCAGCTCATGTCCCACTACGAAGGGGTGATCGACACTCTCGCGTTGTTGTATCAGCGCGGGCATCCAATGGGAATCGTCACCAGCAAGGGCAACATGATGATGGAGCGCGGGCTCAAGTTCATCGGCGCCGACGATTACATCGAGGTCGCAATCGGGTACGACTCGGTGCACATCCACAAGCCGGATCCGTACCCGGTGAAAACGGCGCTCGAGAAGCTGGAGTACGGCGCCAACGAAGCGGTTTTCGTCGGTGATTCGCCGCACGACATCCAGTCAGGCAATCAGGCTGGCGTCATCACCATCGCCGCGCTCTGGGGGCCGTTCACGCGCTCGGCGCTGGAGCCGTACAAGCCGACTCACTTTCTGGACAACATCAAGCATCTGCCGGCTCTTCTCGACCGAATCACAGCGCAGAGTACGGGGTAATATATTTCGCACGTTCGACCCTCTTAGGAGTCATTCAAATGGGTGTGTCATATCAGACCGGAACGCTGGTTCGCACCGGCGAGGAGAGAGCGACCCTCGTTCGCCGCACCTACGCGCTGGTTCTTGTCAGCGTCCTGGTCACGATGGTCGGAGCTTCATTCGGGTTGTCACAGCCCCAATTGATGGGTGCGGTCGCGGCGCATCCGATCATCACGTTCTTCGTCGCCCTGGCGCCTCTGATCATGGCGCAGCGCGCACGGACCCAGTTCCCGATGAACATCGGGATGGTTCTGCTCTTCAATTTCGTTATGGGCGTGATGATCTCGCCCGCGCTGTTCCTCTACGGCCGTACCCAACCGGGCCTGATCGGACAGGCCGCGGTGCTCACCATCGGCGCATTTGGAATCCTCACCCTCTACGCCTTCGTCAGTCGTCGCGACTTCAGCGCCTGGGGCAGCTTCCTGATGGTCGGGCTGTGGGTGCTGATCGGCACCATGTTCCTGAATTTCTTTTTCCAGAGTGCGGCCGTCGATCTGTGGCTCGCTTCCGTGACGGTCCTCTTGTTCAGCGGCCTGCTGGTGTTCGACACCTGGCGCCTCCGCAACCACTACGGCCCCGACGAGTACGTCGGCGCGGCGGTGCAGATCTATCTCGATCTGCTGAACATGTTCATGGCAATACTGCGGATTCTGGGGAACCGTCGGAACTAACTGCAACTGAACGAGGAACTGCAACTGAACGAGGAACTGCAACTGAACGGGTGCCAGACGTCAGTGGCGGAGTGACCCGTTCCCAGTTCACTACGTCGGGACGCCCCTGGTGGGTTGCGAAGCACAGCAATTGCTTGTTCCGTAAAGGCGAGTAGAAACGTCCCGGCGTCGTGAACTAACAACTGAGAGCCGTGCTACTGACGTCTCGCACCCGTTCCGTTGCAGTTACCAGCCACCCGTTCCGTTGCAGTTATCAGAGCACTCGTTCAGTTGCAGTTTCCGACTATGCCTTCCCTCTGACAGCCTCGATCGCCCCCGCCATCGCAAGATCCTTCTCCGTGATCCCCCCGGCGGAGTGCGTGCTCAGTGAGCACGTGATCTTGGTGTAGCGGATGTCGATGTCGGGGTGGTGGTCCGCGGCGTCGGCCGCTTTCGCGACCGCGACAACGAAATCGATTCCCGCCATGAAGTCGGCAAACTGATAGGTTTTGGTGATCACGTCTGCGCGCCTGCTCCATCCCGGCAGATTGCCGAGGCCGCGCTGGATCGCAATGTCAGATAGGCGCTCAGGCATCGTTGCACACTCCGCGGAGGGTATCTGCCGAGGAAGATAAGTTTGGCCTGCCGCCGCGCAATGATCTCGACGATGCTGGCCGTCACGGCGCTCGCGACTTCTGTGTCCGCCGCCGCGGCGCAGCAACAGCCGGCCTCGGATTCAACGAGCGGCGGCAACTACTGGGGACGATTCGCGCTCGGAGCCGCCATCAGTCTCGCCGCCCACGAGAGCGCGCACCTCCTGACATCGCTGGCGCTCGGCTTCCATCCATCGGTCGGGCTCGACAATGGTCGGCCGACGATCTTTTCCGGCATCAACAGCCGCCAGTACCCGCACCAGCAATTCCTCTTCTCCGCCTCCGGCCTCACGACCCAGACCCTCATCGACGAGCTGATCCTCGACATCCCGCACCACCGAGGCGGCGCGATCGAGCGCGGAATTCTCGCTGGCGGAATCGGCACCACTCTTTTCTACATCACCCTCGGCCGCAACGGCGCGGTGAGTGACGTCGCCTTCATGTCCCGCACCTCATCGCTCTCGAAAACCCAGGTCTCCCTGATCTTCGGCGGCGTCGCCGCAATCCACGCCATCCGAATCGCCCGCGATTCGAGCTATTCCCACTTTTTCGCGGGGCCAGCGCACAAAGGTGTTGTGGTGGGGTGGAGGAATTGACTGCAACTGAACGGGTGCCAGACGTCAGTAGCGTGGTGGCCAGTTGGCAGTTCAAGACGTCGGGACGTCAGTGGGTGGCAAGGCACGCAGTTGCTCGTGCCCTAAAGGCGAATAGAAACGTCCCGACGTCGTGAACTTATCTCTGGCATCCATGCCACTGACGTCTCGCACCCGTTCAGTTGCAGTTCCCAGAGTACCCGTTCAGTTGCAGTTCTCCGATCTTCGGCCTATCTTCGGGTACATGAAGTCGCAGCATCCTGGCCTTTTCGGAGCAGAGTACGAC
>Ga0070681_10001525_pt1 | contig 20520 bp, 19 predicted proteins | sample KBSC83BmetaG_FD_65650 | JGI IMG/M metagenome (GOLD analysis project Ga0070681, IMG submission 65650) | Corn rhizosphere microbial communities from Kellogg Biological Station, Michigan, USA - KBS C8-3B metaG | ecosystem: Host-associated > Plants > Roots > Rhizosphere | place: USA: Michigan... | reverse complement strand
GATCGTCGCGACGAAGGGAACGGTCTCGCGGCCTTTGCGCAGGCCGTTCCATGCGACGAAGGCGGTCAACGCCGTCAGCAACGGCACCGGCCACAAGTAAAGAATGTTCGGCATCGAGAACCAGCGCTCGCGGATTTGCGGAAACGCCGCCGGGGTCCACAGGCTGACCGCCGCCATGAACGCGAGCACCGCGTAGAGAAGCCAGATGGCGTGCGACCGCGCGCGATCCGCCACCGGGCCGCTTGTCTTCATGGTGAGCCATGTCGCGCCGAGCAATGCGTAGCCGGACAGGATGCCGAACCCACACATCAGAGCGAACGGTGTCGCCCAATCGAACGAGCCGCCGGCGTAGGCGTCGTTCTCGACCTTGATGCCCTGGATCATGCCGCCCAGGATGAGGCCCTGGCAAAAGCCGGCGAGGGTCGAGCCGCCGGCAAACGCCACATTCCACAACGCCTTGTTGTGGCCGATCTCGCGAAACTCGAACGCGACGCCGCGGAACACCAGCGCCAGCAGCATCACGATCACCGGCAAATAGAACGCCGGCATGACGATGGCGTAGGCGAGGGGAAACGCCACCAGGAGACCCACACCGCCCATCACCAGCCAGGTTTCGTTGCCGTCCCAGAACGGTGCAATCGACGCCATCATCTGGTTGCGCTCGGGTTCGTCCTCCGCGAACGGAAACAGCAATCCGATGCCGAGATCGAAACCGTCGAGGATGACATAGAGCGCGACGGCGCTGCCGATGATGCCGGCCCAGATCAGGGGGAGATAGGATTCCAGCGCCGTCATGGCAGCATCTCCCCATGTTTGCCGGCAGCGGCCAGGGCGCCGCCGAGCGTCGGAGTCGATGGCTCGTCGGCAGCAGACTCGATTCCCTTCGCGAGGAGGCGGTTGATGAAGTAGATGCCGAACGAAAAGACGATGGCGTAGACGATGACGAACAGCACCAGCGTCACGGCGACGAAGTGGCCGAGCACCGGCGAGGTGGCGTCGGCGGTTCGCAGGATGCCTTGCACGATCCACGGCTGACGGCCGCTTTCGGTGACGATCCAGCCGGACAGCACGGCGACGAAGCCAAGCCACCAGGTCTGCGCCATCGTCAGCAGATACCAGCGCGTCTCGAACAGCCGTTCGCGCCACCACAGGAATGCGCCGAACAGCGCCGCCGCAGCCATGAAGAAGCCGATGGCGATCATGATGCGGAAGGCGAAGAACACCGAGACGAGCGGCGGACGGTCGCCGGGCGGCACGTCCTTGAGTCCCGGAAACAGGCCGTTCCATTGATGGGTGAGGATCAGGGACGAACCGTGGGGAATCGAAATCTCGAAGTGGTTGGTTTCCGCCTTGGCGTCCGGCCAGGCGAAGATATGGAAGTCGCCGGGTTTCGATCCATCCCAGTGCGCTTCCATCGCCGCCACCTTGGTCGGCTGATGTTCGAGCGTGTTGAGGCCGTGCTGGTCGCCGATCAGAATCTGCAGCGGGGCCAGGATCGCCAGCAATCCGATCGCCATGCGCAGCATGGTGCGCGCCTCCTCGACATGGCGGCCGGCCACCAGATAGCGCGCGGCGACCGCGAGAACGACGAATCCCGCGGTGAGGTAGGAGGCGTTGAGCATGTGCGCGAAGCGATAGGGGAAGCTCGGATTGAACACGATGGCCCACCAATCGAGCGGATAGGCCACGCCGTTGCGCAGTTCGTAGCCGGCCGGCGTGTGCATCCAACTGTTGGCCGAGAGAATCCAGAACGCCGAGGTGGCGGTGCCGACCGCGACGATCACGGCCGACAGCGCGTGCAGCCAGCGCGGCACCCGCTTGGCGCCGAACAACAGGATGGCGAGGAAGCTCGCCTCCAGGAAGAACGCGCTGAGCACCTCATAGCCGGCGAGCGGGCCGATGATGTTGCCGGCGACGCGCGAGAAGCGGCTCCAGTTGGTGCCGAATTCGTAGGACAGCACCACACCCGACACCACGCCCATGCCGAACGACACGGCGAAAATACGAGTCCAGAACCGGGCGATCCGCAAATAATGGTCCCGGCCGGTGATGAGCGCCGTCACATGCAGCGTGGCGATGTAGGCCGACAGCCCGATGGTGAAGCTGGGGAAGATGATGTGAAAGGAAATGGTGAAGGCGAATTGCAGCCGCGCCAGCAGGACGGGATCGAAATCCATGATGCGATCCTTGCAGTGCGGCCTCGCGATATGCCGCCGGAAGCCTGATTCGTATCACGCAATGCCCGCATATGATGTCGGCCCGGCTGTTGAATTCCGCAAGGGGCGGGCTGCGACTCTTGCCGGCCGCCGCTATGCTCGCTCGCGGGCTGCAACAACAGGGGTGCGGGGCGGTTATGAGCGGTGTGCCGGTGAGGTCGAACGGGATTCTGGAGCGGACGTTCCAACTGGCGCAGCACGGAACGACGGTCCGCACCGAATTCGTTGCAGGTGTCACCACTTTTCTGACGATGGTCTACATCGTGTTCGTCAATCCGGCGATCCTCGGCAGCGCCGGCATGGACAAGGGCGCGGTGTTCGTCGCGACCTGCATCGCTGCGGCCGTCTCGACGATGGTGATGGCATTCTATGCCAATTATCCGGTCGCGCTCGCGCCGGGCATGGGGCTCAATGCGTTTTTCGCGTTCACCGTGGTGCTTGGATACAAGTACACATGGCAGCAGGCGTTGGCGGCCGTGTTTTGTTCCGGCGTGATCTTTTTCCTGATCTCGGTGCTTCGGATTCGCGAAGCGGTGGTCAATTCGATCCCGAAGAATCTGAAACTGGCTATTTCAGCCGGAGTCGGCCTGTTCCTCGGCATCATCGCGCTGGAGGAGGCGAAGATCGTGGTCGCCCATCCGGTGACGCTGGTCACGCTGGGCGACCTCACGCAAGGACCGGCGATGCTGTGTCTGCTCGGCTTTGTCGTGATCGTGGCGCTGAATTATCGCAAGGTCATCGGCGGGACCGTGATCGGCATCCTCGCGGTCACGCTGCTTGGTATTCCGTTCGGGCTCGCGCACTACGGCGGCATCGTCTCGGCGCCGCCGTCGCTGTCCCCGACATTGTTCCAGCTCGATTTCTCGCGCATCGCCGAGCACACGTTCATTATCGTCGTGTTCAGCTTCCTGCTGGTCGATGTGTTCGACAACGCCGGCACGCTGATCGGCGTCACCCATCGCGCCGGATTGCTTGACGCGGACGGCCATCTTCCGCGCATGCGTCAGGCGCTGATTTCCGACAGCTTTGCCGCCATGTTCGGTTCTCTGATCGGCACCTCGACCACGACAAGCTATATCGAGAGCGCGTCCGGTGTTGCAGCCGGCGGACGAACCGGGCTGACGGCCGCGTTCGTTGGAGTCTTCTTCATTCTGGCGCTGATGTTTTCGCCGCTCGCCGGCATGGTGCCGGCCTATGCGACGGCGGCGGCGTTGCTTTATGTCGCTTGCGTGATGACGCAGGGGCTGTCAGAGATCGAATGGGACGACATCACGGAATACGGGCCTGCGGTGATCACCGCGATCACCATGCCGCTGACCTATTCCATCGCGACAGGCGTCGGGCTCGGCTTCATCACCTATTCGCTGGCCAAGATCCTGGCCGGAAAATTCCGTGAGGCGAAACCGGCGGTCGTGGCGCTGGCCATTCTATTCGGTCTCAAATTCGCGATAGCAGGGTGAGTGGAATGAACAAGATCTGGTTGGCGACCGTCGTGCTCCTCGTCTCGTTCGTCACGGGGGCGAATGCGGCCGAGTTGAAGATCTTTGGTTCGCGGGTGACCAAAGTGATCGTCGGTGAACTCGGCGGCCAGTTCGAGAAGACCAGCGGCCTGAAGCCGGTTGTCACGGCGGACGTCGCGGCCGTGATGAAGCGGCGGATCGAGGGCGGCGAGCCGTTCGACATGGCCGTCCTGGTGGATTTCCAGATCAACGATCTGATCAAATCCGGCAAGCTTCTGGCCGACAGCCGCACCGATATCATGTCATCCGGTATCGGCGTCGCGGTGAAGCGCGGCGCGCCGAAGCCCGACATCAGCACGGTCGAAGCGTTCAAGGCAACGCTGCTCAACGCGAAGTCGATCACCTACTTGAAGGAAGGCGCGAGCACGATCCACCTGCGCAAGGTGTTCGACCAACTCGGCATCACCGAGGCGATCAAGGCCAAGGCGGTCGAAACCAACGGCGAGCAGGTGTCGGAGTTTGTCGCCGAGGGAAAGGTCGAACTGGGCCTGATCGTCATTCCCAATATCATGTCGGTGCCGGGCGCCGAACTGGTCGGCCCGTTGCCCGCCGCGATCAACTCCGTTGTGATGTTCACGGCCGGGATTTCGCCGCAGTCGCCGAACCAGCAGGCGGCCCGCGAATTGATCAAGCTGCTTCGGAGTCCGGAAGCCAAGCCCGTCATCAAAGCCAAGGGCAACGATCCGGCGTGAGGATGGCTTCGCAATGCCGCTCGGCGTCACGCCGTGGGACGCCCTCCGTTGAGGCCGAGAAAGGTTTGGTGAGCCGATGACCGCGTTTTCTTCCTGGCAGGTGTGGGCGATCCTGTCGGCGGTGTTCGCGGCGTTGACCGCGATCTTCGCCAAGATCGGCGTCGAGAACGTCAACGCCGACTTCGCGACCTTCATCCGCACCATTGTCATCCTGGCGACACTGGCCCTGATCCTGTTGGCGACCGGGCAATATCAGGCGCCGGGTTCGATCAGCGGTCGGACCTATCTGTTCCTCGTGCTGTCGGGTCTGGCGACGGGCGGCTCCTGGATTTGTTATTTTCGCGCGTTGAAGATCGGGCAGGCGGCGCAGGTCGCGCCGATCGACAAACTGTCGGTCGTGCTGGTTGCGATCTTCGGCGCGGTGTTCCTGGGCGAACGGCTGAGCTCGATCAATTGGCTCGGCGTTGCCTTGATCGCGGCGGGCGCAGTTCTCGTGGCCCTGCGTTGAAACGCGATTATTCCATCGCCTTCTTGATCGCCAGCAGATCGCGCCAGGCGAGCCGTTTGCCGATGGGGGACCGCAGCAGGTAGGCCGGGTGCAGCATCGGCATGGCGCGGATTTCGCGCGCGCCGGCCTGATACGGAAACCAGCGGCCGCGGTTCTTCATGATGCCCTGCACGTTGAGCAGCGCGCCGGTCGAGGGCTGGCCGATCGTCACCAGGATGTCGGGACCGACCAGTTCGATCTGGCGCTGGATGAACGGCAGGCAGATTTGCGTTTCGACCGGGGTCGGCGTGCGATTGCCCGGCGGCCGCCACGGCACGATGTTGGCGATGTAAACCTTGGTGCGGTCGAGGCCGATGGCCGCAAGCATCCGGTCCAGCAGTTGGCCGGAGCGCCCGACGAACGGCAGGCCTTGGCGGTCTTCTTCCGCGCCCGGAGCTTCGCCGATCAACATCAGGCGTGATTGCGGATTGCCGTCGGCGAACACCAAGCGGCTCGCGGAGACCTTCAGTCCACAGCCGTCGAAACGGTCGAGGATGTTCCGCAATTCGTCGAGGTTCGCGGCGTTGCGCGCCGCCTCGCGCGCCGCCATGACGGCGGCGTCGGCTGGTGGCGGCGCGGGACGGGGGGGCGCAGCCCTCGATGGAGGCGCGGGCTGCGCAGCCGGCCGGCCGGCGGTCTCGGCGTTCGGCTGGGCAATGGGGCCGCGCGCAGGCGGTTCGGGCGCCGGCTCCTCGATCGAGAGCCAGTCCTTTGCCTCTTCGCCCAGCACCCCGTCGACGCCGGCTTCGGCGTAGAAGGTGAGCAATTCGCGGGCGGCTCTGGCGTGGTCGGGGGTCATGCCTGCGGGGTTGTGATTCAGTCGAACAGCCGGATGACGTGCGGTGTCTGCATCAGCCCGAGCAGGACGACGATGGCGCTGACGGCCAGCGTGCCCAGCACCGCACCGAACGTGGCCATCACCATGGGCCGAAGCCGGTCGGGCCCTCGGTCGGCCGCCGCTTCCTTGCCGTGCAGGGCGATGGCAGTGTTGATCAGCACCTCGATCTGATCCGCCGTCAGCGGTTTGGCGGGAGCGTCCGCGATGCCTTCGGCGGTCTCGGGGTTGTCGTTGCTGTTCGGCTTATCGCCCTCGTCCGGTTTCGCGCCGTTTTCCGGCTTGTTGTTTTTTTCCGGACTCTCGGGCGGCTTGACCTTGATCGTTTCGGCATAGCGCCAGCGCAGCAACACCCGCTGCTCGCCGCGCAATGTGTAAGATTTGAAGAATTCCGGGTGCTGTTCGAAGACCGTCTGCCATTTCTTCCGTTCGGCGAACTTGACCGGCGAGTGCTCGAGTTGCTCGGACGACAACTCCTCGCTTGCTTCCAGTTCCGCGACCCACCGGTTGAGGCTGCCTGTCGGCCGGTCGGCAACGCCCAAAGTCTGGATCGCCGCGATGACGTTGGCCAACCGGTCCTTTTCCAGATAGTGGCTGTTCGCCATAGGATTTGGTCCTTCCACGCTCCGCTGCAACGTATCATGTTATGAGCCGGTCCAACGTGCAATGCGAGGTTTCGAGAATACGATGCCGAACGACGTACCCGCCCGAGAATCCATGGAGTTCGACGTGGTTATCGTCGGGGCCGGCCCTGCCGGTCTCGCCGCCGCGATCCGGCTGAAGCAGCTTGCCCCCGACCTCGGTGTCGTCGTGGTGGAAAAAGGTTCGGAGGTCGGCGCCCACATCCTGTCGGGTGCGGTGATCGATCCGCTCGGGCTCGACCGGCTGTTGCCGGAGTGGCGCTCGGAGGACACGCCGATCAAGACGGCCGTCACCGACGACCGCTTCCTTTGGCTGGGTCCGTCGGGAGCGCTGCGGCTGCCGAACGTCTTGATGCCGCCCCTGATGTCGAACCACGGCAACTTCATCGTGTCGCTCGGTAACGTCTGCCGCTGGCTCGCGACCAAGGCCGAGGCGCTGGGTGTGGAAATCTATCCCGGCTTTGCCGCGACCGAGGTGCTGACCGAGAATGGCGCGGTGGCCGGCGTGGCCACCGGCGACATGGGCATCGGCAAGGACGGCAAACCGCGCGGCGACTTCACCCGCGGCATGGAGTTGCGCGCCAAGTACACGCTGTTCGCGGAAGGCGCGCGCGGCAGCCTGTCCAAGATTCTGATTGCACGCTACGGACTCGATCGGGACCGTCAGCCGCAAAAATTCGGTCTGGGCTTGAAGGAGCTCTGGCAGGTCGCGCCGGACAAACATAAGCCGGGGCTGGTGCAGCATTCGTTCGGCTGGCCGCTCGACAATTCCACCGGCGGCGGCTCGTTCCTCTACCACTTCGACGACAACCTGGTGTCGGTCGGCTTTGTCGTCCACCTCAATTACGCGAATCCGTATCTCTCGCCGTTCGATGAATTCCAGCGCTTCAAAACCCATCCGAGCATTCGCGGAACCTTCGAAGGCGGCAAGCGACTCTCGTATGGCGCCCGCGCGATCACGGAGGGCGGCTATCAGTCGGTTCCCAAGCTGGTGTTTCCGGGTGGCGCGCTGATCGGATGTGCGGCGGGCTTCGTCAACGTGCCGCGCATCAAGGGCAGCCACAACGCCATCCTGTCCGGAATGCTCGCCGCCGAGAATGTTGCGGCGGCGCTGTCGGCGGGGCGGGCCAACGACGAACTGTCGGACTATGAGGCGGCGTGGCGGGACGGCGACATCGGCCGTGACCTGTGGAAGGTCCGCAACGCCAAGCCGCTGTGGTCCAAGCTCGGCACGGTCGTCGGCATCGCGGCGGGCGGTCTCGATATGTGGACCAACACGCTCGGCTTTTCGCTCATGGGCACGCTTGGCCACGGCAAGGCGGACGCCGACACGCTGCGGCCGGCGAGCGAGTGCAAGCGGCTCGTCTACGCCAAGCCGGACGGCAAGTTGACCTTCGACCGGCTCTCGTCGGTGTTCCTGTCGAGCACCAACCACGAGGAAGACCAGCCGCCGCATCTGAAGGTTGCCGACATGGCCCTGCAGCGGACGTCGGAGCACGACGTCTATGCCGGCCCGTCGTCGCGCTATTGCCCGGCCGGGGTTTACGAGTGGCTGGAGGAGGGGGGAGAACCCCGCTTCGTCATCAATGCCCAGAACTGCGTCCACTGCAAAACCTGCGACATCAAAGACCCCAATCGCAACATCACCTGGGTGCCACCGGAGGGCGGCGGCGGACCGAAATACTCGAATATGTGAAGGCGGTTCCGTTCCGGCGGTCACGATACCGCCACATGGCGGATCGAATGCTGGGCGGCGCGGCGTCCCGTCTTTGACGGGCGTCCCCGTCCTTGCGGGCGGAACGCAAAAAGGCCATTCTTCGACCGACTCGAAGGGCAGGCGTACCGCCGCCCAGGGAGGCAGCCACCCGTGATCGTCTCGACCTCGTTCCGCCGCGTTGCGGGCGCTATGCTTGGCGCCGTGACGCTGTTGTTGCCCGCGACACTGTCCGCCCAAAGCGCGGCCCAGGACAGCCCGAAAATTTCCACCTACGTGCCGTCAGCCCATGAACTGGCGCGCCTGTCCGCGTCCGGCAGTTATCTTGCCGCCCGCCACGCCGGCACGCAGCGCGACGCCGGTGCCGCCGCTGCGTATTACCGCGCGGCGCTCCGGGGCGATCCGAAGAACAGCGATCTCCTGGAACGCGCTTTCCTCTCCGTCCTGGCGGAAGGCGACGTGGAAGAATCGGTCCGGCTCGCCGAACAGATTCTCCGTTACGACCGCAACGACAGAGTGGCCCGCCTGGTTCTCGGTGTGCATGCCCTGAAGCAGCACAAATACAGCGCCGCGCGCCAAAATCTGGCGCAGTCGGTGCGTGGACCGATCACCGATCTTGCGGCAACGCTGCTCGGGGCGTGGTCGAGTTATGGTGCGGGGGATGCGCGGGCCGCCGTCGAGTCGATCGACAAGCTGCAAGGCGCCGAATGGTATGCCTTGTTCAAGGATTTGCATGCCGGTCTGATCCTCGACCTTGCCGGCAACAAGAAGGAAGCGGGTAAGCGCCTTGAGCGCGCCCAGAAGCTGGACGCCACCGCGTTGCGCCTGACGGAATCGTACGGCTCGTGGCTGTCGCGCAACGGCCGGAAGGACGACGCGCTGAAGCTGCTCGAGGCCTTCAACAACCAGTTGCCGCGCCATCCGCTGATCGTCGATGAGATGGACACCCTCAAGAAGGGCAAGTCGCTGCCTCCGCTGGTCGACAGTGCGCAGGCCGGGGCCGCCGAGGCTCTCTATGGGCTCGGCGCCGCGCTGGGACGCCGCGGCGGCGAGGATTTGGGCCTCGTCTATCTGCAGCTTGCGCTCTATCTCGCGCCAACGCAGCCGCTTGCGCTGCTGTCGCTGGCCGATCTTTACGAGCAGGTGAAAAATCCGACGCTGGCCATCAAGGCTTATGAGCGCGTGCCGCAAGCCTCGCCGTTGCATCGCAACGCCGAGATCCAGCTCGCGGCCAACCTCGACTCGCTCGATCGCACCGACGAAGCCAAGCAACGCTTGCGCAAGCTGGTCGAGGAGCGTCCGCACGACATCGACGCGATCATGGCGCTGGGCAACATTTTGCGCAGCCGCAAGTCGTTCGACGAATGCGCGAAGGTTTACAGCGACGGCATCGCGACCGTAGCCAAGCCGGAGCGGGCGCACTGGCTGATCTTCTATTTCCGCGGCATCTGCAACGAGCGCGCCAAGCATTGGCCACAGGCCGAGGCGGACTTGAAGGAGGCGCTGGCCCTCTATCCGGACCAGCCGCATGCGCTCAACTATCTTGGCTATTCGTGGATCGACCAGGGGATCAACCTGGAAGAAGGCATGCGCATGATCCGCCGCGCCGTCGAACAGCGGCCGGATGACGGCTATATCGTCGACTCGCTGGGCTGGGCGTATTTCCGCATCGGCAACTACGACGATGCGGTGAAGAACCTGGAGCGGGCGGTGGAGCTCAAGCCCGAGGATCCCACCATCAACGATCACCTCGGCGATGCCTACTGGAAAATCGGCCGCACGCTTGAGGCGCACTTCCAGTGGTCGCACGCGCGCGACCTCAAGCCGGAGCCGGACGATCTCGCCAAGATCAAGCAGAAGCTGGCGACCGGTCTTCCGGAAGACACGTCAGCGGCCAACGCCCAGAAGAAAAAGCCGGGCGACGGCGGCTGATATCCGGTCTCTCTTGATCATTTCCCAATGCCCGGCCTTGTGCCGGGCATTGACGTTTCCGGCCGCCGAAAGCATCAAGGCCGCCTGGACCGGATAACGTCTTCGCATGACAACGCTCGTTGAACGCGCCCCCGCCAAGGTCAACCTTTCGCTGATGGTGCTCGGCCGGCGGGCTGACGGCTACCACGCCCTCGACAGCCTGGTGACCTTCGCCGCCGCCGGCGACCGGCTGACATTGACGCCGGGCAAGCTGCTGTCGCTGCGCGTGCGCGGAGCGACGGCGGAGCAGGCGGGCCCGATCGAGGATAACCTCGTGGTCAAGGCTGCCAATGCTCTGGCCCGCGAGATACCCGGCCTCCGGCTTGGACGTTTTACGCTCGACAAGCGCCTGCCGGTTGCCGCGGGCCTTGGCGGCGGTTCGTCCGATGCCGCGGCCGCGCTTCGCCTGCTGGCGCGCGCCAATCGGCTGCCGCTCGACGATGCCCGGCTGCGCCGGGTGGCGCGCCGCACCGGCGCCGACGTGCCCGTGTGTCTCGACCCGCGGCCGCGACGGATGCGGGGCATCGGCGATGTGCTGTCCGCGCCGCTTGCGATCCCGCCGCTTGCCGCGGTGCTGGTCAATCCGGGCGTGGCGGTTCCCACCAAGGACGTGTTCGCGATTCTTGGGCTGAAGCCCGGGATGGGCGTCCGCCGCGCCGCGCGCGCGCGTCCGCTGCCCCGCGGTTGGGATGATTTGATCGAGGCGCTGGCCGGCGAGCGCAACGATCTGGAGCCGCCGGCCATCACACTTCAGCCGGTGATCGCTACGGTGCTTGCGAGCTTGCGCAAACAGCCGGGCTGCGGCCTCGCGCGGATGTCGGGTTCGGGCGCCACGTGTTTCGGGTTGTTCGCATCGGCGCGTGCCGCTGCGGCCGCGGCCCGCGATCTTTCGGAACGGCGCCCACGCTGGTGGGTCAAGGCGACGCTGTTGGGCTGAAGCGCCGTGTCGGACGGTGGGCGCTGCGCAATATCACAACGCAACTGAATCGCAACGCAACGGATTGTGGCCCGGACACGGGCGTTCCTGTCGCGGATTATGGACTATGCTTGACGCCTGTCCCGGATTTATCGGGGCGGGCTTGCCGTCGTTTCACCGACTCATCAGGGAGGTTGTGACATGAGGACATCGATCGTCGTGGCCGCGCTCGCGGTTTTGTCGTTTGCCGTGTTGCCAACCGTTGCATCGGCCCAGAGTTTTGAAAAGAAGAACTACAACTACAGCGAATGGACCAAGGGACGTTTCTCCGAAGCCGTGACGGTGACGGGCCCGGGCAAGATGATCTTCCTGGCGGGCGTTGGCGCGGAGGATGAAAACGGCAAGGGCGGCGATATTCTGCACAAAGGGGATTTCACCGCTCAGTGCAAATACTCCTTCGAGAAGATCAAGAATGCGCTCGCCAAGAACGGTGCAGGCTTCGGCGACATCGTGAAAATGGTTACTTACATGACCGATGTCCGATTCCAGCCGGAATTTGGAAAATGCCGGCAGGAAACCTTCGGCACGACGCCGATGCCGGCGCATACACTGCTGACCATCAGCCAGCTTGCGTGGCCCGGAATGCTGGTGGAGATCGACGTCACCGCGATGGTTCCGCTGAAATAGCGGTGAGCGCGGACGATTGAAACGCGTGGGTCTGATCCGACCCGGTCGGGTCAGACCTTCGAGCATTTTCGCGTGAAGCGAATACCGGTTTGCGTCAAGAAAATGCGTCAATCGAAAGACGCAGATGTTTTCGCCGTTTCCACGAAACGGTGAAAAGGTCTAGTGCGTGCGTGCGGTGCAGAACTCGACCGCTTCCTCCAGCGCCTGTTTCATCGTCGACGCCGGGAACAACGCGAGGGCGTCGCAGGCGATGGCGCCGTAATGCTGGGCGCGCTTGATGGTGTCCTCGAGCGCGCGGTGCTTGCTCATCAGTCCCACCGCGGTTTCCAGATCGCTCTCGGTCACCTCGCCCTGCTCAAGAACGCGGGTCCAGAATTCGCGTTCGCTTTCGGAGCCGCGACGGAAGGACAGCACCACCGGCAGGGTGATCTTGCCCTCGCGAAAATCGTCGCCGACGTTCTTGCCGAGCTTGGCGGACTTGCCGCCGTAGTCCAGCGCATCGTCGACAAGCTGGAAAGCGATGCCGAGGTTCATGCCGAACGAACGGCACGCGGCGGCCTCGGCCTTCGGCCGCTGGGTCAGCACCGGGCCGACCTCACAAGCCGCGGCGAACAGTTCGGCGGTCTTGGCGCGGATCACGGCGAGATATTCGTCCTCGGTGGTGGCGGTGTTTTTCGCCGCACCCAACTGCATGACCTCGCCTTCGGCGATCACGGCGGCGGCGTTGGAGAGGATTTCCAGCGCCCGCATCGAGCCGACCTCGACCATCATCTTGAACGCTTGCCCGAGCAGGAAGTCGCCGACCAGGACGCTGGCCTCGTTGCCCCAGAGCTTGCGCGCCGCCGGGCGGCCGCGCCGCAGGTCGCTTTCGTCGACGACGTCGTCATGCAGCAGCGTTGCGGTGTGCATGAATTCGACCGCGGCGGCGAGCTTGATGTGGCCGTCGCCCTCGTAGCCGGTGAGGCTGGCCATCGCCAGGGTCAGCATCGGCCGCAGCCGCTTGCCGCCGGACGAGATCAGATGATTGGCGACCTCGGGGATCATCGTGACCTCCGATCCCGTGCGGGCCAGAATTTCCGTGTTGACCCGCTGCATATCGCCGGAGACGAGATCCACCAGGCGGTCGATGGTGGAGTCGGCCGGACTGAAGGGGATGACGACAGCCACGTAATGATCTCCCGATTCCCTCGGTGGTCGGCAAAAGGGTAGAAACGCTATAATGAGCAGGCCAGCGCGCCGACGCCGCGCTGCCTTGCTACAACGAGGGGCGGCCATCGGCAAGGTTGTCGCAGATTTCCGTGTCGCTCCGTTGGGCAATGGCCGCATGCGCCGGCGGTGCTGACACAAAGGAACGCAGAGCCCTTGCACGAGCTTGTCCGCACCAACAACGCGGTCCTTATCACCGCCATCGAGGCGCTGCTCAAAGGCGCCGAAATTCCACATATGGTGCTGGATCAGCATATGAGCGTGCTGGAGGGCTCGCTGGGCATTTTGCCACGCCGTATTCTGGTGGGCGACGGCCATTGGGACACGGCTCGGCAACTCCTGGAAGATGCCGGCCTGGGGCAGGAACTGCGGCCCGATTCCGCCCCGCCACACGCGGAATTGACCGACGACGCCGTGTTGGGCGGCCGGCTTCGGCTGAAACAGAAGCGCCGCGGTCACCGTGTCGGCCACGACGCGATGCTGCTGGCGGCCGCGACCGGCGTCCGGCCGGGCGACCGGGCGGTCGAATTCGGCGCGGGGGTCGGCGCCGCCGGCCTGGCGCTGGCCGTTCGTGTTCCCGATGTGGACGTCACGCTTGCCGAGGTCGACCCGGAACTCGCCGCCATCGCCGCCGACAATATCGTGCGCAACGGGCTGGGCGGCCGGGCGCGGGCGGTCGTGCTCGACGTGACGGCGACGGAGGATGAATTTGCCGCCCGCGGTCTTGCGTCCGGGGCGGCCGATCATGTGCTGATGAATCCGCCATTCAACAGCCTGTCGCGTCAGAACGTTTCGCCCGATCCGGGCCGCCGCGCCGCCCATGTCGCGGCGGATGGCATGCTCGCCGCGTGGGTCGAGGCCGCGGGGCGGCTTCTGCATTCGGCCGGGACGTTGACGCTGATCTGGCGGGCCGATGGGCTGACCGAGGTTCTCGACAGTCTCGACGGCCGTTTTGGCGGCGTTGTGGTGTTGCCGGTGCATGGACGCGCCGGCCAACCCGCCATCCGCGTCCTGGTGAGCGCGCGCAAAGGCAGCCGGGCACCGCTGGCGCTGTTGCCGGGTCTGATGCTCAACGATGCAGAGGGCAGGCCGACTGCTGAAGCCGAGGCGATCTTGCGCGGTGGCGAGGCGCTGCCGATGGTCCGAGATTAGGGCGGGTCGTCGCGTTCGGAGGCGTCAGGCCGGCTTGATGTTGGCGAACTTGATCACCTTGGCCCATTTCTCGATTTCGTCAGAAACGAATTTCTGAAAGCGATCGACGGAACCCGGCATGGGCTCGGCGGCGAAGTCGGTGAGCCGCGCCTTGATCGCGGGATCGAGCAGCGCGGCGTTGATTTCGCGATTGAGGATTTCCGTGATCGCGGCGGGTGTGTTTTTCGGCGCTCCAATGCCGGCCCAGGAACTTGCCTGATAGCTGGGCAGGAATTTCGTGAATGACGGCACATCGGGAAGGCCGTCGAATTTCGTCTCGCTGGAGATTGCCAGCGCCCGCAACTGGCCCTGTCGGACATAATTGATCGCCGACGCCGCGGTGGCGAACACGGCCTGGACCCGCCCGCCGAGAAGGTCGGTGAGCGCTGGTGCTTCGCCGCGATAGGGCACGAACGTCGTCGTGATGCCTGTCAGCATGCTGAACAACGCGCCGGCAACGTGGCCCGTGGCTCCCACGCCGCCGCAGCCCACGTTGATCTGTCCCGGTTTCGACTTGGCGTATTCGATGAACTCCGGGATGGTTTTGGCCGGCAGCGAGGGCTGGACCACCATCAGCAGCGGCATGCTTTCGATCCCGGCAACCGGAACGATATCGCGCGCGAAGTCGAAACTGAGATTGCTGTAGAGCGTGACGTTGATCGGGGCCGGCGAGCCGAGCAGGATTAAGGTGTATCCATCGGGATCCGAGTGGGCGACCATGTTGGTCGCGAGAGTGGTGTTAGCTCCCGGCCTGTTCTCGATGACGAACTGCTGGCCAAGACGTTGTGACAACCATTGCGAAATCAGACGGGCGACGATGTCGAAGGTGCCTCCCGGCGGGACGCCGACGAGGATGCGCACGCTCTTGGTCGGATAGGCCTGCGAATAAGCGGGCCGCTGCGCCGTCAACCAGGCTGCGGCTCCCAGAGGCAATTGTAGGACGTGTCGACGGGCTAATGTCACAACAACCTCCCCAGGCCGCCCCTATTGTCGCGCGTCAATCAAATTTGAGGGGAGAGCCGCGTGCGTGTCAATTCTGAGGAGGTGTGAACACACGGCCACGCTGACGCAATGGTTGTGGCCGAGGTGCGATTGCCTGACCCGCAGATCACCGTCGGCACTGTTCAAGGAATGCCGGGATCAACGGTCGGCGCGCCCGAATTCCGCCCTTGGCCTAATCGTCCAATCGGCCCTCGGCCGGGCCGCGCACCGCAAAGGCGCTGGACCACGAGGCCAGCAGAATCGACGTCATGACGAGGAACAGGAACAGGATTTTCATGGCTGCAGTCGTTGCCGATTCGCCGCTGTCTGCGGTCGAATCGTTGGATTTCCGGCAGGGTGCTCCCGGACGGTTAACAACGGATGACTTGAGCTAAGCCGATTGCGAGATTATGTGCTGACGCAATGGCTGGGCCTTCCGTATTTCAACGAAGCATTGCGCCGCTGCGCCGGTTGCTGCCGGCGCGGTTTCGCGGCGACCGTGCCATCGTCCCGGTGGTGCGGCTCGCCGGCGCCATTGGAATTTCGAGTCCGCTCAAGCCGGGTCTGACGTTGGCGAACATCGCGCGCCCGCTGGAGCGGGCGTTTTCGACGCGCAACATCAAGGCGGTGGCCCTGTCGATCAACTCGCCGGGCGGCGCGGCGGCGCAATCGCACCTGATCTATTGCCGCATCCGGGCGCTGGCCGACGAGCACAAGGTTCCCGTGATTGCGTTCGTGGAGGATGTGGCGGCATCGGGCGGCTACATGATCGCCTGTGCCGCCGACGAAATCATCGCCGATCCGTCCTCGATCGTGGGCTCGATCGGGGTGGTCGGCGGTTCCTTCGGTTTCGACAAGCTGATTGCCAAATGGGGCATCGAGCGGCGGCTCTATACCGCAGGCGAGCGCAAGGTGACGCTCGACCCGTTCCTGCCCGAGAATCCCGACGATGTTGAGCGCCTGCGCGGCATTCAACGCGAGATTCACGAAAGCTTTATCGGGCTGGTGAGGGGCCGACGCGGCGACAAGCTCGACAGCCGCGAATCCGCCTTGTTTTCTGGGGAGTATTGGACCGGTCGGCGGGGCCTGGAACTCGGCCTTGTCGATGCCGTCGGCGACCTGCGAAGCACCTTGCGCGAGCGTTATGGCGACAAGGTGCAGATGCCGCTGATCGCCGACCGCGGCTTCTTCGGCCGGCGCGTGCAGGGTGTCAGCCGCAGCGATCTGGAATCGCTGCGGGGAACCTTGAGCCTCGCCGATGACGCGGTTGCGACGCTTGAGGCGCGCGCACTTTGGGCGCGTTACGGACTGTAGGAGGTCGTGATGCCTGTTCTGCCATCCATCGTCGTGTGGGCCCTCGGTGCCGTCGGCGCCGCGGTTTTGGTCAAGCTGTTCAATCGGGAATGGCAGCGGGTCAACGCCGAGCTCGACCGGGCGAGACCGGTCCGGGTGGTCGATCCCGAGCGCGCCGGTCTGCCCACGCTGCGGCGTGACCCGGTGACGGGCGAGTACCGGCCGTATCGCTGATCGCCGCGACCTATCGGAAATTCTCACCCGAAATGGGAGAGCCGAGCGCGGGTGGGCCGCGTTCGGTGGATTCTGTGTGTTGCGGTTGGCCACGCCGCGGATCCCGTTTCGGCCAGACCGCGACCAGCAGCAGGATATGCCCAACCAGTGCGATCGCGCAGAAGGCGGCGACGCACAGCACGATCAGGGCGTTTGCAAACATCGCCGGGCCTTCCCAAGCATCGATCTGATGCTTGGTCGCGGTGACCGCCGTGATGGTTCAAGACCGGGCTCGCGGCATTCGTTTGCGGGAGGGGAACGGTCTGCTTGACCCCTTGCAGCGGCGCCGGTAGGTCTCACCCGGCGCGCACGCGCTTGGATTCCTCATGGCCGACGATTTACCACCTCATATGCGCCCGGAGCGCTCGTTCCAGGGCCTCATTCTGGCGTTGCAGCGGTTCTGGGCGGACCGCGGCTGCGTCATCCTGCAGCCCTACGACATGGAGGTCGGGGCGGGCACCTTTCATCCGGCGACGACGCTGCGGGCGCTCGGGCCCAATCGCTGGAACGCCGCTTATGTCCAGCCGTCGCGCCGGCCCAAGGATGGCCGCTATGGCGAGAACCCGAACCGGTTGCAGCACTACTACCAGTTCCAAGTGATCCTGAAGCCGTCGCCGCTCGACATCCAGGACCTCTACCTGACGTCGCTGGCCGCGATCGGCGTCGATGCCGCACTCCACGACATCCGCTTCGTCGAGGACGATTGGGAGAGCCCGACGCTCGGCGCCTGGGGGCTGGGTTGGGAGTGCTGGTGCGACGGCATGGAGGTGTCGCAGTTCACCTACTTCCAGCAAGTGGCCGGCTTTGAATGCGCGCCGGTGGCGGGCGAACTCACCTACGGCCTTGAGCGGCTGGCGATGTACGTGCAGGGCGTCGACAACGTTTACAATCTCAATTTCAACGGCCGCGAGGGCGCCGAGAAGGTGACCTACGGCGACGTCTTCCTTCAAGCCGAACAGGAATATTCACGGCACAACTTCGAGCACTCCGACACGGCGATGTTGTTCGAGCAGTTCAAGATGGCCGAAAGCGCGTGCAAGAAATATCTCGACGCCGGCTGGGAGAAAAACGAAAAGGATTCCGGCAAGAAGGAGCGCCATCTGATGGCGCTGCCGGCCTATGACCAGTGCATCAAGGCGAGCCACGTGTTCAATCTGCTCGATGCGCGCGGCGTGATCTCGGTGACCGAGCGGCAGAGCTACATCCTGCGCGTTCGTGAATTGGCGAAGGCTTGCGGCGCGGCCTGGCTTGCCACCGCAGGGGGAGGGATCTGATGCCCGATCTCCTGCTCGAATTTTTCTCCGAGGAAATTCCCGCCCGCATGCAGGCGCGGGCGGCGGAGGATTTGAAAAAACTCATCACCGACAAGCTGGTGAATGCGGGGCTCGTTTATGAGGGAGCCACCGCGTTCGCGACGCCGCGACGGCTTGCGCTTTCGATTGCCGGCCTTCCGGCCCGCCAGCACGATGTGAAGGAAGAACGCAAAGGTCCGCGCGTCGATGCCAACGAAAAGGCGATTGCCGGATTCTTGAAGGCCGCGGGTCTTGCCTCGATCGATCAGGCCAAGGTGCAGCCCGACAAGAAGGGCGATTTCTACGTTGCAGTAATCGAGAAGGCCGGGCGTCCGGCCATCGAGGTGATCGCCGAGATTGTGCCCGAGGTGGCCAAGGCATTTCCCTGGCCGAAGGCGATGCGCTGGGGCGAGGCGTCCGCCAAGCCCGGCGCTCTCAGCTGGGTTCGTCCGCTGCATTCCATCGTCGCGATGTTCGGCCCTGAGACCGAAGACCCGGACGTGGTGCCGTTCGAGGTCGGCGGCATCGCGGCCGGTGACACCACGTTCGGTCATCGCTTCATGGCGCCGCAGCCGATCAAGGTGCGTCGGCTCAACGACTATGTGGCCAAGCTCGAGAAAGCCAAGGTCGTGGTCGATCCCGCGCGCCGCGCGCAGATGATCCTCGCCGACGCGAAAACGCTCGCGTTCGCGCAAGGGCTGGAACTGGTCGAGGACGAGGGACTTCTCGCTGAGGTCGCCGGGCTGGTCGAATGGCCGGTGCCGCTGATGGGTTCGTTCGATGCGGCGTTCCTCGCCATTCCCGAGGAGTTGATCCGCGCCACCATCCGCAACAACCAGAAATGTTTTGTGGTGCGCGACCCGAATACGAGCAAGCTCGCCAACAAGTTCGTGCTGGTGGCGAACATCGAGGCGAGCGACGGCGGCAACGCTATTGTTGCGGGCAACGAGCGCGTGATCCGCGCGCGATTGTCCGACGCCAAATTCTTCTACGAGACCGATCTGAAGATCAGGCTTGAGGATCGGCTGCCGAAGTTCGAGCACATCGTGTTTCACGAGAAGCTCGGCACGCAGGCCGAACGCATCGAACGCATCACGGCGCTCGCAGGCCATCTTGCGCCGATCGTTGGCGCCGATGTGGCGAAGGCCGAGCGCGCGGCGCAACTTTGCAAAGCGGACCTACTGACCGAAGCGGTCGGCGAATTCCCCGAACTGCAGGGCCTGATGGGCCGCTACTACGCCGAGGCGCAAGGCGAGGACGAGGCTGTCGCGCACGCCTGCGAGGATCACTACAAGCCGAAGGGGCCGGATGATCTCGTTCCCGCCGATCCGGTGTCGGTTGCGGTCGCGCTCGCTGACAAGATCGACATCCTCACCGGCTTCTGGGTCATCAACGAGAAGCCGACGGGATCGAAGGACCCGTATGCACTGCGGCGTGCGGCGCTGGGTGTGATCCGCATCGTGCTGGATAACAAGCTGAGGCTGCGGCTGGCCGAGGTCTTTGCCAAGCATACCAACGTCATTGCCGGGCTTGACCCGGCAATCCATCAATCCAAAAAGATGGATGCGCGGGTCAAGCCCGCGCATGACGGCGTCAGCGATCTCCTTTCCTTCTTCGCCGACCGCCTCAAGGTTCAGCTTCGCGAACAGGGTGCGCGGCACGATCTGGTCGACGCCGTGTTTGCGCTCGAAGGCCAGGACGACCTCGTTCTGATCGTTCGTCGCATCGAGGCGCTTGGGAAATTCCTCGACACCGACGACGGTAAGAATTTGTTGGCCGGCACCAAGCGCGCGGCGAATATCCTTCGCATCGAAGAAAAGAAGGACAACACGTCCTACACCGATGCGCCTGACGCCGGGATTTACAGCCAGGATGAGGAAAAGGAACTGGCCCGCGCCATCGGCGTTGCCAAGGATGAGGCGGCTGCCGCGGTCGCGCGCGAGGATTTCGCCGCGGCCATGAGCGCGATGTCGAAGCTTCGCCCGCATGTGGATGCGTTCTTCGACAAGGTGACGGTCAACGTCGAGGATGTGGGCTTGCGTGCCAATCGTCTGCGCCTGCTCAACGAAATTCGCGAGGCGACCCGTTCGGTGGCCGATTTCTCCAAGATCGGAGGATAACGATCGTGGCCACAGCGGCCGCGACGCGGACAAGGCCGGGTATTATAAGAAAAGCCAATTGAGGAAACGCTGGGGAAAGATCACAAGGTCCTCTTATTTGAGACAGCGAGGCTCTCGATGGCGCGCCGTTCCTCTCCCCTGAAGTCGAAATCCAAGCCAAATCCCCGAAAAGCCGGGCGCAAGGTTGCACGCCCGCCGGTCAAGTCCGGCGGCAAGCCAGGGCAATGGGTCTATGCCTTCGGCGGCGGCAAGGCCGAGGGCCGCGCGAATATGCGCGACCTGCTCGGCGGCAAAGGGGCGGGGCTTGCCGAGATGGCGAACCTGAAGCTGCCGGTGCCGCCGGGCTTCACCATCACCACCGCCGTCTGCACGCACTACTACGCCAACGGCCAGAAATATCCCAAGGACCTGGAAAAGCAGGTCGG
>Ga0070681_10001524_pt1 | contig 20537 bp, 20 predicted proteins | sample KBSC83BmetaG_FD_65650 | JGI IMG/M metagenome (GOLD analysis project Ga0070681, IMG submission 65650) | Corn rhizosphere microbial communities from Kellogg Biological Station, Michigan, USA - KBS C8-3B metaG | ecosystem: Host-associated > Plants > Roots > Rhizosphere | place: USA: Michigan... | reverse complement strand
TCCCGGGGAGCCTCGTCCGTTTCCTGGGCTGCGAGCGGCTCGCTGCTACCCGACGTTGACGCCCTGGCCCCCGTCGACCGGCAGCAGCGCGCCGGTCACGAAGCCGGCTTCGTCGCTCGCCAGGTAGAGGGCCGCGTAGGCGACGTCCCAGGCGGTGCCCTGCCGGTGGCCGAGCGGCACCATCGCGGCCCGTCGTGAGGCGTAGTCCTCCCGGTCGACGCCGAGCGCCGCGGCCGGCGCGTCGACGGCCATCGGGGTGTCCATGAGCCCCGGCATGATGGCGTTGACCCGGATGCCGTGGCGCGCGTTGCTGATCGCCAGCTGCTGGGTCATCGCGTTGACCGCCGCCTTCGTCACCTTGTAGGCGAACAGCGGCGTGGCCGCGATGGCGGCCAGCGACGAGACGTTGACGACCGCGCCGACCTGCTGCTCCCGCATCACCGGCAGCACGTGCTTGCAGGTCAGCCACATGCCGGTCAGGTTGGTGTCGACGATCCGCCGCCAGTTGTCCTCGCTGAGCTTCACCGCGCTGTTGTCGCCCGCACCGATGCCGACGTTGTTGTGCAGCACGTCGATGCGACCGAACCGCTCGACCGACTCGGCGGCGATCCGCCGGCAGTCGTCCTCGCGGGTGATGTCGGCGGTGACGGCGTACGCCGTGCCGCCCTCGCCGGCCACCATCCGCACGGTCTCCGCGGCACTGTCGCCGTGCCGGTCGACGCAGACCACCGACGCGCCCTCGCGGGCGAACAGCATCGAGGTCGCCCGTCCGTTGCCGATCGTCGCACCGGGTGTCTGGCCCGCGCCGACGACCACCGCCACCTTGCCCGCCAACCGGTCCGTCACCCGGCGCACGCTACGGCAGCGGCGGCCGGTCGGGCCTCTAAGGTCGGCGTATGCGCTACCGCCAGCTCGGTGACTCCGGCCTGACCGTCTCCGTCGTCGGTCTCGGCTGCAACAACTTCGGCCGCCGCATCGGCCTCGACGCGACGCACGCGGTCGTCGACGCGGCGCTCGAGGAGGGCGTGACGCTGCTCGACACGTCGGACTCCTACGGGGAGTCCGAGACGCTGCTCGGCGAGGTGCTCGAGGGCCGCCGCGACCAGGTGGTGCTGGCGACGAAGTTCGGGTCCTACCTGGGCGGGCGGCTCGGCCCGGACCGGGAGGCGCGGGCGTCCCGGCGCTACATCCGCAGCGCCGTCGAGTCGTCGTTGCGGCGGCTGCGCACCGACTACATCGACCTCTACCAGCTGCACCGTCCCGACGGCATCACGCCGATCGAGGAGACGCTGTCGGCCCTCGATGACCTCGTGCGCGAGGGCAAGGTGCGCTACGTCGGCTCGTCCAACTTCACCGCCTGGCAGGTCGCCGACGCCGACTGGACCGCGCAGGCCGGTGGGCTGACCCGCTTCGTCAGCGCGCAGAACCACTACAGCCTGCTGCAGCGCAACGCCGAGCGCGAGCTGATCCCGGCCTGCGCACGGTTCGGCGTCGGGATGCTGCCGTTCTTCCCGCTGGCCAACGGCTTGCTGACCGGCAAGTACCACCGCGGTGAGACCCCGCCACCCGGGACCCGCCTGGCCGACCGGCCCGAGGCCTTCAACGACAAGACCTTCGACACGATCGAGGCGTTGGACGACTACGCGTCCGCCCGGGGCGTGACGATCCTCGACGTCGCGATCGGCGGGCTGGCCGCGCAGCCGACCGTCGGCAGCGTCATCGCGGGCGCGACGAAGCCGGACCAGGTGCGTGACAACTGCCGCGCGGGCGAGTGGATCCCGAGCGACGAGGACCTCGCCGCCCTGCACAAGATCGTCCCGTCCCACTTGCCGGCGAACCTGGTCGGCACCTGAGCCCTACCGGTCCACCCGGCGCCCACTTGTCCGTCGGTAGCGGGCCTGCGCGGGCCCTTGTGACCCCCTTACCGGCGGACAAGTTCGGGGTGGCGCAGCGGTCAGAACTCCAGGGCGGACAGGTCGGGCAGCCAACCGCCGGCGCGGCGTACGGCTTCCTTCCACTGGTCACGGTCGAGGCTCCCTGCCGGCTCGACCACGGCGCGGGGCTTCCAGGCGGCGGCGATGTCGTCCTCGTCCTTCCAGGCCCCGGTCGACAACCCGGCCAGGAACCCGGCCCCGAGCGTCGTCGCGTCGCGCACCGGTGAGAGCTCTATCGGCCGCTGCGTCGCGTCGGCCAGCGCCCGCACGAACGTCGGGTTCTGCGACATCCCGCCGTCGACGCGCAGGCTGCGGATCTCGATCTGGCCGTCGGCCTCGGCCGCGTCGGCCAGCTCGGCGCCCCGCAGCGCGATGCCCTCGAGCACGGCCCGCACGACCTGCGGCCGGCCCGACCCGCGGCTGAGCCCGAGCAGCGCGCCACGGGCGCCGTAGTCCCACGCCGGTGCGCCGAGCCCGAGCAGTGCCGGGACGAAGACGACGCCTTCCGAGGTCTCGCAGCGAGCGGCCACGTCGTGCGACTGCGCCGGTGTGTCGATGAGGCCGAGGTCGTCGCGCAGCCACGAGACGCAGGTGCCGGCGGCGAGCATCACCGCCTCCGTGCCCCAGGTCAGCCGGCCGTCCCGGGACCAGGCCACGACCGGGAAGCAGCCCTGCCCCCCGCGGCGGTCGAAGGTCGGCCGCTCCGGGCCGACGCAGACGTCGAGCATCGCGCCGGTGCCGAACGTCGCCTTGGCCAGGCCCGGGTGCAGGCAGCCCTGCCCCACCAGCGAGCCCTGCTGGTCGCCGACGAGGGCGGTGATCGGCGGTGCGCCGGGCAGGGCGAGCGCTGCGCCGTACGCCGACGCGGAGTCCTGCACGGTTGGCAGGTACGACACGGGGATGTTCAGCGCGGCGAGCACCTTGTCGTTCCAGCCGGTCCCGTCGGGGGTGCGCAGGCCGGTGACGCCGGCGTTGGTGTGGTCGGTCGCGTGCACCGCGCCGCCGGAGAGCGTCCAGGCGACCCACGTGTCGACGGTGCCGAACGCGAGGTCGCGGGTCCGGCCCGGGTCGGCCGCGTCGAGCAGCGCGGCCAGCTTCGTGGCCGACTCGTTGGGCGCCAGCAGGATGCCCTGGCCGCGCAGCTCGAGACAGGTGAACACCGTGCGCAGGTCCTGCCAGCCGATGCCGGGACCGACGGGCTCGCCGGTAGCCCGGTCCCACAGGATCGTCGACGCGCGCTGGTTGGTGATGCCGACGGCGTCGACCGGCCCGGCGTCGTCGAGAGCCCGGTGCGCGACGTCGAGCACCGCCCGGGCCATCGCGGCGGCGTCGAACTCGACCATGCCTGGTGCCGGCGAGTCCGGCAGCAGCTCGCGGTAGTGCTCGACGGCGATCGTCGCGTCGGGACGGACGACGGCTGCACGCAGCCCGCTGGTGCCGACGTCGACGACGAGGACGCTCATGTGCGGAGGCTCCTAGGGCCAGGGCACCTCGCCGAACGGCGAGGGCAGTCCGAGCTTGCCGGGGTTGAGGATGCCGTGCGGGTCCAGTGCCTGCTTGACGGCGACGAGCATGTCGTAGGCAGGGCCCAGCGCCTCGCCCACGAACCGGGACCGGTTGAGACCGACCCCGTGGTGGTGCGACAGCGACCCGCCCGCTTCGAGGACGGCGCGGGTGCCGGCGTCCCACACGGCACGGTAGTAGTCCTCGCGCGCGTCGGGCTCGACCATGGCCCCGAACGTGAAGTAGAGGCAGCCGCCGTCGACGTAGGAGTGCGACTGGTGCGCCGAGGCCGCCGCCGTGCCCTTGACCGCGAGCATCGCGGCGACCGTCCGCTCGTAGATCGCCGGCAGCGCCGACCAGGGGCCGGTGACCTCCATGGTGTCGACGACGTAACCGCGGCTGATGAGGGCCTCGAGGGCGGAGACGTCGTTGCGGTGGGTAAGCCACCGGTCGACCAGCGCGTCGTCGAGCCGCTGCGCCTGCGCGCACTCCTCGCCGACGACGTGCAGCACCGCGTCGACCAGCCTCGGGTCGCCCTCGTCGAGGGCGAGCAGCACGTTGGTCTCGACGTCGAACGACCGCTTCGACTCGACCTCGTCGTAGAGCCGGAAGACCGCCGGCGTCGCGCCGCGTCGCAGCACCCGGCGCATCGCGTCGAGTGCTGCGATGAACGACGGGAAGCCCCACGCGCCCCGGCGCTCCGCCGTCGGCAGCGGGTGGGCGCGCAGCCGTGCCCCGACGATGACGCCGAGCGTCCCCTCCGAGCCGACGAACAGCTGGGTCAGGTCCGGCCCGACCGCCTGCCTGGGCTGGTCACCGGTCGTGATGTGGCGCCCGTCGGCCAGGACGACGTCCAGGCCGGCCACGATGTCCTCGATCTTGCCGTAGCGGGTGGAGTACTGCCCCGCACCGCGGCACGCCAGCCAGCCGCCGACTGTCGAGATCGCCACCGACTGCGGCCAGTGCCCGACGGTCAGCCGGTGCTCGCTGCGCAGCTCGTCCTCGAACACGTCGCCGTAGGTGCCGGGCAGCACGTCGACGAGCAGTGACGCGTCGTCGACGTCGCGGATGCCGGCGAGCTGCTGGAGGTCGAGGAGCACCCCGCCGTACGCCGGGACCGCCGCGCCGCACACGCCGCTGCGGCCGGCCGCGGGCGTGACCGGGATGCGCGCGTCGTCGCAGACGCGCAGGACGGCCGCGACCTCCTGGGCCGACGTGGGGACGGCCACCGCTGCCGGTCGCGCGGTCGTCCTGCCCTGCGCGGCCCAGATCAGCGACAGCGGCCACCAGTCGCGGCCGGCCTCGTCGATGCCGTCGACAAGCACGGTCGCGCAGCCGTCGCGCAAGCGCTGCAGGACCGGGTCGGGCACGTCGACGCCGGCGGGCAGCCGGGCCGGTGCGGCTGCCGGGTCGGCGAGCCCGATCGGCAGCTCCCTCATGCGCGGACCAGGTCGTGGTCGGCGGCCACCGTCGCTCGGAAATCCTTGACCTGCTTGGCCTTCTCGTCCTCCGACCAGCCGAGAATTGGCCCGACGAGGTCGGCCACCGCGTCGGCAGCGGCCACTGCCGCGGCGCGGTCGAGCAGCCGGGCGCGGGTGCGCCGCGACAGCACGTCATCGACGCTGCGGGCCATCTCGGCGCGCACGGCGTAGACGGCCTCCGCCTTCAGGTAGGGCAGGCCCGGCACCAGAGGCTCGGCGAGCGTCGCGTCTTCGTAGGTCAGCCCGAGCACAGCCGCGGCCTCCCCGCCGTAACGACCGGCGAGATGGGTGCGCACCGGGTCCCCGGACCGCGCGAACGGCTCGTGGCCGCCGGCGCCCACCAGGCGCAGCCGCACCGTCGGGCATCGTCCTCGGCGCACTCCCAGCGACCTCTGCACCGCGTCGATCGTGTCCTCCGCCATCTGCCGGTAGGTGGTGAGCTTGCCGCCGATGACCGTGACCACCCCGGACGGCGAGGTCACGACCTGGTGCCGCCGTGACAGGTCCGCAGTGCGGGCCGTGCTGCCGCGCACCAGCGGCCGAAGCCCGGCCCACGTGCCGACGACGTCCTGCGATGACACCGGCTCGGCGAGGGACGCGTTGACCGCCCCGAGCAGGTAGTCGACCTCCTCGCTCGTCGTCCGGGGCGTGTCGGGCGGGCCGTCGTCGTCGGTGTCGGTGGTGCCGATGTAGGCGTGGTCGCCCCACGGGGCGACGAAGATCGAGCGCCGGTCGCCGGGTACCGGCAGGATCACCGCGATGTCGTTGCCGAGCAGCCGTCGGGGCAGCACCACGTGCACCCCCTTGGCCTGCCGGATCGTGTCGGGATCGTGCCCCTCGTCGAGGGTCCGCACCTCGTCGGCCCAGACCCCGGCGGCATTGACGATCGCGCGGCAGGTCACGTCGATGCGCTCGCCGTCGGCCTCGACGACCGCGCCGCACACCCGGCCGGCCGCGTCCTTGCGCACTGCGACCAGCCGGCAGCCGTTGGCGAGCACGGCGCCGTGCTCCAGCGCCGCGGTGCGCGCGATCGTCAGCGTCAGCCGAGCGTCGTCAGCGGCCGCGTCGTAGTAGAGGTACGCCGAGACCAGCCGGCCGCGCCGCAGCGTCGGCATGTGGGCGTGCGCCTCGGCGGCGGACAGCCGCTTGTGCACCTTGCCGATGCGGGCGCCGCCGGTGACGTCGTACATCCACATCGAGGTACCGAGCACCCGGGCGACCTTGGCCGGCACGATGCCGCCCTTGCCGAACATCGGCAGCAGGAACGGCAGCACCTGCACCAGGTGCGGGGCGTTGCGCATGAGCCGGCGGCGTTCGCGCAACGCCTCGTAGACCAGACGGACGTCGCCCTGCTGCAGGTAGCGCAGCCCGCCGTGCACGAACTTCGACGACCGCGACGACGTGCCCGAGGCGAAGTCGTCCTTCTCCACGAGGGCGGTGCGCAGCCCGCGGGCCGCCGCGTCGAGTGCGCAGCCGACGCCGGTGATGCCGCCACCGACGACGAGCACGTCGAACTGCTCGTCGGCGAGACGGCGCAGCGCAATGGTCCGGTCGAACGTCACGGGCGGCATCCTCCCGCATCGAGGAGGCGGGCCGCCCCGGACCTACTGCGGCCGGCCGGTCATCGGCCGGTGGAGCACCTGCAGGTGCTCGTCGCTGGCTGCTTCCTGCCCGACGAAGTCGTAGACGACGCCGGGCTGGTCGTTGCCGCGCACCTGGGTCTGCTCGCCGGTGTCCTCGTAGATGTCGACGAGCCCCGGCGCCTCGGAGGCGACGATGACCCGGGTCACCTCCGGCGCCACCGTGAGGGTGTTGCCGTCTCGCGCGCCGCCGCGCAGCACCACGATGCGATCTGCCATGAGGCCCACCTACCCGCGGTCGGCGGCTACCAGTCCATGCCGGTGGGCGTAGGCCGCGGCCTCGCCCCGGCCTGCGACGCCGAGCTTGGCCAGGATGTTGGAGACGTGCACGCTGGCGGTCTTGGCGGAGATGAACAGCTCCTCCGCGATCTGCCGGTTGCTGCGTCCGGCCGCGACCAGCAGCAGCACCTCGTGCTCGCGCGGGGTCAGCGGGTCGTCGGCCGGCGCCCGGCTGGCGGGCAGCGTCGCGAGCACGCCCGTCCGCCGGGCCAGCGCACGGATGCGGTCGAGCAGCACCTGAGCCTGCAGCGGTTCGGCCAGCGTGGTGGCCTGCTCGAGCAGCGGGCCGACCTCGCCGCGGCGACCGTCGAAGGCGGCGGCGCGGGCGCGCCCGTAGAGGACCTGCGCCCGCAGGTAGGGCTGGTCGACGATCGCCCAGGCGCCGACCGCTGCGGCCCAAGGTTCGTCGCGGTGGTCACCGGCCGCAAGCGCCAGCTGCGCCTCGAGCAACGCGGCATAGGCGTGGCCCGGGGCCGTGAGGCAGCGCAGCCCGGCGGCGGCGGTGCGGATCTCGGTGGCGGCCGCCGCCGCGACCTCGCCCGGCGGCAGGTCGGTGACGATTCCGGCGGCGGCGGCGAGCAGTGCCCACCCGTCGAGGCCGACCGGCCGGTCGAGGTCGGCGTAGACCGGTCGTAGCTGGGCGAGTGCCGCCGCCGGGTCGGTGCGGGCCGTGAGCTCCGCCGTCACCGCCGCCAGCGGCAGCAGGAACTGACGGCCGCGGTAGGCCCGGGCCAGCAGCGGACGGGTCGCCGCGATGCGCTCGCGGGCGGTGTCGTCGTCGCCGCGAGCGAGCGCGAGCTGCGCGGAGACCTCGAGCAGCGTCAGCGCGTTGATGCCGGGCGGGTCCTGCGACAACGCGTCGTCGATCACCTCGGCGGCGGCATCCCAGTGGCCGAGCGCGAAGAGGCACCCGGCGAGGTTGCCGGCCGCGAACGCCACGTGGGTGCGGATGTAGCCGACGCTGCGGGCGACCGCCATGCTCTGCCGGGTCGCCGCGGCCGCGTCCTCGTAGCGACCGAGAGCCGAGTGCAGCGCACCGAGGTTGGTGAGCACCCGGGTGTGCAGCCACGGGTCGTCGACCTCGGGCAGCAACCGTCGCGCCTCGTCGAAGGCCGCGAGGCCCGCCTCGCTGTCGCCGAGCACACCCACGTCGAGGCCCTGCGTGACCAGCGCATCGATCTGGGTGCGCACGTCACCGACCTCGCGGGCGACCGCGAGCGCCCGCGCCGCGACGTCCCGCGACTCCTCGAAGTCGGAGGCCTGCATGAGTGCCGCCGCCAGCCGCGCCAGCACATCCGCGCGTTCGGCGGTCGGCGGGGTCGCGGGCATCAACCGCTCGGCGGCCCGGATGGCATCGAGTGCGTCGGGGCGGCCCAGCGCGTTGAGCAACCAGCCGCGGCGGGCCGTCAGCAGCGCCGCGCAGGCGGGGTCTGCAGCCGGGTCGACGTCCGCGAGCGCGGCGTCGGTCAGTGCGAGCGCCCGGTCGTGGACACCCGCGCGCATCGCCGCCTGGGCAGCTCGGTCGACCAGGTCGGACCGCGCGGTGTCGCCGTGCGGCGCGGCGTCCCACAGCTCGAGGGCGCGTTCGAGCGCTTTGTGCTCCTCGGCGTGGGCGAACACGTCGTGCGCCTCGTCGGCAGCGGTGAGAAGCGCGGGTAGCGCGCGGGCGGTGTCGTGGGCGGCGTAGCGGTGGTGGGCGATCTCGATCGCGACCCGCGTGCGGCCCGCCAGCGCCGGGTCGTCCTGCAACGCGTCGGCGTAGGCCGTGTGCAGGCGGGCGTGCTCGCCAGGCAGCAGCTCCTGGTGCAGCGCCTCGCCCACCAGCGCGTGGCGGAACGTGTAGCCGTCGTTGTCGTCGTCGATGCGCAGCACGCCGGCGGACACCGCCTCGCGCAGGTCGGCGGTGAGGTCGTCGTGGGGCAGCCCGGCGACCCGGGCGAGCAGCTGGTAGCCGATGAGCCGGCTGCCGACCGACGCGACGCGCAGCACCTGCTGGGTGCGGTCGGGCAGTCGGTCGACGCGGGCGAGCAGCACCTCGCGCAACGTCTCGGGCACGCAGTCGGCCGCCTCGTCCCGACAGCAGACGAGCTCCTCGACGAAGAACGCGTTGCCCTCGGACCGCTGGTAGATCTGCTCGACGGCCGCCGCGCTCGGGAGGGTGCCGTTGATGCCGCGCAGGAGCTCGGTGACCTCTGCCCGCGTGAACCGCTCGAGCTGCATCCGACGGATGCCGCGCAGCCGGTCCATCTCGGCGACGAACCGCCGCAGCGGGTGGCCTCGGCCCAGCTCGTCGGTCCGGTAGGTGGCGACCACCAGCAGGCGGATGTCGCCCGCCGCCCGCGCGAGGTAGGAGAGCAGGTCGCGGGTCGCGCCGTCCGCCCAGTGCAGGTCCTCGACCGCCAGCACCACGGGTCGCTCGTCGGCGAGGTGGGCGAGCAGCTGCAGCAGCGCGTCGTACAGCCCGGCGGTGCCGCCCGAGGGGTCGGCCGGTGACGGCGCGGCGGCGGCGCCGTCACCGATCTCAGGCAGAAGCCGGGCGAGCTCCGCCCGCCGGGTGCCGGCCAGCTCGGCGACCGCGTCGAGACCGCGCCCGCGGGCCAGGCCGCGCAGGGCGGCGACGGCGGGCGCGAACGGCACGCCGTCGCCGCCGAACTCCACGCAGCCGCCGCGGAGCACCTGCACGTCGGAGCCGGTCAGCCCGGCGAGGAACTCCTCGACCAACCGGCTCTTCCCGACGCCGGCCTCCCCGCCGACGAGCACGGTGGAGGGCAGGCCGGCGGCAGCGTCGGCCAGGGCGTCACGCAGTGCAGCCAGCTGCTCGCGACGCCCCACGAACACCGGGCTCACCAAGCGACCATCCATCCGTCCGATCGTTGCACGCAGCGGCTGCTGCGCGGCGAGCTTCGCGACGGGCCAGCCGCGCCTTGCGGACCTGCCGATGGCGCGCTGCCTCCCGCATCAGCTGGCTGCGTCGCTGGTCAACGACTGCGCCGACGTCGTACATGGCTGCCTCCCGGTCGTCCTTGCCTCTGTGTCCAGGTTCGATCTGAGGTGGGGCCCCGCACATCGGGCAGAGTCCTTATTTCTCGGCGGACTAGGCCAATTGGGTTGGTCCTTATTTGTGGTGAGAGGCACGTGAACGCGCCGGATGTCACCGCCGTTCGGCCCTTGAGTGCGCGCGCAACGTGCCGAGTCCAGACCTATGGCACTCGCCCAGGTGTTGTTCCAGCGGATGGGCGGCAGTGGGCTTCCCGCCGTGCGGGAGGCGGCCGCGGCGCTCGGCGTCCTGCGGGCCCAGCAGGGCCACGCGGTCACCGGCCTGGTCGAGCAGCTGCTCGCCCTCCGGGGCGTCGCGGAGGAGGCAGCCGCCGATGTCGCGACGCTGGCCGCGATCGAGGCGTACGTCGACGAGCTCACGGCGATCCTGCAGCAGCAGGCGACCCGCGACCCGCTCACCGGACTGCCCAATCGCGCGGCCTTCACCGAGGCGCTTCGGCACGAGGTCGACGCGGCTGCGCGCGGCACGGCGCCGGCGCTGCTGCTGGTTGACCTCGACGCGTTCAAGGCCGTCAACGACACCGACGGGCACCTCGCCGGCGACGCGGTTCTGGTCGCCGTCGCCGAGGTGCTGACCGGCGCGGTGCGCAAGGGCGACGTTGTCGCCCGGCTCGGCGGCGACGAGTTCGCGATCGTGCTGCCCCGCACCGGCCGGCGCCGGGCGACCGGCGTGGCCCGCCGCATCGTCGACGCGTCGCGGACGGCGCCGGGGCTTGCGAGCGAGCACGCTCGGGTGACGTTCAGCCTCGGTGTCGCGTGGCTGCGTGACCCCGTCGACCCGGCCGAGCTCATCGCCGTCGCCGACGCCGCGCTCTACCGGGTCAAGGACGCGGGCGGAGACGACCTCGGGGTGGGCCGGACCTCGGACCGAGCCATCGACGTCCCCATCCCGGAGCAGCGGTGAGCCGCCAGCGCTGTCGTGGCTGGCTGCTGGTGCGGCTGGCCGGCCGACTCGCGCCCGACGAGCAGGCCGCGGCGCAGCGGCATCTCGTCCTCTGCACGCAGTGCGGGCCCGAGCTGGCGGCCGAGCGGCGCGCCCGTCGGGCGGCTGCCGCCGGCGCCTCGGTCGCGGTGTCCGGCGCAGGTGCGGGCACCGGGGTGTCCCTGCTGACCGGTGCTGCTGCGAGCACAGCGGCCAAGGCGGGCATCGCGCTCGCGATCGGGGCGGTCGCCGCCGCGGGCGGGGTCGCTGCCGTCGACGGCGCGGTGTCGTCGCCGGCCCACCACCACCGGGCGCCGGTGCAGCGCGCGACCTCCGGGGCCACTCCGACCGTTGACGCCGGCAACGTCGGGGCGATCCCCACGACGCTGGTCCCGTCGGCCGCTCCGTCGTACCTCCCGAGCGTCGCACCGACCGCCTCGCCGACGCCCGCCGCCAAGCCGCTGACCGATCAGCTGGGAGGGACGCTCGACGCGCCGCTGACCACCGACGGAGGCGGGCTCCCGGCGCTGTCCACGCTGCCCAGCGTCCTGCCGTCGCTGCCGGCGCCGTCGTCCGTGCTCCCCTCGGCGCTGCCGTCGGTGCTGCCGTCGACCCTGGTGCCGTCGTTGCCACTGCCGTCCCCGTCGCTCGACCCGCTGCTCGGCCTGCCGCTCGGCGCTGTCGACGGAGTGCTCGGCGGCGTCGTCGGTTCCTGACGCACACTGGGCGCGTGCAGATCCGGCTCGTCCAGGGCGACATCGTCGACCAGCAGGTCGACGCCGTGGTCAACGCGGCCAACAACTCGCTGCTGGGCGGCGGCGGTGTCGACGGGGCCCTCCTACGGGCCGGCGGCGACGTGCAGATGCAGGGCCGGCTGCGGCTGCGTGAGACCGACTGGCCCGACGGCCTGCCGACCGGGCAGGCGGCGGCGTCCGAGGCGGGCGACCTGGCCGCCCGCTGGGTCATCCACGTCGTGGGTCCGGTCCACTCGACCCGCGAGGACAGGTCGCACCTCCTGGTGTCCTGCTACCGCGAGGCCCTGCGGGTCGCCGACGAGCTCGGCTGCCGCAGCGTCGCGTTTCCCGCGGTGTCGGCGGGCGTCTACGGCTGGCCGATGGGCGACGCGGCCCGGGTCGCGGTGCACACCGTGCGCGCAACGGCGACGCGGGTCGAGGAGGCCCGCTTCGTGCTGTTCAGTGCCGAGGCCTACACGGCGTTCGCTACCGCGTTGACGGCCTAGGGCTCAGTCGACGCCTGCGGCCAGGTCGAGCCCGGGCGGCGGTTCGGGCGGTGTCACCCAGCGGATGAACGCCTTGCCGAAGTGCACGTGGTAGTCGTTGGCCCGCTCCACCATGACGGCGTACGCCGCCTCGAACGCAGCTGCGTCGCAGGCCTTGATGGCCTGCCGCACGGGGTCGCAGTCCTCGGCGATGTAGGCGGTCATCTCCGGGTCGTACTTCGGCCTCGACTGCACGCACAGCCGCAGCTGCTTGACCACCGACTTGTAGAAGTAGGCGGCGAGCGGCCAGTTGCCCGCGCCGGCCGCGTGGTAAAGCCCTTGCATCCGCGGCGTCAGCTCGGCCATCAGCCGGTCCAAGCCGGGCTGCATCGTCGCGAGCTCGTCGAGGGTCAGGTCACGCTTGCCGTTGTTGACGACATGGGTGTGGTCGGTCACGTCGAGACCCGGTGCACCTTGGAGACCGACGCCTGCGCGCGCGGCTTCACCACGAGCAGGTCGATGTTGACGTACGCCGGCCGTGTGGCCACCCACGCGATGCAGTCGGCCACGTCGTCGGCGGTCAACGGGTCGGGCACCCCGCGGTAGACGGCGTCCGCGCGCGCTTGGTCGCCGTGGAAGCGCACCAGCGAGAACTCCTCGGTGTGCACCATGCCGGGCGCGACCTCGGTGATCCGGACCGGCTGCCCGCACAGCTCGAGCCGCAGGGTCTCGGTCACCGCGGCCTCAGCGTGCTTGGCGGCCGTGTAGCCGCCGCCACCCTCGTAGACCGCGTGCCCTGCGGTCGACGTGACGTTGACGATCAGCCCGTCGCCACCGGTGATCAGCGCCGGCAGCAGGGCCTTCGTGACCCGCATGGTGCCGAGCACGTTGACGTCGTACATCTGCCGCCAGGCGTCCTCGTCGGCCTCCGCGATCGCTTCCAGCCCGATGGCGCCGCCCGCGTTGTTGACGAGGACCGCGCAGTCGCCGACCTCGGTCGCCAGCGCCGCGACCGACGACGGGTCGGTCACGTCGAGGGCGAGCGCTCGGCAGCCGATCTCGGCGGCGAGGGTCTCGAGCCGGTCGCGCCGCCGGGCGGCGGCCACGACGTCGAAGCCCTCGGCGGCCAACCGCCGGGCGGTCGCCGCGCCGATGCCGCTGCTCGCCCCGGTGACCACCGCCGTCCTGCCCATGGAATCCGAGGGTAGTGCGAGGCGTTGACGGCCGATGTGCGCCGTCGCCGGGTGATCCGGCAGGATTGGACGGCGGACCGCCGGGCGCGAGGAGGTGACGGGCAGGTGTCGCTGCCGCTCGTCTTCCCCGCGCGCGCCGCCGTCCGCCGCGTCGCGACGCTTTCGCTGCACACCTCGCCGCTCGACCAGCCGGGCACCGGTGACGCCGGCGGCATGAACGTCTACGTCGTCGAGCTCTCCCGGCGGCTCGCGGCACTCGGCATCGAGGTCGAGGTCTTCACCCGGGCGACGAGCAGCGACCTCCCACCGGTCGTCGAGCTGGCCCCCGGAGTTGTCGTGCGGCACATCACGGCCGGCCCCTACGAAGGCCTGGCGAAGGGCGACCTGCCCGGCCAGCTGTGCGCGTTCGCCACCGGCGTGCTGCGCGCCGAGGCCGCCCACGATCCCGGCTACTACGACGTCGTGCACTCCCACTACTGGCTGTCCGGACAGGTCGGCTGGCTGGTCAAGGAACGCTGGGGTGTGCCGCTCGTGCACTCGGCGCACACGTTGGCCAAGGTCAAGAACGCGTTGCTCGCCGACGGCGACGCCCCCGAACCGCCGGCCCGCGTCATCGGCGAGGAGCAGGTGGTCGACGCCGCCGACCGGCTGGTCGCGTCGACCGACGAGGAGGCGCGTGAGCTCGTCGACCTCTACGACGCCGACCCCGACCGGGTGGTCACGGTGGCGCCGGGTGTCGACCTCGAGGTGTTCCGTCCCGGTGACGGACGTGCGGCTCGCGCCCGGCTGGGCCTGGCCGGTGACGCGGTCGTGCTGCTGTTCGCGGGGCGGCTGCAACCGCTCAAGGCACCCGACGTCCTGCTGCGCACGGCGGCCCGGCTCGTGGAGCGAGACCCGTCCCTGCGTGACCGGCTCGTCGTGACCATCGTCGGCGGCCCGTCGGGTGACGTCGACTACCCGAGGCACCTGCACCAGCTCGCCGACCGGCTGGGGGTCTCGCTGCGCCTGGTGCCCCCGGTGCCGCAACCTATGCTCGCCGACTGGTACCGCGCGGCGACCGCCGTCGTCATGCCGTCCTACAACGAGTCCTTCGGACTCGTCGCGGTCGAGGCGGCGGCGTGCGGGACGCCGGTGGTGGCGGCAGCGGTCGGTGGCCTGCGCACCGCCGTCGCCCACGGCCTCTCGGGTCTGCTCGTCGACGAGCACGAGCCCGACGCCTACGCCGACGCGCTGCTGCCGCTGATCACCGACCCGTCGCGCCGGGCCCGGATGTCCAGGGGAGCGGTCGAGCACGCCGCCCGCTTCGGCTGGTCGGTGACGGCGGCGAAGGTGCTCGCGACCTACGAGTCGGCGATCGCCGAGGCCGGTGACGAGGACGCCGCCCGCTCGGCATGACCGGCCACGGCTGCGGCGGGGCGCGATGAGCGCCGACCTCGACGCCGTTCTGCGCGAGACGCTCGATGAGCGCGAGCTCGGCTACGATCGCACCGCCCCCGGCTCCTACCTCGTCAAGCTCGAGGGTCGGCACAAGCTCGCGACGATGTGCTGGCTGGTCGTCGGCGCGCACAGCCTGCTGGTCGAGGCGTTCTTCTGCCGCCGCCCGGACGAGAACCACGCGGAGTTCTACCGGTTCCTGCTCGAGCGCAACGCGCGGATGTACGCCGTCGCCTTCGCCGTCGACAACCTCGGCGACGTCTACCTCGTGGGCCGGCTGCCGCTGTGCGCAGTGAGCCCCGACGAGATCGACACCTTGCTGGGCAGCGTCCTCACCTACTCCGACGACAACTTCGACCGCGCGCTCGAGCTCGGCTTCGGCAGCTCGATCCGCCGCGAGTGGGAGTGGCGGGTCAAGCGCGGCGAGAGCCTGCGCAACCTGCAGGCCTTCGCGCGGTTCGCCGACCCCGACCGGCGGCCCTGATCCCGCCTGGGAGACTGTCCGGGTGATCGGCACGCTTGTCCTGCTCCGCCACGGCGAGAGCGAATGGAACTCCAAGAACCTCTTCACCGGCTGGGTCGACGTCGACCTGACGTCGCAGGGCCGCGAGGAGTCGCGCCGTGGCGGGGAGCGGCTTGCCGAGGCGGGTCTGCTGCCCGACGTCGTACACACCTCTCTGCTGACGCGGGCGATCCGCACCGCCCAGCTGTCGCTGGAGGCGTGCGACCGGATGTGGGTGCCGGTACGGCGGTCGTGGCGGCTCAACGAGCGGCATTACGGCGACCTGCAGGGCAAGGACAAGACGCAGATCCGCGAGCAGTTCGGCGACGAGCAGTTCATGGTCTGGCGGCGCTCCTACGACGTGCCGCCCCCGCCGCTCGCCGACGACGCCGAGTGGTCACAGGTCGGTGACCCGCGCTACGCGACCCTGCCGACCGAGCTGGTGCCCCGCACCGAGTGCCTGAAGGACGTCGTCGCCCGGCTGCTGCCCTACTGGTACGACGCGATCGTGCCCGACCTCGCCGCGGGGCTGACCGTGCTGGTGGCCGCTCACGGCAACTCGCTGCGCGCGATCGTCAAGCATCTCGACGGCATCAGCGACGAGGAGATCCCCGGGCTGAACATCCCGACCGGGATCCCGCTGCGCTACGAGCTCGACGACGACTTCCGGCCGACGCAGCGCGGTGGTGCCTACCTCGACCCGGAGGCGGCGGCCGCGGCGATCGAAGCCGTGAAGAACCAGGGCCGCTAGGGCGGCGGGCCAGCCGGCTGAACCCGCCGACGAATCACGGCGTGGGCGTGGCCGGGACGATCGTCGTGAACGGCGAGGGCGACGTCGAGATGTTGATCTCGGCGGGTGTCTCGGTCGGCGACGGCGTCGGAGATCCGCCCGGCGGCACCAGCAGCGTCGGCGTCTCGGACGTCGGGCTCGGCACCGGTGTGGCCGTGAGCGTCGTGTCGAGCGGGTTCTCGACCGGCACCAGCACCGACACGGAGCCGGCGTCGCGGAACGTGAAGGTCACCGTCAGTGTGCTGCCGGTGCGCAGCAACCGCCCGGTCGTGTTGGTGAACTGCATGAACGGTCCGGACGTCCCCGTGGCCGGGTCGTCGAACCGCACCACCTGGGACGGCGCCAGGGTCACCGGGGTGGAGCCGGTGGTCGGCGGCGGTGCGCCGTTGGTCGGCGCGGCCTGCACGGTCTCGGCCGGCTTCGGGGAGCGGGAGAGGTCGAGCGTCGGCGAGGCCGTCGATGACGGCGTCGCGCCGGCCGCACTGATCGAGATGCTTCCCGATGCCGGGTCGGCACCGACCAGCTCGTCGGCCTGGATGCCACCGTTGACGATCGTCATCCGCAGGTAGGCCGTCTTGCCAGGCTCGATGCCTGACGCGTCGTCGGAGTAGACGTAGACGTCGCGCATGGCGATGTCACCGAGGTCGGCCGACACACCCGACGTGCGGCTGAACATCACGGAGGTCTCGGATCCTTGCCCGTCGGCGCAGCCGGCCGCGGCACCGACGACGAGGAGAAGGCCAGTGACGGTCAGCGCCGTCCCCCGGAACCTGGTCACGCGTCGTTCACTCCTCCGTGTGGCTGCGCAGCGGGGGACAGCGTACTGACCGGCCTCGCGCTCAGGCGGAGGTGGCCTGGCCCAGGTATGCCCGGGTGAGCAGGGGCTCCAGGCGCAGCGGCGGCGCGAGGCTGCGCGCGACCGCGGTCACCACGCCGTCGTCCGCGACGACGACGGCCGTCACCCCGCGCGCGCCGTAGCCCGTGGACAGCGCAGCCTGCTCGTCGTAGGCGGCCTCCACCGTGCCGCGGTGCGTCGCGGCTGCCAGGGTTTGCCCTTCGGCGGGGTCGCCGGCCAGGTCGCTGCCCGGGTTGCCGGACGTGACGAGGACCAGGGGCACGCCGAACTCCGCTGCCTGCGCGGCCAGGTCGTTGACGATCCGCTGGCAACCGCAGTGAGCGGGCAGCAGCCCGAGCAGCGCCGGCCGCACGGCCCGGGCCCGGACCGGCCGGTCGCCGAGGCGCAGCGTGACGTCGGGGAGGAGGCCGCCGACGTCGCCGGGAGCGGCACGGGTCACGGTTGCCAGCGCGGCGGCGTGCCGGGTGGTGTCGGGGGCCGAGGGCAGCATCGTCGCGATCAGTCCGGTGCCGGTCGCGACGAGCAGGCTCAGCAGGCAGACGCCGGCGGCGAAGGCGATCGGCCGGCGGCGGCGCAGCGACCGTGCGCGGCGGTGGATCGCCTGCTGCTCGCGGCGCCAGCGGTAGAGGTCCGCGTCGAGCTCGCGGGCGTCGTCGGGGACCCGTAGACCGGCGGCCCAGTCGGGCAGGTCGCCCGCGTCGTGGTCCGGCCCATCGGTCCGCATACCCCAGTATGGCCACTTCCCGCGGGTGGTCCAGAGGTTGCCGGCATGCATCGATCGGGCGGCTTGTCAAGGGTTCCGTCGGGTTGCATTCGGCCCGAATATGGCCTCTGACCTGCGAGAATGCGGGAGGACCCCGTGCCGGAGGCGGATATCGCGTGTTACCCTGGAGGCCGTCGGAAGGGGTACGAGGCACATGACTTTCGAGGTCGGCGAGACCGTCGTCTACCCCCACCACGGGGCCGCACTCATCGAAGCGATCGAGCAGCGCACGATCAAGGGCGAGGAGAAGACCTACCTCGTCCTCAAGGTCTCCCAGGGTGACCTCACCGTGCGCGTCCCCGCGGACAACGTCGAGCTCGTGGGCGTCCGCGACGTGGTGGGCCAGGACGGCTTGGAGAAGGTTTTCGAGGTCCTGCGTGCCCCCCACACCGAGGAGCCGACCAACTGGTCGCGGCGCTACAAGGCCAACCTCGAGAAGCTCGCGTCGGGCGACGTCAACAAGGTCGCCGAGGTCGTGCGCGACCTGTGGCGGCGCGACAGGGAGCGCGGCCTGTCCGCCGGCGAGAAGCGAATGCTGTCGAAAGCCCGTCAAATCCTTGTGTCGGAGCTCGCTCTGGCCGAAGGAACCAATGAGGACAAGGCTGAGGCCATCCTCGACGAGGTGCTCTCCTCCTAGCGCCCGCTAGGGGCGGCGCCTGGCAGAGCAGCGCGCCGCGACCGGTCCCCGGCCGTCGGCCGGACAGAGGGGCTGGTGCAGTCACGGTGGGCGACACCCGCAGGCGTACGCCGCCGCAGGGCTTGGTCGAGCTGTTGCGGCTGCTCGTCGTGCTGTTCTTCGCGGGGGTGGGCTACCAGGTCGCCGGCGTGATCGGCAGCCGCGACCACAACGTCCTCGGCGCGCTCAACGGCGCGGCCGCTGGCGTGATCGTCGGGTCGGGCATCGGCTACGTCGTCGGCGGCATGCTCGGCCGCAGCGCCCTGCAGGCGGCCGACCGCACCGAGGCGGCACTCCACGAGGTCCCCGCCGACACCCTGGTCGCCGGCGCCATCGGCACCGTCGTCGGCGTGCTGGTCGGTGCGGGCATCGCCTGGCCGCTGTTCCTGGTGCCCGAGCCGATGGTCGCCGTGCCGCTGTTCGGCTTCGTCGTCGCGATCCTCGGCTACGTCGGCTTCCGCGTCGGGGCCAGCAAGCGCGACGGCGTCCTCACGATCTTCGGCGGCCGGGCCGGGGTGTCGCCCCGTCGCCAGGCGCCGTCGGCGCGGCTGCGGGTGCTCGACACGTCGGTCGCGATCGACGGGCGCGTGCTCGACGTGGTGCGCGCCGGCTTCCTGCACGGCACGTTCCTCGTGAGCACGGCGGTGCTCGACGAGCTGCAAGGTCTGGCCGACGCCGCCGACGACACCCGGCGGGCCCGGGGTCGGCGTGGCCTCGAGATGCTCGACGCGCTCCGGCGGGAGCCTGCCGTCGAGCTCGACGTCGTCGACGACGAGCACCCGGAGGTGCCCGAGGTCGACGCCAAGCTGGTGCGGCTGGCTCTCGACCACGAGGGCTCGCTGCTGACTCTCGACACCAACCTCGCGAAGGCGGCGTCGCTCGCCGGCGCCTCGGTCCTCAACCTGCACGCGCTGGCGCTGGCCCTTCGGCCGCCCGTGAGTGCCGGTGACGACATCAGCGTGCTGCTGCTCAAGCCCGGCAAGGAGCCCGGGCAGGCGGTCGGCTATCTCGACGACGGCACCATGGTGGTCGTGGAACGTGCCCGTGACCGCGTCGGCGGCGAAGCCCATGTCCGTGTCAGCAGTGTGCTGACCACCGCCAACGGGCGGATGGTGTTCGGCCAGCTGCTCACCCCGTCGGCGCCGTCGCCGCTCTCGATCCCGCCGCGCCGGTCGCCGGCATGAGAGCGGCCGCGGTCGTCCCCGCGGCCGGTCGCGGTGAACGCCTGGGGCCAGGCGCGCCCAAGGCGCTGCGCGAGGTCGGCGGCACCCCGATGCTCGTGCACGCCGTCCGTGCACTGGCCCAGGCGCGCAGTGTCGACCTCGTCGTGGTGGCCGCGCCGCCGTCGGAGCTCGGTGACGTGCGCTCGTTGCTGGCGTCGTTCGACGTGCCTGCCCAGGTGGAGGTCGTCGCCGGCGGGGACACCCGTCAGCAGTCGGTCTTCCGGGCGTTGGCCGCGTTGCCCGACGACGTCGACGTCGTGCTCGTGCACGACGCGGCCAGGCCGCTCGCGCCGAGCGAGCTGGCCGACAGCGTGGTCACCGCGGTCCGCGGCGGCGCCGACGCGGTCGTCCCGGTGCTGCCGGTCGTCGACACGGTGAAGCGGGTCGATCCCGACACCGACGTGGTCCTCGAGACCGTCGACCGGGGGGTGCTGCGGGCGGTGCAGACGCCGCAGGGTTTCCGGCGTACGGTCCTCGCTCGTGCACACGCGCATGCCGGCACCCTCGACGCGACCGACGACGCCGGGCTGGTCGAGGCTCTCGGCCTGCAGGTGCGGGTCGTGCCGGGGCACCCGGAGGCGTTCAAGGTGACCCGGCCGCTCGACCTGGTGCTGGCCGAGGCCGTGGTGTCTCGGCGGAGGGCGGCCGGTGTCCGCTGACGACCGGGTCGTGCCGCTGGCGCAGGGCCTGCCGGTGCTGCCGCGCGTCGGCGTCGGCGTCGACGTACACCCGTTCGCGGACGGGCGCGAGCTGTGGCTCGCCGGGCTGCACTGGCCGGACGAGACCGGGCTGTCCGGGCACTCGGACGGCGACGTCGCCGCGCACGCGGCCTGCGACGCGCTGCTGTCGGCCGTGGGGCTCGGGGACCTGGGCGGTCAGTTCGGCACGTCGGACCCGGCCTGGCGGGGCGCGTCCGGTGCACAGCTGCTCGGCGAGACCGTGCGCCGGCTGGGCGGCGCCGGCTGGGCGGTCGGCAACATCGCGATCCAGGTGATCGGCAACCGGCCCCGTATCGGGCCGCGTCGGGCCGAGGCGGAGGCCGCGCTGACGGCCGCGGCCGGCGCG
>Ga0070681_10001520_pt1 | contig 20552 bp, 29 predicted proteins | sample KBSC83BmetaG_FD_65650 | JGI IMG/M metagenome (GOLD analysis project Ga0070681, IMG submission 65650) | Corn rhizosphere microbial communities from Kellogg Biological Station, Michigan, USA - KBS C8-3B metaG | ecosystem: Host-associated > Plants > Roots > Rhizosphere | place: USA: Michigan... | reverse complement strand
TTGGTGAGGTTCACCAAATAGCCCCCTAAATTGGTGTCGTACTTCAGATTGGGCCAGGGTGTCGGGTAGTGATCATCGCCGATACCGAGGAACCCGCCGTAACTGATGGCCGCGTACGCGACCTTGCCGGAGAGTTTGTCGATCATCACGCGTTCAGCCGATTTTCTTTTGGTCCGCACCATAAACCGCGGTTCCATCGACCTTGTCGCTGTCGATCAAAGATGAAGTTTCGCTTTCTGACATTTTGTCCTCCGTTTGTGATCAACGAACTCGGGACGCCAGATCGCGTTCCTTTTCATCTTGAGCAGAGCGCCAGCGACGCAGGCGCAACGGAGTTCCGTCATGGAACCGAGAACGTACTTGAATGTCTTCTGATTTGAGGTAGCCTAATTGTGCCTGCTTGGCACAGCAGGCACCGCAGACCACCCATCTTCGACTTGCCCCGGCGCGAATGCTGGGGCTTTTCCGTTTTCGCCCCAGCGAATACCAAAAGCGAAATTCAGCGCCTTGATTGCCTCGACTCAATCGACCGATTCTGATCGGCGTTCTTAGCGATGTCTTCTTCGCTGTGGTTTAACGTCGCACGTTGAGCAGTATTCATGTCCCAAACCTCCCACGAGGAGGACTCTCGATGGCGCTCTTTGTTGAATCTGTCCGCCATATCCTCGGCTTCATCTCGGTCGAAAAACACCAAATCAGTCTGGCGCAATGATTGTCCATTTGAAACGATCCAGACCTCATGCATTCCGTATCCGCCGGCCATTTGATCCACCTATCCGGACTCATGATTCCAAATGCCGGGTAGTCCCCGGTCATTGCAGTTTCGACTTTCGCCAAATTTCAAATCCTCGCAGCAATCGGTCACCTTCTTCGTGGCCCCATGGCACGCACGTTACCCGGGCAAGTTTACCCCATGGCGATTCGCAATTGCGCGAAGCTATCGTGGAGATAAAGCGCTGCGACGCCCTGTTGCTCTACCGTTTCGCCCCGTTGATTGCTGCGGTGGACCAATCATCAAAGGACTATGTTAATTCTCGATTTTAGGTATCATCGTATTGGAAACAAACTATCTGCGCAGATGAAGATCTTCGATCTCAACTGCACTGTCAGTACGCTGCGAAATCTGGATTGCTTGTCGGACACTTGCCATGCACCGTCGCTATGAAGGCGTCAACATTCCCATCGAGGCGGTCCGGACGTTTGTTGTTGCCGCCGAAACTGGAAGCTTTTCCAAAACTGGCGAGAAGCTTGGCCTCAGTCAGCCCGCGATTAGTGCGCAAATCAAGCGTTTCCAGAATTTGCTTGGAGGGGGCGCATTTGAGAAGGTCCCGGGAGGCGTTGCCCTAACCTCATTGGGAAAGCTCGCACTCTCGCACGCACGGCGGATGCTAGAGGCGAACGACCAAATCCTGTCGATCGGCGGAAACGCAAAGGACGTAACCGTTCGGTTGGGATTTTCGAGGGTGTATGCTGAAGAGTTTTTCAAGATCGATCCAGCGAAGGTCCGCGGAGAAGGTCTGCATCTACAATGCTCCAATTCAGCCGAGCTCTCGAAAGCAATGGTCGACGGTTATCTCGACATCGCTTGTTTATTGAATCCGGCAGATGGCATTGGAGAACTGGTCGCCGACTGGCAGGAGAAGTTCGTTTGGGTTCGGAGTCGCAGCTTCACTCTAAGTCCTGGTAGTCCGATCCCAGTAATTGGCTGGTCGGGAGGCTTGACTGACCAGCCTGTGATACAGGCTTTGGAGAAGGCCGGTCTCACCTATCGCATTGTATTTGCAAGTGATGATTATCACGCTCGCTTGACGGCCGTGTCCGCTGGAATAGGTCTTGCGAGTATGCCTGAACGCTATGTTGAAAGTAACATGGTTATCGCCAAAGACTTTTACCTGCCGCCACTTGCGCCGATGCACGCCGCCATTCGCGTTCGGAAGGGAATCCGCTCAGACAAGATCGCCCAGGCGACGAACATTTTAAAGCTGCTTGCGCCAGACGTGAAGATCAAAATCTCCTGACGCCGATCCCTTGACGTTTTGCCAGCCAGGGCGGAGCTCGGCCCGCTGACGGCTTCGATGTTTCGCCGAAATTGATGTCGGCATCAATAATTCAGTGTCATCAAATGTAATCAGCGATCAAGTTCGATAAATGTTTTATTCACGCGACGCTAAACAACAAGAATCAAAATTGCGGCATGAATCGCCGCGTACTCGAACAACGCAATCCATCTAGCGATCGCGCTGTCTCCACTGCAGCCATTCGTTTTTTGATGCAAGGCGTCGTCGGCCTGGTTTGAGCCGCCTCGCGTCCGTGCGTGATCCGGCATGCCGGGCCGTTTGCGTCGATTATGTCCGCGTTCCCAGTTCCGTGAGTGCTCATCGAGTTCGACAAGCCGCAGTTGCCCGCTGAACGATCGGGCACCGTGCTGGTCGTGCCGTTAACTCTCTTGAATCAAGCCATTGCGTTCTTCGCCAATGGTTTGGAAGCGGGGACCAATGCGAAACTATATTTTTGCAAAGTGCTGGCTGCCAGGATGCGGACGCCGTTGTCATACGGCATTTGCCGAGCTGTTGCGCATTTTCGACTATCGCGTGATGGCGCTTGTCGTAGCGTTGCTATCCTTCACGGCAACTGATGCGTTTGCTTTGTTGGGCTCAACGACGACTGTGATTTCATCAGCCAATCCAAGTGCGTTCGGCGAGCCAGTCACTTTCACTACAACCGTCTCCGGTTTGGTGATAACCCCAACCGGTACCGCGACCTTCATGGATGGCGTGAGTCAGATCGGCACAGTTTTGCTCGACGGCAGTGGCCGCGCAACACTTACCACCAGTGCACTTTCAGCCGGCAGTCATGTGGTCACGGTCTTGTACAGTGGTGACGTCCTGTACAATACGAGTTCGTCCTCTCCATTTTCACAAATCGTTGCGCAGAATTCCAGCGCTACGATCGTGTCATCGTCGCTGAATCCAAGCGGCCTCACACAGCCGGTAACGTTCACGGCGACGGTGAGTTGTGGGAGCACGCCAGGCGGCTCCGTCACTTTTATGGACGGGCCAACCGCGCTCGGTACCGGCACTCTTGATGGTGGCGGCCAAGCAACGTTCACCACTAGCTTGCTGTTACCGGGAAGTCGATCTATCACCGCCGTTTATGGAGGTGGCGGGAATTGTGCATCCAGCACGTCATCGCCTGTAATTCAGATCGTCAACGTACTTCCGACGACCACGTCTGTGATATCCTCCGATAACCCCAGTGCGTTGGGCCAATCGGTCACATTTACCGCAAGTGTGAGTGGTCTGATCATAACTCCTACCGGAACCGTCACCTTTATGGACGGGGCGACTATACTCGGAACTGGTTCGCTCAATGGCAGCGGCCAGGCGACGTTCAATACTAATGCGCTTGCAGCAGGTAACCACTCAATTACAGCGATCTTTGGCGGCGATCTTGTATATGCAGGAAGCGCGTCATCAGTGTTGACGCAGTCCGTCAACCAAAATTCCAGCACGGTAAGTGTCGCTTCGTCATTAAATCCTAGCAACCTCACCCAGGGGATAACCTTCACTGCAATAGTCACGAGTTCTGGTGGAATCCCGACTGGGATCGTGAATTTTAAGGACGGCTCGACAGCGCTGGGCACCGGTACTCTCGATGGTGCTGGCCGAGCAACTTTCACAACCAGTCTCCTATTGCCCGGCTCGCACTCCATAACAGCTGCTTACGCCGGCGATAGCGGTTTCGCGGCTAGCACTTCTTCAGTGCTGATACAGGTCGTTAACTTGCTTCCAAGCGTGACGACGGTGTCTTCATCGGGGAATCCCAGCGCAGTCGGCCAGACGGTCACATTCACGGCGACCGTTGCCGGCCTGATCATTACCCCAACCGGAATTGTTACTTTCATGGATGGGGGGACGACTCTTGGCACCGGTGCGCTCACCGGCAATCAAGCGGTCTTCTCCACTAGTGCACTTGTCGGCGGAGGCCATTCAATTACGGCGATCTACAGTGGCGATTCAATTTATGCGAGTAGCACGTCCGCGCCGCTGACACAGTCCGTCAATCCAAATTCGAGCATTGCCAACATAGGATCCTCCATTAATCCCAGTGCGCTTGGCCAACCGGTCATCTTTACTGCGATGGTTACGAGCTCGAGCGGCAACCCCACCGGAACCGTTAGCTTTAAAGACGGATCGGTTGTACTCGGAACCGGTACCCTCGATGGCAGTGGTAAGGCAACGTTGGCTACAAGTGCGCTAGCGGCCGGTAGCCATCCGATTACGGCCGTTTACGCGGGTGATGCTAACTTCGCAGCCAGCGCGTCATCGCCGTTGATTCAAGTCGTTAATTCTATTCAAAGCACGACGTCAATCGCATCATCGGCGAATCCTAGCGCGCAAGGCCAGCCGATCACGTTCACGGCAACGGTCGCCGGACTGATCGTGACTCCAACCGGATCCGTCACGTTCAAGGATGGAACGGCCACACTCGGAACTAGCTCGCTTAACGGCAGTGGCCAAGCGACTTTTACGACAAGCACGCTGACAGGAGGCAATCATCCGATCACGGCCCTCTATAGCGGAGACGCAGCATATGGTGTAAGCGCCTCGTCATCACTAATTCAGATCGTAAACATAAGCTCAAGCAGCACGAATATCATTTCCTCCGTAAACCCCAGTGCCCCCGGCCAAGCTATCGTATTTACCGCAAACGTTAGCACGCCAAGTGGCACGCCGACTGGAACGGTCACCTTCAAGGACGGCTCGACTACTTTAGGAACTGCAACACTCGGCGGCGGAGGACAAGCAACGCTTGCGACAAGCGTCCTGACCGCGGGCACTCACACTGTCACTGCTCTTTATAGCGGCGATGCCGATTTCGGAAGTAGCACGTCCTCTCCCTTAATACAGATTGTAAACATGCTTCCCAGCGTAACAACGCTGGGGGCGTCCCCGAATCCAAGCGTGCCTGGGCAACTAGTCACGTTCGTTGCAAGTGTTGCCGGTTCGGGCAGCATTCCGACCGGCACCGTCACGTTCAAGGATGGGTCGACAGTTTTGGGTGATGGCACATTGAATGGTGCCGCCCAAGCGACGTTCACGACCGGCGCACTTGCAGGCGGCAGCCACGCGATTATCGCGATATATGGCGGTGATTCCGCTTACGGAGGTAGTAGTTCATCGCCCATCGCCCAAGTGGTCAATCACAACTCAAGTGACATAACCCTGGTATCTTCAATGAGTCCAAGCACGCTCGGTCAGCCAATCACTTTTACCGCGGCCGTCGCTGCTTCAGGTGGCACTCCGACAGGAGCGATTATCTTTAAGGACGGTTCTGTCTCGCTTGGCTCAGCTGCTTTGGATGGGAGCGGGCGTGCGGCATTGACGACAGCTGCCTTGGCAGTTGGCGGTCATTCCATAACAGCGGTCTATGCTGGTGATAGCAATTTTTCAGGGGCAACCTCTCCGCCAGTGCTGCAGGTTGTGAATCAGAGCTCAAGCACGACAACTCTTTCGTCGTCGGCAAACCCGAGCAAACACGGTGAATCCGTGACGTTTACGGCTATGGTCATCGGTGCCAGCGGGTCGCCTACCGGAAGCGTCAGTTTTAATGATGGTGCGACTACGCTAGGGAGCGGAGTTCTTGATGGCAGCGGTCGGGTGACGTTTTCGATAAGTAGCCTTTCTATCGGAAGGCATTCGATTGCCGCGGTTTATGCTGGCGACTCCCAGTTTCGTTCGAGCAAGTCACCAGTACTGGTACAGGCCGTCGACACGCCGACCGATAGTGCAAACCTTCGTAACGCTCAGGTTCTTATTACCAAGATTGAGGCTCAGAGCTCCGGGCAGTCTTTTTCCGCGTCGGTCGATCGCGCTATTGCCGAGGGGTTTTCGGATGGGGGCGAATGGGTAACGCCTGGAAGTGACGGCATTCGGCTTAATTTTTCGGATGAGGCACCTGCAAATAGTCGTGTGGCGGATGCGTTCGGCGTGATCGAAAAGCACAGCGGTGCGACGACTACGCAACCGCAGCGGTTTCCAAAAGAATGGTTCATGTGGGCGGATGTGCGAGGAACGGGTTGGGCCACCAATCCGTCCAAAGGCGACATCGGCGGTGGACAGCTCAATACTATGGCAGGAATCACACGAAAATTGGCGCCAAATCTTCTTGCCGGTATCTTGGCTGGCTATGAACGGTTCAACTATAGCGCGCTGAGCTTTGCCAGCCGACTGAGCGGCGATGGCTGGACGGTCGGTGGCTATCTTGGTTGGCGACCTGTGCAGGGTATCACGATGACCGCTGCGATCGCTCGTTCATCAGTGGGATACGATGGCACATCCGGTGCTGCAACGGGTTCATTTTACGCCAGTCGCTGGATCGTCTCTACGGCGCTTATTGGACAATACAAGATGAGCAGGGATGTTGAAATTGAGCCTTCCGTGCGCGCGTTCATGCTTTGGGAAAACGATGGGGGCTACACCGATAGTCTGGGAACCGCGCAAGACGTTAGAAAATTCTCTACTGGTCGAGCGAGCATCGGTTCGAAAGCGTTATATCGGTGGCTGCATACAAGTACATTTAGCGTTACACCGTACGTCGGCTTCTATGGCGATTACTATTTCACCGAAGATGATGCCGCCGTGCAATCGGCTTTTCCCGAACTTTTGCGCGGCATGTCTGGCAGAGTCACGTCTGGAATCTCTGTCACGCAGGCCGGAGGCGCGCACGTCACATTGGAAGGGGAACTCGGTGGAATTGGCAGCGGTGGCTTTACCGTTCTGTCAACGCGGGCTCGGGCGATGACTCCGTTTTAGGCCGCGTTTAGCGTAGACAAAGCGAATCGCTCATCCAATGGCTAACTCGGATTCTTGAGCTTGCAACGCCGAGTTACAAAGCCCGTAAGGGACGCTATTCGAGTTGCGGAGCATTGCAAAGCACGCCGGAGAAATGTAAATCACCGCACTGTGGAGTACCCCATCGATATTGTTGCGGTTGAACGGATTTCGCTTTTGCCTGGTCTTTGTATTTTCAACAACGGCGCGTAGGGACGTTCGGACCGGTGATCCATGCCCGCGTTGTACCAAAGGCATGATCAGGGCCGAGATCGCGTAACCGTCGCTGCGGCGCGCGGGCTATAGCGATATCGAATACAAATGCCCGAAATGTTCGTTCGCTGTAACGCAAATTCGCGATAACCGGTTCATTTAGCAATTGCCACAGCTCAAAGCTTACCGCCAGGGCGGCAAACAGCAGAACAATCCACGGCCAAGGATTGAGATGAGGCCGGCCAGAATAGGGCGGCTTAGCGCCCGACCCCGGGCCGATCACCATGCGGTGCCATCGATTAACTGCGCAGCGCTGAGTTGAAGCAGCGCAGCCTTTTCGACAGCCGTGACGATATCTTTCGGCGCTACCGCACAGGCGAGGGCAGGCCGGATGACGCAGTTGCGAAGATAAGGTGTGGTTCTAAACCATAGATACTCGAAGATATGCCCTGTGAGCTTGTGCATGAGCCGGATGGTGCGGCCTTCGATAGAAACATCGAAATCGGGTTGCCCACCTTCGATCGCGAGCTCAGGTGAGCGCAATCCGAATGCGATGTGCAGAACGCGGTCGATGTCGGGTGGATAAAATGGCTTGTGAAGAAATGCGCAGGCGCCATTGTCCCGTGCTTGGTTTCCCAGAGCCACATCGTCTTCAGCCGAGATCATGACGATCTGCAGATCGGGTTGGATCAGCAAGAGCGTCTTCATGGTTTCGAGCCCGCCAAGTCCAGGCATATTGTAATCGAGGAACGCAACCTCAAACCGCTCCTTTCGGCAGATATTGATCGCGTCTTTTCCATTTGCGGCTTCGGCGATCTCGCAATTGAAGACGCTCCTCTGGATTACTTTCTGAACAACACGGCGGACCGTCGATGAATCGTCCACAATCAGAACCTTCGTGGGCGACGCGATGCGGCAATAGGTCTTCAGGATAGCCTGCACCTCTGTTACTGCGAACGGCTTGAATAGAAACTCATAGGCCTTCAGTCTTCGCGCCATCTCGATCGCCTCGTCGCAAGGCGGTGTGGACATGAGCGTGACGAATGTTTTGAGTCCTTGCTGTCTGACATTCCATAACACCTCCGGTCCGCTCAATTCAGGCATTTGCACATCAATGAAGGCGAGATCGACATGGCCGCTGCGAAGCAATGTCGCGCAATCGCGGCCGTTGTCGGTGGCGCTGATACTGAGTGGAACGCGCGTGACTCGTACAGCGTTCATGACGATCTGCTGGGTAGCCCGAGAATCGTCGGCAACAAGTATATTGACTGTGTGTCGCATAACCACAAACTCTGCCAGCACGATGGAGAGGCCAAGGTTACGCTCGACGGAAAGTGATACCACCGTGGGCCTGGAATGAGGCTAGCGTTCTGGCAACAACGTCCTCGTTAATTGTCTCAAATTGTACAACCTGAGACATGATGATCGGATGATGCGTTGCGACGCAGGCATCGCACCATCTGGATCGCTTTGGCTCGTAAGTAAGGGTAGGCCCATGGGCTCCAGGCCTACATTCTCCTCGGCCATGAAATAGTTCGGCAGTCGATTGTTATACGTAGCACAGGAAAACACTCCGTACCGGTGTGGAATATAATGCGGTGCCTGCCGTTCGGGAGGGGAACCAAAGCTGCCCATCAGCATTGTCGGCGCGCGCGCGGTCCCCGCTCGATGGCAACCACGGGAACTGCGCCTCGAACCCCGGTGTCTCCGACACGCCGGGGTTTTTCTTTTTCACGCTGATACGTTCGAATGATTCGAGAAGATCGACAGCAAGAGACGTAAGTAGTAGTGGGTCAGCCTGACTTACTTTCCGCATCCAACGTCTTGCCCGTCTTCGGATTGATGAAGTGGATGCGGCGGCAGGCAATGCAATCGACCGCTTCAAAACGTTCATCGCCTTCGGGATCGCCCGCGACCCAACCGGATACACGGTCGCTGGTGACGGGGCAGGTGTAAAGGATCGCGGGCATGAAGCGTATTCCATATGCTCGCGCTATTCGCGGCATTGCGAAAGGTCAAATTAGGTCGCTGGGCTGGTAAGCGACGACAGCCCGAGTTCGGGAGGGGAACCTACCTCCAACCAGTTGCATTGAACTGGCAAGTGGCGCAGCGCTTCTTCCCATTCCCCCCCCAGGGGTGACGCGCGCTTGAAAGCCCCGGTGGGGAGCACAACCGCCGGGGTTTTTCGTCACTTAGTCGACCGACAGAAGTTTCCGCCTCGGGGCAGAGGAACCAGCCCCGCCCATCTGCATTGGCTCGAGGGGTGGCTCGGTGCCTCCCCGACGGCGGTGGACGATGAAAGCAATCGTTGTGTCGGACCAGGCTGCGGGAATAGCCGGGATGAAGCTGGCGGAGCGACCCGAGCCGCAAGCAGCGATAAACGACGTCGTCGTTCAGATTCATGGGTCGGGATTCGTCGGGACCGAGTTGGATTGGCCTTCGACTTGGGCCGATCGCGTCAATCGTGACCGGACGCCGTCGATGCCCGGGCACGAGCTCTCCGGGGTAGTTACCCCTCTCGGCTATGGCACGACGGGGTTGTCAGTGGGACAGCGGGTGCTCGGCCCCACGGACTGAACTCGCGACGGCGCCCTGGCCGAGTACGCGGCCGTCGAGGCGCGCAACCTCGCGCCGCTGCCGGGCGACGTCGACTTCACGGTGGGCGCGAGCCTGCCGATCTCGGGCCTGACCGCCTGGCAGGGACTGTTTCAGCACGGGCGCCTTCAGGCGGGGCAGAGCGTCCTCGCGCACGGCGCGGCTGGCGCAGTCGGGTCGATGGTCACGCGGCTCGCAAGAGAGGCCGGCGCTCACGTCATTCAAGTATCCATCGCGCGGTGCCTCCTTTATTCGCTGCCAATTAAATCGGAAGGATAAGCACATGCCGCCCTTACGCGGCCAGAAAGCGACGAAAGACTACAATCGGTTGAAAGCAAAGCTCGGGAATCGCACGATCTGTTCCGCAAGGTCCTGGTTGGATCAAGATTGGGAAAAAAATGGTTTCAGAGAACGACCGGCCGGGAAAAACGTCGGACAAGGTCGCCAAAGAAAAGGCGCGGACGGAATAAATTGACCCCAGCTAGATGTGAATGCTCTCCCAAAAGAGGGAAACACATGCCCTTTCGGAACTGTCAGCAATTCGACACTGAGACGCTGGACCTTATGCGCGAGGCCTACGACAGCGCGATGCAGCGGACGGGCTCAAAATCTGAAGATCCAATTTCCGGTAAGTTGGCCGCAGAAATAGCTAAGCTCGCCGAATCCGGCGAACGCGACCCAGCAGTGCTGAGTGAGTTGGCCTTACGACGGTTGCACCTTTGGCTAAGATCAGCGAGCAATCGAAAGTTGGTCCGGTAAGTCGGCGGTCGATCGGCGCGTGAGCTGTCTTTCGCGCAACGTCACTTGAGGGTGTAACGCGCCTCGATCAAAGTCCGGCTGCTACAGAATCCTTGAAACGGCCCAGGCGGCTAACTCGGCACGTCCGAATCCCGGAACCGTGATGTTTAAGATATCACCATAGGGCAATCCCGCTTCGGTTTTAACGAGCGTTTCCCCATTGGGGCCACGCCTCCAAATCGTTGTTTTGGGTCCGGCGTTTTCCAGGCTGTTCATCATCTACCAATGTCACACGCCCGTCGAAAACGCGATAGTCGGTCAACCAGTGACCCTCATGCCAAGACTCATCGCCAGTGCGGAACTCGACATGGCCGCTCTCGTCGATTGTCACTTCGTAGCCTTGGTCCTCGTAGTGTTTGCGGACGAGCGCATGCTTGCCGATGATTGTCTCAAGGTTCTGTTTGTTCATTGTTGTGGGCCTTTTAGTCGTGCCCCGCTCGATAATACCGCTTCGGCTTTCGCGGCTTCAATAGATGCCAGCGCGTCTCTCTGCCGCGCGGCTAATTTTGTCGACGGCAATCTTGTCGACGTTTCAACCGGTGAAATCATCGACACCAGCAAAGGCGCTACCACCAATGCGCCAATTGCAGCCTGCATGCAGTTGGAAGAAGCTAAGCCCACTACAGAGCCCGCGGCGACCATCCCCCCCTCATTTCCCCAGCCGCGGGCTCGCCCATCCTCAGTTGAATTCGAGGATGTTCCAGCATTCCTTCTTCGTAACTCTGACAATTCAGTTTCGTCAGTCCCTCTAGCGCCCCCGAGTGAACCTCAAGCCGGCATCAGTGGGGAGGCGAGTGGATGAACGATCTAATCTTCGGGCGTCAGCAGATATTGGCTGCTGAATTCACTCGCAACCTTGGCGATCGCCGTTCCGCAATCGAACGTGAGTTGCTTGCCGGGCTTCATCTGCGGATGAGCATTCCATCGGCCGTCGTCGTCGCCGCGCATCACAGCAACACGTTCCAGCGTGTTGCAGCTTCGATTGCCGCGAAGGCGGTCCATCAACATCGTTTCGATCTCAGCAGCGGATTTTCTGATGGCCATGGCACGTCTTTCCCACGTGGATGCAGCCTACTGACGGCATCACCACGGACGCCAGAACGGAGTGTTTCGCGCAGTCATGTTCATGTATGGTCCAAAGACAGCCGGGGCCCGCTCGGCAAACCCACTCACGCGCCTCAATGCGGCGAATTTATTATCGGTCAGTTCAACGCGTTTGGCGCTGTGATCGATGACGTCGTCTCTATAGATCGTCTGCAAGGCGATGACGTCATCATAGATCGAGTCCAAAAACTCCAGGACATCGGTGCCAAATAAAAATCGAGCCTGCATTCTCCCATTGAGATATCGCCGGAAGGCATCTCCGTCGACGATACCTTCGCGCATAACGCCGCCTATAGCACTCTCGAGTTCGTAATAGGCCGCAAGCCGGCGCTCGAACAGGTCGAGGACGGCGCGTTGGTTCGCTGTGCGCCACTGTGCATAACCGATCAGCAGCACGCCGAAAGCTATCAGGACTGCGATCCAATTGTGCATGCGGTCTCCCGCTGCAATCCGCTGCGGTAGCCTACCATGACGGCTCCAACCTGTCCCATCATCAATCACGTGTCTTCGCGGCCGCTGAGCCAGCGGGGAGGCTTGCAGATCACTCGTTGAATTTTTCGCTCCCTTCGACCGACTCGGAACCGTCAACGGAAAACTGCTGACGCAGCTCGTCGATAATCCGACGAATGTCATCAAGCCTGTGTTCGATCCAGGGGTCCGAAACGGAGATGGCAATCCAGTCGCCGCCCTCTCGGGGAAACACCTTTGCACGATACTTGCCAATGTCGCCGACGCGCTGACGGATCAATTCCTCCAGTTCTTTGATCGTCTTCTCCTCGCGCGGCATCGGCGGTCTCCAATCGGGCCTTGATTAAGTGCAACGCCTATCCCATCGCCGAATCAGCGGGGAGGCGAATGGATGACGGCAATATCAATTTTCACTCAGCCAGTCTCGCGCAGCTTTAATTGCCGCCCCCCAGGCCTCAGGTTGCGGTGATACAACGTCGCTGCTATCGATCGCGTCACACAGGCGTTTGATTTCGGCGTACGTGCGCGCTCCGCCCATGTTTATCGGATCTCCTTGCTCGCGGGCGCTTTTGCTCGCGCGGGCGAACTGGGCCAGCTTGCGCAGTTGTTGCAGAGATTCCTTGGGATCTCGGTCGTGCAGGCGTTCAAGTTCGCGCAGCACGTAATCGGCATCTTTTCTCATGGGCGCCGCACTCCCTTTGTGGGGAGTGTACCATGAGCGTCCCAACCCGTCCCGTCGTCAGCTAATACGTCTCTTCGCGGGCGCTGACGGAATTACATCTTGTCGATTGGCCTAGACTCCAGCATTCGGCGCATGATCTCGCGCATGGACACGTAAACGTCCAATCCTGCACCCTTCGAAAATTGAACGTAACACTGCGCCTCGCCCGCAGGCGCGATGTAGCTGATCTCGTCGACGTTCGCGATTGCAGTTTCACCAAGCGCGGGCACCTCAATGAATCTTGCCATGTATCGGTTCCTTTTCTGGAGGAAACCTACCATGAACACCCCAATCCATCGTGTCCTGCGCTGACATGCTGGCCAATGGCTAGTAGAGAGCGGCGGGTTTTGGCAGGCATCCATCGGTTTATGCGCGGCGCCCGTTGAACTCCTTTTGCTGCAACCAGTATTGGCAGCTCAGTTCCCGAACGACCTGGGTGACCGCACGCTCCCCATCAAAGGTCAGACGGGCGTCCGGTTTCAACAGCGGTTGCGCGTACCATCGGCCGTCGTTTCCGTCGGGCAGGACCTTGAAACCCTTGAGCGACCCGCAGTTCTGATTGCCCCGCAGGCGATCCATCAACCTCGCCTCGATTTCGAAGTCGGGTTTCCTGATGATCATGAGGCGTCGCCGTTTGTTGGCCCAAAGCCACCAAAGAACGCGGAAGAATGCCCGGTGTTCCCGACCCGGAATGCGAGGCATTTATTCCGCCGTGGCAGCGCCCATAAACGCTGGGCATCAAGAAGCGGCTTCTTGGCGAGATCGCTAATGATCCTCCAATCCTCGCCCCACACGTCGCGGCATTGAGGACGCGTAAGGAGGCTTAGGCGTTGCCTGTCACATATTTTGTGGCCGCCGTTCACCCCCACCGAAGAGGACGTTGCCTCCGTTGAGCCATAAGGAATGCCAAAGCGGAGGCACGGCGATCCGGGCTGCGGAAGCGCTCTCACGCAAGCCGGAGCGCGCGGGCGCGCTGGCGCTCAAACGGAGCAGCGACCCGAACTTGGGAAAATTCACCGATGCCGTCTTGGTGCGAGCGCTCGGTGAAGTGCCAGAGCGACTTGACGAACCATGATGGGCCCCCTGACGGGGGCAGTCTCGGGCTGGCTATCGCGAGTTCGACAAGGTCGCTCCGGTCATGTCTGTTACCGGCGTGGCGCCAGAGCGTATGGGGTCATCATTATTTAATAGTGATTATGATCCTGCTTTCGTTTGGTATTTCCAAAGCGGTGCCGGTTTCATACGGCGTCAGGCGTTCGACCACTTCTTCCATCAGAGCAGCTCTTCGATCGTGTGGAAGCTGATCGAGCATCTGCCTCGTCGCCTTCGAAGTTCCTTCGAGCATGATTTCTGTAAAGCGCCGCGCCGATGGATAGCTTGCATTAAGGGATTTTACGCTGTCTTTGACGTTAGAAAATCCAGCTTCCTTTACATGCTTCAAAACATCCTGTTGCATGGCGAAACTGAATGGTGGTGGCTTGCTCATATCCTTGCCGAGCATTGCGCCCATCGCACCAAATACCGCAGCCTGTCCGGGCGAGTTCTCAAGTTCGCTCCAAATTCCCAGTACCGCCCGGCCACCGACCTTCAGGACTCGATGCAATTCCCGCATCGCTTTCAATCGATCTGGCGCGAATTGGATACCTTGCTGGCATATCACTAGGTCGAATGCGTCGTTCTCAAAAGGCAGTTCCTGTAGGTCTGCGATCTGCCATTCGATCTTGGGATCGGCCTCCTTGGCGGCAGCGATCATCGCGGGGTCGAGATCAATTCCGATTACTTTGCCAACCCTCCCGGCTACCGTTCTGGCCACAATTCCGGTGCCGCACGCAGCGTCAAGAACATACTCTCCCTGTTTTGGCAAAGCGGCTTCAATCAAGACCTGAGCCCACGGCCCGAAGATCGCCGGAACCTGATACTTCTCGTACATCTGCGCAGGGCTATCAGCCAACGTCGCCTCCGTATGCCCGCAGGCCAGAGCGGCACTTGCTCGTCTTAATTTCACTGTGGTCTCGCAGGACTTTCCAACTTCTGAATTAAGTGGCGCAGCCCGTTTTCGTCAAACCCCTGTTTCGCAGCGCTCTTTGATTGCTTTGCGGACCATGTCAAGACAGTCGTGTAACGAATCGGATAGGACACAGCAATGTCGCCAGGGCGCGGGATAGCGCATGGCCACCGACCGCCTCATATTCACACCGCAGTCGATTCAACTCAGTCTGCCTCGTTGAGGCGGGAGCTGTCTTCGACCTTAAATGCGCCGTCGTCATTTTTGTTTCGCATTGTGTTTGTCTTCTTCGTTAAATCTGGGAAGCCAAGCGGTTCTGGCGGAGGGAGCCGAAAGCTGCGTCGGTTCAGCTGTTCCAGTTCGAAGCAAGGATGATGCTGCACATATCGATTCGCCGAAAGTTCGGGTCCTTGAACGCGAGGACATCGTCGTTGAACGTTCCGAAGGTGCTGTCGGGACGGTGCTTCATGCCCAGATAGAACGCGTTGATGATTCCATGTTTGAAGTTGGCCTCTCGGGGAAAGGCAGCGATGACGGCCTCGCGTTGCGCGTCGGTAAATTGATCATAGCCACGGCCGGCTACATCCACGCCGGCCCCCGCCTGCACCAGCGCGATCTCGGGGCGCATATATTGAGGTATACTAGGCGTTGTGTGGAGCGCGACGGCATTCCAGACCGTTTCGATATCGCGTTCGGAAATGCCGTGCCCGCGAAGAAAATCACGTGCAGCATTGGCACCGTCTACTTCAAAGCGTAGCTGGCTGTTTTCATAGCGTGCGCTGAGGCCGATGTCGTGGAACATGGCGGCGGTATAGAGCAGTTCCGGGTCAAAGCTCAGCCCCGTCCGGCTTCCCGTCAAGGCTCCCCAGAAATAGACACGGACGGAGTGATGGAAGAGCAGATCGCTCTCGGTGTCGCGGATGAGCTGGGTCACTTCGCGCGCGATTTTGCTGTCCGGGACGCGCACTCCCGATATCGTCACGATCGTCATGGCTTGTCCTCATCGTAACTTGATCGGTGCAGCGCCGGCTTAATGTTCGAGGACGGCCTGCGGCGTGTTCCGGAAGCTGATGGCCATGCGATTGTAGGTGTTCATCAGGCCGATCGCGATCGTGAGGTCGACGAGTTGCTTCTCGTCGAAAACCTCGCGCGCGGCCTTGAAGGCGCTGTCCGGCACGCCGGTCTCCGCGACGAGCGTCACACTCTCGGCCCAGGCAAATGCGGCGCGTTCGGTCTCGCTGAAGAGACTGCCGCCCTCCTCCCACGCTTGCACCAGCGCGAGCTTCTCGATCTTCACCCCTCGTTTGATGAGGTCGCGGGTGTGCATGTCGAGACAATAGGCGCAGTTGTTGATCTGCGAGACCCGCAGATAGACGAGATCCACCAGTTCACCCGGCAGGCCGCTCTGCAGGACATATCCATAAACGCTGCCGAGCGCCTTGATCCCGTTGGGAGCGATCTGGTTGTAATCGAGCCTCTTGGTCATTGTTCAAATCCTTTCGGTTTCATTTGATGGGGGTGGTGAGCGGCGTGTCATCGGAGTCGACGACGAAGACTGCGAGCAACTTCGCGGGCGTGGTCTTGCTCGCGTTACGGCTGATGGAATGGGTGGCGTTCGGCGGTTCGGACCAGCTCTCGCCAGCCTTGTAGATATCGGTCTCGCCGTCGTTCACCTTGGACTCGATCGCACCCGAGATCACATAGGCGTAGATGAAAGCGGGTTTTGCGTGCATGTGCGGCGGGGATGCCGCGCCCGCTGCATAGTCGACTTCGACAACGACGAGTGACTTGCCGGGGATGTTAGGAATCGGCTGATTGAATTTCGGCGTGACCGTTTCTGCCCGGACGCCATGCGCCGAGGCGGGCCCGGCGACCGCGAAGGCGTGAGCGGCGCAGGCAACGGCGACAAGAGTGCGGATCTTCATGGCTTTCTCCCTCTGCAAACCCGAAGATGGGCCCATGCTGGGCTAGAGAAAAGTACCAAGAATGCAAAGAAATTATGTACTACGGCACCATGACCAAGCCGCTGAACCTGAGCCTCGACCGCACGGCAAAGACACCCTTGGCGGAGCAGATCCGAAGGGGAGTGACGACGGCCATCGAGGGTGGTGTGCTGGAGCCGGGCGCGCGCCTCCCCTCATGGCAGGATCTCGCGGCCCAACTCGGTGTCGCGCGCGGCACCGTACGCACCGCATACGAAAAGCTGGCCGCCGCCCAGTTGATTGAAGCCTCGCGGGCGACTGGCACCCGCGTCGCGCTGCGTCCACGCGCCGTCGTAAACAGCGAGCAACCGCAGGACGCAGGCTCGTTCATGGAGACCTATCGGGAGATGACGCAGGGACCTGCGCTGTTCCAGATGGGTGTGCCGGCCATCGAGACCTTTCCGGCAACGTTGTTCGCACGCATTCGCGCGCACGCGGTCCGTGCCGAGGCGAGTGCTCCTCCGCTCTATCCCGATCCTCGCGGCGAGCTCGAGCTAAGGCGGGAAGTCGCGGGCTATCTTGCCGTCGCCCGCGGCATCAATTGCTCGCCATCGCAGATCATCATCACTGGGGGGTTCAGCGCAGGGCTCGGCCTGACGCTGAGCGTGCTTGGCCTGGGTGGATATACGGCCTGGGTCGAAGATCCAGGCTTCCCGTTCACAAGGAAGGGACTTGAGCTCGCACGTCTGTCCCTCGCGCCCATTCCAGTCGATGCCGAAGGCATCGATATCGATCATGGCCTGCGCCACCATCCTGACGCGAAGCTGGTCGTCGTGACTCCCGGTCAGCAGGCGCCGCTTGGTTTCACCTTGTCGCTTGAGCGGCGCCTTCGTCTGCTCGCGTGGGCGGCCGCGAATCAGGTCTGGGTGATCGAAGACGACTATCTGAGCGAGTTGCAACTGGCAGGCAGGGCTGCACCGGCGCTCGCGTCGCTCGACCGTGATGAGCGTGTCATTCATATCGGTTCGTTCAGCAAGACGATCAGTCCGACTGTTCGGCTTGGCTTTCTGGTCGCACCGGTCAAACTGGTATCTCGGTTCGCGGAGGTGGCCGCCTGTCTCGCGCCGCCCCCTGGCCCAGCGGTACAACTCGCAACCGCCGAATTCATGCACGAGGGCCACTATATGCGCCATCTCCGGCGCACCAAACGCGCCTATGCCGCCAAGCGGCGGGCGCTTCTGGATTGTCTTCAAGCATCCGCAAGCGCCGATCGCGTCGCTGGAACCGGCTTGGCTGTGCTGCTGAAATTGCCGAGGGGGACGTCGGATTTGACCGTTGCACGCGAAGCCTCCGCGTTCGGCATGTCTCCGACGCCGCTTTCGGCTTGGTATGCGTCACCTGATAGTGCCGAGCGCGGGCTTCTACTTGGGGTCGCGACTGCGCCGACAAGGAACCTTGCCCGGCCCTGTAATCGACTCTTCGAAGTGATTGGTCGGTTCATCTGATTGGTTTCAAGATTGAACCGTCTCCTACGCTCGTTGCAGTAATGGCAGTGTGACTGGACGCTGTCGGATCCTGGTTCTCCTCGCTCAGGCAAGTTGACGAGCTACAAATCAAGAGACCATTGGACCCCAGTTCCTCCCTCCGTCATGAACAGGAATTAAGTATTCATTTTAAATGCGTTTTCGTGTCAAACGTTGAATGAGCCCCCAAAAGGGCGCTTGCCAGTCGCCATTCAAGCTTTCACCGCTGGGCGGTCAATGCTGGTGGCTATAGCCCGATACCCGCGAATAATTCCGGACAGCACGATCAAAGCATCGTCGGTGCCATCCGCTGTGCCCTTCTCAAAATCGTCGCCGGATTGGGCCATGGTGTTGGTGACGTGAGCGAGGCAGAGAACCCGCACGCCGCGAGCCGTCGCAAACGTGTAAAGGGCCGCCGCTTCCATTTCGACGGCCACCGCGCCCCGTGATCGTGCCCATTCTATAGCTTCGGCGGTTTCCCGAAACGGTGCGTCGGTAGTCCAACTCGCGCCGACGAATACCGCCACATTTGCCGTTGTCAGCGCTTCGGAGGTCATCGTAATCAGCATCGATTCAGCTTCAGCAAACTCGGTCGGTTCGGCATAGTGGTAGCTTGTTCCTTCGTCCCGTAATGCGCGGTCAATGACGACGAAATAGGGAGGCTTGCCCAGCGCTTGAATTTGTCCGGCGGACGTCAGGCTCAGCAGCAATTCGCATCCGCTCGCAAATAGTTCCTCTGCCACGAGCACCGCAAAGGAAGCGCCCACCGCGGAACCAATTAAGCCCACGGCCGCACCTTCGAATTCAAAGCAATGGAGGGCGGTGTGGTAGCAAGGCCAAGCATCGAAAGGCTTTGCCAGCCCGGACTTGCGAAGTCGCCGCACAATGTCGCCATCGGGGTCGAGTATGCAGATCGCAGGAACAGGGACTTTGGGAAGCTGCTTTTGTCGTCGCGCTTCCCGCAACAATGCCTCGGGGGTGAACACCGACGCACTTCGGTGGTTCTTTTTTGTGATAATCGGCGGCATCGAGTTTCGTCTCCTTAGCGGCGGCGGTATCGTAAGTCAGCAAAGGTCGAGGCTGCAATGCAATCGCATTTCGACGTCGCGTTTGTGACTCTGCTAACGGCGGCGGTTTATTTTTGGATGGCAACGCGGGTAGCGCGCGCCCACCAAAGGGCGGGAATACTAGCGCCCGTCATGACCGGAGATCCTGTGTTGGAGCGGACCATCCGCGCCCATACGAACACACTGGAGTGGCTACCGATCTTCCTCCCATCCATGTGGCTGTTTGCGATCTACTGGAACAGCCACGTTGCGGCAGGTTTGGGACTCGTTTGGATCATGGGGCGGATTGTCTATTTCGTTGGCTATGTTTCGGAGGCTCGCAAGCGATTCCCGGGCTTCTTCATTCAATCACTAGCCGCCGCCCTGTTATTAATTGGGGCCGCTGGACGGATCGCCTATTTGGCTTGGTTCGTGAATACCGCCCCATAATGATAGGGCGGGACGTCCACGACACACGAAAGCGTCAGGCCACCGGCTTCGCAGTCTTCAATCGTTTTTTGCGGGGACATTCGTAATTCAGTCCGCGGGCCGCGAGGCTCTCCAAATACGGTGGTTTGCTCGCGCGGCAACGAGTGCCAGTTCACCACCGCGAACAAACCGCGCGGCGCTAAAATTTCGGAAATCGCTCGCGCCAGCCTGGGGCGGTCGGGAACGCCGTGGAATGCGTTTGCCAAAAAAACAAAATCCACCTTTTGTGTGGCTAAGATTGGAACTTGATAGGCGTCGCCAGCAACAAAGTCGCAATTGTTTATGTCGAGATTTTGCAGGCGCAAGCGCGATACTTGGAGCAGCGCCACATCGATGTCGATGGCAACGACATGGCCCGCGACCTTGGCAATATTCGCGGTAAACCAACCGTCGCCCGAACAGAGGTCTACCACCGTCATGCCGGGCGCGAGGCCAAGCGACGCAAGAACGCTAGACGGATCTGGCCAAAGAGCCTCCCACCATCCGGCGCTTGGCATTTCAGTCGCCTCAAAAAATCCAGGCGGCTTATCGGCCATCGCGTCATCCAACAAAGTGTTTGCTAAGAATCTTTAGCACCGAAGCGCGGCTGCTTGATGCCAATTCGCGGAACGGTGCACTACCGGGAGAAGGTTGGAACCCGGTTCCTCTCTTTTCTCTTTACTCCTGAGTGCGATGGGCTGCGTCGCATTGCGATGACACAGGTTAGGCTGCAGTTCCTCCCTCTCCGCCAGTCCTGCTGCAGCCAAAGTTCTCCGCTGGATTTTGCCGCGATGAAATCGCCAATAACCGCGGGCTTCGCGCACAAACCTCGGCACCGCGGTGAGCCGGTCGGAGC
>Ga0070681_10001518_pt1 | contig 20556 bp, 23 predicted proteins | sample KBSC83BmetaG_FD_65650 | JGI IMG/M metagenome (GOLD analysis project Ga0070681, IMG submission 65650) | Corn rhizosphere microbial communities from Kellogg Biological Station, Michigan, USA - KBS C8-3B metaG | ecosystem: Host-associated > Plants > Roots > Rhizosphere | place: USA: Michigan... | reverse complement strand
CGGCCATCTTCCACAGGATCTACAGCCGGTTCTCTCTCGTTTGACTCTCCAGAAACCCCTGTGTTACCGTTCAACCTCCCTAAATTCGCCCAGTTAACGAGGGGTAGCCTTAATATGGCGGTCGAGAAAGATCTACGGGCCATTCTTGGAAAATTGAAATATTCCGACGACGCAAAAGTCGTCCAGCAGATCACCGAGCAAATGCGGTTGGTGCAGTCCCGTATGGCCGGGATCAAACACAAGCTGGTCGTTATGAGCGGCAAAGGCGGGGTCGGCAAGAGCATGACTACCGTCAATCTGGCATTGGCGTTTGCCCGGCAGGGTGCGAAAGTCGGACTTCTAGATGTGGATCTGAACGGACCTTGTGTGCCCCGTATGCTGGGTTTGCATGGCCGGTCATTGACTATGAGGCCCGAAGGAGCGACTCCTCCAATCGGACCGCTCGGGGTGAAAGTGGCCTCGATGGATTTTTTCCTGGACGACGCCTCTCCGGTTCGTTGGAAGGGACCGATGGATGTGAGTCCAGTGTGGTTGGGGCTGATGGAGATGAATGTCATTCGCGAATTCCTCGCAGATGTCATCTGGGGTGAACTCGATTATCTCCTGGTCGATCTGCCTCCCGGGGCGGCAGCGGACAAACCGCCGGTTATCGCCGGATTTATTCCGGACTTGGCGGGAGCGATTGTCGTCACGACGCCGTCTGAAGTGGCATCGGACGTCGTGCAGAAGTCGGTCACGTATGCCCGCGATATGGGTATTAAGGTATTGGGCATGGTTGAAAATATGAGCGAGTACCGTTGTCCCTCCTGCGGAGAAGTGAACGAATTATTCGAAGGTAATACCGAGGCGATGTGCGAGGCCCTTGACCTGCCGTTGCTCGGGCGAATTCCCTTCGATCGAAAACTCGCGCGCACGTTCGACAAGGGCGAACCGTTACTCGACGAAACGTACCCGACCATTCAACGGTACCAAGAAATTGCCGGTCGCATCAGAACGCTACTTGATTACAAGAAGGTGCTCGCCGATAAATTATGACGCTACGCACCTATGAGGAGATGCCATGAAATTCGTGTGCCTCAACTGTGAAACCTATATGAACTTCGAGAAGGTGGAGAAACCCGGGGAGGGCAGCCTTGGCGTGTTCTTCGGTTGTCCGTCCTGCAACGCGAAATTTTCCATGGTGACGAATCCGGGTGAAACCCAGATGGTGAGTTCTCTCGGCGTCCAACTTGGCGGACGCACGGTTGCGGCCGAGCCATTTGAAATGACGCGAGGCACCTTGAAAGACGAAGCTACCGCAGGCTCTGGTCAGATGGCTGCTTATCTCAACGAGAAGATTCAAAGTGGACAGCCGTCGGCACCAGTTACGGCCGCATCCACTGCGACGCCAGGAGAAAAGTCCAGTGGCGGTTGTCCCTTTTCCGCGATGGTCGCTGAAATGGGGCTCACCTCGACCGGTAAGCCGAGCGGGGGTGCAACGGCGGCCTCCACGTTCGTGTGGTCCGCTGATGCGAAGGAGAAGCTCGATCGCCTTCCCTCATTCGTAAAGCCGATGGTGCAAAGCAGTGTGGAAGCCTTTGCTCGGAAGCAGGGGTATCAGACGATCACGTTGCAAGTCATGGACGACTCGAAGAATGAGTCGAGTAACGGCATGACCTGGACTCCTGAAGCTGAAAAACGGCTGGAGAATATTCCAGACTTCATCCGCCCTATGGCCCGAAAAGAAGTTGAGCGGGTGGCCAAAGAACGAGGGATGGCGACCATTACGGCTCAAGTGATGGATGACGCGAAGGATAAGTTCATGAAGTTCATGTGAGCAGATAACTTAATCATATGAAGTTGATGGCACGAGGGCCCATCCGGCCGGTCGGATGGGCCTTTGCTTTAGGTGGCAGTCGTGAGGGAAGAATTCTACGGGGATCGCACTGCGGTCGCTTGGTGTCATTCCTCATTCTGATCGTTCTGTTTATTCCGGCTATGACTTTATGGGCGCAGCATGATGGACATGATCAGGTCTCCGCGCCCGCGCCTCTTACGATCGAGCACGAACATCACGAACCTATCGATCATCGGACAGGGTGGGAAGGGTCCATAGCGGGCATCGCCTACTCTGAGTTCAACCATCATCTCACTGGGATGTTGGTGCTCGTCATCGGCCTCAGTGAACTGCGACAAGTACTGGGGATCCCATTTTGGGCCTGGACCAGATTTCTTTTGCCGGGGGCCCTTCTTACGGCAGGCTTCTTCCTTCTGATTTGGAGTGACCATGATGCCTGGCCGATCGGCTCGCTTGGTTTTGCACAGACGTTCTTCGGCGGTGACTCGGAAATCTTTCAGCACAAGAGTTACGCTCTCTTATCGTTGGCGGTTGGGACTATTGAGCTTCTCCGCCGGCTGGGACAGATCGATCATGCCGGCTGGTCGACCCCGTTGCCCGTTTTCGCCATTCTCGGGGGGCTCATGCTATTCGGCCATTCACATGGGATCCATCCGTCAGCCCACAAGATTGCCATGGGTCATGCCCTCATGGGGACCATGGCGGTGACAGCTGGTTCGTCCAAATTGCTATCCGATTGGCTTCGATCCCCCTCGCATGGCCCGTCCTCCAAGTGGGAATTACTCTGGGCTGGTTTAATCCTGTTCATCGGAATACAGCTGCTGCTCTACTCCGAGTAATAGGCTCGATCCTGTATCCCCCGGACCGAATTGACACCTTTCCAAGCCTTGTGCTACGAGTACAAGCTCTTATCGATCGAGATCATGTTCTTGCACAGCTGGCCCTCGTGAGCCTGGCTGGATGGAGTAAGCATGGGTGGGCATAGCCATTGGGCTACAGTCAAACGCCATAAAGGCGCACAGGACGTCAAGCGAGGGAAAATATTTACAAGAATCATCCGCGAGGTGTCGATCGCGGCTCGTTCAGGCGCCGACCCGGATGGTAATCCGCGGCTTCGCCTGGCTATCTTGAAGGCAAAAGAGGCCAATATGCCTGGCGATACGCTGAAGAAAGCCATTCAGCGCGGCACAGGGGAATTGCCCGGCGTGGTCTATGAAGAGTTCCATCTGGAAGCCTATGGGCCGGGAGGGACCGGCGTATTGATGGAAATCATGAGCGACAATCGCAATCGCACCGTTGCAGAATTGCGAAATCTCCTCACGAAAAATCACGGCAACATGGCGGAACCCGGTGCCGTCGCCTGGCAGTTTCATAAAAAGGGACTGCTCACAATTGACAAGAGCAAAGTCGATGAAGATAGGCTGTTGTCCCTCGCGCTCGACGCAGGGGCGGAAGATGTGAAGGCGGGCGAAACAAGTTTTGAGGTCATCACGGATCCGCACCATTTTGAAGCGGTGAAGAAAGCCCTCGTCGACGAGAAGATCGACACCGTGCTCGCAGAAGTTACCTTTGTTCCACAGAACACGATCAGGCTGGAGGAAAAGGCAGCCGAGCAAATGCTCAAGTTGATGGAAGCCTTGGACGAGCATGACGATGTCCAGAAGGTTCATGCGAACTTTGATATTTCCGACGAGGTGATGGAGAAAGTGGCTGCGGCTGGATAAGGTCTGCGGCAGCAGCAGCGCTGCCCGAGCGAACCTGTTCCGCTGACAACATGAGACCGCATGATCGCCTCACTGACAGGCCGATTGGCCTTCAAGGCGCCGACCCACCTGGTCCTCGACGTACACGGGGTCGGCTACGAAGTGTTTATTCCTCTCAGCACCTACTATGGGTTGCCAAACCTCTCCGAAAGTACGTCGCTGAGCGTCCATACACATGTCCGAGAGGATGCGATACAACTTTTCGGCTTTCTGACGTTGCAGGAAAAAGACGCATTTGTGCTGCTAACCAGCGTATCCGGAGTCGGGCCAAAGCTGGGTCTCAGTGTTTTGTCGGCGCTTCCGGTGTGCGATCTGGTTTCGGCCATTCAGTCGGACGATGTCGAGAAGTTGACGACCGTTCCAGGGATCGGACACAAATCTGCCAGTCGCCTCGTCTTGGAGCTCAAGGACAAAGTCGGAAAACTCCATCCCGGGGTCGTGCCCGCAAGTGATTCACTCAGTGAAGGGCACGATGCAACATTTGATGACGCGCTGTCTGCACTCGTGAATTTGGGCTATCGTTCGCAGGATGCCAAGGAAGCGCTTAAACAGGTACAGAAGTCCAATGCGGATTCCCTCATGCTCAAAGACATGATTCGTGAATCCCTCAAGGAACTTGCGAGGGGGTAAGCAACATGACGAGATGGATAAAACGAGAGGTCCCAACCGTATTGTCTCTGTGTCTTATCCTGGGCCTACTGGGGCTGGAGGCCTTACCCCTCTATGCTGAAGAGTCGAGCGAGCCGAAAAGTATTCGCAAGACCTGCGGAAAATGTCCCGAAGGCTACGCGACCACCGGCATGACCGAGTCCAAAGAGATTTGTAAGGACGGCGACCCCACGCTAGTGCAATGCGTGCCTCTGGGCGGAAATATTCTGTCGGTCTGTGGTTCCTGTCCTGAGAGCTATCGAGAAATCGGTACGTCATCTATGCCGGCTCGTTGCGGAAATCAGGAAGGGGGACGGGTCTCGCAGTGTCAGCTGGATAAGATGGAGCTGAATCTTCCGGATCCAACCCAAGGCGGGAAGATCTGCCCGCCAGACTGCGGCAACACGGCCACGCCCGGGCAGGGTGCCTTGCCGCCTCCACCGAAATACCTCCCAACACCCGAGAAAAAATAAGACCACATCAGAGGGGCGATGGCCGATCGAATCGTGAGCACGCAGATTACGGATGAAGAGCGAAGCATCGAAAATGTGCTGCGTCCGCAGACCCTGGAGGAGTATGTCGGCCAGGATCGGATGAAGGAGTCCCTTCGGATTTGTATCGAAGCGGCGAGACAAAGACATGAAGCGCTCGATCACGCGATCTTCTACGGCCCTCCCGGGTTGGGAAAGACCACGATTGCTCATATTATCGCCCATGAAATGGGCGCATCGCTCCGCTCCACTTCCGGCCTGGTCTTGGCCCATGCGGGAGATCTGGCGGCGATTCTCACGAACCTGCAAGAGCATGATGTTCTGTTCATTGATGAGATTCATCGACTCCCCGCCTCTGTAGAAGAGGCACTCTATCCCGCGATGGAGGACTATCAACTCGATCTCGTGATCGGCCAGGGTCCCGCAGCAAGAACGGTTAAATTAGATCTCCCTCGGTTTACCTTGATCGGTGCGACCACCAGGGCCGGGGCTCTGACCTCCCCACTCCGGGACCGATTCGGCCTCGTCCACCGCTTGGAGTTTTATTCTCCTGCAGAGTTGCAGACTATCGTGATTCGCTCGGGTGGGGTGCTCGGTATCCCGATTGATTCAGAAGGGGCGCAAGAGATTGCCTGTCGTGCTCGAGGCACTCCCCGCATCGTCAACCGGCTCATCAAACGGGTGCGTGACTATGCCCAGGTTAAGGCCCAAGGACGGATCACTCAGTCCGTAGCCCGTGATGCACTCGCATGGTTGGGTGTTGATACGGCAGGGTTCGATGATATGGATCGGAAGATTCTCCTGGCCATTATCGACAAGTTTGCGGGAGGACCGGTTGGGGTGGAATCCTTGGCGGCTGCGGTTCAAGAGGATAAAGGGACTCTTGAGGATGTCCATGAGCCCTATCTGATTCAGGCCGGATTCCTCGAACGAACAGGCCGCGGCCGGCAAGCGACCAAGATGGCGTTCGATCATTTTCAAAGGCCTAACTCACGTCTTTTCTCATAGCCGAGCAGGTCCCTGTCAACCCCTCCGCATGGGGATGATTGAACGAGGGTTGCTCCACAAACTCCTGAAAGGTCAAGGGTCTCCTTGCATTGGCGGGAATGGTTCCTGTATCATTCTCCACTTGGCTTATGCCATTCCAGCCGATGGACGGGCGACTGCCTCAGTGGGCTGGAAAGAGGGGGTCGGGTATGTCTGCAGACCTTTCCGAGTACCGGAAAACCATCGATCGTATTGATGACGAAATTCTGCGTCTGTTGAATGAACGGTCAAAAAGCGTCATTGAAATCGGCAAGCTTAAAAAGCAGCAGGACGCTGAAGCCAACCTTCATACCCCTGCTCGAGAAGCGGAGATTATTGAGCGCCTCGTCCACCAGAATTGCGGACCGTTTCCTTCCGATGCGATTCGGCCGGTGTATCGTGAAATCATGTCCGCCTCCCTCTCCCTCGAAGGCCCCCAAAAGGTGGCCTATCTCGGTCCGAGAGCGACGTTTACCCACATGGCCTGCATGCAAAAATTTGGGTCATCCGCCCAGTATATCCCGGTCAATAGCATTAAGGACGTGTTCAGTGAAGTCGAGAGGGGGCGAGCCAATTTTGGCGTGGTCCCGATAGAGAATACGACCGAAGGCGTGGTCAACCACACGCTTGATATGTTTATCGATTCCAATCTGTTGATCTATGGCGAAATTCTTCAAGAAGTGTCGCATCACCTCTTGTCGAAGTCCGGCGTGATGGAAGAGGTGAAGCAGGTTTACTCTCACTCCCATGCCATTGCGCAATGCCGCAATTGGTTGGAAACCAACCTGCCAAACGTACCGGTGTCGGAGGTTGCAAGTACGGCACGCGCCGCTGAACTGTGCGTTGAGAATCCCTCCTTCGCTGCCATAGCATCGGAGTTGGCGGCCCAGTTATACGGTCTAAAGGTAATCAAGCCCCGGATCGAAGACAACATGAATAACATGACCCGCTTTCTCGTGTTGTCCCCAAAGCCGCCCCAACGTACAGGGAAGGACAAAACGTCATTGATGCTCTCGGTAAAAGATAAAGTCGGCGCCCTGTATGATCTTCTCCGGCCTTTCGCCTCTCACGGTTTGAGCATGACGAAGATCGAATCGCGTCCTTCCAGACGGAAGGCCTGGGAGTACATTTTCTTCGTCGACATCGAAGGGCATATTGAGGAAGACCGGGTCAAGAAGGCTGTCGAGGAAATCACCGGCCGCTGCCTGTTTATGAAAGTCCTCGGATCGTATCCGGCCCACAGTTAACGCCATGTCACTAAAGGTCCATTCAGATATTGTTTCATTGAGTCCCTATGTTCCCGGGAAGCCGATCGAGGAACTCCAACGAGAACTAGGCCTCGCGCGCGTCATTAAACTGGCGTCCAATGAGAATTCTCTGGGTTCGTCCCCGATGGCTCTCACCGCGTTGAGCGATGGGATCGCAACTTTGCACCGCTATCCCGATGGCGGGGCGTTTCGCTTGCGCGAAGCCCTGGCCGATCGTTGGAAGGTGAATTCTGATCAGGTCATTCTGGGGAACGGGTCTGATGAAATCCTGGGTCTACTTGCCCGAACGTTCTTGGCGCCGGGCGATGAAGCAGTCATGGCCGATCAGACGTTCATTATTTATAAGATGGAAGTCACGGCTGCTCACGGAAAGCCTGTTATTGTTCCATTGAAGCAGTGGCGGCACGATCTTCAGGGAATGGCCGACGCCATCACCGGAAGGACTCGACTTCTTTTTCTCTGCAACCCCAATAATCCGACGGGAACGATGGTCTCGGCCGATGAGGTTGCGCAGCTGCTCTCGCATGTGCCGGAGCATGTCGTCGTGGTATTCGATGAAGCCTATTTCGAGTACGTCCGGAATCCACAGTTTCCTGATTCTCTGGCCTACGTAAAGCAGGGGCGGAATGTGATCGTGCTCCGTACGTTTTCAAAAATCTACGGCCTCGCTGGATTGCGCATCGGATATGGCGTGGCCACTGGGGAGATCATTAACCTCTTGAACCGTGTCCGCCCTCCCTTCAATGCCAATAGTCTCGCGCAACGTGCCGCGCTCGCTGCGCTCGATGATGACGAACATGTTGCGCGGAGTCGCGCGGTGAATGAAGCCGGGATGGAGCAGATGGTCAAGGGGTTGACCGCGCTTGGATTTCAGCCGATCCCGAGTGAAGCGAATTTTGTCTATGTCGATATCGGACAGGATGGACGCACGGTGTTTGAGGCCATGCTGAGGGAAGGTATCATTATTCGTCACATCGAGGGACATATGGTGCGAGTGACCATCGGCTTGGAAGAAGAAAATAAGGAATTTTTGACTGCGCTCAAGCGTGTAGTCCAATCGAACTGAGTACATGGTGAGGGCAACATGATCATCGTTTTGAAGCCAGAAGCGAGCGAGCGGGAGGTCGATCATATTATCGATCGTCTTCGCGAGTTGGGCTTAAAATCGCAGCTATCGACCGGCCAGGAACGTACGATCATTGGAGTTATCGGGGACGACCGGATTTTGCATAACCAGCCGCTCACAGCTTTGCCGGGCGTGGAAAGTGTGCTGCCTATTCTCGCTCCATGGAAACTCGTCAGTCGCGAATTTAAGCGTGAGGGAACAATCATCGATGTGGGGGGCGTGAAGATCGGCGGCAACAAGCTGGTCATTATGGCAGGACCTTGCGCAGTGGAACGGCTTGAGATGACCGTCGGCATTGCCCATGAGGTGAAAGCAGCGGGCGCGAGTATTTTACGTGGCGGGGCCTATAAGCCGCGCACGTCGCCCTATTCCTTTCAGGGCCTCGGGCGTGAAGGATTGGATTATCTGGTTGAAGCCAAGAAGCAAACCGGATTACCGGTCGTCAGCGAAATTCTGGACACCCGCGACATTGAATTGTTTCTCGAAAAAGCCGACATCATCCAGATCGGTGCGCGCAATATGCAGAACTTCGAGTTGCTGAAGGAGGTTGGCGCGTATGACAAGCCGGTTCTATTGAAGCGAGGACTTTCGGCCACCATCAAGGAGTTCCTCCTGTCGGCGGAATACATTATGTCGCGGGGGAATCAGAACGTCATGTTGTGCGAGCGTGGAATCAGAACCTTCGAGACACAATATCGCAATACGCTCGATCTCGCTGCGGTTCCCACGCTAAAAGAACTCTCGCATCTCCCCGTCATTGTCGATCCCAGTCATGCCACCGGCAAATGGAATTTGGTGGCGCCTATGTCGAAGGCTGCTGTGGCAGCCGGGGCGGACGGCCTCCTGATCGAAGTGCATTTGAATCCGGAATGCGCGCTCTGCGACGGTGAGGAATCCATCAAACCGAGCAAATTTAAAGAACTGATGCATGACATGCGAAAGATTGCAGTGGCGGTTGGACGGGAACTGTAGGCAATACAATCGTACGTGAAGAACGGATGATCGAGGCTCTGCCTCGGTCGGCTGGGAAGTATGGCACTGCATTTCAGACTGGTTACGATCGTCGGAGTGGGGCTCATCGGAGGATCGCTCGGCATGATTCTCCGCCGAAAGGGACTGGCCTCAAGTGTCATCGGGGTAGGGAGGCGTATTGAAAACCTAAAAGCAGCAGTTGAGTTGGGTGCGATCGACCGCTACGTCGTCGATCCGAAAGAAGGAGTGAGAGATGCAGACCTTGTTGTGTTGGCCACGCCGGTCGACACCTATAGCCGGCACCTGGCAGACTGGGCCTCCTGTTTAAAAAAGGGGACGATTGTGACCGACGTCGGCAGTGTGAAGGGTCTACTGGTTGACCAGGTTGAGCAAGCAATGCCGGCTGGTGTCCATTTTGTAGGGGCTCATCCCGTAGCCGGTAAGGAAAAAACGGGTGTGGGGGCCGGATCGGATCAGCTCTTTATGGGTGCGCGCTGCATCATTACACCTACGAAAACGACGGATCCTCAAGCCCTTGAGAAGATCCGGACTATGTGGCAGGAAACCGGCTCAGTGGTGCTGACGATGGATGCTCATTTGCACGATGAGATTCTCGGGGCGGTGAGCCATTTGCCACATGTCGCGGCTTTTGCTTTGATCAATACCCTGGCTGAGATACGAGATCAACAGATTCCCTCCCTCGATTTGGCGACCCACTCGGGTGGCGGGCTGCGGGATACGACCAGGATTGCCGCCAGTTCGCCCGAAATGTGGCGGGATATTTTTCTCTGGAATCGTGACAACCTTGTGACATTCATCGAGGCCTATGAGCGGTCGATTGGCCAGCTGAAGCAGCTCATTCGAGCAGGTGATGCCGTAGGCATCGAGAAGGAACTCGAACGAGCGCGACACGAACGCGAAAAGCTCTCCGCTCGAGCGGCCGTGTCCGCATAGCGCCCATATGGAATCGTTGACTATCATGCCAGGCCACCCCCTAGAAGGAACGATTTCCGTCCCCGGCGATAAGTCGATCACCCATCGCGCCATCATCCTGACGGCCTTGGCGAACGGGACCAGTACGGTTGGGCGCTATTGTCGAGGTGAAGATTGTCTCAATACGATACGCGCGTTTCAGGCGCTTGGTGTCCGAATCGATGAATCGATCAACGAGTTACACGTGCATGGCAAAGGTCTCTGGGGCTTGACCGAGGCGAGCGGGCCGATTGATTGCGGGAATTCAGGTACGGGCATTCGTCTCCTGACCGGGCTGCTGGCGGGACAGGATTTTTTCACAGTATTGACCGGCGATGAATCGATTCGCCGCCGCCCCATGGGGCGGATCGTCAAGCCGCTGCGGGAAATGGGGGCGAACATCGCCGGCCGCAAGGGCGGTGAATTTGCCCCTTTGGCCGTGACGGGTGGTCGTCTCCGTGCGATGACCTACGCCTCGCCGGTGGCCAGTGCGCAAGTCAAGTCAGCATTGTTGTTGGCAGCCTTGTTTGCCGAAGGCACTACCCGTATTACAGAGCCACGTCTCTCACGTGACCACACGGAACTCTTGTTCGGGTTTTTTGGCATTGCGCTTCGACGCGAAGGGAGGACCCTCCTCATCGAGGGACGACCGTCAGTTGGGTGGAATGCGACGCCACGATTGGTCGTCCCCGGCGATCTCTCTGCTGCTGCCTTTTTTATCGTGGGCGCCACAATTGTCCCTGGGTCGGATGTGACGATTCAACAGGTGGGGATCAATCCCACGAGGACGGGCCTGCTGGAGGTGCTTACGAACATGGGCGCTGATATTCAATTGCTCAATCGGCGTGAAGAGGCGGGTGAGCCGGTTGCGGATATTCGGGTGAAGTCGGCACGGCTGCACGGGGTGGCGATCGGAGCAGACTTGATTCCACGGACGATCGATGAATTTCCCATCCTCTGCGTTGCTGCAGCAGTGGCGGATGGTGAGACGATCATCTCCGGGGCCGAAGAATTGCGGGTCAAAGAAAGCGATCGGATTGCGACGGTGTCGGCTGGGTTGCGTGCGATGGGAGCACAGATCACAGAAAAGCCTGACGGGATGGTTGTGCAAGGACTTGGTACAGCTGTCGAGAATGGTCGATTGCAGACGGCACGAGGCCAAAGCTATGGAGATCACCGGGTCGCGATGTCCCTGGCCATCGCCGGCTTGACTGCTCCGGCGCCAACAGTGATTGACGGGACTGCCTGTATTGAGACATCATTCCCCGACTTTCATCACACTCTATTGGAGTTACTGGGCGAGCGCCGGTGACGGTTAGGATGCGGGGGCATAACGTGGGATCTGTCGAGCAGGAAAAACAGACGAGTCGGCTGATTGTTGCGATCGACGGTCCGGCAGGCGTTGGGAAGAGTACAGTGGCGAAACTGTTGGCGTCCCGATTAGGCTACATGTATCTCGATACCGGGGCGCTCTATCGGGCGACGGCTTGGGCTGTCGTTGAAGCTGGCCGTAATCCCTCGGATGCCGTGGCGGTTGCGGCCTTGCTGCCGACACTTTCAATCCAGATACAGTTTCATCACGGTGCTGCAGCAGTGTCGGTCAATGGCAAGGATGTGACCGGTGAACTCCGAACCCCTGCGGTGTCGTCTGCGGCATCGGTGGTCTCTGCAATTCCTGCAGTCAGAGCCTGGCTGTTGCCCATCCAGCGGCATATCGGACAGGCGGGAGCCGTGGTAGCCGAAGGGAGAGATATGGGGACAAAGGTGTTCCCTTCGGCAGACCTAAAGTTTTTTCTCGAAGCAGATCCGAATATCCGAGCCCAACGCCGACACCGAGAACTCGTTACCGCAGGACATTCCGGGGCGCTTGAGGACACGAGCGCCGATTTGGCGAGCCGTGACACGCGGGATCGCTCCCGTGCGGTTGCTCCGTTGGTTCCCGCCGCGGATGCCCGGCATATTGACACCTCGAACCTGTCCGCGACCGAGGTGGTAGACCAGATGATGGCTGCGGTTGCGGCTAAGTTGTGAGTTCGGTGGTTTACGGGATCTTATGGATCCTTGCCCGGATCATCGGGTGGTGTTGTTTTCGGTATCGGGTCGTGGGTGAGGTGCCCAGGACCGGCGGGTTCATCGTCGCGGCGAACCATGCAAGTTATTTGGATATCCCTCTCTTGGGTTGTGGGATTCGGCGGCGGGTATGGTATATCGGGCGGAGCGATTTGTTTCCCGTCCCAGGCCTCAAGGCGATTTGCCAATGGCTGGGGTGGATTCCCCTGCGAGCTGGTCGGCTGGACCGTGACGCATTCGGCAAGGCCATCAGTCTGCTCAACGAAGGAAAGATCGTGGTGATCTTCCCGGAGGGCAGCCGCAGCTTGGATGGACGATTACACTCTCCCAAGCCAGGGATTGGCGTGATTGTCGAACGAACCGGATGCCCCGTGGTGCCGGCTTATCTCAAGGGTACCTATGATGTGTTACCGTCGGGAGCCATGTGGCCGCGCTTCCGTTCTGTAACGGTTTTCTATGGCGATCCTCTCGTCTTTCCCAGAAGCGGGAAGCATGGGGAGGCCAAGCAGTTTTATCAGGAGGTGAGCCGTACCGTGATGGATCGCATCGCCTCCTTAGGATCTGTAGAGTCTCCGGTCCAGCAGTCCCATGCCGGTATTCGCAAGGCTGAGTGAATGCCGGTGTATAACCATCAGCACCCGACTTCTGTCGGAAGAGTAGGATTCACACCATGAGTACGGTTTCGCCATCGAGTGAACAGCAATTAGATCGAGCGGCCTTAGCGGCTCTATACGAGGAGACATTCAAAAACCTCGAAGAGGGCACCATTACGGAGGGCCGCATCGTTGCCGTGACCAAGGACAAAGTTGTTGTCGACATCGGCTACAAGTCCGAAGGCATGATCCCGAACGATCAGTTCTCAGGTGAAGAACTTCAGAACATTAAGGTGGGCGATCGTCTTCAAGTTTATATCGAAGAATGTGAAGACGCTGACGGCAATTTGGTTCTGTCTAAAGAAAAAGCCGACAAGATGAAGATCTGGGAGGAGTTGGAAAAGCTCTTCAACGACGGCAAAAGCATCGACGGGAAGATCGTGGCGCGGATCAAGGGCGGCATGATGGTGGATATCGGCGTGAAGGCATTCTTGCCCGGTTCGCAGATTGACCTTCATCCGGTGCGGGACCTTGATGGATTGGTTGGACGCACGTTCCCGCTCAAAATCATTAAGATTAACCATCGCCGCGGGAACGTCGTCGTGTCGAGGCGCGTGCTCTTGGAAGAAACGAGAGATTCGAAGCGGAAAACAACTCTGTCCACATTGAAGGAAGGACAATTGATTCAGGGCGTGGTGAAGAACATTACGGATTACGGGGCGTTCATTGATCTCGGCGGCATCGACGGGTTGCTCCACATTACCGACATGTCCTGGGGTCGCGTCGGCCATCCATCGGAAATGTTCAACATCGGGGACAAGGTGGAAGTGAGTGTCCTCAAGTACGATCGAGAGACCGGACGCATTTCACTCGGCTTGAAACAGAAGAGCGCGGATCCCTGGACCGGTGTCGCAGGCAAATACCCGATCGGTACCCGCGTCCGGGGTCGTGTCGTGAGCCTCACTGATTACGGGGCGTTCATTGAACTCGAGCCAGGCGTTGAAGGGTTGGTGCATGTCTCCGAGATGTCATGGACGCATGAAGTACGCCATCCCTCACGCGTCGTGTCGATCGGTGACCAGGTCGAAGCTGCCGTATTGAACGTTGATCCCGCCAGCAGAAAAATCTCGCTGGGCATGAAGCAGACTGCACCGAACCCCTGGGATATGGTGGAAGGGAAGTATGCCATTGGTACACGTATTGAAGGGAAGGTGAAGAGCCTCACCGACTTCGGTGCATTTATCGGACTCGAAGAGGGCATCGATGGATTGATCCACATTTCCGACATGTCCTGGACGAAACATATCAAGCATCCTTCTGAACTCTTCAAGAAGGGACAGAAGGTCGATGCCGTAGTGTTGCGGATCGACAAGGAAAAAGAGCGGTTGTCGCTCGGCTATAAACAGCTCGGGAACGATCCGTGGGACGACGAGATCCCGAGAAGGTATGGTGTGGGAGATGTGGCGGTCGGAAAGGTCAGTAAGGTCGCCGATTTCGGCATCTTTGTCGAATTAGACGGAGGAGTTGAGGGGTTGATACATATTAGCGAGACGGGCCTGGACGCGCAGGCTAAGCTTGAAGAGAAGTTTAAGCTGCAGGATGAAGTGACGGCCAAGATTATCAAGGTCGACCGTGAAGAGCGCAAGATCGCGCTCAGCCTCCGCGATCACCAAATGGATTCCGATCGCCGAACGGTTGATGAATATCATGCCACGCAAGGCGCGTTGGACCAAAGCTTGGGTCGTGCGGCGAAGCAAAGCCGGAAGCGGGGCCAAGCGGATGACGAAAAGTAAGACCCCACAGAGGCTTGGTGTCAGCCGGGGGCGCGTTCGCGTCCCCGGCCCTATCGGTGAGCAGATTCATGAGTGACGAAACTGGACAGAAACCGGCCAAGCGGGGGATACTGCGAAAAGTATTTTGGGTGGTCGGGATTGGAATCGTTCTGGTTTTTCTGATGAATCTGTTCTTTCCTGACCTCGACGTGTCGATGGAGGACCGGATCGGATTGATTCGTATCGAAGGGGTCATCCTGGACGCCCAATCCACGATCACTGAGTTGAAGCGTTTCGCCGATAACCCCACCGTGAAAGCGATTGTGTTGCGAATCGACAGTCCTGGCGGCGGGGTTGTGCCCTCGCAGGAAATTCATGATGCGGTCCAGCGCATTCGTAACAAGAGTAATAAGGCGGTCATCACCTCGATGGGTACGGTTGCGGCGTCAGGAGGATACTACATTGCAGTGGCAACCGACCGGATCATGGCGAATTCAGGGACACTTACGGGAAGCATCGGGGTCATCATGGAAATGGCCAACGTAGAGGGACTGCTCAAGAAGATTGGCGTCGAAGGTGTTGTGATCAAGAGCGGACGATTCAAGGATGTAGGGTCGCCCCTCAGGAAAATGAGTGATGAAGAACATGCGTTGCTCCAATCCGTCATGGACGATGTTCACAAGCAATTCATTGAAGCCGTTGCGGAGGGACGCGGGCTTGAGATAGCGGATGTGCAAGCTCTGGCGGACGGCAGAATTTTCACAGGACGCCAGGCCAAAGCCTCAAAGCTTGTGGATGAGCTTGGTGATCTCGAAGATGCCATTCAACTTGCGGCGGACGTCGCCGGGATCGAGGGCGAGCCGAAGGTCCTCGAGCCGCGACGACGATTTTCAATAAGGGAATTGATCGAATCGCGATTGTCGGTCCTGTTTCCCAAGTTGGACTTTTACTCCGGGGTCAATCTCAAGTATCTGATGGCATTCTAGCGCGACTGGATCGACGTGCTGATTGATGTATCACCACGACGAAAGGGGAATCCGATATGACGAAAGCCCAAATTATTGAGCGCGTATCCGAACAGGTCACAACCCTGACGAAGCGGCAGGCCGAAGTCGTCGTCAATACGATTTTTGACTGCGTACGTGATTCGTTGAAAAACGGTGATAAGACGGAGATCCGAGGGTTCGGCAGTTTCCGGCTTCGGGCCCGCCGGATGAAAGAAGGGCGGAATCCCAAGACCGGCGCGACTGTGGCAGTTCCAGCCAAAAAGGTTCCGTTTTTCAAAGCCGGCAAGGAGTTGAAGGAACTCCTGAACCAGTCATAACAGGAAGCTCATTATGAACTCACCGGACTCCCACGATGCCATCGGGATCGATATCCGTTGGACAGACGAGGCCTCCAAGCGTCTCGAGCGAGCCCCGTTATTCTTGCGCGGAATGGTCCGTCGTCTGGCTGAGAAAAAGGCCCGGGAGCTTGGCTACGCGGAAATTACGGGAGAGATCCTCGATCAGTTCAAAAATCAAATGATGGGCGGCATGGGCGGCGCATCCGGCATGGCAGACGCAGCGGAGCAGATGGCGCAAGGACATCTCCCATGGACTGCCGCTGCCAAAGACCGGTTGAACACTGTCCCTGAATTCATGCGCAGCATGACCAAACAGATTGCCGAAGAGATCGCCAGGGAGCGAGGCCATCTCGAGGTGAACGTCGAACTCTTCGAGAAGGTGGAATCACTGGGAGATCTCCGCGAGGCTTCGGCTCCTCAAATGGAATGGAGTGACGGGGCATTGGCCAGACTTCATGAGAAATTGAAACAATCGCCGCCCATCGCCGTCGAATTCGTGACCGACATGTTGAGGCGGGATACCGAGGATTTGGCGAGGGGGAATGGCGTGACGAGGATCGACGAATCAATCCTGCTTCAACTATGGGACGCACCTCAGGAACGGGTCGCTTGGACTGATGAGGCGTGGAAGCGTCTGCAAACTTCTCCTGATTTTGTGCGAAGCGGAATTCGCAAGGCCGCTGAGCGAAGGGCGCGGAAGCTCGGGCTTAAAGAGATCGATTCAGAGCATCTGACGACCTTCCGGAATCAAGCTATGATGAAAGCCGTCAAACGGATTCGCTCATTTGGTTACAATGAGCTGACCTTTGAGGCATTCGATACGGCACTTGAGAAGACCAAGCGGCTGCAGGGAAATGAGCAAGCTGAGAAGCGTTTACAGGAAATTCGCGGACACTTTGCTGACCCCGACGTGAAAAAACCAGAAGGTGGAACACTCGGTGCTGACTTGATGGGCCGTTTTCGACGGTACCTCAAGGGCGAAGGCACTCTCTAGTTCGGCCGTTGGAGATGTTGTCCAGATCGCACTCTCCCCGCACATAAACTCCATCCGGTTCGATACGAACAAGCGTAACGTTTCTTGACTTGGATGTGTGATTTCCGACGTCCCCCACGGCAAGCTTCCATCCGAAGAGATCATTAAACAGAACCGTTTCATTTCATCGGTTACACCTGATCAAATCCGATGGGGAAAGGACGAGTCGATTTAAAGGGAAAGGAGGGGCCGTTGGGAACGGCCCCTCCTGGATTACTGCGTAACCGTCTGTTGCGGCCAAAATTTATGACGGATTTGTGGGAGGGGCTCGCTGTCAAAATTGGGGATATCGTAAAGACAACGGTCGATCGTCGCTACTTCTTCTTCAGTCAACTCCACAGGGACTCGCTTTTTCCAAAATTGATCGAGGGTGAAGTAATCACCTGATTGGGGTTTCTCTGCCAAGAGCGTCTTCATTTTCTCAAAGCCCGCTGTGTCCACTCCTGGGACACGTCCCTTGTTGCGATCATGGCACCAGTGCAGCACCTCAGCAATCCCATACATCGACAATTCAATCTGCATCATCTTACTCATGGGTTCCTCCTAACAAGAGGGATATTCTACCCTAAACCTCGTGGCATTTTCAAAGCTGTTACTGTGCAGGCCAAGCCAGGGATAATTGCTGTGAATCCATAGGTGCCGTTGCACCTTAAGTTGTTTGCCAGGAGAAACCCCCGGTCTGTATACTGCCCCCTTGTCTAAGCGAGGAGGCCCGGTCGGAGGGCGCGAGTTCATGCGGTCCAAGCACAACGCCGTCACTTCCTCGCTAACAAAATGGTGCGGGACCAGAAAGGGTGAGGACCTTCGCCAACGGATGCGAAGAAGCGTAGTAGCTTTGATGGCAGGTCTCTCCCTGCTCGTGACAAATGCCTGTTCCAGGCAAGACCCCTATACGCCTCCGGATCTTTTTTACTACTTTGCCAGTTATAAGGTCGGAAAAAATCCGACAACAGTCACCCCTACTGACCTTAATCAGGACGGGTTTACCGATCTCGTGACAACCAACATCGGTAGCAATACACTTTCGATTCTTTTAGGAAACGGCGACGGCACCTTTCGAGATCAGGTCCAATTGAACGCCTGCAGAGAGCCCCGATCGCTCGCTCTCGGGCTGTTCAATCGGGACCTTTTCCCTGATGTGGTTTTAGCCTGCTCCGGGGGTGATGAAGTGGCTGTGCTCCTCGGAAGGGCGGACGGGAAATTTGAAGAAGGGTCACGGTACCCTGTGCATCGTACCCCCATTGCCATTGCAAGCGCGGATCTCAACGGCGATCTCGCGCCCGATCTCGTGGTTGCGCTCCGTAACGATAAGATCAAGATTTTTATGGGAACCGGGAATGGCGAGTTCACTCACGGCGCTCAATATGAATATGGGGACACGCCCACGTCGGTCGCGTTAACCGATTTAAATCGAGATGGAAAGATTGATTTGGCTGTGACAAATGGGGGCCCCATGTCGAATGCGGTCTCTATTTGGATTGGGAACGGGGATGGCACATTTCGCCCCCCTGCCGATTATCGGACAGGAAAACGCCCGCTCGGAGTGAGTTTTGCGGACTTCAACAATGACCGGGCCGGTGATCTGCTCGTCATCAATGGTGAGCGAGATAGCTTCACGACGTTTCTCGGAAATGGCGATGGGACCTTCCAAGCAGGGCGCGATTCCGGTGCCGATGCAGGACCGAATTTCGGACTTGCTCGCGACTTTAACGGCGATCGCCGCATCGACGTGGCCATCGTAAATCTTCAGTCGAGTAATCTCTCAATCCTCTTTGGGCGGGGCGATGGGACATTCGAATATCCCCCCAAACATTATCGGACGAAGTCTGGTCCCTTCGCCATTGCGACCTTTCAAGTCACAACAAAGGAAGCCGAAGAGCCTGGGCTTGTGACTGCGGACAACGGCAACGGAACTGTTTCCATCTTTCTCCATCGAGGGTTGAAGTCGGTGGCGGCACCAGTCCTCGCTGTGCCGTGACATATGTGCGATGCGTCTTGATATGCGGAACCAACCGCAAAGAGCAGTCTGCTTGACAGCCCATCCACCCTCGGCTAGAGTGGCCGAGGGTGCGATTTCAGGCCGGTTGACGCTCTGTTTCGAGGACACTGGTGAGATCATTTGGGTGGTGGTTTGCTATCGGTGCACTGCTCACCTTATCCGTACTCATGGTACAAGGGGGAGTGCGAGACTTGCTCGACGGAGCCCCTCCGGGCAGTGGGGCTAGCCCGTACCTCTCATTTGGCACGACAATTTTCGGCGGAGGCCTGTTGGCTGGCTGCATGGCGTTAGTCATGAATCGACTCCGGTAGTACCACGACGGAGGACGGGTACGTCGATGCACTGTTTGAAATGTAAAGGCTTCATGATGGTCGAGCGTCACTATACGCTGGTGAATCGGCGACTGTATGCCCGCTGTTTGAATTGCGGATTTTGGATTGATCTTGCCGACCTGCTCCGCTTTTTTCATAAGGTCATCGACAGCGGGTTTCGCGGTGGGAAAGTCCGGGAGTCATTTACGCTTTGAGTTAGGAGCCGTGAATTTATGGCAAGAAGCTTGTCGATGCCTTATCGGGAGAGACGCCTCTCCAGCGCTGCAGGGGTGTGCATTGGTCTCGTATTGATCGGCGTCTGGATCGTTACTCCATCTTTGGCCTTTGCGAAGAGGCAATCTGTGCGGGTGCAGACCACCATCCCTACGCAACAGTCACCCCCCTGGCGAATAGCTCCAGCCAATGGCATTCTTCTCAAGGAACTCAACAGCGGTCGCGTGTTATATGAACACGATGCAGGGAAGCGAATGTCCCCTGCCAGCCTCACGAAGATCATGTCCGCCCTGGTCATTCTAGAGAATGGAAACCTGGAGGATCTCGTCACGATTAGTCCTAACGCCGCGCGCGCTCACAAAACACACTTGCGCGTGAAGGCGGGACAGGTCTTTAGGCTGGAAGATCTCCTGAAGGCCATGCTGATCATGTCTGCGAACGATGCCTGTCTTGCAGCGGTGGAGCATGTGGGAGGGGACGAAGCTCAGTTTGTGACTCTGATGAATGCCAAGGCAGCGGCTCTCGGCTTGGCCGATACACATTTCAGCAATGGCTGCGGGTTCGATAACCTGGATCATTACTCAACAGCAGAAGATCTTGCGACGTTGAGCGTCACGGCCCTCGATCAGCCAATTTTCCGGCAATTGGTCCGAGAGGAACGGGCGATCATTACTTCTGTCAACGGTCACCATGCATATATCCTGCATACTACGAACCGATTGTTGGGTCGCATTCCGGGGGTCGAAGGTATTAAGACCGGGTTTACCTCCAAGGCGGGACGGTGCCTGATTGCAAAAGTCTCCCAGAACGGAAGCGAACTTCTCCTGGTGATACTCAACTCCAAGCGTCGCTGGAACACCGCGACGCATCTTATTACTTACGGGCTACAAGTAGCGGAAGTACCTCGCTGATTCCCCTCCTAGACTAAACGATACGCGCACCCCAGTCGGCGACCAGGTGAACCACTACTGTGCGGGGTCTATGCAATTGTGACCAGCTAACCCAAACTGCTAGCATCATTCCGCGGATGTTTGCGTGGCTGGTGGATTGAAGATGAAGAGGCGGGACAGGGTATTTTCAAGATGAAGTTGAGGGA
>Ga0070681_10001516_pt1 | contig 20580 bp, 15 predicted proteins | sample KBSC83BmetaG_FD_65650 | JGI IMG/M metagenome (GOLD analysis project Ga0070681, IMG submission 65650) | Corn rhizosphere microbial communities from Kellogg Biological Station, Michigan, USA - KBS C8-3B metaG | ecosystem: Host-associated > Plants > Roots > Rhizosphere | place: USA: Michigan... | reverse complement strand
ACACCCTCGGACGCATGAGCTGACCGAGGTCGGTTCTATTTCAGAAACACGCTCGTTTGCGAGAGGAGCTTTAACCGGCCGCGGAGCAAGCTGCGGCAATCGGCGTCCGCCCGCGCCAGCGGGCGGCCTGCGTCGATCTGTGTCTCCTTGTTCTTAGACTGGACCTAACGCGATGTAGGGCCCGGGGGCGTGATGGTTAGCGGCAGCAACCAATGCAATCTTACCGACGCTGGACGCGCGGCGTGTAGGCCAGCATCATGCAGGGACTATGAGTTCACCGACCTCAGCCGCTGATCCCGCCGACAGCGAACGCGCGCGCCGCTGGCGCCTCGTGCTCGGGAACGACGCCGAGCAGTCCGCGGGCGCGTCACTCAGCGGGGCGGACGCGGGGATGGATCGCGCGCTCGAGGCGCTCTACGGCGCTTCGGGCGGTCGTGGTGGCATGCCCGGCACGGCCGGGTCGGATCGGCGTGGGGGGCTCGGTAGCTCGGCGCCGTCGGTCGCGCGATGGCTGGGTGACATCCGTTCGTATTTCCCGTCGTCGGTCGTTCGCGTTATGCAAAAGGACGCGCTCGAGCGGCTCGACCTCCAGCGAATGCTCCTCGAGCCCGAGATGCTGGAAGCCGTCGAGCCCGACGTCCACCTCGTCTCGACGCTCATCGCCCTCAAGAACGTCATCCCGAACAAGACACGCGACACGGCGCGACTCGTCGTGCGGCGTGTCGTCGAGGAGTTGCAGCGCCGTCTCGCGAACTCGACGCGACAGGCCATCATCGGCGCTTTGAATCGCTCGGCGCGCAACAACCGACCGCGCTACTCCGAGATCGACTGGCACCGCACGATTCGCGCGAACCTCAAGCACTACCAGCCCGCATACCGAACGATCATCCCGGAACGGCGCATCGGCTGGGGGCGCAAACGCAGCTCACTCAGGGACATCATCCTCTGCGTCGACCAGAGCGGCTCGATGGCCGCGTCAGTCGTCTACTCCAGCGTCTTCGGTGCCGTGCTCGCGTCGCTCCCAGCGGTGTCAACGCGCTTCGTGGTGTTCGACACGGCAGTCGTCGATCTCACCGAGACGATGACCGACCCTGTCGAGCTGCTGTTCGGCACCCAACTCGGTGGCGGCACCGACATCAACCGCGCACTTGGGTATTGTGAATCGCTCGTCAGGCGCCCAAGTGAAACGATTCTCGTACTGATCAGCGACCTGTTCGAGGGCGGCCAGCGCGACGAGATGCTCAAACGGGCGGCGGCGTTGGCCGCGTCCGGTGTGCGCGTGGTGGCTCTGCTTGCGCTGGCGGATACGGGAGCGCCCGCGTTCGACCACGCGAACGCCGCCGCATTCGCCGCACTCGGCATCCCATCCTTCGCGTGCACGCCGGATCTCTTCCCGGATCTCATGGCAGCCGCCATCGGACGTCACGATCTCGGTCAGTGGGCGTCGGCGCGTGGCATCGCGATGGGTGGAGGCGCGCCATCGTGACGTGGACGGCGGAGACGGTCCTCGCACTGGCGCCCGACCCGGCGTCGGCAAAGGCCGGCCGCGACCTCGCGGTGCGTCGCAAATGGACGACGTTAGGCGTGAGTCGGACCGCGGACGGTGCCCCGGTGCTCTGGGGCGCCTGCCAGGGAAGCGGCAAGGACCCGTACCTCACGCGCGCGGACACGAGTGAGCCGGCGTTCAAGTGCTCGTGCCCGAGCCGTAAGTTCCCCTGCAAGCATTCGTTAGGCCTTTTCCTGTTGTTCGTTCAGTCACCCGGCGAGTTCACGACGAGCGCGCCGCCAGACTGGGTGGCGGAATGGCTTGGAAGTCGGACGGAGCGGGCAGCGAAACGCGCAGAACGTGAGGCCCGAGCGGCGGATGCCGACGGCGACGGAACACCGGCCGATCCCGCGCAGGCTGAGAAGGTGGCGAAGCAGGCGGCTGTCCGCGCCGCGGAGCGTGAGCGGCGTGTGGCCGCCGGAATCGCGGAGCTCGACCTGTGGTTGCGCGACCTGGTGCGACAAGGGCTGAGCACGGCGGCAACACGGCCCGCGTCGAGCTGGGAAACCATGGCGGCGCGCCTCGTAGATGCCCAGGCGCCAGGCGCGGCGAGACTCGTCAGGCAAATGGCCACGATCCCTGCGAGCGGCGACGGGTGGCCGGAGCGACTGCTCGATCGCATGGCGCGACTGCACCTGCTGCTCGAGGGTTATAGTCGGATCGACTCGCTGCCGCCGGATCTCGCGGCTGACGTCCGTGCTGGCCTCGGTTGGACGACGCCGCAGGAGACGCTGCTCGAGCGTGAGGGGGTGCGCGACCATTGGGCGATCGTGGGCCGTCGCTTGACGGAGGACGATCGACTGCGCGTACAGCGGACATGGTTCTGGGGCAAGGAGACGCGGCGCGGTGCGCTGGTGCTGCACTTCGCGCCGGCTGGCGCCGTGCGGAGCGAGACCAAGCCCATCGACCCCACGTTCGTTCCGGGCACCGCGTTCGACGGGACTCTGGTCTTCTTCCAGAGTGCGGCACCGCTGCGCGCGATCGTCAAGGAGCGAACTTCCGCCGTGGATTGGCCACTCGGCATCGGCTACGCGGACGTCTCCGAGGCTGTTGCCGCCACGGCGAACGCGGACGCGCGGATGCCGTGGCTCGAGGGTCATCCGGTTTTTCTTCGCGATTCGACGCCAACGACGCTAAGGCCGGCCCAGGTGAGAGACGCGACTGGACGAGTAATGCCGCTCTCGGCTCGCTTTCGCGATCGGTGGCGATTGCTGGCGGTGAGCGGTGGCGCACCGGTACCGCTCTTCGGCGAGTGGGACGGCGAGGCACTCACGCCGCTCACGGTATGGGGTGAGAACGGAGCTGTCTCGCTCGCATGACGCACCCGACGCCTGACTTCGCGATCTGGTCGGCAGCCGTGAACTCGGCACTCCTGGGGACCGATCGTGCGCCGCTAGCCGCGCCAACCGCGGATGGGGCGTTAGGCACCGCCTACGCCGCGTTGGTGCGTGCCGAGTCAGACGCCGCGACGAATCTGCTGCGCGTGGCGGCCGCGGCGGGCGCCTACCAGCGTTGCGGCCGCACGCCCGGTCGTAGCCAGGAAGCGCCGCCCTCGCCGTGTCCGCACGATGATCGCCCGACGTGCACGCCCGCCGCCGGTGCGCTGCTGCGGCGGATTCTTCAAGGCGAGCACGAGAGCCTCCTGCAGACGTGGCTGACGCTGGCGGCTCGTCACGACGTGAGAGTCCCGGCCGACGCGCTTCCCGCGGTGCTCGACGTGGCCAACAAAGGCCCCAAGCTGCGTCACCTCGTGCGAGCAACGGGTGGCACGCGTGCGAGGTGGCTCGCCGCCCTCAACGAGAACTGGGCGTTTGCCATCTCGGGCGATAGCCCGGAAGCGTTGGCGACGATCTGGGAGACCGGCACCGGCATGGCGCGCCATGAAGCGCTGCAATTGCTGCGGCAGCTCGACCCGGAGCGCGCTCGCATGCTGCTCGAGACATCGTGGGCGCAGGAGGATCCCGATAGTCGAGCGTTCTTTGTCGCCACGCTCGCGTTCGGACTGAGCCTGGCAGACGAGCCGTTCCTCGAGCGTGCACTGGATGATCGCCGGAAAGAAGTGCGGCAGCAGGCAGCGGGGTTGCTGGTGCGTCTGCCGTCGTCGGCCTTGGCAGCCCGGATGCTCGACCGGGCCAGGCAGCTTATCACGTTAGGCACATCGGCGATCCTTCAACGACCGCGGATCGACGTCACGCCGCCTGCCGAGGCCGATACCTCCATGATCCGCGATGGGGTCAGCCCCACGCCTACGGCCGGCAGCGGTGTGGGCGAGAAGGCGTGGGTACTCGCGCAGGTCATCGGCGCGGTCCCGCCGTCGACGTGGAGCGCTGCATGGTCGATCGACCCCGCCAAGCTGGTTCGCGCCGCTGACGGTCATGAATGGCGCGAGGCGCTCGTCGCAGGCTGGCTCATCGCCACCGAACGATTCCACGATGCCGCGTGGGCGCAGGCGCTCTGGGACAACGAGGCGGTAGCGCGGGTCGAGCCCAAATGGGGAGCGCCGCCACTCGAGCACGTCTTCACGCGCGCCGCGCCTCCCGACGTCGTCGACGGCGCCCTGCGTCGCGAGATCGACGCTCGGCAGGACGCGTTGCGCGGCGCGCACCGGGTCGCTGTTGCGCTGCTCCGCTGGCCTAATGAGTGGAGCGACGCACTATCCCGCGTCGTCGCGAAACGGCTCAAGCAGCACGCCGGCGGCGACCGCGTGCCGTTCACGTCGGAATTCGGCATGCGAGCGCTGCTCGAGCGGTGCGCCCACGCCGTGTCGGTCTCCGCGGCGGACGCGTTCCTCGACGGCTGGCCCGAGCAATCCGACGTCTGGTCAACGTGGGCGTCCGCTATCGACACACTCACGTCCGTCCTCCGATTCCGCCTCGATCTCCACCTCGCGTTCAACGACGAGCCTCCTGCATGACCACGTTCTCAGCATCGACCACGGCGTCCGGAAACGGCGTCGCGATCCTGCGTGCCCACGCCGAACAGCAGTTCGCCGGCGAGCTCGAGGAGCTTGCACGAACCGACACGCGCGCTCGACCGCCGAGCTGGCGATTGTCACCCTGGGCCGTGGCGACTTACCTGTTAGGCGGTCGCACGGACAGCGGCGCCGAGATCACGCCAAAGTACATCGGCAATCGACGGCTGATCGAGATCGCGATCGCCACGCTCGCGACCGACCGCGCCCTGCTGCTGCTCGGCGTCCCGGGCACGGCAAAGACGTGGGTCGCCGAGCATCTGGCGGCGGCGATCTCGGGCGACTCGACGCTGCTCGTGCAGGGCACCGCCGGCACGAGCGAGGAGGCAGTCCGCTACGGATGGAACTACGCCCGCCTTCTGGCCGACGGCCCGTCGCTCGCCGCGCTCGTGGCGAGTCCGATCATGCGCGCCATGGGAGAGGGGCGAATTGCGCGCATCGAGGAGCTCACGCGCATCCCGGCTGATGTGCAGGACGCTCTCATCACGATTCTTTCGGAGAAGACGCTGCCGATTGCCGAGCTGGGGAAGGAGGTCCAGGCCGTGAAAGGCTTCAACCTCATTGCGACCGCGAACGACCGCGACAAGGGCGTGAACGAGCTTTCCAGCGCGCTCAAGCGGCGGTTCAACGTCGTGGTGCTACCGGTCCCCGCCACGATCGATGAGGAGGTCGACATCGTCACCCGTCGTGTCGACGCGTTAGGCAAGGCGCTGCAGCTTCCGGCCGAGACGCCGGCAGCCGAGGAGATTCGTCGGGTGGTGACGATCTTCCGGGAGCTACGCGGCGGTGTGACGGAGGACGGCAAGACGAAGGTGAAGTCGCCGAGCGGGACGCTCAGCACGGCGGAGGCGATCTCGGTCATCAACGGAGGCCTGGCGCTCGCCGCGCACTTTGGTGATGGCCGACTTCGGTCGAACGACCTCGCGTCGGGACTGTTGGGGGCCGTCGTGAAGGATCCGGTACAGGACCGTATCGTGTGGCTCGAGTATCTCGAGGCGGTCCTGAAGGAGCGCGATGGATGGAAGGATCTGTATCGCGCGTGTCGTGCGGTGAGCTAGCATTGGCATCCAGGATCACGTCTCTCGCACCGATCTGGCGTCGCGCTAGGGCTGGCTTGAATAACCAGGGAACGCAGAACGCGCAGACGGCGCTTCGCGCCGACGCCGAGGGACGCAGAAGACTGCTCGGCACCTCTGATGTCGCTCGCAACGAGCCCGTTATTGATGGGAACTGCCTCGGTCAGTTCAGACCCGCCCGAGGCCGTTCCTTTCAAAATCGGCTCGTTGTCAGCGGAGCTCTCTCCCCACATGGAGCCCTTCTGCGACCTTCTGCGTCGCCCGCGCCAGCGGGCGTTCTGCGCGTTCTGCGTTCCCCGGTTGTTCGAGCCGGCCCTAACGCGATGCCGGAGTGTCAAGCTCCGACACGGCCATGGCAATTCTGCCGCGCAGGCCGATCCCGCCCGTATCGACACCTGTCCGCGCTCTGCTAAGTCTCGATGGTACACGTCTTCGGCATCCGTCATCACGGCCCGGGTTCGGCTCGTAGCGTCGAGCGTGCACTCGAGCGTGTCGCGCCGGACATCGTGCTCATCGAAGGACCTCCCGAGGCTGATGACCTGATCTCGTTCGCCGCGGATGACGAGATGCGCCCTCCGGTCGCGCTTCTCATCTATCGGCCCGACGCGCCGAGGCGCGCTGTGTATTACCCGTTCGCGGAGTTCTCACCGGAATGGAGGGCGATGCGGTATGCCGTAGCACGCGGCATCCCCGCTCGATTCATCGACCTGCCGCAGGCGCACCAGTTGATCGACGAGCCCTCCGCCGCCGAGCCCACAGATGCCGAGCCTAACGGTGACTCGCCGAGCATCGCGCCGGAACCCGCACCCGTGCGCCGTGATCCCCTCGGTTGGCTCGCCGCTGCTGCCGGCTACGATGATGGCGAACGGTTCTGGGAACAGCTCGTCGAGCACCGCCGCAGCGACGACGAGCAGCTCTTTGCGTCGGTCGCGTCGGTCATGACCGAGCTTCGCGCCGAGCACGTCGAACCCGATCGCCATTACGAAGACCAGCGTGAGGCGCACATGCGGCGTTCCATTCGCGCCGCGCAAAAGGAAGGGTTCAAGGAGATTGCGGTCGTGTGCGGCGCCTGGCACGCGCCGGCGCTCAGCGACATGCCTCCGGCGGCGCACGACGCCGCGCTGCTCAAGGGACTTCCGAAGGTGAAGGTCGAAGCGACCTGGGTGCCGTGGACGAACAGTCGTCTCTGCGCGGCGAGCGGCTACGGTGCGGGCGTCGAGTCGCCGGGCTGGTACCAGCACCTCTGGACCGCGCCGGATCGCGTCACCGAGCGATGGCTGGCGCGCGTCGCCGCGCTGCTTCGCGAGGAGGACCTCGACGCATCATCTGCGCAGATCATCGACACCGCGAGACTCGCGGAAACGCTCGCGGCATTGCGCGGCCGATCACTGGCCGGACTCTCCGAGCTCATGGAGGCAACGCGCTCCGTGCTCTGCGGTGGCTCCGACACGCCGCTCGCGCTCATCGGTCGGAAGCTCGTGGTTGGCGAGACGCTCGGTCAGGTTCCCGTGGCGGCACCGATGGTCCCGCTGCACCAGGACCTCGTGCGCGAGCAGAAGCGGCTTCGGCTTCCCGCGGAAGCGGTGGAGCGCACGCTCGACCTGGACCTGCGGAAGGACAATGACCTGGCCCGAAGCCATCTGCTGCATCGCCTAACGCTGCTCGACGTCCCGTGGGGTCGCGCGCAGCGGGGCAGCGGGCAGCGCGGCACCTTTCACGAGCTGTGGATGCTCCAGTGGCGCCCCGAGCTGGCCGTCTCCCTGATCGAGGCCGCCGCCTGGGGAAACACCGTCGCGTCGGCGGCGTCCGCGCGAGCGTCCGACGTCGCACGACGGGCGACGGAGCTCACCGTGCTCACCGGCCTTCTCGAGCAGGTCATCCTCGCTGACCTGGGTGACAGCGTCGGTACGATCATGGATCGCCTGCAGAAAGAGTCGGCACGCGCTCCGGATATCGCGCACCTCATGACCGGGCTTCCCCCGCTCGCGCGCGTGTTGCGCTACAGTGACGTCCGCCGTACGAACCTCGGGCTCGTGGGCGACGTCGTTGACGGGTTCGTCGTGCGTATCTGCGTCGGGCTTCCCGTCGCGTGCGGCTCGCTGGACGATGACGCCGCGACCGCGGTGCGGGTCCGCATCGAGGCGGTGCATGGGGCGATCAGCCTGCTCGAGCGCGCGGAGCACACGACCGCATGGCACGATGCGCTTGGCCGGGTCGCCGACTCGGAGCAGGCGCACGGCGTCGTGGCGGGGCGAAGTGCGCGGCTACTGCTCGATGCCGGCGCGCTCACGCCGGACGACGCTGCACGTTACCTGTCGCGAACGCTGTCGATGGCAGAAGATCCGGCGCGCGCGGCGGCGTGGGTCGAAGGGTTCCTGGCCGGAAGCGGTCAGCTCCTGCTCCACGATGATACGCTGTGGCGTCTCGTGGATGATTGGCTCGTGCACCTTCGGGAAGAGTCGTTCGTCGCACTGCTGCCGCTGCTGCGGCGTGCGTTCTCCGCCTTTACCGCTCCGGAGCGTCGCCAGCTGGGCCAGCGTGCGCGCCAGCCTGACAGCCCGGGGCGCCTAACGTCTGGAGCCGACGGCGAGTTCGATCACGCGAGGGCCGAGGCCGGCTTGCGAACGGTGCTGATGCTGCTTGGCGTCACTGTGGGAGACCCAGCGCAGCGTTGAGCCAGCGGATCATCGGCAGAAGCCCCTCGAACTCCTTCGCGAGAATGGCGGGAAGTTTTGGGTCGGTGACGGTCGCGTCGGCGATCTCGCGGCCGCTCACGAACGACTGGTAGCGGAGCCACTTCGCGGCCGGATGATCCTCCGAGAAGCCGCGCGGCATCCTCTTGAGCACGGCTTCGTCGTCGAGACCGCCGTAACGTTTCGTTAGGCCGCGCGCAATGCGATCGAAGCCGGTTGGGTCTTCGGCGATGGCATCGCGGACCTTGTTGAGCGATGGTCGCGGAGGCATCCAGATGCCGCCACCGACGAACGACTTTCCGGGTTCCAGGTGGAAGTAATAGCCGGCGCTGCCGGTGTCGGCCTCGCTGCCGACGCGCGTCGACGCGCGCCGGTGATTGAACCAGCACGCCGCGTGGGTCTTGTAGGGTGACTTGTCCTTCGAGAATCGAATGTCGCGATTGATGCGGAACATCGATCGCTTCGGGTCGCCGCCGATCTCGGGCGCGATCTTCTTGAACCGTTCGTTCATTTCCCCGATGAGGTCGCGCATGGGCTCACGCACCTCGGTCTCGTACTCCTCGCGATGCGCCTCGAACCATTCCTTGTTGTTGTTCTTCGCGAGCCCGCGAAGGAATCGGAGAGCAGGCGGTCTGAACGACATGGTGCTTGGTCCGGGTTCGGGTAGCGGAATAGTGAACGTACCCGACCAGACGCCACTCTGTCAGGCTGGCTTTCCTAACAAGGAGAGACACAGAACGCACCTGCTGAGCCGCGCGCATCAGGCTACGGGCCAGCCACGACGGGAGTCACCACTGCCGTCACGATCAAGGCACCGGCCCACAGCCGATCGACATTGAACCAGGCCTTCCCGAGCAATCGAAGCCCGAGCCGCTCATACACGAGGACTGCCACGAGCCCGGTGACCAGCAGGTAGCCCGCGGTATGCACGAGCGCGACAAATAGGCCAGCAGCTGGTACCGGAGGAATCACGCTTGCGAGCTCCGCCGAGTGAGCCATATGTCTTGCATGCGTGCCGCCGCCAAGCGCGGCAGGCCTAACGACCCGCATCAGAAACGGCACCACCATGAGCCCGGCCCCGTGCGCCGAGGCCATGAGGAACGACCACACGGCCACCTCGCGGCTCCCGACCGACATCCCGCCATACCGCGGATGACTCGTCCGCACGAGCTTCCACACCCCGAGCGTGAGCAACACGCCCGCGACGATCCACCTGAGCCAGCCTAACGAAACAGCCAGACCGGCCACTCCAACAACCACCGCCACCACCGCGATCGCCGCCAGGTGACCCGCAGCGAGTGGGAGGAGCGCACGCCAGACCGCGCCGCGCTCCTGCCGCTGCATTCCGAGGCCAACGGCGAAGAGCCATCCCATCCCGGGGTTGATCCCGTGTGCCGCCCCGAGCAGCAGCAACGCTGCCCAGGGCCACACGTCATGCACCAGGGTCGGTGCGAGATGCTGCATGTCCATCGGTCAAGCAAAGCAGAAGGAATCCGACGACGCGTCACCACCCTGCAACCGCGTTTGATGCGGCCGCATCCCCTGCTCGAACCCCACGAAGAACTTCGGGTCGAACGCGATGCCACCCGCCGCGCCGACATCGAGCTTCGTCATCCACCCCGTGATGCCGTCCGGGTAGAACTGCGCGTCCCACGGCGTATACAGCGAATTCGTCAGGTACACGCGGCGCCCGTCGCGGCTCACCTCGACCATCTGCGGCGCGCCGTTGAGCGGCTTGTCAGGCGCGCTCGGGTGTGCCGTCCGATTCACGATCCCGCCAATCTTGGCCGAGCCGACGAGCCGCGGCTCGTGGGGGTTCGAGACGTCGTACTGCTGCAGCTCACCCGTGCCCCAGCACGAGACGTACAGGTACTTGTCGTCGAGCGAGAGATTGAGATCCGTCACGAGCGGCGGCACCGCGCCGAAGCCCTTGAGCAGCGGCGGCAGATGGTCCGCATTCGCCGGCTCGGCCGGGATCTCGATGACCTTTTTCACCTTCCATTCCGGCGTCTTGCCCGTTTCGTCGCGGTACCACATCCAGATCGACGACGAGAGGTCCTTGAGCGAGATCACGACGCCGACGAACCCGTATGCTCGCCGCGGGTTGTGCGCGGGCCGAAGCTCGAGCACCATCTGTTGCTCGGCACCGAGGTCGAGCGCCTGAACGTGGCGGCGCGTCTTGAGGTCCCACACGTGCAGCGCGTGGCCGTACTTGCCGCCTAACAGGAGCTCGGGGTTCACGCCGTTCTTCACCATGTTCGGCGTGCCCCATTCGCTCGAGATCATCGTGTCGAAACCGAGGTGCCACCAGAAATCGTAGGCCAGGTGCTGCGGTCCGCGATCGTGCTCCCACGCGCCCTTCACGTCGAAGCTGTCGTGATCGAGCACGAAGATGCCGCCCGGTCCGTTGCCATCGGCGCCACCTAACGCGTTCACGTACACGCCGTCAGGGCCGCAGTGCACGGTGTGAGGTGCCGCGTACCCGGTTTTCGCGGCGATCTCGCGGCCCTCGATCAGCTTCACGAGCTCCGGGTTTCTCGGATCCGGCTGCGTATCGAGAATATGGATGCGCGACGAGCCCGTGCCCGGCACGACGAGATACCGCCGCTCGACATGTGCGTGCGGCGCGTACGGGCAGAGGTGCGAGCTGCAGGCGTTCCAGCCGAAATGGTGCAGCTCGTTGTCGCCGGTGGGCAGGTCGGTCTGGCCGACGAGGCGGCCGTACGACGGCGAGCTCGGGTCGACGTCCACGACGCCGATCGCGTCGCGCTTGCCGTTGCCGCCGGCCGCGATCATCGCCACGTAGGCGAGCTGCTCGGCCGGTGCGTTCGCCGCCAGGGTTGGCGACGCATAAAAGGTGGGGTCAGGGCGCCAGCGTGCCATAATCGTATCCTCCGTGCTATCCGCAGATTGTTCAGATGGACCGGCTGTTGTTAGGCAGCCGGGGTTGTGCGTGCCGGTGTTTTCGACGCGCGCAACCTACGCGGATTGAACGCTGCTCACATGAGGCGCGAGTCCCGGGACATTGCCCGGGATTTTGCGAGGCGGGCTGGTTTTCTAGGACCAGGGTCCTATGGCGGGACTCACGTCGACGCCAAAGCCGGCGTCACGCGCGCGCACGATCACCTCGGCGCGGGTGGAAACCCCGAGCTTCCAGAAGATGTTCGTGACGTGATTGCGCACGGTCTTGTCGCTGATGCGAAGGCGCTCGGCGATGGTGCTGTTGGCGAGGCCTTTCGCGACAAGGTCCAGCACTTCGGCCTCGCGGTCGGTTAGCTCAGGGAACGGCGTTGCTTTCCGAGCGAGCGCGTCCTCATCCGCCGCGAGGAACGTGTCGATCTCCGTGAAGAATTGCTCGAACGCGGGCTCTCCCTCGAGCAGCAAGTGGTTCCGCCCCTCCATGGTGATGAGTCGGGCGTCAGGAATCATGGCCGCGAGGCGGCGTCCTTCCTCGAACGGGATTCTGAGGTCGCCGCGTCTGTGCATCACGAGCGTCGGTATCTGGAGCAGCGGCGCGACGTCGCGGACATCGAGGTCTCCGAACGCGGCCATCATTCGCGCCGCGTTCTCCGGCGACGCCGACTCGCGCTGCAGCTGATCGAAGGCGAGGAGGTCTTCGGGCGTCCCGTCGGGCAGAAACAGCGCCGAGAAAACCTGGCGGAACGCCGGCGTCTCGCGCCCCCAGCCGACGCGAACCAGATCGACGAGGAGCCGCCACTCCTCGAGCTGGGCGGCGCTGAGCTTCCGCTTGTTGTACCCACTGCCGTACGAGCCGTACAGGATGAGCCGACTCACGCGTTCGGGGTGGCGGATCGCGTACGCAATGGCGATCGGTCCGCCTTGCGAGATGCCGAGCAGCGGAAACCGCTCGAGCCCTGCGGCGTCGACGACCGTCTCGAGGTCCCGGACCCAGACATCGAGCGAGAAGTCGGCGACGTTCCAGTCCGAGAGTCCGCACCCGCGCTCGTCGTAGCGTACGAGCTTCCGTTTCCGCGCGAGCCGCTCGAACAGCGGACGCCAGATCGGCGTCCTCCAATCGTACTCGACGTGGTTCAGCCAGTTCGCGGCCTTCACCAATGGCGGACCGGTGCCGGCCGTCGCAAAGGCGAGTCTGACGCCATCTATGGTTTTGCAGAAGCGGATCTGTTGTTGCATTGGGGTCGGAGTGGGCGCACAATCAGTCGAGGCAAGCCCAAGGGCCGGGGCCGCGCTGGCTCCCAGGTCGTCACGATGTAGCACGTCATAACGCCACGGCAAGCCTGATCGTCGGCCGTGGCGTGAGTGCGACCTGGGTGGCCACGCTGCTGGTAATGGTGGAGTGTCCCGCAACCAACCAGACACGATGCGTAGAGACACGTGGTTTCCGGTCGCGTTCGTCGCGGCGATCATCACCAGCGCTTGGCTGTTCTCGACCGGCTGCACCACCGTCAAGCAGCAAGCTGACCTTTTTTCAGGCGGTCAGTCCGCTCCGCGGGCGACCGTCGAGGGCGGTGCGCTCTCAGGGCGAGTCGATCCTGCTACTCATGTCCTGGTGTTCGAGGGCGTTCCGTACGCGGCACCGCCCGTGGGTGACCTTCGGTGGCGTCCGCCGCGGCCTGCCCCGCTGTGGCACGGCGTTAGGCCGGCGAGTCAGCTTGGCCACAACTGCATGCAGCACCAGCCGTACGGCGACATCACGCCCGACGTGGCAGGGAAATCCGAGGACTGTCTCTACCTGAACGTCTGGACGCAGTCTACGACGGGGCGGCGGCCCGTGATGGTCTGGATTCATGGGGGCGGGTTCTTCGCCGGCTTCGGCGGCGAGGAGAGGCACAACGGCGGTCCACTCGCGCGCAAGGGCGCTGTCGTCGTGACGCTCAACTATCGGCTCGGCGCATTCGGATTCATGGCGCACCCCGCGCTCGCCGCGGCGTCCCCCGACCACTCGTCAGGCAACTACGGCCTGCTCGACCAGATCGCCGCGCTCCGATGGGTGCAGCGGAACATCGCGCAGTTCGGCGGTGATCCGTCACGCGTCATGATCTTCGGCGAGTCTGCCGGAGCGATGAGTGTAGGGACGCTCATCGGGTCGCCGTTGGCGAAGGGGCTGTTCCAGCGTGCGGTGCTCGAGAGTGGCACGGGCACGACGCTGATGCAGTCGCGGAAGGAAGCCGAGGCGAATGGCCTCAAGCTCGCGACGGCGTTAGGCGTCAAGGGCACCGACGCCGCGGCGGCCGCCCTGCTCCGCGTCGTGCCGGCGGAGTCTCTCCTGGCGGCAGCCGTGCGGATCGCACCGAATCCCGGAACACCAGTGTTCTTCCCGTCAATCGACGGTCACGTGCTGCCGCGCCCGGTAGACTCGGCGATTGTTGCGGGGTCGGCCAACATCGTTCCGGTCATCGTCGGCAGCAATGGAGACGAACCGGCGAGCATCTTCGGTGCGCCGAGCCGGTCATTCGCGCGGCTCATCACATCAAAGGGCGGAAAAGCGTACGTGTACCTGTACACGCGCGTTGGCGACGACTCCGTGAGTCGACGCATGGGCGCGTATCACAGCTCGGAGATCACGTTCGTATTCGGCCGCCCGGCGCCGCTGCAGCCGGTCGCCGGCCATACGCCATACGACTCTACGCTGGCCGACGCCATGAGCGATTACTGGGTCGCGTTCGCCACCTCGGCCGATCCTAACGCGGCGCCAGCGGCAGGCAAGTGGCCGCGGTGGCCGGTGTACGATCCAACAACTGATGCGTACATGGAGCTCGGGCCGCAGATCGCGGCCAGGCGGGACCTGCGGCGGGTGCTGTTCGATTCGCTGGACGCCGTAGGACGTTCTCGAGGCGAAATCCGCCCATAGCGACGCATGACGCGTCCTGTCGACTTGGTCAGTGTGGCGCGAGGATTTGACGAAAGTCGCCGTGGCAACGCCGTGCGCAGGTGCGATCTTGGATCGCCCAGGGCATGGAGGACGCAATGGCGTGTGCCGAGCGCATCCTGATCGTCGGCGGCGGAATTGGTGGTCTGTCGGCCGCGGCCGCACTGCACGCGTGTGGATTCACGCCCGAGCTGATCGAGCGCGGTGACGCGTGGCGCACGGTCGGGGGCGGGATCGTGATGCAGCCCAACGGTCTGCGCGTGCTGCGCACGCTGGGCATCGGCACCGCGGTGGAGCGCGCCGGGACCGTCATCCGCCGCTGGGCCTTCTGCGATGAGCAGGGCGAAGTACTGTCAGAGACCGACCTGACCGCGCTCTGGAACGACAGTGGCCCATTTATCGGCATCGCGCGGCGTGAGCTGCAGCGTGCACTGCTCGCTGGAGCCGCCGCCATTCCGTCGCGGCTTGGGACCTTCATCACGTCGATGACACAGGACGACGGCGCGGTGTGGGTGGAGTTGAGCGATGGCTCAGCCGCAACGTACGACCTCGTCATCGGCGCGGATGGTGTGGGGTCGTCGGTGCGTGGGCTCGCATTCAACGCACCGCCGCCGGTGTACGGCGACCAGACGGTATGGCGGAGCCTCGCACCTGTTCGCCCGAGAGGGCTCGCCAACCTGAAGTTCCTGCTCGGCGAAGGGTGCTTCTTCGGCCTGTGTCCGGTTGGTGCCGACCAGACGTACGGCTTCGCAAACATCGCCGGGCCGCCGATTCTCGATCCGATCGAGGGACGCCTGGCCCGCCTCCGCGAACGCTTTGCTCACTTCGGCGACATTGTGCAGGAATATCTCGGCGCGCTCCACTCGCGCGCGGAGATCCACTGCTCGCCGATCGAGTGGCTGGGCGAAGAGTACTGGTGCTCCGGACGCGTCGTGCTCATCGGCGACGCGGCCCACGCCAGCTCTCCGATGATGGGTGAGGGCGCGTCGTTGGCGGTCGAAGACGCCGGTGTGCTGGCGGAGTCGCTCCGTGCGGCCGACACCGTGGAGCAGGCGCTGGAGGCGTACGTCGTTAGGCGTCGACCGCGCGTGCGATGGGTTCGCGAGCAGAGCCGCATTGCCGGCGAGAGCCTGCGGATGCCTGTCTCTGCGCGCAACGCGGTGCTGCGTGCGCGCGGAGAACAGATGATGCGCCAGCGGTTCGCGCCACTGATCGAGGCGCCGTAGCCGTCAGCGCACGACGACCTGCACGTCCGTCGCCTGTCCCGGGATCGGTCCCTGCTGTGGGGCGCCGAACTGCAGCGTCATGATTCCGGGCGCGGTCGGCGTGAATTCGACGTCGTAGATCTCGCCCGCGGCAAACGTGAGCGTCGCCGGCCGTACAGTTGCCTGCGACGCCGGAAGGTCCGCCCCATCCTTCGCGACGACTCGCCACTCCGCCGGCTCTTCGTCATAGAAGATCGACACCGTTGCCTCGTAGTCGGTGCGGATGTTGATCAGCCGGAACCGGTACTTGACACCCGCCCGGAGCTGCATGGGCTTCGGCTGCGACTCGCCGTTGAGCAGCACGCGAGGGAAGGGCCCGCCGATCAGGCTCCGTGTCGGGCCATCGTCGCTCAACACGAAAATGCGATCCGGCGCGGTCTTTGGCTTGACCTCAGTGTCGAGTGTCGATGATTCGGCGCCTTTGGCGCCGGTAATGGACAGGACGATGGCGATATGCGCGGCGCCTGCGAGCAGGGCGCGCAACGAGTATCTGCGACTCATACCAATCCACGGCGATTAGGGGATCTTCGTGCTACTGCCTACGCTGGTAAGAGCGCAGGGCCGATGCGTTGCGGGATCGGGCGCTCGGCGGGATTTAGGTGGTGTAATGGCTTGGTCGCGCGCCTGACCGCGGTGGGAATCGGACCTGACCAAACTGAGGGTCTGGTCGGCGCGGTCCCAATATCATCCAAGCACGGAAACGCAGCGCCGGCCCACCTTTCGGCCATGACAACCCGTCACTTGGCTCGCGGCCGCGCCCTTCTCTATGGTTGTGCGGCCCTCGCCCTCGTTCTCGCGGGCAGCGTCGGCATGGCACCGGCGCCGGGACCATTCGACTACGACACCGTCGAGATCGCGCCCAACGTTTACGGCTTCTTCGAGAAGCGGCTCAACCCGATCGTCAGCAGCAACATCGTCGCGGTGATCGGGCGGGATGCGGTGCTCGTGTTCGATACCGGCCACCACCCCTCGATCACACGACGAATTGCCGATGACATCAAGCGGCTCACGAAAAAACCGGTGCGATACGTCGTGATCTCACACTGGCACGACGACCACTTCGCCGGGAACGCCGAATTCTCGAAGGCGTTTCCGGGCGTTCAGATCATCGCCCACGAGTTCACGGCGAGGATGATCGAGAGCCGCAGGGACAGCTTCCGGGGCGAGGCGTGCCGCAAGGACATCGAGAATTCGTCGAAGCCGTTGCGCGACATGCTCACGACAGGCAAGCGGTCCGGCGGAACACCGATCTCCGATTCCACTCGGCATCGTCTGCAGAACTTCGCCGAGGCCCTCGACGCACAGATGCCGGAGTGCGATGCGATGGAGTACCGGGGTGTCGACCGGTCCATCGACCGGTCACTGACGCTCGATCTCGGCGGCCGACGCGTGGAGCTCAGCTTCCTTGGCCGCGGCAACACGGCGGGCGACATGGTCGCCTATCTGCCCGACACGAAGACGCTGCTCACGGGCGACCTGGTGGTCTATCCGTTCCCGTTCGCGACAGAGCCATACGTGACCGAGTGGGCGGCCGTGATGCGCCGGATCGAGGGGATGGATGTGACGCGGATCGTCCCCGGCCACGGTCCGGTGATGAACGACAAGCAATACGTGCGGGCCGTCGCGGAGGTGCTCGAGTCGATCTCGAGCCAGGCGAAGGCTGCGTACCAGCCGGGCATGACGGCGGATCAGCTACGCGAGAAGATCGACATCACTCGCTTCAGCGACCAGTTCTCCCACGGGGACGCCTTCATCAAGGCGAACTTCGACGCCCAGATGAAAGGGTCGGCCATCGATCGGATCTGGCAGGAACTGACGGGTCAGTGGAAGCCGGAGGGGTAGTCGCATCCAAACGATCCGTATGGGGTCAGACTCCTTACGAACCGGTGGCACGCGCTGGATGTAAGCCGGGGCACCTTCCGCAATCGGGCGGGACGAGCATAACGTGCTGGTGACCATACGAATCCGCGCCAGACGCACGCGCGTAAGGTCGGCACGCGTCCGCTTGGATCCGGCCCGATTTAGCTGCCCTGGAGAATGGAATGACCGAGTCACTGCACGACCGCGTGATTGCCGCCATCGGTCAGGCCTACGAGCTGGAAGACGAGATTGGCCGCGGTGGTATGTCGGTCGTATTCCGCGCGCGTGATCTGCGGCTCAATCGACCTGTCGCGATCAAGGTTCTCCCGCCCGAGCTCGCCCACGACGGTGCCATCCGGACCCGCTTCACGCGCGAAGCCCAGATGTCGGCCCAGCTGTCGCACCCACACATCGTGCCGATCTACGACGTCGGCGAGCGTGCCGGCGTTGCCTACTTCGTGATGGCGCTCGTGACCGGCGGAAGCCTCGCCACGCACCTGGTGCGCGAGCCGAGGCAGCCGGTTGAGGAAGTGCGCCGGATTCTGGCGGAGGTTGCGGACGCACTCGGTTACGCGCATCTGCGCGGCGTCATCCACCGTGACATCAAGCCGGACAACATCCTGCTCGATCGCCTGACGGGTCGCGTGATGGTCACCGACTTCGGGATCGCGTGGGCCATGGAAGCGGGCGCGCGCCTCACGGCCACCGGCATCGCCGTCGGCACGCCGACGTACATGTCGCCGGAGCAGGCGGTCGGCGAGCGCGAGCTCGACGGCCGGAGCGACATCTACTCCACAGGAGTGCTCGGCTATCAGATGCTGACGGGACGCGTGCCGTTCGAGGCGGGAAACTCGATGGCGCTTCTCCTCAAGCACGTAACGGAACGGCCGAAGCCCATCGCGGAGCTGCGTCCCGACACGCCGCGTGGGCTGCGCGAGACGGTCGAGCGGGCGATGCTGAAGGCGCCACCGGACCGGTGGCCGAGCGCCGCGGCGCTGCGCGAGGCGCTGCTATCGCCGGAGTCGTTAGGTCCGGTGTGGCGCGCCGAACAGCGCGAGCCCGTGAAATACGTGTCGCCCCGGCCTGACGGGTCGCGAAAAGTGGCGGCGGTGGGTGCGCCGTCCAAGCCAACCAAGCCGTTGGTCGGGGAGCCGTCGTACGTCGCATCGCTCACGCCCGAACAGCGGCAGGATCTCCGACTCTGGCACGGTCGTGTGACGTACGAGGAACGCATCAAGGCCTTTCGGGGCTATGCGTTTCTCACGTTCGCTGCAACGATCGGTGGCGTGATGGGATTCGCGTTCGGCGTCACCGAGGTACCGCCGTTCGTGCTCGCTCCTATCGTACCGTTGTACATGTCGAGGAAGCTCTGGCTTCGCCGAAAGTCGCTTCGCGAAGCCGGATTCTTGCTGCGTCAGTTGCTGCCGGCCCCGCACGTCACGATCCGCCGGAAGCAGCCGGTGCTCCAGGAGCAGCTCCAGAAGCTGGCGCCGGCCGAGGTGCTCGAGAGTCCCGAAGGGGCGGCTGTTCGCCGCGCGGTCGAGGATCGCGCCGCCATTCTCCAGATCTTCGAGAAGCTGTCCAAGGCGGATCGCGCCAGCCTGCCCGACCTCGCGTCGACCGTGAAGCTGCTGGTGGAACGTGTGGCCCACCTGGCACAGGCGCTGCATCGGCTGGATCAGAGCATCGACCCGGCGTTAGGCGGCGAGCTCGACGGGCGCATTACGCGAACGGAGCGCGAGACGCCGTCGCCGGAGGCCGAGCGACAGCTGTCGCTGCTTCGCCGCCAGCGCGCGACGCTCGATGAGCTGGTGCAGCGACGCTCCATGCTCGCGCGCCAGCTCGAGAGCGCCGGATTGGCGTTAGGCAGCCTGCGGCTCGACCTCATCAAGGTCAGGTCGTCGGGACTGCAGTCAGCGCTGTCGGACGTGTCATCGGCCACGCAGGAGGCACGCGCGCTGTCGAACGACATCGATGCCGTGCTCGCCGCGGCGGCGGAGCTCAAGAACCTCTAGTGGAGTGGTTGCGGCAGCGGGCTTTGGTCGCGTGCATCGCGCTCCCTGCATGCACGAGCGCATCGTCAGCGCCGCGGCCTGATACGACGTCCAGCCCCGCACGCGAGCTGAAACAGGTGTGGGCCGATGAGTTCGACGGCCCCGCTGGAAGCAGGATCGACAGCACGAAGTGGCACTACGATGTTGGGGACGGCTGCCAGTCGGGCAACTGCGGCTGGGGCAACCAGGAAAAAGAGTGGTACACCTCGGCATCGGAGAACGTCTCGCTCAATGGCAAGGGGCAACTCCAGATCGTGGCGCGCCCGGCGGCCGCCGGCCTAACGTGCTACTACGGCGCGTGCCGGTATACGTCGGCGAAGATCACGACGCGCGGGACGCTCGACGTCGCGCCGGGCCGCGTGGAAGCGCGCATCAAGCTTCCCGCCGGGCAAGGTCTGTGGCCCGCGTTCTGGCTCCTCGGGACCAACATCGGATCGGTGGGCTGGCCGCAGTGCGGCGAGCTGGACATCATGGAGAACCACGGCAGCAACATGACCTCCACCAGCTCGGCGATGCACGGACCGGGCTACTCTGGCAACACGCCGTTCGTGCACTCGTACCAGCTCGCGGGTGCCAGCTTCGCCGACGACTTTCACACGTTCGCCGTGGAGTGGGATTCGACTCGCGTGACGTTCTTCGTCGACGCCAAGCAGCACTACGTCATTCGGCGCGATGAGGTGGAGCGTCACGGTAACTGGGTGTTCGGCCAGCCATTCTTCATCATCCTGAATCTGGCCGTGGGCGGCACGTTCGACGGCAACCCGCGGTCGGACGCGATCCTGCCGGCGACGATGCTCGTCGACTATGTGCGCGTCTATCAGTAAGACAGACATTCGTCGTTAACCAACGCTCTCATCAAATCAGTTGACCAATACCTGGTTAGGCACCACCATCCTTTTTGACCTCGACGGCGTCCTCGTCGACTCGACCGAGTGTGTCGAGCGTTCGTGGCGGACCTGGGCCGTTAGGCGGGGTCTCGACCCCGAGCGCGTCATGCAGGTCGCGCACGGGCGTCGCACGATCGAAACGGTGGCGCTCGTCGCGCCGCACCTGTCGCTGGCGGACGAAGTCGCGGCGCTCGAAGGCGTCGAGGCGCAGACCACCGAAGGCGTCTACGAAATTCCTGGGGCCCGCGAGCTGCTCGAGCGGCTGCCTGGCGACGCATGGGCGATCGTTACCTCGGGGGTCCGGGCCGTGGCCACGCTCCGCATTCGGCACACTGGCCTGCCGATGCCGCGCGTCCTCGTCTGTGCCGACGAGATCA
>Ga0070681_10001515_pt1 | contig 20591 bp, 20 predicted proteins | sample KBSC83BmetaG_FD_65650 | JGI IMG/M metagenome (GOLD analysis project Ga0070681, IMG submission 65650) | Corn rhizosphere microbial communities from Kellogg Biological Station, Michigan, USA - KBS C8-3B metaG | ecosystem: Host-associated > Plants > Roots > Rhizosphere | place: USA: Michigan... | reverse complement strand
TGAAGGCGAACCAGGCGACCGATGCCGTGCAGGCGCCGGCCCCGAAGACGCACGCCGCGCCGGCCGCGACCCCCAGCCACTACAACACCGTCCAGGAAATTCGGGACGATAACTAACCGCGCCATCCATCCAAGACCCCCGCTCGGGCCTGCCGTGCCCGAACGGGGGTTTCGTGGAGAGCCTGCGGAACCGCGCCGTTTGAAAAGGACAGTCTGATGCTGCTCGAAGATCGTGAGCGCGCCGAGGAGGCGCTTTTCGTTCACCGCCAGGCGCTGGCTTTCGAGGCGCATGCGCGCCGCAACAAGCTGTTCGGCCTGTGGGCAGCACGGCTGAGCGGGCTCGAGGACGAGCCGGCGCAGCGTTATGCGATGGCGGTTGCCCTCGAGGATTTTCCGCATTTTCGCGCCAGCGCGGTGCTGGCGCGCGTCGCGCGCGATCTCGACCGATGCGGCCACGCCGTCGCCGAGGAGACGCTCGCCACAGCACTCGCGCAAAGCGCCGATCGCGCCCAGGAAGAGGTGAGCCTCTCCTTTCGGCGTTCGCGACAACCGGAGGCGTGAGCGCGCCGACCCCGAAGCTTTCCGCCGCATGAAGCGGAATTCATTGGGATTCGCAATGCCGCCGCCCAATTGCTTTGAGGAGCGGATCGCCGATCCGCCGGCCGGAAGCGAGGCACAAGATGCTGACCGGAAAAGAGACCCAGGATTTCGCCGCCGCCCTGATCGAGCAATATGGCGATGTCACGCTGGCGGCCGCGATCAGGAACGCACGCAGCGCCGCCGCGCGCGGCGAGCTCGTGGCCATGCTCGAATGGGAACGCGTCACCAGAGAGGCGTTGCGCCAGATGCCCGCCGAAATCATGTATCTGGCCTGAGCACGCTACCGCGCCGGCGCGCCGGGTCCCGCCTGCGGCCGCGGCAAGCGGGGGGCAATTCGGCTAAATTCCTTGGCTACACACAGGACGACCGGCTAGCATCGCCAGCCTTTTGATCCGGGTCGTCCATGCCGCCGATCATTTCCGTCGAAAAGCTGTCGAAGATCTACGAGTCGGGTTTCCAGGCCTTGCGGGGCGTCGATCTTGCCATCGAGAAGGGTGAGATCTTCGCCTTGCTCGGCCCGAACGGCGCCGGCAAGACGACGCTGATCGGCATCATCTGCGGCATCGTGACGGCGACGGCGGGCCGCGTCACCGTGGCCGGTCATGACATCGTGCGCGACTATCGCGAGACGCGGCGCCGGATCGGGCTGGTGCCGCAGGAGCTGACCATGGACGCCTTCGTCCCGGTCATGACGACGGTGGGTTTCAGCCGCGGCCTGTTCGGCAAGCCCGACAATCCCGCTTATCTCGAGAAGGTGCTGAAGGACCTCTCCTTATGGGACAAGCGCAACGACCGCATCATGAACCTGTCCGGCGGCATGAAGCGCCGGGTGCTGATCGCCAAGGCGCTGGCGCACGAGCCCGAGATCCTGTTCCTCGACGAGCCGACCGCCGGCGTCGATGTCGAGCTCAGGAAGGAGATGTGGCAGATCGTGAGCCGGCTGCGCGAATCGGGCGTCACCATCATCCTCACCACCCATTACATCGCCGAGGCCCAGGAGATGGCCGACCGCATCGGCGTCATCGACAAGGGCAAGCTCATTCTGGTCGAGGAGAAGGATGCGCTCATGCGCAAGCTCGGCAAGAAGCAGCTCACCCTGCAGCTCTATGAGCGGCTGGCCGCGATTCCGCCCGCCCTCGCCGGCTACCGTCTCGCCCTGGCCGACGACGGGCTCGCCCTCGTCTATACCTACGACACCCAGGCCGAGCGCACCGGCGTCACCCGGCTGATGGGCGACATGGCGGCCGCCGGCATCCGTTTCCGCGACCTCAGCACCGTCGAGAGCTCGCTCGAGGATATCTTCGTCGATCTGGTGAGCCACAGCCAATGAACCCGCGGGGCGCCTGGACGATCTATCGGTTCGAGATGGCGCGCTGGTACCGCACGCTGATGCAGAGCATCATCTCGCCGGTGCTGTCGACCTCGCTCTATTTCGTGGTGTTCGGCGCCGCCATCGGCACGCGCATCACCGAGATCGACGGCGTGTCCTATGGGCTGTTCATCGTGCCCGGCCTCATCATGCTGATGCTGCTGACCCAGAGCGTCTCCAACGCGTCCTTCGGCATCTATTTCCCGAAATTCGCCGGCACCATCTACGAGATCCTGTCGGCACCGGTCTCGGCGATGGAGATCGTGCTCGGCTATGTCGGCGCCGCCGCCACCAAGTCGGTCGTGCTCGGCCTGATCATCCTCGCCACGGCGGCCTTGTTCGTGCCCTTGCGCATCGCGCATCCCTTCTGGATGCTCGCCTTCCTGATCCTGACCTCGCTCACCTTCAGCCTGCTCGGCTTCATCATCGGCATCTGGGCCGACGGGTTCGAGAAGCTGCAGGTGGTGCCGCTGCTCCTCATCACCCCCCTCACCTTCCTCGGCGGCACCTTCTATTCGGTGCATGTGCTGCCGCCGATCTGGCAGACCGTCACCCTGTTCAACCCGGTGCTGTACCTGATCAGCGGTTTCCGCTGGAGCTTCTTCGATCAGGGCGATGTCGGGATCGAGATCAGCCTCGGCATGACGCTGCTGTTCCTGGTCCTGTGCCTCGGCGTGGTGTGGTGGATCTTCCGCACGGGCTACCGGCTGAAGCGGTAAGCTCGGTTCTCCCGACCGAAATGGAGGCGGTGCTTTGCGAAGCGTTGCGGTTCTCGGACTGATCATTCTCCTCGCTGCCCCCGCCGCGGCCGAGCCGGCCGCCGATTTCTACAAGGGCAAGACCGTCACCATGCTGGTCGGCGGCAGCGCCGGCGGCGGCTATGACAGCTGGGCGCGCGCCATCGGCCGCTTTCTCGGCCGCCATATTCCGGGGACGCCCGGCGTGGTGGTGCGCAACATGCCGGGCGCCGGCGGCACTACGGCGCTCAACCATCTCTATTTCGCCGCCGAGAAGGACGGCACGGTCATCGCGCTGGTGCCCAACAACACGCCGCTCGAGCCCTTGTTCGGCACCGCCGAGGCGCGCTACGACGCGACCAGGCTCGGCTGGCTCGGCACCCCCTCGATCGAGGTCGCGGTGGTGCTGTTGTGGCACGACGTGCCGGTCGACTCGGTCGCGGATCTGAAAGCACGCGAGACGACGATGGGCTCGTCGGGCGCCCTGTCGCAGCAGGCCTTCTATGCGCGGCTGCTCAACGAGACGCTCGGCACCAGATTGAAGCTGATCAACGGCTATCAGGGCCAGAACGACGTGTTCCTCGCCATGGAGCGCGGCGAGGTCGAGGGCTTCCCCAATCTTTTCATGTCGTCGCTCGCTGCGACGCGGCCGCAATGGCTGCCGCAGCATCTCGCCAAGATCGTCCTGCAATACGGGCCGGAACGGCTGCAGGAGCTGCCGGACGTGCCCTTCGCGCCCGATCTCGTGAGCGATCCCGACGACCGGCTGCTGATGCAGGCAGCGCTCGCCCCGATGGCGCTCGGCCGGCCGCTCGTCATGCCGCCCGGCGTGCCGCCGGAGCGACTCGCCGCCATGCGCCAGGCCGTCGCCGACTGCTTCGCCGATGCCGAGTTCGTCGCCGCCTCCGCGAAGAGCGGCCTGCTCGTCAATGCGCCGCTCACCGGCGAACAGCTGCAAGCGGTGATCGCGCACGCCTATGCGACGCCGCCGCGCGTCGTCGAGCGTCTGCGGCGCATCAACAATCCGTGATATGCTGAAAGCCGTCGCTTCTCGTCCTCGCTCCAGCGCCGCCGCGCTTCCTTGGCGCTGATGATCTCCACCTGTAAGGGGCGGCGATTGAGCAAATACACCAGAAATTGCGGACAGGCTGCAAACGGGATGATTGGCACTTCAAGCCTCGCAAGACACTGATCTTGTTCTCAATAGAGGGCTTGCGTGACTCTCTCGGAAGATTTCCGAGCCGTCATCTCACCTCGACTGAGTAGATTCCGAATCTCCCGCCCTCGGGCGCCCGTCGCTATCGTAAGGAATTGGCTCCTTGCGGATGGGGTCGCCCGAAGGATGGGAAATGCCGGATGCAGCCGATTGAACCCGAGTTGCCCGCGCGGCAACTCGCCAAGGCGCCGACGGGAATCCCCGGTCTCGACGACGTCTTGCTCGGCGGACTCCCGGCTGGCCGGACGACGTTGATTTGCGGCTCCGCCGGCTGCGGCAAGACGCTGCTGGGCATGACCTTCCTGGTGAACGGCGCGACTCGCTTCGGCGAGCCAGGCGTCTTCGTCAGCTTCGAGGAGACATCCCAGGATCTTACGGACAATGTCGCCTCGCTGGGATTCGACGTGCCCGGGCTGATTGCAGCGAAGAAACTGGCGATCGATCATGTCCGCATCGAACGCAGCGAGATCGAAGAAACCGGTGAATACGATCTCGAGGGTCTGTTCGTCCGTCTCGGCTACGCGGTCGACCAGACGGGCGCCAAGCGCATCGTTCTCGATACGCTCGAGGCTCTGTTCTCCAGCCTCTCGAACGAGGCGATCCTGCGCGCCGAACTGCGCCGCCTCTTCGGCTGGCTCAAGGAGCGCGGTCTCACCGCACTCATCACCGGCGAGCAGGGCCAAGGCATGCTCACCCGGCACGGGCTCGAAGAATATGTGTCCGACTGCGTCATCCTGTTGGACAACCGCGTCGTGGATCAGGTCACGACGCGGCGGCTGCGCATCGTCAAATTTCGCGGCTCGGCGCATGGCACGAACGAATATCCCTTTCTCCTGGACGACAAGGGCATCACGGTCGTGCCGCTTTCGTCCGGCGGCCTTGATCATTCGGTCTCGGTCGAGGTGGTGTCGACCGGCATTGCCGGGCTCGACGCCATGCTGGGGCCCGGCGGCATCTATCGCGGGTCTGGCGTTCTGATCTCGGGTGTCCCAGGGTCGGGCAAGACGATCCTCGGCGCGTCCTTCGCCGCCGCGGCGTGCACGCGGGGCGAACGCTGCATGTTCTTCAGTTTCGAGGAAGCCGCCGAGCAGCTGGTGCGGAATGTTGCATCGGCTGGTATCGACCTGCAGCGGCATGTCGAGTCCGGCCTGCTGCGCTTCGAGACAAAGCGCCCATCGTCATTCGGCTTCGAGATGCATCTGGCGCAGATGCAGCGCGAGCTGGACAGCTTCCGACCTTCGGCCGTGGTCGTCGACCCGGTGACGAGCTTTCGCGGGCCGGATAGCGAAGTGTACACGCTGCTGCTCCGCATATTGGACATGCTGAAGACGCGGGGCATCACGACCATCTTCACAAGCCTCACGACGTCCAACGAGCGAACGTCGCAAAACGATTTCGGCCTATCCTCGCTCATGGACACCTGGTTTTTCCTGGTCGATATCGAAGCCGATGGCGAGCGCAACCGCGGCCTTTATGCGCTCAAATCGCGCGGCATGAGCCATTCGAATCAGATCCGGGAATATCTCCTGACCGGCGAAGGCGTCACGCTCATCGAGCCGTATCTCGGTGCGGCCGGAGTGCTGACGGGCTCGGCACGCCTGGCAATGGAGGCGCAGGAGAGGGTGGGCGCCCAGCAGCAGCGCGAGGAGGTCGTGCGCCGCCTGCAAGAAATCTCGAGCCGACGCGCGGCGACGGAGCGTCAAATCGCCGAGCTTCATGCGGAGATCGAGGCGCAGGATACGGAGGTCGCGCGGCTCACCGCACAGGAAGAGACACGCGAGACGGTGCTCGCGACGGACTTGGCTGCCATGCGCACCAGCCGCAGCGTGCGTGGGAACGGAAAGCACACGAGCCTGACGACGAGCCAGATACGACGCGACGCACGTGCGATCTTGTGAAGGGACGGCAATGGATGATCATTATAACCTCCGCCTCTACGTAGCAGGGCAAACGCCCAGATCGCTGGCCGCCATCGCCAATCTCAAATCGCTCTGCGACACCTATCTCACGGGACGCTATGCCGTCGAGATCATCGACCTCATCGACGAGCCGCACCTTGCGATGGCGGACCAGATCTTCGCGCTGCCGACCCTGGTGCGTCGCCTGCCAAAGCCGCTCAAGCGGATCATCGGCGACCTATCGAAGACGGAGCGTGTCCTGGTCGGGTTGGACATCGAAACCCGGAGAGCGTCATGAATGACACGAGTCTCCAACTTCCCGCGGGAGCGGAGCACTATGTGTTGCGGCTCTATGTCACCGGCAGCACCCAGCGCTCGACGCGCGCGATCGAGACGACGAGGGAAATCTGCGATGCCTACCTCAAAGGCCATCATGACCTCGAGATCATAGACCTCTACCTGAATCCGGCCGCCGCGGCGCTTGGGCAGATCGTTGCGGCGCCGACCTTGGTGAAGGTGCTGCCCGAACCGCTGCGCCGCATCATCGGTGATTTGTCCGACCGGCCGCGAGTCCTGGCCGGCCTTGGTCTCGCTGGTCAAGCGGCAGCGACATCATGAGCAATTCGCCTCCGCTGGCCGATACGCCTGGCGCCCTTCATCCATTACCGGGCGAGATCGACGAATTGAAAGCACGGCTGGCGGAAGCGGAGGAGACGCTCCACGCGATCCGGCAAGGCGAGGTGGACGCTGTCCTCGTCAAAGGCGAGGCCGGCGCGCAAGTTTATACGCTGCTCAATGCCGACCGTCCCTATCGGAACATCGTCGAACGCATGCAGGAGGGCGCGCTGACGCTGACGCCTGACGGCACTATCCTCTATGCCAACCAGCGCCTCGCCTCGTTCCTGGGTCTGGCACTGCCGAGTATCGTCGGTCAAAAGTTTGCGCAATTCGTCGCCGCCGACGATCGGACCTCGTTGAACGCGCTGCTTGCGGAGAGCAGCGAGACCGCCGGCAAGGCAGAACTCGCGCTGTGTGCGGCGGATGGAGCGGCCGTTCCGGTGTATCTATCCTTGGTCGATCTCGCAGATGAGGGCCAGAAAATCATTTCCGGCATCGTCACCGATCTCAGGTGGCAGAAGCAGCGGTTGCGGGAGCTGGGCGACGCGAACGCCAAGCTGATCGCTACCATGGTGGAAAGAGATGCGGTCGAAGAAAAGCTGCGCCAGGCGGAGAAGATGGAGGCCGTGGGTCAACTCACCGCCGGGATCGCGCACGACTTCAATAACCTGCTGTTGGTGATCGCCGGCAATCTCGAATTGTTCCACGCACGAACGAGCGACAAATGGCTGAAGCGTCGGGTCGAAGCCGGCCAGCGCGCCGTCGAGCGAGGATCCCGCCTGACCCATCAGCTGCTGGCTTTCGCCCGCCGCCAGACTCTTCGGCCCCATTCCATTTCGGTCAATGCGTTGCTGCGCGAATTGGATCCTCTGCTGCACAGCGCCCTCGGCGGTGGGATCCGGCTCGCGTTCGTTCTGGGCGAGGAATTGCCCCCGTGCCTGGTTGATTCTGCGGAGCTGCAGGCGGCGATCCTGAACCTCGCCGCCAACGCCAAGGACGCGATGCCGGACGGCGGCTCCCTCACGATCACGACCGAGGAGGTGGAGGTCGTTGGCCAGCCTGAGAGCAACGCAGAGTCGATCCGAGGCGGCGGTTATGTGTCGATCGTCGTGACCGATTCCGGCTGTGGCATGTCGCCCGAGATCCGCGCACGCGCCTGCGATCCGTTCTTTACGACCAAAGAGATGGGCAAGGGGACGGGCCTCGGATTGAGCCGAATATATGGCTTCATGTGCCAATCGGGTGGCCAGGTGACGATCGAGAGCGGCGTTGGTGTCGGCACGTCGGTCCGGCTGTTCTTTCCAAGACTCGAAAGATCTGCCCTGGTCTCGCAGCCGGTGACCGCGAGCGCGGCGCCGCGCCGCTCGCCGCTGGCGCGACGCGTTCTCGTGGTCGAGGATGATCCGGACGTGCGGGAGCTCATGGTCGAGCTGCTCGAAGGTTTCGGGTACGACGTATTTGCCGCCGAGAGCGGACCGGGCGCCTTGACCCTGCTCGACGGCGGTCTGGCGGTCGACCTCGTCGTCAGTGACGTGCTCATGCCCGATGGGCTATCCGGCTTCCAGCTCGCGCTCGAGATTCGGCGGCGCTCGCCACGTCTGCCGATCGTGCTGACATCGGGGATGACCGACCCAGCCTACACGGCAGCGGATGCCATGCTGGACTTGCCGATCCTCCGCAAGCCCTACCGGTGCGAAGCCCTCCAGCAGGCGATCGAGGCTGCGCTCGATGCCGCCTCTCGGGACGGATCGCCAGGCTGAGCCGGACTTGGCTGAATGTACCCGGACAAATCGACACAAGGGGAGGGCGGCTGAGACGTCGTCCCGGTATTCCCGCGCATCTCGTATATCGTCCCCGCATCGCCTCGAGGCATAATCTGGGGCGGCGCGGATAATCTTCGAGTTGCGTGCCGTTTCCCATTTGGGTCGCGCCATCGCGAACCGGACGACCTTCTTCGGCATCGTCGCGACCTCGACCAGGTCTCTTACCAGCAAGGCGGCCCGCTCTTCGCGGCGATATGGCTTGCCGAGCCGCGGCACATCGGGACCTTCGCCATTGGGCAACACGGCAAAGCCGCTCACGAGCAAGCCCGGCATGCCGGGCCAATGCTGGCGGATGCTTTTGGCCAGCTCTGTTCCTGTGATGCCAGGCATCACCAGGTCGAATCCGGAGTCCGCTTTCAAGATCTTGAGAGCCCCTGGGCCACAATTGAACGGTCGTGGCGACCGAGGATCGCGCACGCCTATGCGACGCCGCCGCGCGTCGTCGAGCGTCTGCGGCGCATCAACAATCCGTAAGGCCCGCTGCGCGGGAAGCGGGCTGCGAGACGGTGATGCATCTTCTGGCCGGTGTCAGGGTGCGCAGCTCATACCGCCCTGAGCTTCTTCAATGCCGATCCCTTATGCATGGCGATATGGTCCGTCTTATCGCTTTTGATCTCATATTGCGGCTCGTCTTCGCTGGCATGATGCCTGTGCCCTTTGTAATCCACGTCTTTTGAATGGATGCTGATAATCCTGCCACTGACGTGTCCTGCTTCGGAATTCCAGGTAACGCGATCACCAAGCTTGAAGCGCTTTCCCATCTCATTCTCCCTGACGCGCAATGACGCAAAACCGCTAACACCCCATGCCACGAGCACGCGGAAGGATGAAGCGCTCGACCGCAGCCGCGAAGCCGTCCTCGTCATTCGCCAGGGTCGCAGCATCGGCGAGGCGTTTCACGTCCGGGGTCGCATTCCCCATGGCAATGCTGAAACCGGTCATGCCGAACATGGGCACGTCGTTTTCCATGTCCCCGATCGTGGCAATCTCGGCCGTAGCGATACCGAGTCGAGCCGCCAGCCCGGCGACCGCGAGGCCCTTATCCGTGCCGGCCGGGGTGACGTCGAGATAGTAGGGCTGCGAGCGTGCGATCGAGGCCCGGCCGGCGAGCGTCCGACCCAGAAGGCGCGCGCATTCGGTGAGAAGAGCGAAATCGTCACTTACGCCGACCATCTTGGCGACCGCGGCGAGATGACCGTCCAAGCGTTCGACCACGGTGGGCCTGACCTGGACGGTTCGTATTTCGCGCTCCACATCGGCGCCGCCGGCATCCTCCACCAGCCAGCCATCGCCCGAGAAAACCCAGGTAGCGACCGCGGCGGCGCGAAAGACCGCCAACGCGTCGCGCGCGGCCGCCGGCTGGAGGAGTCGGTGCTCGAGGATGGCGAGGTCGGGCGCCACCAGCGCGCCGCCGTTATAGGCACCCATCGGCAGCCGCAGCGCCAGCGGCTTCAGCAGCATGCGAAGACCGAAGGGCGGCCGGCTGCTGACCAGCGTGAACCCGATGCCGGCCGCGTCCAGGCGTGACACGGCCGCGCGGCTGCGCTCGGTCAGGATCTTCTCCGTCGTGACCAGAGTCCCGTCGACATCGGAGACGACGAGCGAGATCCGGCTCATGACGGCGTCGTGGACCGTGTCGCACGGCCCGCCGGCCCGCCTCGGTGGCTGCGCCGCCTTCCGTTGCCGGTCGGAGGCCAGACATCCGCATCCCACAGGCGGATGCCGCCGGTGATGCCGGCGTCGTTCGAAGCGATCCGGACATTGGCGGGCAGCGCGCCGGCGATGTTCGCCGCATTGCCGCCGCCGAGATAGAGCGTGTCGTAATGCAGCAGGGATTGAACTATGTCGATCGTCTTGCGCAGGCGGCGGTTCCATTTCTCGGCGCTGACGGCGTGACGCGCCGCATCGCCGATATAGCCGTTGTAGGTCTTGCCGCGACGGATCGGATGCTGCGCCAGCTCCAGGTGTGGCGCCAGCCGGCCATCGCTGAACACCGCGCTACCGACGCCAGTGCCCAGCGTCAGCACCACCTCGAGACCACGTCCGACCACGATACCGAGCCCTTGGACCTCGGCGTCGTTGAGCAGGCGGGCCGGCTTGCCGAAACGGCGCGCCACGGCCACCTCCAAACGATAGTCGCGCCAGGCCTCCTCGTCGAAATGCGGCGCCGTCACGACGCGCCCGTCGCGGACCACGCCGGGAAACCCGACCGAGATGCGATCGAAGGAGGGAAGCGCCGCCACCAGCTCGGCGATCGTCCGCAACAGGATGTTCGGCCGGCAGGGATAAGGGGTGGCGACGCGGACCCGCTTCACGATCATGCGGCCGGCGGCATCGAGAACCGACGCCTTCAGCCCGGTGCCGCCGATATCGATCGCCAGGGTTCGCGGTTCGCCCGAACCGGGCGACGCCGGCCTGCGGCTAGTTGCCTTCATCGTCGGCCCTCCACGCCTAGGGGTACCGAGCGCGCCCCTCACCATGCCAACCAACGCCTGGATAGCGATTTGAGCCTCGGCGTCAGGCGCGTGCGGCTATAGGCCTCCGCCGCCATTTTTATCGCCCCGGCCTGTGTCGGATAGGCTTGAATGACCCGCGCCAGGGCGCGCAGCCCGATCCCCACGCCGATCGCGAGCGAGAGTCCGTTGATCATCTCCCCGGCATGGCGCGCGACCACGGTGGCCCCAAGAATTTCATCGCTCCCGTCTCGGACGTGAATCTTCACGAACCCGTCCTCCTCCCCGTCGGTCACCGCGCGGTCGACGTCGTGCATGAGAATCGTGAAGGTCGTCACGGGGATGGCTCTCTCGCGCGCTTCGCGAACATACAGACCGACATGGGCGATCTCCGGGTCGGTATAGGTACACCAGGGGATCGTCAGCGCGCTCAGCCTCTTGCGGCCGAGGAACAGCGCATTTCGCACCACGATGCGCGCCGAAGCCTCGGCGGCGTGCGTGAACTTATGCTTCAGGCACACGTCACCCGCCGCATAGATCCGGCGATTGCTGGTGCGTAGAAAGTCGTCGACATGGATTCCGGCCTCGGTGTCATAGCGCACTCCCGCAGCCTCGAGATTCAAGCTTTCGACATTAGGCGCCCGGCCAATACCGGCGAGAATGGCATCCACGGAAACGCTGCATTTGTCGCCGTCACAGAGAAGATCGACGATCTTCCGCGTCCCCTCGCCGCGAGCCGCGACCACGGTGGTGTTGAGGTGAATCTCGACGCCGTCCTGCGCTAGGGCATCCGATAGAATCTGAGCGGCATCGCGCTCTTCCTTGGGCAGGAACATCGGGTCGTCCTGCACGATGATGACGTGCGAGCCAAACCGACAAAAGGCTTGCGCCAGCTCGCAGCCTAGCGGGCCGCCGCCGATCACCAGCAGGCGCGGCGGGCATTCGGTCAGATTGAAGACGTTCTCATTGGTCAGATAGCCGGCCTCCGCCAGCCCCGGGATCGGCGGGGTCAAAGGACGCGCCCCCGTCGCGACCAGCGCCTTCTTGAAGCGCAACACGGCATTACCCACCGTGACGGTGTCGGATCCAGTGAAGCCCGCCTCGCCGAAATACACATCGACCCCGGCATCGCTCAGTCGCCGGGCCGAGGCGGCCCCGCTGAGGCGCGCCTGGATCCGCCGCATCCGCGCCATCACCGCCGGAAAGCCGATGCCGATATCGCCGGGCACTTGGCCCCCGAGATCCTCCGCCCCGCGCATTTCCGCATAGAGACGCGCGGTGCGAATGAGCGCCTTCGACGGCACGCATCCGACATTCAGGCGATCGCCGCCGATGAGATCGCGCTCGACGAGCGCTACCTTCGCCCCCAACGCGGCCGCCTCGCGGGCCGCGGTCAGGCCGCCCGGCCCTGCGCCGATGACGACGAGGTTATATCGCGTCGCGGGTGTCGGATTGCGCCAGGCCGGCGGGCGGACATTGTCGAGCAGCGCACGATGGAAACGATCGTCCGGGGCCGCTTTCGGCGACCAATCACCGTCCTGCATGGCGCCCGCCGGCGGCACGATCGTTTCGGTCATGACAGCCAGCCGCCGGTGAATCCGGCGCGGCGCAGCCCGGCGCCGATATAGGGGCATCGCCGCATCAGAGACCAGATAAGGCCCGAGCGATGATTCTCGATCATCAGGACGAGAATGCCCTGGTCGAGGCCGAAATAATCCGGCGACATCCAGCGCGGCGAGCCACCGCCCCGAAAGGTCGGATTGAAGCTGCTCGGCAAGCGCGACTCCCGGATCATCTCGGGATAGCGCGCACAAAAATGCCGCAGCGCCGACAGGGCAAGTTCCGGCGCGAAGGGCAGCGAGGCCAGTGCGGCGCAGGGATCGATCGTGCCGTCGTCGGGACCGTAGGGTACGCCGCGCGCGGCATAGCCGAGAAAGCGGCGTTCCCTGCCCTCAATCGTCAGCGTCTCGAAGCCCGGCCCGTCATTCGCCGTAATGCCCCAGCAATCCCCGCCATAGCCATCGAAGCCATGTGGATTGCGATAGGCATATTCGCGCTGGACCTGGATCGCCCGGCAGCTGTTCTCGAAATAGTCGCTGTCCTTCTCGCGCATGAAGCGATCCCGAATGCCCGCGAAATCGATCCAGGCATGGGAAAAAAGATGGATGAAGAGCGGCCCGGCATAGAGGAACTCACGGTCGTAGATATTCTCCCACTGATAGGTCGCGGTCCAGGCGCCGAAACTGTCGTCCGGCACCGGGAAGGACGGCGAGGCCAGGCCGAGCACATAGAGAATGATCGCCTCGCTGTAGCCCTCCCAGCCATAGTGCAGAAATCCGCTTTCCGGCTTCCATCCTTGCCGCTCGGTGGTGCCGCCGTCGCGCGCCCACTGCCAATCCATGCGGCGGTAGATCGCATCGGCGCGCGCGCGAATCTCGCTTTCGCTCGCCGTGTCCTCGTCGAAATAGACGCTGGCGGTCAGCACGCCGGCCAGCAGCAGCGTGGTGTCGATCAGCGACAGTTCCGACTGCCAGGCTCGCCGGCCGGTCGTCATGTCGATAAAATGGTAATAGAAGCCCTTGTAGCCGGTCGCATCCGGCTCGTCGCCTTGCGGGCTGCCGCAAAAGAAACGCAAGGTGACGAGCGTGCGTGCCGCCGCGTCCGAACGCGTCATCCAACGGCGTTCGACGGCGACCGGATAGCATGACAGCGCAAAGCCGACGACGGCGATGCTGGCCGGCGCGCCCGCGCGGCTGGCATCGGCCACGAGCCCGTTCTCGGGATTGACATGATCCAGGAAATAGCCGAAAGCCGCGCGCTGAAAGCGATCGAGCAGCGCCTCGTCCGATTGGGACGCCGCGTCAGTCACCGCTGCCTGCCGCAAGCTGCACGGTGATCGCCGCCACGGCAAGCGGCGGCAGGGTAACGTCGAGGCCGAGCACGCCATCGACAAGGTTGAACGGCTGCGGCTCCGGGAGGCACCGCGATACGTCATCGAGCTCCGCGACATTTGCGGCGTCGAGATAGTCCGGCGACCCCATTTCCTGCCAGCGCCGCTTGGCATTGGCATGATCCGAATCGATCCGCCGGATGGTGGCCCGCGTTGGCGCCGGCATGTCGTCGAGCCGGATCTGGATCGGTTCGGCAGCGATTGGATGGCGCGGCAAGGCATGGTTGGTGAGCAGAACGGTCACGGACCGCGGCGCCCGGACGACCCAGGCATCGACGGTCGGATGGGTGCCCGCGACCGGCAGGAGGTCGCGGCCGAGCGCGTGCAACAGCTCGAAAGCGCGATAGGCCGGCTTGGCGATGCCATGAATATTGAGCAGCCCGAAACCGCCATGGAACGGCGCGGACGGAAAATAATTTTCCTCGAAGATATCGGAGAAAGTCCAATAGCTGTACCCCTGCACGAGCCCGTTCGCCTCCATGATGGTCTTGGTCACGAAGGACGCGGCGTAAGGCTCGTCATGCATCGGGTCGCGCGGGTTGGACGAGGTGCACCATTCCGTATAATAGAGCGGCCGGTCGCCGGCCTGGCGGCGCACCTCGCGCGTCTCGTCGCGCAGCACGCTGCGCCGGCTTTTCGACAGCTGCGTCTCGGTGTCGTCGCCGGGCTGGCCGAACGCGTCGGTCGGATAGTGATGGGTGGTGATGAAGTCGGCGGGTACGTGCTTCTCGACGCAGAAGGCGACGAAGTCGTCGATCCACGCATTGGCGGCGGTCGCCGGCCCGCCGACTTTCAGCGCCGGGTCGACCGATTTTATCGCTTCCACGGTGTGGCGATAGAAGGTGAAATACTCGTCCTGATTGCCGCTGCCGAAATAGTCGAGATTGGGCTCGTTCCAGACCTCGAAGAACCATAAGCGAACTTCGTCCGGGCCGTAGCGCTCGATCCAATGCGCCACGAGCTTGCGGATCAGAATCGCCCATTGCCCATAATCCTTTGGGGCCGTGACGTTGCCGCGATAGTGGAAGACCGTCTTGTCTCCGGATGCGAGGATGGTCGGCATGAAGCTCAGCTCGACGAACGGCTTCATGCCGATCGACAGCAGAAAGTCGAAGATCGCGTCGGCGTTGAAGAAGGAATAGAAAAGCGTCTCTCCTTCGCCGATCAGCGTGCCCATATCGTCGCACAGCAGGCCGTGGAAGCGTACATGCCCGAAGCCCAGCTCATCGTGCGAGCGCCGCATCTGTGCCTGCCAATCGGCGCGCAACGCCAAGGCGGCATGGCCGCTGCCGATCGTATGTTCCCAGAAATGCGGCAGGGGTGACGCCGAACCGTCGACGTCGCAGGTAAAAATCGTCGTCATGAGCGCTATCCTTCAGCCGGGTCCGCTCCGACGCGAGCGAGTCGTCTCGATTACCTCGACACCGGCGGAGCGGCCGACGACGATCTCGGATGCCAATCCGATGAAAAGCCCGGTCTCGACGACGCCGACCATCGCCGACAGTCGTGCCTCCCATGACGCCGGATCGGTGATCTCGGCGATGAGGCAGTCGGCGATATAGTTGCCGCCGTCGGTCACGAAGGGCTGCTCGCCGGCGAGACGCAGGCTCGGCAAGCACCCGATCGCCATCAGGCGATCGAGCACGGTCTGCCAGCCAAAGGGAACGATTTCCACCGGCAGCGGTGTCTGTCCACCGAGGCGGCCGACCAGCTTGGTCTCGTCGACGACGATGATCAGCCGGCCGCTGGCGGAGGCCACGATCTTTTCGCGTAGCAGCGCGCCGCCCAGCCCCTTGACGAGGGTCAAGGTGCCGCGTTCGACCTGGTCGGCACCGTCGATGGCGACATCGATGCGGCGATGATCGGCAAAGCCGGTGAGCGGTACGCCAAGCCGCCGCGCCAAGGACGCTGTCTTCTCGGAGGTCGGAATCGCGGCGACACGCAATCCCTGGGCGATGCGTGCCGCCAGGGCTTCGACGGCAAATTCGGCGGTCGATCCGCTGCCGAGCCCGACGACCATGCCATCCCGGATCTCCCCGACCGCCCGCTCGGCCGCCGCACGCTTCGACCGGTCTTGCGCGGACAATTGCGGCTTGGTCACGCGACGGGCTCCGCGGCCGCGGCGTCACAGAAGATCCACAGGCTGCCGAGGGGACGAAGGCGCGCCGCCGGCAGGCTGTCGTCGCCGCGCCGCAGCCGATCGAGAATGGCCCGCTTGTCCTCCCCCGCGACCAGGAAGGCGACGCGCCGGGTGCTTTCGAGTGCCGGATAAGTCAGGGTGATGCGCGCCTCGCTCTTGGCGCCGACCACCGCGGCAACCCAATGTTCTCGGTCATCGAGCACCGGCGTGCCCGGGAACAGCGAGGCCGTATGACCGTCCGGGCCGAGCCCGAGCAGGGTCACGTCGAAGAGCGGTCGAGCCGGATCGAGCTTTTCGGCACCATAGAAGGATTTCAGCGTGCGCTCATAGACCGATGCCGCCGCTTCCGGGCTCAGCCCTTCGGTCGGAACCGGGTGGATGTTGGCGGCGGGAACCGGCGCGCCCGACAGCAGCGATTCGTCGATCATGCGAAAGTTGCTGAGCGTGTCGTCGCGCGGCACGAATCGCTCGTCACCTAAGAACCAATGCGCACGCCGCCAGGGGAACCGATCGCGGTAGAGCGGTCCGGCCAGCTGCTCATAGAGTCGACGCGGCGTGGAACCGCCGGAGAGAGCGACGGCAAAGACGCCGTCTTTCGTCATCGCCGCTGCGAACAGCCAATCCGCCACCCGGCAGGCCAGCGCTTCGAGATCGGCGAGGATCTCCAAATGAGCCTCGGACAAGCGCGTCATGCGCGCGCCTTTTCCGCCGTCGGACAGCGGCCGGCGCGGATGGCGGCGATGGCAGCCGCGTAATCGCGGGCGCCGAAGATCGCCGAACCGGCGACGATGGCGGTCGCACCGGCTTCGACCACCTGCCCGGCGTTTTCGCAATTCTGCCCGCCATCGACCTCGATGACGGGATCGAGTCCACGTTCCCGGCAGAGCTGCCGCAGCCGCCGGATCTTGGGCAGCATCTCCGGCAGGAATTTCTGGCCACCGAAGCCCGGGTCGACGGTCATGACAAGAATGACATCGCAGAGATGGAGGACGTACTCGATCAGCTCGATCGGGCTCGCCGGATCGAGCACCACCCCCGCCTTCTTGCCGAGGTCGCGGATTTGCGACAGCACGCGGTGGAGATGGACTGTCGCCGACGGCTCGGCCTGGACGAGGAGATGATCGGCGCCCGCCTCGGCAAAATTGGCGAGATAGCGCTCCGGCTCGACGATCATCAGATGCACATTGAGCGGCTTCTTCGTAGCGCGCCGCACCGCCTCGACGACGACCGGACCGATCGTGATATTCGGCACGAAGCGCCCGTCCATGACGTCGACATGGATCCAGTCCGCTCCCGCCACATCGACGGCGCGAACTTCCTCGGCCAGACGTCCGAAATCCGCCGACAAGAGCGAGGGCGCGACGATGATCGACCGATGCGCCGGGCCGTACGGCTTGGCAGCGCCGGTACTCAAGGCGCTCGACCCCGGTTTGACGCCGTCGCGTGGATATCCATCACGGCTCCAGCATTCTCAGTGCTTCTCCGGCTTGTCTCAAATCGGCATGCGGTATCCATAGAATTCGTGATCCTCGTTATAGCCACCTTGGCCGGCGCCGAGGTGCGCGAAATCGTGGACGAACTCGATCGCCGCGATCCACTTGACCATCTTGAACCCGAGCTCGTTTTCACAGCGCAGCCTTAATGGTGCGCCATGCAGCACGCTCAGGGACGCCCCGTTCATTTCGTAAGCGAGGATGGTCAGCTCGTGACGCATATTGGACATCTTATGCACGTCATAGTAACGCCCGGCCTCATTGCCATCGGCAAATGAGTAGAAGACAGCGTAGCGCGCATCAGGCGTGGGACGCACCAGATCGAGGATGCGGCGCATGGGGACCCCGCCCCACTTTGCGACACCCGACCATCCTTGGATGCAGAAGTGGGTCGTGATCTGCTCCTGCTTCGGCATGGCCTTCAGCTCGGCGTAGGAGAACGACCCGGGTGCCTCGACCAGACCACCGACCCGCAGAGCGAATGTCGCAAAGCCTTCGGCTACCAGCGCGTCGAACTCGGCCGACTTCGGCATGGTGCCGTTCGGCCAGAAATGAGGCGAGATGTCCTTTTCCGCCAATTGGCTATTCGGGTCCCACCACTCGGTCAGGACATTGAATGGCCACATCATGAGCTCGCCGATCTTCTGGACGAGGCGCGCATATCGGATGGTGAATGGCGAGGCCAGCCACCAAGTCACGGCCACCAGTGCCATAGCCGGGACGAAAACCGCAAACCCGCTCCAAGAGCCGTCGTTCACTCCGGCAAACATCATGTTCAGATTGACGCGTGCTCCGGTAATGAACACCAAGGTTACGTGGGTCACGATGAAGAGGAGAAACCACCACATCGCGAGGAAATGGAGCGACCGAGCCCGCTGACGATTCAATAATCTGCCCGCCCAACCGAGGCGATTTGAGATCGCAGGGCCCTGCATGAAACCCGTCAGGATGGATGCGGGCGCGGCAACGAACACGGTGATGAAGTAGGCCAGCTGCTGGAGACTGTTGTAGCGCGTCCAGCTTTCATCGACAGGGAAGGAAAGCGACAGGTACTGCAGCGCGGTGGAGGCCGCGTTGGGAAACACCTCCCATGTGGTCGGCACCAATCGCTGCCACTGGCCGGTCCAGAACAGCAGCGCATAAACGACGATGCCGTTGATCATCCACAACAGGCCGAAGGAGAAATGCCACCATCGAGCAAGCCCGATCGAGTGCCGAATGCCAGGGATGCCGAGCCAGCCCGGCAGAGTCACCGAATCGTCCTTCGCCGTCCATACCCGTCCCGTTGGAACGGCCTTCTGAAAGCGGAACCATTCGGTGCCGGGCGTGCAGTCGCGCTTCCAGTATAGCCGCGGGTGGTCGGCGAGGACCTGGATACCGGCGCGGATGATGAACGCCATGAAGAGAAAATTGAGAAAATGCTGTATCCGCAGCCAGGCCGGAAATCCGGCACTGACGCGCGGCACGGATGGGGAGATCCCGGGATACCGCACGATGAATTCCTGCACGCCGGACATAGTGCGCAGCTGCTGGGCTAGAGCGATTGCCAGGACCACAAGAATGAAGGCTAGCGGTATCGCCCATAAGACATTGATCCACCGACGGCCCAGCCGAATGCGCGGGACCACGCCGTCGCGGGGCGGCAGCCAAGCGCTGAGACGAACCCGGTCATCGGCGGCACTCAAGCTTGTCGCGATCGGATCGCGCAGCAGGGGACCTTCGGGGGCGCTACTCATAGATGTCCTGCGCCGTTGGCGGCCACGCTGGCCGGCCGGTGCGCGGGCTATTCGGCATGGCAGGCCGCGCTCTCACGGCTGTCTAGCCGGCTGCGCCGCCGACCCATAGATGTCCATGACTGCGCCAAGCATGTGGAGCGCTTCCGCCTTTGGGCGCTGGAAGGAATTGCGGCCGATGATCGAGCCAAATCCCCCGCCGGCTTGGATCGAGCGGATCTCGTCGAGCAGCTTGTCGTCTTCGAAAATGGCGGCGCCGCCGGAAAAGATGACGATGCGTCGGCCGCCGAACGCGCAATCGACGATATGGCGTACGCGGTCCGGCTGAGTCGCGATGGGAATGTGCCGCTCGTCATAGACCTTGCGGGAGGCCTCCTGCTCGATATGCGCGGTCGGCAGCTTCACCTTGATGATGTGCGCACCGAGCTGCGCCGCAATCTGCACGGCATAGCCGATCACATCGATCGCCGTCTCGCCGTCCTTGCTGAGGCTCGATCCGCGCGGATAGGACCAGACCACGACGGCGAGCCCGTTGCGCTTTGCCTCCTCGGCATAGGTACGGAGCTGGTCGTACATCTCGAGCTCGTGCGCCGATCCCGGGTAGATCGTAAAGCCGACAGCGCAGCAGCCGAGACGAAGCGCGTCCTGAACGCTCGCCGTCAAAGCCTGGTTGGGATCCTTGTCCTGGCGGAGCGAGTCGGCATCGTTGACTTTCAGGATGAGCGGAATGTCGCCCGCGAAATCGCGGGCGCCGGCCTCCAGGAAGCCCACGGGCGCGGCATAGCCATTGCAGCCGGCCGCAATCGCGAGCTCGAAATGGTAATGCGGATGATAGGCCGGCGGATTGGGCGCAAAGGACCTCGCCGGCCCATGCTCGAAGCCCTGATCGACCGGCAGAATCACGAGCTTGCCGGTGCCCGCCAGTCGGCCATGATTCAGCAGCCGAGCCAGATTGGTCAGCGTCCCGACATTCTCGGCGCCGTACCAGCTCAAAATCTCTCTGACCCGCGGTGTCATGCTCGCTCTCCCGACGCGCGCGGCGCCCTTTCATGAGGCCTGTCGCCCTCTTGCCGCTGCTCCAGCTGGCGTAGGATCTCGGCGACGGTCGCCGCCGGCCGGCCACCGACATCGACGATGATCGGTTGCTCGTCCGGCGTCGGTTCCTGCAGCGTCTCAAACTGGCTGTCGAGCAGGCCCAGCGGCATGAAGTGCTCGTGTCGCGCCGCCATACGGCGACCGATGAGCTCGCGCGATCCCTTGAGGTACACGAGCGTCACACCGACCCGGTCCCCGATGATGATATCCCGGTAGGAACGCTTCAGCGCCGAGCAGGTGAGAACGCCCGATTCGCCCCGTGCACGCCACCCGTCGATTTCTTCGGCGATCTTGCGCAGCCAGGGCAAGCGGTCGGCATCGGTCAGCGGCGTGCCGCCATGCATCTTTTCGATGTTCGCAACGGGATGCAAATCGTCGCCCTCCTGGAATTGGCAGCCGAGCGCCGCCGCAAGCAAGACCGCGGCGGTGGTCTTGCCGGATCCGGAAACGCCCATGACGACCGCGAT